>Ga0136620_10000050_pt1 | contig 43253 bp, 44 predicted proteins | sample AntDrymUQ4162106_2_FD_104806 | JGI IMG/M metagenome (GOLD analysis project Ga0136620, IMG submission 104806) | Polar desert sand microbial communities from Dry Valleys, Antarctica - metaG UQ416 (21.06) | ecosystem: Environmental > Terrestrial > Soil > Desert | place: Antarctica: Dry Valley... | reverse complement strand
CGACGGGACGCTCTTTTCTTTGCTAGCCGGATGCCAGGTCGCGAGCAAGCGCGACCAGCAGCCTGACCCCGTATCCAGTCGCGCCCTTGCCGACGTACTCGCGCCCGACGTCCCATGCGGTCCCGGCGATGTCGAGGTGGGCCCAGGGCACCTCGCCCACGAACTCCTCGAGAAAGGAAGCGGCGTAGATCGTCGACGCCTTGCGCTTCTCGGAGGCGTTGACGAGGTCGGTGATCGAGCCCCGGGTGAGATCCTTGTATTCGGGGTGCAGCGGCAGCCGCCACGCCAGCTCGCCCGTCTCTTCGCCCGCCTGGCGCACCTGCTCCGCCCAGGCGTCGTCGTTGGAGATCAGGCCCGCGTAAGTCGAGCCCAGGGCGGTCAGCACCGCGCCCGTGAGCGTCGCCAGGTCGACGATGTGGCCGGGGCCCTGCTCGGCAGTCCAGCTCAGCGCGTCGGCCAGGATCAGCCGGCCCTCGGCATCGGTGTTGATGATCTCGACGGTCTTGCCGTTGTGCTGGGTGACGATGTCACCGGGTTTGAGCGCGTGGCCGCTGGGCATGTTCTCGGTCGACGGAACGACGGCGAGGACGTCGACGCCGAGCTCGAGCTCCGCGATCGCGGCGACGGACTCGATGACGGCGGCACCACCCGACATGTCCATCTTCATCTCATGCATGCGCGAGGAGGGCTTGATCGAGATTCCGCCGGAGTCAAAGGTCACGGCCTTGCCGACCAGGCCCAGGGTCTCGCCGGGGCCCTCGTGGCGCAGCACGATCAGCCGAGGTTCCTCGTCCGAGCCACGCGCGACGGCAACGAGGCCGCCCATGCCGAGCGCCTCGATCTCGGCTCGGCCGAGCACGTCGACCGACACGCGCTCGTGGGCGGCAGCGATCTCGTGCGCGCGCTCGGCGAGGTAAGACGGGGTGACGACGTTGGCGGGCAGGTTCTGAAGCTCGCGGGCGCGGTTCGCGGCTTCGGCGGCGACGAGCGCCTGCGGCGCCGACTCGGCGGCGCCCGGGTCGGCGGTCAGGATGGTCAGCGACTCGACGCTCGGCCGCGGCTCGTCGTCGGGGCGCCTGCCCTTGAAGCGGTCAAAGCGGTAGGAGGCGAGCTCCATGCCCTCGACAAGGGCGCCGGCGACGGCTCCGGCGTCGCCGGCGTCGGGCAACAGCCATGCGATCGTCTGGGCCTCGAGGCCGGCGGCCTGACGGCAGGCGACGGCGGCCGCGACGCGGGCACGCTCGGCATCGAACTCGTCGCGGCTTCCGAGCCCGACGACGAGCACGCGCTCGGGCTGTCCCGGCCGTAGCAGCGCTGTGCGCTTGAACGCCGGCCTGGCGTCGCCGGCCCCCGCGGCGTCCGCGAAGGGCGCCGCCAGCTCGTCGCCCTCGAATAGCCCGATGCAAACGAGCTCCGCACCGGATTCGGAGGCAGGGGTGTCTGCGACGTCGATCCGCAAGGGGTGTGTTCTAGCATTGAAAGCCCGTCCCAGCTCGACAGAGAAAGGTCTCGATGCCCGCCACAGTCATCCTCGGCACCGCCCGCACCCCGTTCGGAAAGATGGGCGGCGCATTGGCCTCGCTCGACGCCACCGACCTCGGCGGCACGGTGATCGCCGGAGCGCTCGAGCGCTCGAACGTCGATCCCGAGCAGGTCGAGCAGGTCGCCTATGGCCAGGTGCTGCAGGCCGGCCAGGGCCAGATTCCGTCCCGCCAGGCGCAGATCAAGGGGGGAATCCCCAAGGAAGTCCCCTCGGAGACCATCAACAAGGTCTGCGCCTCGGGGATGCGGACGATCGGGCTGATCGACCAGGGCGTCCGTGTCGGCGACGTCGAGGTCGCCGTCGCCGGCGGGATGGAGTCGATGAGCGGCGCCCCCTATCTGCTGCCGCAGGCGCGCTTCGGCTTTCGGATGGGCGATGCCAAGGCGATCGACGCGATGACGCACGATGGGCTCACGAACCCGTTCAGCGGCAAGCACATGATGGCCGAGGCCAACGAGGTCGCCGAGGAGCTCGAGCTCACGCGTCCCGACCTCGATCGCTGGGCCGAGCGCTCGCATCAGCTCGCCGCCCGAGCGACCGACGAGGGCCGGCTCGCCGACGAGATCGTCGGCGTGACGGTGAAGTCGAAGAAGGCCGAGACGGTCGTCGAGGCCGACGAGGCGATTCGCCCCGACACGACGGTCGAGGTGCTGGCCAAGCTTCCGGCGATGTTCAAGGAAGACGGCACCCACACGGCGGGCAACGCCCCAGGCGTCAACGACGGGGCCGGCGCGGTCGTGCTGGCGTCCGAGGAGTGGGCACAGCGCGAGGGCCGGGAGCCGATCGCGACGATCCTCGCCTACGGCACGGTTGCCGACGACTTCCCATATCTCGCCCGCACGCCCGCGAAGGCGGCCAAGCAGGCGCTCGACAAGATCGGCAAGAGCCCCTCGGACGTCGATCTGTGGGAGATCAACGAGGCCTTCGCGTCGGTGGCGATCAACTCGGTGCGGATGCTCGGCGTCGACGACGACAAGGTCAACGTCAACGGCGGTGCGATCGCACTCGGGCATCCGATCGGCGCCTCCGGAGCACGGATCACGGGTGCCCTCGTCCACGAGCTGCGCCGCCGCGGCGGCGGGCTCGGGGTCGCGGCGATCTGCTCCGGCGGGGGACAGGGCGACGCGATAGTGCTGGAAGTCAACGGCTCCTAACGCGGCCGCTGCGGGATTGGCGGCGAGCCGACCCGGAGAGGGACGTGGGCCGGATTGACCCCGCATACGGTGGCCAATACGGCCCAGACCCGTCACGGCGGTCCCTCGAACGTGACCTGGCCTGTATTGACCCGGATATTCGAGGTCAATACCGGCCATGTGGGCGCAGCGCGCCGTCCCTGACCCGGCGCCGGTGCAGCGCGCCACCATCTACCCCGTGCCTGTTCCGTCCCCTCCTTTACCCAGCGCTGTTTCGAGAAATTCAACCGTGAAACGAGGCGCCGCATTTTTCGATCTCGACCGCACTCTGATGGCGGGTTCGTCGGGGATGCACTTCGGCCGGGCGGCGTTTCGCACGGGGATGGTCCGGCGTCGCCAGCTGATGCGCTGGGGCATCGACCACCTGCGCTTTCGGCTGCAGGGGTCGACCGACGAGAAGACCGAGGCGCTGCTGGCCGAGATCAAGGTTCTGCTCGCGGGTGTGCCGGGACGCGACATCGCGCGCATGGCTCCGGACCTGCTCGCCGGGCTGCTGCCGCGGATCTACCCGCAGATGATCGACGAGGTCCGCAGCCATCAGGACGCCGGGCGGGCGACGTTCATCGTCAGTGCCGCCGGCAACGAGCTCGTCTCGCTGCTCGCCCAGGTGCTCGACATGGAGGGCGGCATCGGGACCAGCTATGAGCTCGACGTCGCCGGCCTGCTGACGGGCGACCTCGATGGACCGTTCATGTACGGCGAGGGCAAGGTCGCGGCGATGCGCGACTTCGCCTCCGAGCACGAGATCGACCTCGGCGAGTCGTGGGCCTACTCCGACTCGGCCTCGGACCTGCCGATGCTGCGCGCGGTGGGCAATCCCGTCGCCGTCAATCCGGACGATGAGCTCGCCGCGGTCGCCAGGGTTGAGGCTTGGCGGGTGATGCGCTTCGAGAAGCTGGGGCGGCGGCTCGCGATTGCGGGCACGACGCTTGCCGCGGCCGCGATCGGAGGCAGCGGGACCTGGCTCGCAGCCCGCAGTCGCACGCGTAAGAGCTCGCCGCGGCGCAGGCCGCGGCGGCGCTAGTGGTGCCTCTCCCAGCGTCCTAGCCCCGCCGGCTCGTTAGGCTCGGCGCCTCGATGTCGATGGGCCGCGACGAGCTCGCCTTCGCAGGAATTGCCCGCCAGGCCGAGCTCGTGCGCGCCGGTGAGGTTTCCTCGCGCGAGCTCGTCGAGCTCTACCTCGAGCGCATCGAGCGCATCGACCCGCAGCTCAACTCGTTTCGGACCGCAATCGCCGAGGGCTCACTGGCCGAGGCCGACGCGGCGGACGCGCGACGCGCCTCGGGCGGCGATCATCCGCTGCTCGGGGTCCCGATCGCGGTCAAGGACGGAGTCGACGTCGCGGGCGAGATCACCACGCACGGCACCGCGTGCTTCGACGAGCCAGAGAGCGAGGACGCGCACATGGTCCGGCGCCTGCGCGACGCGGGCGCCGTAATCCTCGGCAAGACGAACCTGCCCGAGCTGGCGATCCCCGGTTTCACGGAGACTCGGGCGTGGGGGGTGACGCGCAACCCCTGGGACACCACGCGCACCCCCGGTGGGTCGAGCGGCGGAAGCGCATCCGCCGTCGCCGCGGGGCTGGTCGCCGCGGCGTCGGCCTCCGACGGCGCCGGATCGATCCGGATCCCGGCGACGAACTGCGGCCTGTTCGGGCTCAAGCCACAGCGCGCCCGGATCCCGCTCACCCCCGACCCCTACGTCGTCGACGAGGAGCACTGGCACGGGATGTCGGTCAACGGATGCGTCACCCACACCGTGCTCGACACGGCCCTGTATCTCGACGCGACCGCGGGCCCGCTCCCCGGGACACCCCACGCCCCACCGGATCCCCACAGGCCCTACGCGGCAGCGGCGCGCGAGCATCCGGGGGAGCTTCGGATCGCGTGGTCGCTGAAGGCGCCGCGCCTTCTCGCCCCGCCGGCGAAGCTCGCCGACTCCAATCGACGCGGGCTCGAGGACACCGTGGAGCTGTTGGGGAGCCTCGGACACAGGGTCGAGCACGCGGACCCCGACTACGCCAGCGTCGGCAACCAGGTGACAGCGCTCTACCTCGCCGGGGCGCGACAGGATGCGCGGCTGACTCCCAACCCCGAGCGCCTTGAGGCCCGCACGCACGGCTTCGCGCGGCTGGGCCGGCCGTACTCGGGCCGGGGAGTGCGCGTGGCACGCCGCCAAACCGCCAAGCACGCGCAGCGGATCAACAGGATCTTCGACGACCACGACGTGCTGATGACTCTGGTCACGCGGGTGCCGCCGGTGGCCGTCGGGCGCTGGGACGGGCAGGGGGCGCTGCGGACGGTGCTGGGGATGAGCGCCGTCTATCCGTACAACGCGGTCTGGAACTACCTCGGCAACCCGGCGGCCTCGGTTCCTGCCGGATTTACCGACGACGGCCTTCCGCTCTCGGTCCAGCTCGTCGGTCGCCCCAACGACGAGGCGACCCTGCTCTCGCTCGCGGCCCAGATCGAGGCCGAGCGCCCGTGGGCTGACAGGCGACCCCCGGTTTCGTGACCCGCGGCGCCTAGACTTTCGCCCCATGGCAGTCGAGCCGGGCTCCCGGCGACGCGCGCACGAGTGGCTGGAAGAGGTCTACGCAGCCGAGCCCGAGCGCGACGCCAGCTTTGAGACGATCTCGGGCAAGCAGGTCCGCCCGCTCTACACCGCCGAGGACCGGGAGGGCTCCGACCCCGAGCGGGACCTCGGCTTTCCGGGCGAATACCCCTATACGCGTGGCCCCTACCCCTCGATGTACAGGGGGCGGATGTGGACGATGCGCCAGTTCGCGGGCTTCGGGGGCGCCGAGGAGACCAACGAGCGCTTCCGCTACCTGCTCGACCACGGCCAGACGGGGCTCTCGACGGCGTTCGACATGCCGACGCTGATGGGCCTCGACTCCGATCACGGCCGCAGCCTCGGCGAGGTCGGAGTCGAGGGCGTCGCGATCGACACCGTCGACGACATGAAGACGCTGTTCGCCGGCATCCCGCTCGACGAGGTCACCGTCTCGATGACGATCAACGCGCCCGCGGCGATCCTGCTCGCGTTCTACGTCGTCGCCGCCGAGGAGAACGGGATCTCCGCCGACCGGCTCGGGGGCACGATCCAGACCGACATCCTCAAGGAGTACATCGCCCAGAAGGAGTGGTGCTTTCCGATCGAGCCCGCGATGCGGCTCGTCACCGACATGGTCGAGTGGTGCTCAACCGAGATGCCGCGCTGGCACCCGATCTCGATCTCGGGCTACCACATCCGCGAGGCTGGCTCGACCGCCCAGCAGGAGCTCGCGTTCACGCTCAAGGACGGGCTGACCTACGTCGAGGGGGCGCTCGAGCGAGGACTCGACGTCGACGACTTCGCCCCGCGGCTGTCGTTCTTCTTCAACGCCCACATCGACTTCTTCGAGGAGATCGCCAAGTACCGCGCCGCGCGCCGGATCTGGGCCCGCGAGATGCGCGAGACCTTCGGCGCACGCGACCCGCGCTCGTTGACGATGCGCTTTCACACCCAGACAGCGGGCGTTTCGCTGACCGCGCAGCAGCCGCTGGTCAACGTCGTGCGGACGACGGTCGAGGCGCTCGCCGGCGTGCTCGGAGGCACGCAGTCGCTGCACACGAACTCATACGACGAGGCGCTGGCGCTGCCGACCGAGAAGGCCGTGCGGCTGGCGCTTCGCACCCAGCAGGTGATCGCGCACGAGACCGGAGTGGTGAACACCGTCGACCCGCTCGGCGGCTCGTACTTCCTCGAGACGCTGACCGACGAGATGGAGCGCGCCGCCTATGAGTACTTTGCGCGCATCGACGAGCTCGGCGGGATGGTCGAGGCGATCAAGCAGAGTTTCCCCCAGCGTGAGATCGCCGACGCCTCGTTTCGCTACCAGGAGCAGGTCGACCGCGGCGAGCGCATCGTCGTCGGCGTCAACGACTATCGCTCCGACGACGACGAGGACCTGCCGATCCTGCGCGTCGACCCGGCACTCGAGCGCAAGCAGACCGACCGCCTGGGCGCGACCCGCGCCCGCCGCGACGCGGCCGCGGTCGAGCGCGCGCTCGACGAGCTGCGCCGCGCCGCGGCGGGCGACGGGAACCTGATGCCGCACTTCATCGCGGCCGCGCGCGCCCGCGCCTCGGAGGGCGAGATGGTCGCTGCCCTGCAGGAAGTCTTCGGCACCTACACCGAGACGCCGATCTTCTAGACGCGGTGCGCCTAGGCGGCGCGCTTCTGGCCCGACTCGACGATCAGGATGACCTCGCCGCGGGGCGACGGCTCGGAGCCGCACAGGAACATCCGCCCGACGCGCAGACGGCGCGCCTCGTCGCGCGCCAGCGCCACCGCGCCCTCGCGGCCGAGGCCGGCGGCGAGCACTCGCCGGCGGTGTGTCTGGTCGAGATACACGACGTCGTACATGTGGTCCCCCGATCCGTAGTGGGACTGCCGCCGCGAAATGATCAACGCCGCGGCGGACCGATCCGTTGCGCGCGTGTGAACTCCACCCCGCCGCCCGCCCTCATGCCCTCGTAAGTCGCAGGCGCTACTACGATCGCGGGCGATGGGGCGCCTTGCGGTAGCTGTTGGCACGAGCCTGCTCGGCGTCGATCCGCCGCGCGGCGCCGCGCGGCGCGAGGTGGCGACCCCGTGGGGCCAGGTGACGTTGTTCGATGCCGGCGACCACCTGCTGCTGCAGCGTCACGGGCTTGACCGCTACGTCGCTCCGCACGCGATCGAGCACCGGGCGAACCTCGCCGCTCTCGTCGCGCTGGGCGCCGATCGCGTGCTGGCGGTGGGCTCGGTCGGCGCGCTGAAGGCGACGATCGAGGTCGGCTCGTTCGTCGCCCCCGACGACTTCGTCGCGCTGCAGCTCGGGATCACGACATCGCACGGCGCCGCCGGACACCGCGTCCCCGGCTTCGACGCCGAGTGGCGGCAGAGCGTCGTTGACGCCTGGCGCGGCTGGGACGAGTATGCCGTGCACGATGGCGGCACCTACTGGCAGTCGATCGGTCCGCGGTTCGAGACCGCGGCCGAGATCGCGTTCCTCAGCCCCGCCGCCGACATCATCGGGATGACGCTGGCCGCCGAGTGCGTGGTCGCCGCGGAGCTCGGGCTTGCCTACGCCGCGGTGTGCGCGGTCGACAACCTCGCCAACGGGGTGAGGCCCGAGGCGCTGACGCTCAGCGAGTACGACGCCGGGCGCGAGACGAGCCGCCGCAGGGTCCGCGAGGCGCTCGAACGGGTCGTGCCGGCGCTCGCGGGGGTGCGATGAGCCTCGCCGTAAGCGGCGCGCTGCTCGACGGACGGTCCGTCGGCCTGCGGGCCGAGGACGGCTTGATCGCCGAGCTCGGACCCGGCGTCGCGCCGCGCGACGGCGACGAGCTGCTCGACGCCGGTCAGATGGCGCTCGTGCCCGGGCTCGTAAACGCCCACACCCACGCAGCGATGACCCTGTTTCGGGGTTACGGCGACGACCTGCCGCTGATGCAGTGGCTCGAGACCAAGATCTGGCCGGTCGAGGCACGGCTCGACGGCGAGGACGTCTACTGGGGAACCCGGCTCGCCTGCGTTGAGATGATCCGCAGCGGCACGGTCCGGTTTTGGGACATGTACTGGCAGCCCGACGCGACGGCGCGCGCTGTCGAGGACGCCGGGCTGCGGGCGACGATCGGGGCGCCACTGATCGACCACGGTGATCCCGCCCGGCGCGACGAGCTCGAGCGCGCCGCGCTCGACAGCGTCGAGCCGCTCGTGGGGCGGGAGCGGATCGCGGCGGCGCTCGCGCCGCACGCGATCTACACGGTCTCCGAGCCCTCGCTGCGCTGGATCGGCGAGCAGTCCGAGGCGCGTGAGCTGCCGATTCAGATTCACCTCTCCGAGACCGAGGACGAGGTCGCCGACTGCATTCGCGACCACGGTGCGCGGCCGGTGGCCTATCTCGACGAGCTCGGGCTGCTCGGCCCGCGCACGCTTCTCGCCCACGCGGTGTGGCTCGACGACGCCGAGCTCGACCTCGTAGCCGAGCGCGGCGCGACCCTTGTGACCAACCCGGTCGCCAACCTCAAGCTGGCCGTCGGCCGCGTGTTCGGATTCCTCGCCGCCCGCGGGCGCGGCATCCCGGTCGGCCTCGGCACCGACGGCGCCGGGTCGAACAACTCGCTCGACCTGCTGTCCGACGTCAAGGTCTTCGCGCTGCTGCAAAAGCACGAGGCGCGCGACGCCGCCGCGGTGCCGGCGGCGGTCGCCTGGGACGTCGTGACGGGGCGCTGCGCGCCGCTGCTCGGCGCCTCGGCTCGCCTCGAGCCCGGCGAGCCTGCCGACTTCCTGCTCGTGCGCACCGACTCGCCGCAGCTCAGCCTCGGCGAGCTCGTCCCCAACCTCGTCTACGCGGCGTCGGGCGCCGTCGTCGACACGACCGTCGTCGCTGGCCGCGTGCTGATGCGCGGTGGCGTGGTCGAGGGCGCCGACGAGGTTCGCGAGCGCGCCGTCGAGCGCGCGCGGGGGCTGGGCCTAGCCTGAGCGCGGGTTACCGTTTCTTGCTCGTGCCGAGCTGCCGCTCGACCCCGTCGAGGATCAGGTCAAGGCCGTTGTAGAACTGCTCCGAGCCGGTCATCGCCTCGATCGCCTCCGGCAGGGCATCGACCAGCCACGGCAGCTCCCCGACGTCGAGGCTGGCGAGCTGAGCCCCCCAGTCGCGCGTCATCTCGTCGGTTACGGGCTCGGGGGTGAAGGCCACGAACCCGAACGTGTAGATGAAAAGCACCCTCCACGCGCGCGCCGCCTCGCGCTTGCCGAGCCCAGCCTCGACCATGATCCCCATCGCCGCGTTGGTGGTCCGTAGGACGCCAGTGCTGAGGATCGGCCGCCTCGTGCGGACCTGGACGCCCACTGGATACTTCCGCAGCACGCGGTAGACCTCTCCCACCAGACTCCTGAGCTGCGCCTTCCATGGGCCCTCAGGTGGCGGGAGCTTGACCTCGTCCGCCGCGCGATCCAGGGTCGCGTCGATCAGCTCGTCCTTGCTTCGGAAGTAGCCGTAGAGGGTCATCGTCCCGACGCCCAACGCTTCGGCGAGCTCGCGCATCGTCACCGCGTCCAGATTGCGACCCCGGGTCGCCATCTCGAGCGTCGCTTCGATGATCCGCTCGCGGGACAGCTCGGCCCTGCGCCCCCGGGAACGAGATGATCGTGGTGCTCGCTGCGCTGGGGGGATCGGCTTCATGTGTCGCTTGCGCGCCCCGCCCATACGATGTACGGTACAGCGTACGTGAGGTTGGCCGCAAAGATACTTCGCCGGTCGGTGATCATCGCTCCCGCGCTGGCCACGGCGCTCGTCGTTCAATCTGGCGCCTGGGCCGACTTGAACTCGCGCCAAGCGGCACAGCTCCTGCTGACTTCGTCCCAGCCGGGGTCGTCGAGTGGTTGGCACTTCGAAGTCGACTACGTCAACCCCCTCGACTCCGAGGAAAAGCCGCCGGCGGTTCGCAGGGTCGTGACGCGGCTCGCGAACGGAGCCAGCTTCGACACCTCGGTCCCGGCGCGTTGCTCTGCATCCGACGCTCAGCTGATGGCACAGGGAGGATCCGCATGTCCCGCAGACAGCAAGGTCGGTGAGGGCTACATCCGACTCGACACGGGGCTTGCGGGCCCGGGCCGGTTCATCGAAGCGGACGTGACGTTCTTCAACTCCGCGACCGACGTCATCTTCCTTTCGACCGAGCGCGAGTCCGGCACGCGCGTCGTCACTCGCTCGACGATCGACGGCGGCAGCACGGTCTCGATGGCTCCGCTGCTGCCGGGCGCTCCGCCGGACGGCACCGCGATCGACATCGCGCGCGTCGAGCTGCTGCCGATCTCCCGAACGGTGGACGGCGAGCTGCGCAGCTACGTCTCGACCCCACCAGGGTGTCCCGCATCCGGGGAATGGGCTCACAGCATCGAATTCACATACGCAGACGGCGTCACCCAGACTGTGGACAGCGCGTCGCCGTGCTCGGTCGCCACGGGTGGGCCGTGCGCGAACCGGCTCGTCGGCTCGGATGGCGCCGACGCCCTTGTCGGCACCCCGGCTTCGGACTCGATCGAGGGCGGCGGCGGTCGTGACTTGGTGCGCGGGCGACCGGGCGACGACTGCTTGAGCGGTAGCAGGGGCAGCGATACCGTGCGTGGCGGCGGCGGCCGCGATCAGCTCCGTGGCGGTCCCGGGAACGACCGGCTGCGAGCCGTCGACGGCGCCCGCGACACGATCCGCTGCGGTCGTGGCCGGGATCGGGTCAAAGCAGAGGGGCAAGATCGCGTCATGCCCAGCTGCGAGTTCGTTGCCTAGACGAACACCTGGTTCGGGAGCTCGTCGCTCGCGCTGAGCGGGCTCGCCTCCGAGCGCGTCGCGGCGCGCACCTCTTCGGCGGAGACGTTCTGCGGATGGTGGCAGGCGGCGAGGTGGCCGTCGGCATAGCGTGCGAGCGGCGGCTCGATCTCGCTGCAGACCTCGGTCGCCCACGGGCAGCGGGTGTGGAAGCGACAACCCGGCGGGGGCGAGACGGCGCTTGGGGGATCGCCATGCAGCACGATCCGCTCGCGGGCGCGGCCCTCACGAGGATCCGGCACGGGGATGGCCGAGTGCAGCGACAACGTGTAGGGGTGGATCGGCTTCGCGAACAGCTCGCGCGCCGGCGCGACCTCGACCAGCTTGCCGAGGTACATCACCGCGATCCGGTCCGCGACGTGGCGCACGACGCTGAGGTCGTGCGCAACGAGCAGGTACGCGAGCCCGAGCTCGGCCTGCAGCGCGCCGAGCAGGTTGATCACCTGGGCCTGGATCGAGACGTCGAGTGCCGACACCGGCTCGTCGAGGACGATCAGGCGCGGGCGCAGGGCTAGCGCGCGCGCGATCCCGATCCGCTGGCGCTGGCCGCCCGAGAACTGGTGCGGATAGCGGTTGTAGTGCTCGGGACTGAGCCCGACCTGCTCCATCAGACCCTGCACTGCTCGCCGGCGCTGGCCGTCGTCGCCGATGCCGTGGATCGCCAGCGGCTCGGCGATGATGGATCCGACGCTGCGCCTCGGGTTCAGCGACGAGTAGGGGTCCTGGAAGACCACCTGCATCTCACGCCGCAGCGCTTTGAGTCGCTTGCCCCGTGCATGCGAAATGTCGTCACCGTCGAAGCGAACCGCCCCGCTCGTGGGCTCGAGGAGGCGAACGGCCAGCTTGGCTGCGGTCGTCTTTCCGCATCCGGTCTCACCAACGAGCCCGAGCGTCTCCGAGCCCGCAATCTCGAACGAGATGTCGTCCACCGCCTTCACTGACCCCACTTGCTTGCTGAACACGATGCCGCGGGTCAGCGGAAAGTGCTTGACGAGGTGCGAGACCTCGAGCAGCGGATCACTCATCGCCGGCCTCGATCCTGACCGCCTCGCGAGCCTCGTCGGGTGCGCGGCCCGCCTTGAGCTGCGCCCACAGGCGCGCCCGCGTCGCTGGGTCGAGCAGGCAGGCGACCTCGTGACCCGGGTCGTCGGCCAGCGGCTCGAGCGGCGGCTCGACGACGCGGTGACGGGGGCGAACGTAGGGGCAGCGGGGGTGAAACGAGCATCCCTGCGGCACGGCAATAAGGCTCGGAGGCTGGCCCGGCACGGGGACGAGCTCGGCGTCGTCGGAATCGATGCGCGGAATCGAGCCCAGCAGGCCCCAGGTGTAGGGATGCTGCGGCGTGGCGAAGATCGTCTCGACGGGCGCCCGCTCGATGATCCGCCCGGCGTACATCACGGCGACTTCGTCGGCGTTCTCGGCGATGACCCCGAGGTCGTGGGTGATCAGGATCACGGCCATCCGGTGCTCGACTTGGAGGCGGTCGATCAGCGTCAGGATCTGGGCTTGCGTCGTGACGTCGAGCGCCGTCGTCGGCTCGTCGGCGATAAGCAGCTTGGGCTCGTTGGCGAGCGCCATCGCGATCATCGCCCGCTGGCGCATCCCGCCGGAGAATTCGTGCGGATAGTCGTCGACCCTGCGCTCGGGCTTGGGGATGCCGACCTCTCCGAGCAGCTCGATCGCGCGCCGTCGGGCATTGCCTGCGGGCAGCGCGCGGTGCGCTTCGATCGCCTCGACGAGCTGGGCCCCGACCCTGTAGAGCGGGTGCAGCGAGCTAAGCGGGTCCTGAAAGACGAACGCGATCTCGTTGCCGCGCACCTCGCGCAGTCCCTCCTCGTCGAGCCCGACCAGGTCGCGACCCTCGAACGCGATTCGCCCAGAGATACGGGCGTCTGGCGCCCGGGTGAGTCCGAGTATCGTCAGATTGGCGACCGACTTGCCGGACCCGGACTCGCCGACGATCCCCAGCGTCATTCCGGGGGCGACTGAGAACGACACTCCGTCGACGGCCTTGACCAGCCCGTCCTCGGTCTCGAAATGGACGTGCAGGTCCTGGACCTCGAGCAGCGGCTCTCGGCCGGGCTCCGCACGAGGCTCACTGCCGCTCACTCGTACCTCACACGAGGGTCGAGGTAGGCGTAGGCGATGTCGACGACGAGGTTGAAGATGACGATGAAGAAGGCGCCGAACAGCACTATGCCCTGGATCAGCTCGTAGTCGGACTGGCCGATCGCGGTGACGATCTCGCGACCGACGCCGGGGATGTTGAAGACGGACTCGGTGAGGATCGCGTTGCCGGCCAACAGGATCCCGACGTCGATACCAAGCAGCGTCACGACTGGCGTCAGCGCCCCGCGCAGGCCGTGGCGCATGATGACTTGGCGCTCCGGCAGGCCCTTGGCGCGGGCGGTTCGGATGTAGTCCTCCGACATCACGTCGATCAGGCTTGAGCGCACGTAGCGGGCATAGATCGCCGCCGTTGCGAGCGCGAGGACCGTCCACGGCAGCACCAGCGCCCAGGCCTTTGAGAGCGGGCCTCCGGCGTCGTTGTAGCTGCCGATGCCGGGGAAGATCGGGATCACCCCGACATCCTGCGCGAACAGGTACAGCGCGATCAGCCCGAGCCAGAAGACCGGCGCCGAGATGAAGGCCAGCGTCGTCAGCATCGTTGTGCGGTCGAGCAGCGAGTGGCGCCGCACAGCCGAGATCGTGCCCACCGGCAGCGCGATCGCCACCCACAGCACGACCGCTCCCGAGACCAGGAATATCGTCGCAGGCAAGCGGTCGAAGATGATGTCACGAACCGGTTCGTTGTTCTGGAAGATGCTTGTGCCGAAGTTGAGTGGGCCGCCCTCCAGCGGGGTGAACACGCCGGCGACGTAGCGTCCGAAGCGCTGGTACATCGGATCGTCGAGTCCCTGCGCCTGGCGGATGTTCTCGATCTGCTGCGGCGATGCGTTGCGGCCCGCGCGCAGCGCCGCCGGGTCGGCTGTGGGCAGCACGTTGAAGATCACGAAGATGACTGCCGTGACGGTGACGAGCAGGACGACGGCCCACAACAGGCGTCTGGCTATGTAGCGGAGCATCGGCGGCCCGGTGTCAGGGCCCGCCGTCCAGAACCTCCCGGACGGCGGGCCCGCTCCCTTAGCTCAGGCGATCACTGCTCGAGCGATGTGTACGCGAGGTCCCAGTTCGCGTTGAACAGGTTGATCACGCCTGCTACGTCGGTCGACTGGATGTTGACCTGGTTGTCCCACACGTAGGGGACCGCCGCCGCCTGCTCGGTGATCATCGTGTCGATTTCGCCCCAGGCCTGCGCGCGCTCGGCCTCGTCGTCGATCAACGTGGCTTCGTCCATCGCCTCGTTGATCTCGGGGTCGTCGAGCAGCGGCCAGTTGGAGTTGTTCGACTGGACGATCGAATCGCCGCTGAACGTCGGCTGGAGGATCGACTGAGGATCCTGGAAGTCCTTCAGCCATCCGACGCTCGGGCAGACGTTGGGCATCTGGTCGGGCACGTTGCAGAAGCGCGTGTACATCACGTCGCGCGCGACGTTTCGCACCTCGACGTCGAACCCGAGGTCCTCGAGCGTCCCGACGAAGACCTCCGTGGTTTCCTTGTCCGGCGAGGCGCCATCGCCGACCAGGGTCACCTGGCAGTCGCCGTCGCACTTGCCGCTCGCATATCCGGCGTCCTGCATGTACTGGGTGGCGAGATCCATGTCGCCGTCCGGGTTCGACACGAAGTCGACGCCCGCACCCTCGAGCCCGCCGGCTTCCTCGAAGCCGATCATCCCCGGCGGGATGTAGTGGGTCGCGACGGGTCCGACGAGCTCGCCGCCGCGCGTGTTGCGCAGCGCGGTCCGGTTCGACGCCGCGACCACCGCCTTGCGGACGTCGATGTCGTCGAACGGCGGCTCGGTCGTGTTCAGCGCGATGTAGCGGTTGCCACCACTAGGTGTCGCGGTCATCTGGCCGGCGTCGGCCTGCTCAGCGGCCTCCTTGATCACCGTCGGTGGAGGCGTGATGTCGCCGTTGACCACCGCCGACCCGTCGAGGATCTTGCGCGACGCGGAGGCCGTGTCGCTGAACCCCTCGTCGATCTGGATCGTGTCGAGGTAGGCCGGGCGCCAGTCGGTCTCAGGGTCCCAATTCGGGTTGCGAACCATGCGAATCTCGCGGCCCGGCGTGTAGCCGACCAGCTCGCCCGACTCGTCGTTCTCGACCATGTAGGGGCCTGTGAACACGACGTTGTTCCCATATGTCGATGGGTTCTCGGCGTCGAACTCCTTCGCGTACTCCTCTGGGACGGGAGCGCTGATCGGAAGCGACAGCGCCTGGATCACGGTCGCGGCCGTCGGGCGCTCAAGCTCGATCACCAACGTGCGGTCGTCTGGCGCTGAGATCCCCTCGACGTCCGGAGCGCCGCCAGTCGGGTCGTCCTCGGCCTGCTTGAGGGCCGAGTCGAAGCCCGTCACATCGGCCAGGTAGGACGGCAGGTAGCCGTTTGCGACTCCGGGCAGCAGCCCACGTTCGATCGCGTACTCGACGTCGGCAGCCGTGGCCTCGCGGTCGACCGGGGGGCTGAACCGCACGCCTTCGCGAATCGTGAAAGTGATCGTCCGGCCGTCCTCGGAGATCTCGGGGTCGTCCTCGGCGAGATCCGGGGTCGGCTCGGTGGTGTCGTCGGGCTGCCACGACAAAAGCGCCCGGTGCCCGGCGCTGGTCACCATGTACGTGAATTGGTAGTAGGCGGCGCCAGGATCCATGTAGTCGATGTCATCGGACGCCAGCACGTTCAGCTCGCCGCCCTCCTGGGCGCCGCTCGGGGCCTCGGTTGGGGCCGCGAACTCCTGCGGAATCCCGGTGCCGCCGGCGGCGGAGTCGGAGTCGCTGTCGTCGTCGCCGCACCCGGATGCCGCCAGGGCGAGGACGGCAGCGAATGCGAGCAGCCATCGAAGGGTCGATCGCGTGAGCCTCATAGGTGTCTCATTCCTTTCTGTCGCGGAGCGGCATCGATCAGCCGGTCCTCAGGTCCTTGGAGCCTTTCGGAGCCTTTGTTCTCTTCGCGCGCGGGTTGAGCGCGTCCTGCATCGCGTCGCCGATCAGGTTGAAGGCAAGCACGGTCAACAGCAGCGCGAGGCCGGGGAACAGCATGTACCACCAGGCGTCGCTGAAGATCGGGGTCGCGTCGGAGATCATCTGTCCCCAGCTCGGCCGGTCCGTCACGCCGACGCCGAGGAACGAGAGCGCGGCCTCGTAAAGGATCACCTGCGGGATCAGGATCGACGCATAGACGATGATCGGCGCCGCGAGGTTGGGAAGCAGCTCGCGGAACAGGATCCGTCCGTGCGAGGCGCCGGCCGACCTCGCCGCCTCGACGAACTCCTTCTCGCGCATTGACAGCACCTGCCCGCGCACGATACGCGCCACGATCATCCAGCTCGTAAACGAGATCACGAAGATGACGACGCCTATCCCCGGCTGGATCACCCCGCCGAGGCAGCCCTCGCCGCCGCCGCCGGCCGTCGCGCCCACCGTGCAGGCCGCCGCGAGGCCGGTCGCCAGCAGCAGGTAGGGGATCGCGAGCAGGACATCGACGCTACGCGAGATCACGGTGTCGGTCCAGCCGCGGAAGTAACCCGCGAGCAGACCCGCGGCGACGCCCGCCAGCGTCGCGATTGTGGTCGCCGCGAAGGCGACGATCAGCGAGACGCGCGCTCCGTAGATCGTGCGGCTGAAGACGTCGCGGCCGATCTGGTCGACGCCGAAGATGTGCTCCGCGCTGGGGCCGGTGGGCGTTGCGAAAATGGGATCGAGCGCGTCGGTGTCCCGCTCGTCGGGGCCCGGCGCGCCAACTAGATCGGTGACGAGTGGAGCGAAGATCGCGAACAGGAGCAGCAGGGCGATGAAGGCGAGCGCCGAAAGCGCGAGCCGGTCGTCGCGAAAGCGTTCGCCGAACGCCTGCCAGGGGGAGCGAGCGGCGATCGCCGCCGGCTCGACGTCGAGCGGGATGGGTGCGGCGCCGGCGCCGGTCTCGAAGGCTTGCTTCATCGAGTGCCGGTGGCGGCCGGCCCGGTGACTCTCGCCACGTTTCTCCTCTCAGTTGCCCCCGAACGGAATCTAGCGCCGTCGAGGGCGCTGCGCCACCCCCAGTTGTGCGCGGATAGGCTTTTCCTATGACGGCTTCCACCCCCGAGGACCATTCCCTTGCGCGCAAGATCCGCGTCGTCGTCGCCAAGCCAGGGCTCGACGGACACGACCGCGGGGCAAAGATCATCGCCCGCGCGCTGCGTGACGCCGGCATGGAGGTGATCTACACGGGCCTTCACCAGACGCCCGAGCAGATCGCGATGACGGCGATCCAGGAGGACGCCGATGCGGTCGGCCTCTCGATCCTGTCGGGCGCTCACATGACGCTGGTGCCCCGCGTCGTCGAGCTGCTGCGAGAGCAGGGCGCCGACGAGGTCGTCGTCACGGTGGGGGGGACGATTCCCAACGACGACATCCCGGAGCTAAGGAGCCTCGGGGTGGACGCCGTCTTCACGCCCGGCGCCTCGACCGAGGAGATCGTCGATTTCGTGCGCGAGGCAGTGGCATCGCGCGCGGTCGGCTAGCTGTCGCCGCTAGCTGCTCACGCAGACCAGGAACGGCTTCCAGCTCAGCGACGTCGAGGTCAGGTTGACGACGCCCTCGTACCAGGCGCCCGACAGCGTCGGGCGGTCGGCATCGGGGCTGAGCCGCGAGGAGTTCGTGATCGCGAGCCCCGCGGACGTGCTGAGAACCCCCCCGGTCAGCGGTTGGCGCTTGGCCGGACAGCGGATCTCGTAGAGCAGGTCGCCCCCGGGCACGACCGTTTCGGTGTTGACGGTCGTGAAGTAGCTGAGCTTGGCCGACTTGGCGCTCGTGTCGGCCCCCGCGGCACGCGCCTGCTCACGGCCCATTCGCACGAGCTCGTCAGCGCGCACGACGCGGACGCTGTCTCGGTCTGTGGAGATCGAGCTCGCGGGCGGCACCGACCCGGTGCCGAAGCCCGGAACGGCGGCCACGAGTCCGGCCGCGATGGCGCAGGCCGCGATCGCAGGGACGGCTTTCAGCAGTCGGCATTCAGCTTTCACTTTTCGTCACCGCAGCTCACGAATGGCTTCCAGGTAAGGGGGGCGCTCGTGATGTTGACGACCGCCTGGTACCAGGCGCGCGGCCGGCTCGGAAAGCCGAGCTGGGGATTGGTCTGAGAGGAGTTGACGGCGACGAGCCCGGTCACGGGCGCGAATGTCCCCCCGGTCAGCGGTTGCTCGCCACGGGTCGGGCAGCGAATTTCGAAGAGCTGGGCGCCGCCGGGGGGAACGGTCTGAAAGTCGACGCCGATGTAGTAGGAGAGCTCGAGGCGCCCGCCTGAGTCGGGCTTCCCCTTGGCAGGACCCGCCTCGGGGCCGGCTCGAACGCCGGCGACGTCGTGCGCCGGCGCCCGCTCGAGCTCGGATCCGGGGATCAGCACCGTCGAGTAGCGGGCCGCGATCAGGTCCGCGGGCGGCACGGCGCCAGCGCCGACACCGGCCGCCGTAAAGGTCGCGAGCCCTGCCCCGGCCGCCGCGAGGACGGCGATCGCGGCCGGCCAGAATCGGGCCACTGGCTCCGCAAAAAGAAACGGCGCCCCCGCGCGGCTTGCGCGGGGGCGCCGAAACCGAAACACCATCCTGACTATGCGCCTGCTACTTGCTGATGCAGGTCAGGTGCACGCGCCAGGTCAGTGGCACGCCGGTGACGTTGGTGACCTCCTCGTACCAGGCGCCCGACAGCGTCGCGCCCGTCGGGTTGGTGCGCGACGAATTGGTGATTGCCAGACCCGGAGCGGGGGCGTGGACGCCACCGGTTGCGGGCTGCTGCTTGACGGGACAACGGATCTCGCGGAAGTCCGCGAAACCGGGTTGGACGGTGAAGGTCTCCACGCTGATGTAGTAGAAGACCTTCGCCGACTTGGCGCTGGCACCGGCAGCGAGCGGAGCCTTCTCGGTGTCGACCAGCTTGAGGTCGCTGCCCTTGATCGTCTCGCCCTGGCTGCGGGTGAGGTCGATCGAGCTTGCGGGCTCGACGGCACCGCCGCCGATGCTTGACGACACGAAGACGCCCAGCCCGAAGACGGAAAGAACCGCCGCGAGCCCGAGCACCATTGACCTGTGCTTCATCTAAGTCCCTCCTGAGGGTGTGATTTGACCAGCCAATCCCCTCAACCCTCCACGATCTGCCGCAGGGGGTCAAGCGGGGCGGCGCACTATACGGAAGGGCATGGTCAGCCGCGTCACTTGTGCGAAACACCGATTGACTAGGATCACGCCGCCCCGACCCCCAGGAGGATCAGAGCTTGAAGATTTGTTGCCTGGTCAAGGAAGTCCCGGACGCCGCGGTTCAAAAGCGCATCGACGACTCCACGAAGCGGCTCGACCGCTCCGGTGAGAAGAACCTCAACCCCTTCGACACGCACGCGATCGAGGCTGCGATGCAGCTCAAGGAGGGCGGCGAGCTCGCAATCGACGAGGTCGTCGCCGTGACGATGGGACCCCAAACCGCCGTGCGGGCGCTGCACAAGGCTGTCGCGCTTGGCGCCGATCGCTCGGTTCATCTGACCGACGCGGCGCTCGAGGGCTCAGACGTCTGCGCCACGGGGTACGCCCTCGCCAAGGTGCTCGAGTCCGAGAGCCCGGACCTCGTCCTGCTCGGCCAGCAGTCCGATGACGGCGAGTGCTACACGATCGGAGCCGTGGTCGCCGACCATCTCAAGATGCCGTCGCTCACGCAGGTGATCAAGATGGACGTCGCCGACGGCAAGCTGCGTCTCGAGCGCCAGGCCGAGTACGGCTACGACACCGTCGAGGTCGAGCTGCCGGCCGTGATCAGCGTCGGAGACGCGATCAACGAGCCGCGCTATCCGTCGCTGAAGGCGATCATGGGTGCGAAGAAGAAGCAGCTCGACACCCGCGGCGCCTCCGACGTCTCGATCGAGGCCGACCGCGTCGGCGAGCAGGGCTCGCGTACCACGGTGCTGGAGATCAATCCGCCGCCCCAGAAGGAGGGCGGGGAGATCATCGAGGACGAGGACACCAACGAGACGGTCGAAAAGCTCGTCGCGTGGCTCGAGGAAAGGAAACTCCTGTAATGGCCGGCATACTGGTCTACGCCCTGCACGACGACGAGGGCAACTTCAACAAGAACTCGCTCGGCGCGATCTCCGAGGCCGCGAAGCTGGCCGCAGAGCTCGGAGCCGAGGCGGGAGTGGTGGTGGTGGGCGACGTCTCCGACGAAGCCGCTGCCGGGCTCGGCGCCTATGGCGCCAAGAAGGTCCACCGCGCCAAGGAGGTCCCGGAGGGACTTGCGCAGCCGGTCGTCGACGTGATGGCGAAGGTGATCGTCGACGACGGCTACTCCTACGCACTGTTCGGGGGCGGCCTGCTCGGCTTCGAGGTCGGGGCAGGGCTGACCGCCCGGCTCAACGCCGGCGTCACGATGGAGGTGACCCAGGTCAAGGTCGCTGACGGCAAGCTTGTCGCGGAGCGCCCGGTGCTCCAGGACTCAGCCATCGTCGACGTCGGCTACGTCGACGAGCCCGGCATCATCATCGGCCGTCTCAACGCCTTCGACCTCAGCGAGGGCGATGGCGGCTCGGCCGAAGTCGTCGATGTCGATGTCGAGCTCTCGGACTGGTCGACGAAGGCGAAGATGGTCCAGCGCGGCGAGGCCCGCGGCGAGGACGTCAATATCGAGGACGCTGACATTCTCGTCGGCGGCGGGCGCGGGCTCGGCAAGGCCGAGGGATTCGAGCTCGCCGAGGCGCTTGCCGGCGCGCTCGGAGGCGCTGTGGCGGCGACCCGGGCGGTCGTCGACGCCGGCTGGTACCCGTATGCGGCCCAGATCGGCCAGACGGGAAAGACCGTGGCGCCGAAGCTCTACCTCGCGGCCGGGATCTCGGGAGCGATCCAGCACAAGGTCGGGATGCAGAACTCCGAGAACATCCTCGCGATCAACAAGGACCCCAACGCCCCGATCTTCGAGTTCGCCGACCTCGGCGTCGTCGGGGACCTGCACAAGATCCTCCCCAAGCTGACCGAGGCGGTTCAGGCCAAGAAGGGCGGCTGAGCCGCCAGGCGACGGGCATTGCCCGTCGCCTCCCTCCCGGCGCGTGGTCGCGGTCTTGCGACCGGCGCGGCGCCGATCCGCGCTCCCTACCATGCGCGGCTTCCAAAGCGGCCGGCTGCAGATCGCGGCCGGCCGGCGAACCCACAGGAGGACTACATGGACACGATCAAGACGCGTCTGCGGCTCCCGTCGCCGGCGATGGCGGTCGCGATCGTCGCGCTCGTCGTCGGCATGGCCGGCGGCGCCTACGCGGCGAAGAAGATCGGAGCTTCGGGACTGGCGAAGAACGCCGTCAAGACGAAGAAGATCGCCGACAAGGCCGTGACCACCGCCAAGGTGGCCGACAGCGCCGTGACGACGCCGAAGCTCGATGCGACCGAGCGCTCCGAGGCGTTTCACGTCAACGTCTCCGATCCGACGCCGCTGTCGACGACTGCGGGCCCGTTCGTCGACGGTGACCGCGTCGCCTCGCTCGCCGTGCCACCCACGACGGCCGGAAACGGTCGTTTCGTGGTGACGTCGCAGGTTGACCTCGGCAGCGACGGCGCCGCCGGCTCGGTCACATGCGCACTGCGCGACGACGGCACCGTGGTCTCGCGCGGCAGCGCGACGCTGGATGCCGCGGCGACGTTCCAGGACACGATCTCGCTGACCGGGATCGTCGACGGCGGCGCGATCGATGTCGCCTGTCAGTCCGACACCCCCGGCAAGGCGCGCAGCCGCGTCCTGATCGCCAACCGGGTGGCGAGCGCGACGACTCCGTAGCGACGCTGCGAGGGTAAATGCGAATCGCGTTGAGAGTGGGCCGGCAATCGCCGGCCCACTCTTCGTTTGGGCCTGGTGGGGCCTACCTCGCGGGGGCGATTGACTGGTCAGTCAACCAGCTAGAATCCCGCCGCGATGGCCGTTGCCCCGGAGCAGTTTCCCCCGCCCGTCGATCCGGCGAAGGACTTCGTCGGCCCGCCCACCGATGCGCCCGACGAGCGCATCGAGGTCGGGGTAGCAATCGTCGGTGGCGGCCCCGGCGGGCTCGCTTGCGCGATCAAGGTCCTGCAGCTGCTCGAGGACGAACCGGAGCTTGCCGAGCGCCTCGGCGAGGTCCCGGTCGCCGTGATCGAGAAGGGCAAGGCCACCGGCGCACATCTTCTTTCGGGGGCCAACATGCGCCCTTCGGCGATGCGGGAGCTCTTCCCCGACCTTGACCCATCCGATTGGCCCGTCTACCAGGAGGTCGAAAAGGACGCCGTCTACCTGCTGACGAAGCGCCGGGCGCTGCCGCTCAAGCCGATGCCACCCAACTTCCGCAACCACGGCAACTACGTCACCTCGGTCGCCAAGCTGGGCCGCTTCTTGGGCGAGAAGGCCGAGGAGGCGGGCGCCTACCTGCTGACCGAGACCTCAGCCGACAAGCTGCTGGTGGAGGACCGCATCGTCAAGGGCGTGCGCTCGGGTGACAAGGGCCGCGGACGCGACGGCGAGGAGCTGGCGAACTTCGAGCCCGGCTCCGACGTCGTCGCCAAGGCGACGGTGCTCGCCGAGGGCACTCAGGGACATCTCACCGGCGCCGCGATCGACTACTTCGACCTCCACGGGCACCTGCCGCAGCGCTGGGAGCTCGGCGTCAAGGAGGTCTGGACCGTCACCGAGCCGCTCGACCGCGTCATCCACACGATGGGCTGGCCGCTTCGCAAGCGCGCCAAGCACAACGAGTTCGGCGGCAGCTTCATCTACCCGATGGGCGAGGACAAGGTCTGCATCGGGCTCGTGGTCGGGCTCGACTACACCGACGCGACGTTCTCGGTCCACGACGCGCTGCAGCTGCTCAAGACCCACCCCTTCGTGCGCAAGATCCTCGACGGGGGCGAGCGCGTCGCCTGGGGCGCCAAGACGATCCCCTCGGGCGGCTACTGGGCGATGCCGCGCAAGCTCGCCGTGCCCGGAATGGTGATGCTCGGAGACGGCGCGGCGATGGTCAACGTCCCCGAGCTCAAGGGAATCCACTACGCGATGCACGCGGGCATCTACGCGGCGGAGGCGATCGTCGAGCAGCTCAGGCGCGACTCGATCAACTTCGAGGCCTACGGCGAGAGGGTCGAGAAGAGCGTGATCGGCAAGGACATGTACCGCTCGCGCAACATGCGCCAGCCGTTCTCGCGCGGGTTCTTCGTCGGCGGCGCGCTCGCCGGCGCGATGACGGCCACCCAGGGCCTCTTCCCCGGCGGGATGTGGAAGCAGCGCCCCGACGCCGAGGAGCCGATGGTGCTCGGCAAGGCCGGCAGGTCGTATCCCAAGCCCGACGGCAAGTACACCTTCGACAAGCTGTCGTCGGTCTTTGCGTCGGGCAACGCGACCCGCGACGACGCTCCCAACCACATTCGCGTCCAACGACACGTGCCGCGCGACGTCGCCCAGACCTGGGTCTCGATGTGCCCTGCCCAGGTCTACGAGATCCCCGACGAGCAGCTCGAAAACGGCGCCGCCGAGGTCGATCTCAACATCGTGCCCTCCAATTGCGTCCAATGCGGCGCGATCACGGCCAAGGGCGGGCGCCTGACCCCGCCCGAGGGCGGTGACGGCCCGCTCTATCAGGAGGTCTGAGGCGGCGCCCGGAGGGGCGTGCCACGCCGGGCGCTTGAGTGCGATCAGGCGCTGGCGGCGGCGGTTGTCGTGTCACGGACGAAGGCCGCGATCAACTCCGCCGTGCGTCGTGGCTGGTCCTCCGAGACGTAGGTCCAGGAGTCCTCGATTCGCTCCAGCCTCGCGCCCGGTATCGCGGCGGCGAGGCGCTCGCCGTACTTGAACTTGAAGAAGCGGTCCTCGGGTGCCCAGGCGATCAGCGTCGGGCGTTCGAAGCGGCTCAGCTGCTCGGCGGCCTCGATCGTGTAGCGGCTCGAGATGCCCGTCAGCAGCTTGGCGATGTCACGCCGGACCTCGCGGCTGGTCAATGAGGGCTCGATCCAGGCCCGCGTGACGGCGGGGTCGGGCCCGTGCTTGGCGAGCCAGCCGAAGGCATTCGGAGCATGACGCAGGGGTGTGAGGCGCATGCCCTGCGCGATCGGCCAGATCGCCCCCGGCACGCGGGCGATCGTCTGCAGAGGCCGGAACATGGGGGGGAGGAAGTTGTCGTAGGCGTCGCAGGGCGTGAGCACGAGCCGCCCGAGTCGCTCGGGATGGTTCGAAGCGACGAGCTGGCAGATCGCACCCCCCGTGTCGTTGCCGACCAGTGTCACGTCGTCGAGCCCGAGCTCGGCGATGAAGTCGGCCACCACCTGGGCGACACCCGGGGGCGAGAGATCGGCCTCCGGGCGCATCGCGACGGTGTGCGAGCCCAGCGGCCAGTCGGGCGTGATGCAGCGCAGCTCCGGGCCGAGCTCGGGCACGACCTTGCGCCATAGCGTTGCATCGGTGAGAAAGCCGTGGACGAACAGGACCGCGGGCCCGCTGCCCGTTTCCCGGTAGCGGACCGTCCCCTGGGAGAGCGTCGCGGACTTCGCCGGCGCGCCCATCAGAGCCCCATCTGTCGCAGCGCCGTCGCCCAGTCCATGTAGGTGTGCTTGGCGGTGAGCCGCCCCTCGGCGACGGTGATCAGGTCGATGGCGTCGAGGTCCATGCGCCCGCCGGGCTCGGCCACTCCCGCGCCGGTGTCGAAGGGCAGCGCGAGCGTCCCGCTCATCCTCCAGCGCACGACCCAACCCCACTCCTCGACCATCTTCTGCTGCTCTTCGAAGTGCAGGTCGGGGAACTGGGCGAGAAAGCCGGCGAACGTGTCGCGGATCGCCTCGCGGCCGCGGATCGCCTCGCCGCCCGCGTGGAGGTGAAAGATCCCGTCGTCGGCGTGAAAGGCGGCGATCGCGTCGGCATCGTGGCTTGCCCAAGCGTCGCCGTAGTCGCTGAAAAGCTGCTCGAGTGTGTGCGGTGCGGCGGTCGTGCTGGTCATCTCGACTCCTCCGGTCGGCGGCGTAACATACAGAGAGTATGTTCTAACATACATACAGTATGCATGTCAACCCGTAATCCCCCCACTCCTGCACCGAAGCCGCGAACGCCCGCGCGGCGCACGCAGGTCGAGAGGTCGCAGGCGACGCGCGCCGACCTGATCGCGGCTGCCCGCCGCCTATTTGCCCGGCGCGGCTACGCCGACGTCGGGACCGAGGAGATCGTACGAGCGGCGGGGGTCACCCGGGGGGCTCTCTACCACCACTTCCGCGGCAAGCCCGAGCTGCTCGAGGCGGTTTACGAGCAGGTCGAGAGTGAGCTCACCGAGAAGATCGCGATTGGCGCGCTCGGTGGCTCCGACCCCCTGGAGGCGCTGCGCGCCGGAACCGAGATGTTCCTCGACGCCTGCCTCGAGCCAGAGGTGCAGCGCATCGTCCTGCTGGACGCCCCCGCCGTGCTGGGCTGGGAGCGCTGGCGCGAGATCGCCGCCGACTACGGACTCGGCCTCGTCGAGGCGGCGCTCGGTGCGGCGATGGAGGCGGGGCAGATCGCACGCCAGCCGCTGCGCCCCCTCGCCCACGTGATGATGGGCGCGCTCGACGAGGCCGCGATGCTGGTCGCGCGCGCCGACAACACCGAGACCGCGCGCGCGGAGGTCGGCGCCACCCTGAACTCGATCCTCGAGGGCCTGGCTAGAATCGACTCACGATGAAGACCGAGATCCACCCCGAATACACCCTCGCGCACGTGCGCTGCGCGTGCGGCAACGAGTTCTATACACGCTCGACGAAGCCCGAGCTCCACGTCGAGGTCTGCTCGGAGTGTCACCCCTTTTACACCGGCAAGCAGAAGCTCGTCGACACCGGCGGGCGCGTCGAGCGCTTCAGGCGCCGCGCCGCCCGGCGCGACAAGTAGTCCGCCGCGTGGCCAACGGCGCCGCCGATCGGAAGGGTCCGCAGGCGGCTTCGTCGACTCCGGCCGAAGCCCCGTTGATGCCCGACGGCATGCCGGTCGCCAACCGCGACGCTCCGCTCGGCGGCCAGGCGGTGCTCGAGGGCGTGATGATGCGCGGCGTCTCGACCTGGGCGGTGGCGGTCCGCAAGCCCCTGCCCGAGGACGCACCCGAGGGTGCGATCGGGGAGATCGAGGTGACTTCCGAGCCGCTGGTCTCGTGGGCGAAGCGCCATCGCTTCCTGCGCCTGCCGGTGATCCGGGGTGTCGTGGCGCTGGTCGAGTCGTTGAAGATCGGCTTTCGTGCTCTTGGGTTCTCCGCCAACGCCCAGCTCGCCGAGGAGGAGGACGCAGAGCCGATCGGCGGCCTCACCTGGGCGCTGACCATCGCCTTCTCGATGGCGCTCGCCGTCGTCCTCTTCTTCATCATCCCGGTGGGCGCGACGAGCCTGATCAAGGAGCAGCTCGGCTCGGCGCTTTTGTTCTGGCTCGTCGAGGGGGTGCTTCGCACCGCGATCTTCATCGGGTACATCCTCTTGATCAGCCGCCTCCCCGACCTGCGGCGCGTCTTCGAGTACCACGGCGCCGAGCACAAGACGATCTCCTGCTACGAGGCCGGCGAGCCCTTGACCCCCGAGAATGCCGCGCGCTTCTCGCGCCTTCACCCGCGCTGCGGCACGAGCTTTCTGCTGATCGTGATGGTGCTGGCGATATTCGTCTTCGCACCGATCGGGCTGCCGGAGTGGTACTGGCTGGTTGCGTCGCGCATCGTCGGCATCCCGCTGATCGCCGGCCTGTCCTATGAGGTCATCAAGTGGGCGGGCAAGAATCGCCGCAAGCGCTGGGTGCGGGCGCTGATGTGGCCCGGCCTGATGCTCCAGTTCCTGACCACCCGCCAGCCGGACCACGATCAGCTCGAGGTCGCGATCGTCGCGCTCGAGGCCGTGCTCGCCGTGGAGAGCCCCGACGAGCAGGCCTCAGAAGCGCCGATCGAGATCGTGGCATAGGGCCCTCCGGCGAATTATGGGCGCCGGCGGCGGAGAGGCTGGGTAGGGGCCCGCCCCGGATCCTTGGCACGGACTTCTGGACACTTTGGGGGCCTATAGGCCCCTAACCGTCCAGAGGTCGAGATTTCCCATGCCGCCGCCTCCCTACCCGGCCTCCGCGGCCGCTTCAAGCGCCCCTTCCGCCAGGGCGGTCAAACTAACCCCATGATCGACCAGCTCGTTGAGCAGATCGAGGAGCGCCACGCCGAGCTCGAGCGGCTGATGTCGGACCCCGATGTGATCGCGGATCGCGAGCGATACGCCGAGGTCGGGCGCGAGTACCGCGAGCTCGGCGCCGCCCACGAGCTCGCCGGCGAGTATCGGCGCCTCAACGACGACCTCGAGGGCGCGCGCGAGATGCTCGCCGAGGACGGCGACGACTCCGAGCTGCGCAAGCTCGTCTCCGACGCTCCCGCTCGCCTCGACGAGCTGGGCGAGCAGCTGCGGCTGGCGATGGTCGAGCGCGACCCCAACGACGACCGAAACGTGATCGTCGAGATTCGCGCCGGGACGGGCGGCGACGAGGCGGCGCTGTTCGCGGGAGACCTCCACAAGATGCTGACCCGGTACGCCGACGAGCTCGGGTACGCGGCGGAGGAGCTGTCGCAGTCGGCGGCCGAGGTCGGCGGCTTCAAGGAGGTCACGTTCGCCGTCAAGGGCGACGGCGCCTACTCGGTCTTCAAGTACGAGGGTGGGACCCACCGGGTCCAGCGCGTCCCGAAGACCGAGTCTCAGGGGCGCATCCATACCTCGACCGCGACTGTCGCCGTGCTGCCCGAGGCCGAGGAGGTCGAGATCGAGATTGACCACAACGAGCTCGAGATCGACACCTTTCGCTCCACGGGACCCGGGGGACAGTCGGTCAACACGACCGACTCGGCGGTCCGGATCACCCACAAGCCGACCGGGACGACGGTCTCGATGCAGGACGAGAAGTCGCAGCTTCAAAATCGCGAGAAGGCGATGCGGGTGCTGAGGGCGCGCCTGTATGAGCGCGCGCTCGCCGAGCAGCGTGCGGAGATCGCCTCCGAGCGCCGCGCTCAGGTTGGAAGCGGCGAGCGCTCGGAGAAGATCCGCACCTACAACTATCCCCAGGGGCGGGTGACCGACCACAGGGTCAAGGTGACCTCGCACGACCTCGATGGAACGCTGGCCGGCGACCTGGGTGAGTTCACGGAGGCGCTTCGCGCCGAGGAGCGCCGCCGTCGCCTCGAGGCCCAGGCCGCCGAGGCTTGAGCGATGGCGATCGCCGCGACGTCCGTCGCCGATGCGCTCGGCGCCGCCACCGACGCGATGCGCGCCGCCGGGGTGGACACCCCCCGCCTCGACGCTGAGCTGCTGCTCGCCGAGGCCACGGGGTGGGGGCGGGCCCGGATCTCAGCCGAGCCGGAGGTCTCGCTCGAGCCCGCCGCGGGCCGCTCCTTCGCGGCGATGGTGCGGCGTCGGGTCGGGCGCGAGCCGGTCGCATACATCGTCGGCCGCAAGGGCTTTCGAAACATCGAGCTCGCGGTCGACCCGAGGGCGCTCATCCCGCGTCCCGAGACCGAGCTGCTGGTCGAGGTCGCCGTCGAGCGGCGACCGGCAACGGTGCTCGACGTCGGCACAGGCTCGGGCGCCGTGGCGCTCGCGATTGCCGACGAGCTGCCCGGCGCCGAGGTGACTGCGAGCGACAGCTCTGCGGCAGCGCTCGAGCTCGCGGCGGAAAACGCCCGCCGGCTCGGCCTCGCGCAACGCGTCGAGCTCGTCGGCGGGACGCTGCCGGCGCAGCCCAGCTTCGAGCTCGTGGTCGCCAATCTCCCATACGTCCGCACACGCGAGTGGGAGAGCCTCGAGCCCGAGATCGCGCGTTACGAGCCGCGTGAGGCGCTGCTCGCGGGCGCCGACGGGCTCGATGCGATCCACGGCCTGCTGGCGACGCGGCCCGACTGCGACGCGATCGCGCTCGAGGTCGGCGCCGGTCAGGCCGCGGCCGTCTGCGGGCTGGTCACGGCGGCCGGCTTCGAGGCGCTCGAGACTCGCCGTGACCTTGCCGGCGTCGAGCGCGTGGTGGTGGGCTCGAGGTGAGCGTCCGCAGGACGCCGTCGTGAGTGAGACCGTCTCGATTGCACGCGACGGTCCGCAGCGCGCGCGGGACGCGCTCGAGGAATGCGTCGCCGCCGGAGGCATCGCGATCTTTCCGGCCGACACCGTCTACGGCCTTGCCTGCGATCCGCTCGACGCCGCTGCCGTGCGGGGAATCGATCAGCTCAAGGGGCGCCCGGCGGGCAAGCCCTCGGCCGTGATGTTCTTCGCGCCGCTCGCGATGCGAGAGCTGATCGGAGCATTCGGTCCGCGCACGCGCGGCGCGCTCGCGGCTCTGCTGCCGGGGCCGGTGACTCTCGTGGTCGCCAATCGCGAGCGCCGCTACCCCCTGGTCTGCGGTGATGACCCGAGCCGCCTCGGCCTGCGGTTGATCGGGGGCCCGCTGACCGGCGCCCGCTGCGGCGTGATGCAGACGAGCGCAAACCGCGCCGGGGAGGAGGCGCCGCGGCGACCGGCGGCCGTCGACGAGGACCTGACGGCGTCGGTGGACCTCGTGATCGACGGCGGCGAGTTACCGGGAGCCGCGTCGACCGTGCTCGATCTCACCGAGCTCGACGCTACCGGGGGGTGGCGGGTTCTGCGCGCGGGGGCGCTGGCAGAATCCGAGGTGGCGCGCGCGCTGGGACCCGGGTTGCAGTCGCCCTAGGGGCCTAGGCGATCTCGCTCGCGTCGAGGCCGGCCTCCTCGAGCGTCTCGGCGTGACTCCGAAATGACCAGACCCTGACGATCTCTCGGTAAACCAGTGCACGTTTGGAGCCCGGTTCGAACCTGGAATCACGCTATTGGACGAACTTTTTCGGACGTGCGAAGCGGCCCCGCCGCATCCCCGTCCCTGGGATGAAGGGGACCGCCCGCAGCTTGGTGCCGTCGCGAATCAGGCAGCGAGCGCTGAGACGTGGCTATCGCTTTCGAGCGCCGCCGTTTCGACCGCCATCTCGGGGTCGATGTAGGTGCGCGCACGAGCGATCTTGTCGTCGCGGAACTCGAGTACCCATCCGACCGGCGAGGTGACCTCGACGCCGCTGGCCTTGCCCCGGTAACGGAGCGTGCCCAGCGCCAGCAGGGTCCCGTTCGCCTCGCGGACTTCAAACGCCTCCTCGCGCACGTCGACGAACGCCGCGTCGGTGGCCTGAAACCACTGACGGATGCCGTCGCGGGCACGGTAGGGAGCGTCGTCGTCGCGAGCCCGCAGGAAGGGCTGCCACTCACAGTCGGGGTGGCAGACCTCGAGAAAGCTCTCGACGTCGCGGCGGTTAAACGCTTCTATTCCCATGTGGAACACCGTGTCTTTGCTCATGTGCCGGGTTGTCGGTCGCCCGGCCGCCGAGCGTCAGGTACTGCGGCCAAATACGGACATGCGTCCACGCCGCGACTCTCCTTTGACAGCGTTTGACAAGCTCTCCGGCCTCGCGGAGGCGCCCAGGGCCGCTGCTATCGTCGCCCGCGATCCGACACCACGCCGAGACAGGAGTGATCACTTGAGCGGGCTCGACTTGCCGCACGACTTTCAGACCGCGTCCCTCGCCGAGGTCGATCCGGAGATCGCCCAGGTGCTCGGACGCGAGCTCGAGCGCCAGCAGGGCACCCTGGAGATGATCGCCTCGGAGAACTTCGTCCCCCAGGCGGTCTTGGAGGCGGCGGGCTCGGTGCTGACCAACAAGTACGCGGAGGGCTATCCCGGTCGCCGTTACTACGGCGGCTGCGAGGAGGTCGACGTCGCCGAGGAGCTCGCGATCGAGCGCGCCAAGCAGCTTTTCGGCGCCGAGCACGCCAACGTGCAGCCACACGCCGGCGCCCAGGCCAACAACGCGACCTACATGGCGCTGATCGAGCCCGGCGACACGATCATGGGCATGGCACTCGACCACGGAGGCCACCTCACGCACGGGATGAAGCTCAACCTGTCGGGCAAGCTCTACAACGTCGTCGCCTACCACGTGCGACGCGAGGACATGCTGTGCGACATGGACGAGGTGGCGCGGCTAGCCGAGGAGCACCGGCCCAAGGTCATCGTCGCCGGGTGGTCGGCCTATCCCCGCCACCTCGACTTTGCCGCCTTCCGCGAGATCGCCGATTCGGTGGACGCGCGCCTGTTCGTCGACATGGCCCACTTCGCGGGCCTCGTCGCCGCGGGTGAGCACCCCAATCCCGTCGAGCACGCCGACGTCGTAACGACCACGATCCACAAGACTCTGTGCGGACCGCGCAGCGGGATGATCCTGTGCCGCTCAGAGCTCGCGAAGGACATCGACCGCTCGGTGTTCCCGGGAACCCAGGGTGGGCCCCTGATGCACATCATCGCCGCCAAGGCCGTGGCGCTCGGAATCGCCCAGTCGGAGCCGTTTCGCGAGCGCCAGCGCCAGACGGTCGCCAATGCGCGAGCGCTGGCCGAGGGCCTGATCGAGGGCGGGGTCGACGTGCTGACGGGCGGCACAGACGTCCACCTGGTGCTCGTCGACCTGACCTCGACCGGTCTCGACGGCAAGGAGTCCGAGGCCAGGCTCGAGGAGGTCGGCATCACCGTGAACCGCAACGCGATCCCGTTCGACGAGCGCCCGCCGATGAACCCCTCGGGCCTGCGAATCGGCACCGCCGCCCTGACCACGCGAGGCCTCGGCGAGGACGACATGCGCGAGATCGCCGCAGTCATCTGCGCCGCCCTGTCGGATGGATTCGACTCCGACCGCAGTGCCCTGCTCGAGCGCAGCAAGGCGCTGATGGACCGCCACCCCCTGTATCCGCAGCTCTCGCCTGCGACGGTCTGACGCGACGGGCATCCTGCCCGTGACCGCGCCACCCCCGGACGCGAAGCGGAGGAGGTGGCGCGCTTGAGGGTCTGGGTGGACATGACGGCGGCAGCCCATCCCCTCGTCATGCGGCCGATCATCGAGCGGCTCGAGACCGCGGGCCACGAGGTGAGTGTGACAGCGCGCGAGTACGGCCAGCTCACCGGGATCTTGGACCGGCTCGCGATCTCCTACGAGACGGTCGGCGCTCACGCGGGCGCTTCGACGCTCGGCAAGATGCGGGCGGTCGGCGGGCGCTCGTCGCGGCTCGGCCGCTGGGCACGCCGCCGACGCTTCGACCTCGCGCTGGCGCATGGATCCGTAGATCTCGCCGTCGTGGCGGGTGCGCTGCGCATCCCGTCGGTGCAGATGCAGGACTACGAGTACGCCGGCGCCCAGCGCCAGGCGAGCTGGAGGGTGGCGCGCAGGGTCATCGTGCCGGACGCGATCCCGGTCGAGAGCATGCGGCGCGCCGGTGCGGCGCCGCGCAAGCTCCTGCGCTACCCGGGCCTCAAGGAGGATTACTACCTCGCCGACTTCGAGCCCGACCGGTCGGTGCTCGACGAGCTCGGCCTGGATCGGGACCGTCTTCTCGTCGTCGTTCGCCCGCCGCCGGAGAGCTCCGCCTATCACGCCGAAAACCCGGTGTACGAGCGCCTGATCGAACGCCTGGGCACCGATTCCCAGGTCGCCGCGGTGGTGATCCCGCGGACCGCAAACCAGGAGCGGGCGCTGCGAGGCCAGGCGCTGCCCTCGGTGGTCGTTCCCGAGCGCGCCATCGACGCCCAGAGCCTGATCGCGTACGCCGACCTGGTCGTCGGCGCCGGCGGGACGATGAACCGCGAGGCCGTGGCGCTGGGAACGCCCGTCAACACGATCTTCAGCGGCCGTCTCGGGGCCGTCGACGAGCACCTGATCGGCGCCGGCCTGCTGCGGCCGCTCGGCGACCCTCGCGAGCTCGAGCTGGTCAAGCGCACCACGAAGCCCGGCGTCGTCGACCCGCGCGATCCGCACCTACTCGTCGACGGTGTCCTCGGGGCCGTGAAGTAGTCTCGCGCCGCGGGGCACCTGCACATGCCCGACACGCTCGACGCCCTCTTCGGATTCCTCGTCGCCGCTGCGCTGGCGTGGCTGATCGTACCGCTGACCGAGCGCCTGGCACAGCGCATCGGCGCGATCGACCACCCGATCGAACGCAGCCTGCACGAGGTGCCCACGCCGAAGCTCGGAGGCGTGGCGATCCTCGTGGGTGTGCTGGTCGCCGGTGTGATCTGGCTGCCCGAGGATGGCAATCGCGGCGAGATAACCGTGGCGATCCTGATCGGGGCCGCCGTGATCGCGGCGATCGGCGTCTTCGACGACGTCTTCGACCTGAGCCCCGCCGTCAAGCTCGCGGGGCAGGTCGCCGCGGCGATCATCCCGGTGTCCGCCGGGGTCACGGTCGACGTCTTCACCTTTCCGTTCCTGGGTGGACTGGAGCCCGGGTCGGTGAGCCTTCTCGACCTTCCGCTCGTCGGCAAGGTCGACCTCGGCGAGCTCGGGACGGTGATCGGGATCGTCGCGATGGTCAACGTGATCAACTTCATCGACGGCGTCGACGGGCTCGCGGCGGGGGTATGCGCGATCGCCGCGGCGACCCTGGCCGTGATCGCGTTGTCGCTCGACCGCAACGCCGCCGGTGTGCTGGCCGCGATCACCGCCGGGGGGGCGCTGGGGTTCCTGCGCCATGGGTTCCCTCCCGCCTCGAGCTTCATGGGTGACACGGGCTCGAACCTGCTCGGCTACCTGCTCGCGATCGTCGCGATCCAGGGGTCGCTGAAGACGAACGCCGTCGTGGCCCTGTTCTTTCCGCTGATCATTCTCGCCGTCCCGATCCTCGACTCGAGCTTCGTGATCGCAAAGCGGCTCAAGTACCGCCAGCCCGTCTACGTCGGAGACCGCTCGCACTTTCACCACCGGATGGCCAACATCGGCTTCTCGCAGCGCAAGACGCTCGCCTACCTGTATGGCTGGGCGCTGGTCATGGCGGGGCTCGCCCTGGCGCTGCGCTTCGTTCCCTACAGCGACGACCGCGGAAACTTCGATCCCGCCTGGACGGCCGTGATCGTCGCCTGCGGGGTGGCCACGTTGGCGGCGAGCGTCTATCTGCTCGCCGCTCTGGAGATCCTCAAACTGCGGCGAACCCGCCTGCGGCAGATGCTGGCGCTGCGCTCAGCCGATGAGCGGCCGCCCGCCGAGGCGGAGGTGGATGCCGGGGTCGCGCGCGAGCTCGAGACAGGGAGCTTCGCTGCCATCAATCCGCAGACCGGGGAGGTCGAAACGGTCGACCCCGAGACCGGGGACTTCGAGGCCGTGGGCCCGCCTCGGGACTGACGTCCCCCGCCGCCGCCGGGCGGTCCTCACGCAAGCGCACGAGCGGGCGCGCGCCCGCGTTCAACCTTCCACGAAGCCGTGCCGATATGCAGGGCGAGGATGAAGTCGATGATCGAGTTGCGGGAGGACGGCAGAAGCTGAAGTCCCTGCCTATGCACACGCGGACGCCCGTCCTGCTGCTACTCGGCGTGATTGCCGTCGGGGTATTGCTGCACGCGCTGCATTCGATCACGGGGCTCGGGGGCTCAGGGCTCGACGGCTTCTTCGACGACTACCTCTACAACGCGGTGCTCGCGGCCGCCGCCGCCGCATGCGTGCTGCGCGGCGCCGCGGTGGAGACCGGGCGGCTGGCGTGGTTCGCGTTCGGCGCCGGGCTCGGATTGTGGGCCGCGGGGGATCTCTACTGGAGCTTCGAGATCTCGACGAGCGCCGATGCGCCGTATCCCTCGATCGCCGACGCCCTCTTTCTTGCCGGCTACCCCGCCCTCTACGCCGGGGTCGCGCTGCTCGTCAAGGCTCGCGTGCCGCGCTTTTCGTCGAGCATCTGGCTTGACGGCGCGATTGGTGCCCTCGCCGCGGCGGCTCTCGGCACGGCGCTGCTGCATCCGGCGTTGACCGGCCTGACCGGCAAGGCCTCGATCGCGGTCGCCACCGATCTCGCATACCCACTTCTCGACATCGTCCTGCTGGCGTTCGTCGTCGGCGCCGTCGCGATCGTCGGCGCCGCGGCCGGCCGGCGCGAGTGGGGCCTGATTGCCGGTGGCCTGCTGGCGACCGGAATCGCCGACGCGGTCTTCCTTTACCGCGACGCGGTCGGAGCCTACGTCGAGGGAACGCCAATCGACACGCTTTGGATGATGGGTGCGGGCCTGATCGCGCTCGCCGCCTGGTCCGGCGCAGGGCGCTCGACCGCCGTCGAGCCGAGCATCAACCGTTCGCTGTTCTTTCCCTCCCTGTTCGCGATCGTCGCGGTCGTGCTCCAGGTCGGCGACCTCACGCGGCCGCTGAGCCCGCTCGCCGCCGGACTGGCCACCGCGACGCTCGTGGTCGTGGTGCTGCGGCTGTTCGTCGCATTTGCCGAGAACAGCCGCCTGCTCGGGACGGTGCGCCACGAGTCGGTCACCGACGCTTTGACAGGCCTCGGCAACCGCCGCAAGCTTCTGACCGACCTTCAGCAAGCGCTGGACTCCCGGCCCGGCACGCACCAAACCGCTTTCGCGATCTTCGACCTCGACGGCTTCAAGGCCTACAACGACAGCTACGGCCACGGCGCCGGCGACCTCCTGCTGCATCGCCTCGGCCGCAACCTGGCCGCGGCGGTCAAGCCATTCGGCTCGGCATACCGGCTCGGCGGCGACGAGTTCTGCGTCATCGCCTCCTCGGACGGCGACGTCAAGCTCGACTCGATACTCGCGGCAGCGAGCGCCGCGCTCTCCGAGGAGGGCGAAGGATTCTCGATCGGATGCTCGCGCGGCGCCGTGCGGATCCCGCAGGAGGCGAGCGAGCCCACAAAGACCCTGAAGCTCGCCGACCATCGCATGTATGCCGAGAAGGGGCGGCGCATCGACTCCGCTGGCCGCCAGACGCGCAACGTGCTGATGAGCGTCCTTCGCGAGCGCGAGCCCGAGCTCGGTGAACACCTCCAGGGTGTCGCAAGCCTGGCCGTCGAGCTCGGCAAGCGCATCGCCCTGACCGCCGAGGAGCTCGACACGCTGGCGCGCGCGGCCGAGCTCCACGACATCGGCAAGATGGCGATCCCCGACGAGATCCTCCACAAGCCCGGGCCGCTCAACGATCAGGAGTGGGCCCTGCTGCGTACCCACACGATGGTCGGCGAGCGAATCCTCGAGGCAGCTCCCGCGATGGGACCGGTCGCAAGGCTCGTGCGCTGGACTCATGAGCGCTGGGACGGCCAGGGCTACCCCGACCGGCTCAGCGGCGACGACGTCCCGCTCGGGGCGCGAATCATCTTCGTCTGCGACGCCTTCGACGCGATGACCTCGGAGCGCTCATACAAGCCGCGCATCGAGGTCGACGACGCTCTCGACGAGCTGCGCCGCAACGCCGGCAGCCAATTCGACCCGATGGTAGTCGAGGTGCTGTGCGAGTTGATCGAGGATCACCGCGACACGCTCGCCGACGTCGGCGGCCACGTGAAGCTCGATCACGCCGAGGCGCGGCTCGAGCGCCCGCTCACGGCCTGAGCGCCCGCGCTCGTCGTCTGCACCTCGCCGAGCCGGGAAGACGGCGGGTTTCGGATATATTCGACCCCCCGCCCGTGCCGCCGTTGCGGCGTCGGGTCGAGCAGGATCGTCCCCCGAACCTCCCCCGAATCTCGATTGCCAAGCCGCGACTTCGACATCCCCGGAGAGCCCGATGAATTCGGGGGCGGATGCGGCTGCGGCCGGGCTCACGGTGGTGGCGGCGATGGTGATCGGCGGCCTCGCCGGGTACGGGCTCGGCTCGCTGGTGGGCCTTGCGGTCGCGATTGGCCTCCTCGGGCTGTTCGCAGGAATCGTCGGCGGATTCGCGCTTGTCTACGCTCGCTTTAGAGACGTCTAGCGACGCTCGTGAGGCCGGCGTCGGCACGGCGCTGGCGCGCTATGCCGACCTCGCCCTACTGGCGCTCGCCCTGCCAGTCTTCCTGCTCGCCGGCTTCTCGATGCTGGGCTACGCCGCGGCAGCGGCCGCCTGGCTCGCCCAACACGTGCTGCTTCGTCTCGCCGAGCGTGCGGCGGCGACCGCGCTCGCGCGCGGCGATCGACGCCGCGCGATGGGGACGATCGGCTTTGCGACCCTGGGCCGCGTCTGGCTGGTCACGCTCACGATCCTGCTCGTCGGCGTGCTCGGTGACGACGACGCCGGCCTCGCGGCGGCGATCCTGTGCGCCGTTCTGGTGACCGTGCACCTCGCATCGGTCGCGGTCGGCAAGCTGCTCGAGCCGGAGGTGCGCACGTGAGCACCAAGGCGAAGGTCTTTCTGGGGCTCGGGCTCTACTTCCTGATCGTCGTCGCGATGGTTGTGATCGTCGGTGGCTCGGGCGAGAATGATGAGTTCCAGCCCCAGAACGAATTCCTGCTCGAGCCCTGGATCCCGATCGAGATCGGCGGCATCGACCTCTCGATCAACAAGGCAGTCCTGTACCTGGTGTTGGCCAGCGTTACCACCTGTGCCGCGATGTCGTTTGTCGCCAACCGTATGCAGCGCGAGCCCAACAAGATCCAGATGCTGGTCGAGCTTGCCTATGACTTGACCCGCAACAACATCGCCCGCGGGAACATCGACGCCGACAGGCTCGCGCTGAAGTGGTTCCCATTCCTCGCCGCTCTCTTCTTCTTCATCTGGTTCTCGAACATGATCGGCTACCTGCCGCTGCCGACCAATACCGAGCATCCGATAGACGTCTTCGGGCTCGAGGTTCCGGCATTCGCGCTTTACGCGGCGACCGCCAATCTCTCGATTCCGCTCGTCCTCACTCTCGTCGTCTGGATTGCCTACAACGTCGAGGGAATCCGCGAGAAGGGTTTCTTTCCCTACTTCAAGTCGTGGCTGCCGCCCGGGCTCGAAGAGATGAACCCGATCGGCAAAGGGCTGATTTTCATCATCGAGGTCTTGTCGCACCTCGTGCGCCTGATCTCGCTGTCGGTTCGACTCTTCGCCAACATCCTCGCCGGCCACCTGCTGATCCTTTTCATGGGTGGCGGGCTGGCCGTGCTGCTCGGCCTCTCGGCGCTCGGGATCGCGACATTCCCGCTCGTCTTCTTCTTCTTCATCTTCGAGGTCGTCCTGGTGGCCACGCTCCAGGCGTTCATCTTCTCCACGCTGACCGCGATCTACATCGGCGGAGCGACCGCCGAGACCCACTGACGAAACGAGAAAAGGAGCACCCATGGACATAGTCCTACCCATCGCCCAGGAGGCCGCATCGGGCGTCACCGACGACGGCCTGAAGTCGATCGCCCTCGGCATCGGCGCCGGGCTCGGCTCGATCGGAGCCGGCATTGGCATCGGCATCATCTTCGGCAAGGAGATCGAGTCCGTTGCCCGCCAGCCGGAGATGAAGGACGAGCTGCAGAGCATCCGCTGGCTGGGTTTCGCGCTCACCGAGGCGGTCGCCTTCTACACCTTCATCTTCGGCCTCATCGCCTTCTTCCTGTAGGCCCCTGGATTGGAGATCGCAGCTGACATAGGCACGTTCGTCCTCGCCGCAACCGAGGACGAGGGAGGCAGCTTTCTCGTCTCGCCCGGGCTCGGGTTGATGCTCTGGACGCTGCTCGCGTTCGGCGTGACGATGTACTTCCTCAAGCGCTTCGCCTTCCCGCGCATCAGCGAGGCGCTCGAAAAGCGCGCCAACGCGATCAAGGAGAACATCAAGGCCTCCGAGCGCCAGCGCGAGGAGGCCGACGAACTGCTCAAGGAGTATCGCCAGCGACTGACCGAGGCGCGCGAGCAGGCCGACGACATCGTCGCGCGGGCCCGCAATGCGGCCGACAGCCTCAAGTCGGAGGCCGCCGACGAGGGCAAGGCCAAGCGCGAGGAGCTCGTCTCCGCGGCGCGCAAGGACATCGAGACCGAGACGCGGCGCTCGCTGGAGCGAATTCGCAAGGAGGTCGCCGACCTGACCGTGCTCGCGACCGAGCGCGTGACGCGAAAGACGCTCGACGACGACGACCACAAGCGCCTCGTCGAGGAGGCTCTGGCCGAGGTCGACTTCTCGACCCTGGCGGGCGACGAAAGCAACGGCGCATGATGCGATCCCCCGCCCAAACCGGACGCGGAAGTGAGCGAGCAAGACTTCCAGTAGTTCGGGTGCGAACGAACGAGAGCAGAGGATTTGGGCGGTGAGTGTTTGATGGAGGAGATCGCCCGCGTCTATGCGGAGGCCCTGTTCGAGAGCGCCAAGGCAAGCGACAAGCTCGACGCCGTCCGCGACCAGCTGGCGCAGTTCGCCGACGCGGTCGACGAGGACCGCGACCTGGCGACGTTCTTCTTCTCGCCCTACTTCTCGTCGGCCGAGAAGCGCGAGGGCATCGACCAGGCGATCTCGGGCGCCGAGGACGAGCTCGTCAACTTCCTCGAGCTGCTGGCCGAGAAGCACCGCATGCCGGCGATCTTTCGCATCCGCCGCGAGCTCGACCGGCTGTGGGCCCAGGAGAATCGCCAGCTCGACGTCAACCTGACGAGCGCCGTCGAGCTCGACCCGGCGATCGCAAAGCGCGTCGGCGACGAAATCGCGAAGCAGACCGACCGTAAGGTGGAGCTGTCGAGCGACATCGATCCCGAGATCCTCGGCGGCCTCGTGCTGAGGGTCGGCAACATGGTGCTCGACACCAGCATCAGGACGCGGCTGGAGAAACTTCGAAGGGAAATCGCCAGGGCCGCCTAGCGCGCCGCTGTCGATCGACAAGGCTAAAAAAGGAGCCCCGAAACAGATGGACATCAAACCGGACGAGATCACCAAGATCCTCCGCGAGCGGATCGAGGGCCTCGAGACCGACTCCGCGGAGCTCACCGAGGTCGGCACCGTGCTGTCGGTCGGCGACGGGATCGCCCGGGTTCACGGGCTCGAGAACTGCATGGCGCTCGAGATGCTCGAGCTGCCCAACGACGTGGTCGGCCTCGCGCTCAACCTCGAGGCCGACAACGTCGGCGCGGTGCTGTTCGGTAACTGGGACGAGATCGTCGAGGGCGACACCGTCAAGCGCACCGGCAACCTGCTCGAGATTCCGGTCGGCGACGAGCTGCTTGGCCGCCTTGTCGACCCGCTCGGACGGCCGCTCGACGACAAGGGCGACGTCAACACCTCGGAGACCCGGCCGGCCGAGTTCAAGGCGCCCGGCGTCGTCCAGCGCCAGCCCGTCACCGAGCCGCTGCAGACCGGCCTCAAGGCAATCGACTCGATGATCCCGATTGGCCGCGGCCAGCGCGAGCTGATCATCGGCGACCGCCAGACCGGAAAGACGGCGATCGGCATCGACACGATCATCAACAACCGCGACAAGGACGTGATCTGCATCTACGTCGCCATCGGCCAGCGGATGTCGACGGTCGTCCAGGTGATGGAGACGCTGGAGGAAAACGGCGCGATGGACAACACGATCATCGTCGCCGCGTCCGCCGACGAGGCGGCGCCGATCAAGTACATGGCTCCGTACGCCGGCTGCGCGATGGGCGAGCACTTCCTCTACAACGGAAAGCACGCCCTCTGCATCTACGACGACCTCACCAAGCACGCCTACGCGTATCGCCAGATGTCGCTGCTGCTGCGCCGCCCGCCAGGGCGCGAGGCGTATCCCGGCGACGTCTTCTATCTGCACTCCCGCCTACTCGAGCGCTCGGTGAAGCTCAACGACGAGCTCGGCGGCGGATCGCACACGGCGCTGCCGATCATCGAGACCCAGGCCGGCGACGTCTCGGCCTACATCCCGACCAACGTGATCTCGATCACCGACGGGCAGATCTTCCTCGAGTCCGACCTCTTCTACTCGGGCGTGCGGCCGGCGATCAACGTCGGGATCTCGGTCTCGCGGGTGGGCGGCAACGCGCAGACCAAGGCCATGAAGAAGGTCGCCGGAAAGCTGCGCCTCGACCTGTCGCAGTTTCGCGAGCTCGAGGCGTTCGCCCAGTTCGGGTCCGAGCTCGACCCCGAGACCCAGCAGACGCTGGCGAGAGGTGAGCGCCTCGTCGAGGCGCTCAACCAGAAGGAGCGCTCGCCTCTGTCGGTATCCGAGCAGGTGGCGACGATCTATGCCGGGACGGGCGGCTATCTCGACCGCATCAAGGTCGACCGGGTCATCGACTTCCTCGCCGACCTGCTGTCGCGGCTGCATTCGGAGCAGGACGAGCTGATGAAGACGATCGAGGACTCCGGCGAACTGTCCGACGACGACGAGGAGACGCTGGGCAAGGCGATCGCCGAGATGATCGACGACTTTGGCCCCGACTTTGACGAGGAGGGCCAGCCGCTCGAGGAGGGCGAGTCCGACCGCGTCAAGTCCGAGGAGGAGCGCGAGAAGCCCGGCCGCACCGACGAGGAGTCCAAGGCCGAGGACGAGGCTGAGGCCGAGCGCGATGAGGCCGAGCGCACCGTGTCCGAGGCCGAGCGCGAGGCGGAGGACGGCGAGTCGGAGAGTGGTGACGAGGAGCGCGAGAAGGAAGAGGCCCCCGCTTGACCGCGACGGCATTTACTCGGGCGAGCCGGCGAAGCTGAAGCGAGCACGAATTGGCGACTCAAAAAGAAGTCAGAACGCGGATCGCGTCCGTCAAGAACATCCAGAAGATCACCCGCGCGATGGAGATGGTCGCGGCGGCACGGCTGCGCCGGGCCGAGCAGCGCATCGACGCGATGCGCCCCTACGCCCAGGCGATCCGCAAGATGACGCGCCGCGTCGCCGAGGCCGCGGAGGGGATCCCGCGCGTCCCGCTGCTCGACGAGCGCGAGGACCAAAAGCGCGTCGGAGTCCTGCTCGTGACGGGAGACCGCGGCCTCGCCGGAGCCTTCAACACCCAGATCATCCGCGCCGGGATCCAGCTTCGCAAGGAGCTCGAGGCCGAGGGCAAGGAGGTCGTCTTTCACGTCGTCGGGCGGCGCGGCAACTCGAGCCTGAGCTTCCGCGGCGAGCCCGTCGAGAAGTCCTACGTGGGGTTCACGGACCGTCCCGGCTTCGCCAACGCACGCGAGATCGGCGACGAGCTCACCTCCGCCTACGTGGACGAGGACCTCGACCGCGTCGATCTGATCTACAACCGCTACGTCTCGCCGCTGACCCAATACGTGCGACGCCAGACCCTGCTTCCGCTGCAGCAGGCCGAGGTCTTCGGCGCCGGAATTCCGGAGCAGGACGAAGAGCCCGACGACGAGCTCGCGCAGGCCCACCAGCGCGCGCTGTGGATCTACGAGCCCGAGCCCGAAGAACTGCTGCCCCAGCTCTTCAAGGACTACGCCGACCTATCCGTCTATCGGGCCCTGCTCGAGTCGACGGCATCGGAGCATGGGTCGCGGATGACGGCGATGCGAAACGCCGCCGAGAACGCGAACGACATGATCAAGAACCTGACGCTGGAGATGAACCGCGTGCGCCAATCCGAGATCACCCAGGAGATACTCGAGGTGGTCGCCGGCGCCGAATCCCTCGGCTGAACCCTAAGGAGACCCAGAACCAATGGCAGACAACAACGGAAGCGAGAACGACAGCGCGAGCGGCAACGGACCCCAGGGCAATGTGGGGCGCGTCGAGCAGGTCCAGGGCGTCGTCGTCGACGTCGTCTTCGACGAAAAGCTGCCCGAGATCTACTCAGCGCTCAAGATCGAGGTCGCCGAGGCCGAAGGCCGCCATGAGATGGACCTCGTGCTCGAGGTCCAGCAGCACCTCGGCGACGACCGCGTGCGGACCGTCGCCATGGACGCCGCCGACGGCCTGCGGCGCGGCGACGAGGTGATCGACACGGGCGGCCCGATCACGGTTCCGGTCGGCCGCGAGACCTTGGGGCGGATCTTCAACCTGCTTGGCGAGACGATCGACGAGGGCGACCAGGTCGAGGGCGACACGCGGTGGCCGATCCACCGCCACGCCCCGAACGTCGAGGACCTGACCCCGACGCAGGAGATCCTCGAGACGGGGATCAAGGTCATCGACCTGCTGGCGCCCTACGCGAAGGGCGGAAAGGTCGGCCTGTTCGGCGGCGCCGGGGTCGGCAAGACGGTGCTGATCCAGGAGCTGATCCGCAACATCGCCGAGGAGCATGAGGGGCTGTCGGCGTTCTGCGGCGTCGGCGAGCGCTCGCGCGAGGGCAACGACCTCTGGCTCGAGATGAAGGAGTCGGGCGTGCTCGACAAGACGATGCTCGTCTTCGG
>Ga0136620_10000049_pt1 | contig 43919 bp, 42 predicted proteins | sample AntDrymUQ4162106_2_FD_104806 | JGI IMG/M metagenome (GOLD analysis project Ga0136620, IMG submission 104806) | Polar desert sand microbial communities from Dry Valleys, Antarctica - metaG UQ416 (21.06) | ecosystem: Environmental > Terrestrial > Soil > Desert | place: Antarctica: Dry Valley... | reverse complement strand
TGCGCAGGGAGTCGTGGGGTCAGCTGCCAGGTCATGAGCTTGTCACGACCGCAACCGTGTCATATCGGGGTCGAACAGCGGCTCGGCGGCGACCGTAGCCGGGATGCGCTCGTCGAAATATCCAATGTGGACAGACGTCCCGGGTTGGCTCAGTTCCACCGGCAGCCAGGAGTAGGCGATCCCTAGCCCGACCGTGTAGCCGTAGGCCGCGCTGGTGACGTAGCCGACGCAGCGATCCCCGTCGTACACCGGCTCCTTGCCGACGACAACCTTGGTCGGGTCGGCGATCGTCAGGCAGCAGAGGCGGGAGCGCAGTGGAGCGTCGAGCAACGCCGTACGGCCGAGGAAGTCGCCCTTGTCCGTTCGGACGGCGAACCCGAGCCCGGCTTCGGCTGGATAGTGGTCCCACGTCATGTCCGCGCCGAACGAGCGGTAGCCCTTCTCCAGCCGCAGACTCGTGAAAGCCCCGCGACCGCCGGCGAAGACGCCGAAGTCCGCACCGGCCTCCCACAGGGTGTCCCAGAGCTTCAGTCCCATGTCGGCTGTGGTGTACAGCTCGTATCCGAGTTCGCCGACGTAGGACAGCCGCAGCGCGGTGGTTGGAACCATGCCGACGGCGAGCTGCCTGCCCCGGAAGTAGCCAAAGCCGAAGTCGTCGCGCGAAACCGCCCGGAGCAGGTCGCGGGCCTGCGGGCCCCAGACGCCGAGGCAGCACGTACCCGCGGTGATGTCCCGGGCCTCGACGCTGCGGTCGTCCGGGAGGTGGCGAAGGAACCAGTCGACGTCCAGAGCGCCGTTCCCGCCCACTTGATAGTGGTCCGCGCCGAGCCGGCTAACCGTCACGTCGCTGCGGATTCGGCCGCGCTCGTCCAACAGCAGGCAGTACGTGACCGACCCGACGGACTTGTCGACGTTGCCGGTCGTCAACCGTTGCAGGTACGCCGTCGCACCGGGGCCGGTGATCTCGATCCGCTTCAAGGCGGTCATGTCGTAGAGCGCGACCCGCTCCCGGGTCGCCTGTGCCTCGGCGCCGACGATCGGCGACCAGTAGCGGGCAGCCCAGTCGTTCGGGGTGGCGATGTCGCGACCGTCGAGCAGGTGCTCGTTCGCGGCGTACCACTGCGGCCGCTCCCAGCCGCTCGCCTCGAGGAACACCGCGCCCAGATCGACCTGACGCGGGTTGAACGGGCTGGTGCGCAGCGGCCGCGGATGTTCCATCGGCTGCAGCGGGTGCAGTACGTCGTACACCTCGACGAAGTTCTGGCAGCCGCGCGCCAACACGTAGTCCGGCCCCAGCTGGTGGGGCTCGAAGCGGTTCAGGTCGCAGTCGTGCAGGTCGACCGACGGCGAGCCGGTGACTATCCACTCGGCGAGGGCGCGGCCGACACCGGCGGCGTGGGTGACCCAGACAGCCTCGGCGACCCAGAACCCGCGGACGTCCGGCGATTCTCCGATGAGCGGCATGCCGTCGGTGGTGAAGGAGAACAGACCGTTGATGCCCTCGCCCAGCTCGGCCTCACGCAACGACGGCATGAGCCGCAGCGATTCCTCCCATGCCGGCTCGAAGTCCGCAGGCGTGAATTCCCGGATGCTCGGCATCACTGTGGCGTCTTCGCGCCGGGTGATCTCGGACGGGTCGACCGGCATCGGGTCGTGACCGTAGTAGCCGATCCCGACTTGGTCGCCGCGCTCGCGGTAGTACAGGTCATGGTCCTGGTGGCGCAAGATCGGCCTCGGGACGCCGGTGTCGATTCGATCCAGCTCCGGCACTGCAGTCGTCCACGCGTACTGGTGCGCCAGCGGTGTGAGCGGCAGCGTCATGCCGACCATGGCGGCGACCGATGGCCCCCAGATGCCGGCGCAGCAGACCACGATGTCCGCGCTGAACCCACCCTGCGTCGTTTCGACGCCACGGACCCGGCCGTCCTCGACCCGGACATCGAGGACCTCGCAGTCGCCGACGAAGCGCACGCCACGCCCTTCGGCTACCTTGGCCTGCGCGCTGACCGCAGTGACCGGGTTGGCCAGGCCGTCGGTCGGTGTGTGCAGGCCCCCAAGGATCCGCTCCGGGTCGAGCAGCGGGTGCAGCTTGGCGCATTCCTCCGCCGAGACGACCCGGCTGCTGACCCCCCACGAGGTCAGCCAGCCGTGCCGGCGGTGCAGGTCGGCCAGCCGCTCCGGAGTCGTGGCCACCTCCAAGCCGCCGACCTGCAGGAAGCCCGGTTGTCCGTCGTACTCCAGCCCACAGAACTTCTCGACGGTGTAGCGAGCGAGTTCGGTCATCGTCTTCGACGGGTTGGCTTGGAAGACCAGACCGGGGGCGTGCGAACTCGATCCGCCGGTGGCGAACAGCGGACCCTGGTCGAGCACCGTGACGTCTGTCCAGCCCAGCGCCGACATCTCCTCGGCGACGGCAGCTCCAACCACGCCGGCCCCGATGACCACTACCTGCATTCGCCTACCTCCTGAGTTGCGTGTGGCGCGGCGGCGGGTGCTGCTAGCCGAGCCAGCCTTCGACCACGTCGGGGTTGTCCTCGACCCACTGCGCTGCGGCGTCCTCGGGGTCCATCCCGTCCTCGGCGATGTACTTCGCGACCAGGTTCTGATCGTCGTTGGTCCATTCGAAGTTGGCTACCAGGTCGTACGCCGGACTGCCGGACTCCGCGAAGTCGGTGGCCACGATCTTGTCCAGGATGTACTCGGGGTAGTCGCACGCCACTGTCTCGGGGTCGGCGTCGCAGCCCTCTTCATACGGCGGCAGGTTGACCTTGACCAGCGCGATCTCGGACAGGAACCACTGCGGGGCGTAGAAGTAGCCGAGCAGCGGTTCCTGGTTCTCCTCGGCCTGCCGGAACGCCTGGATCAGCGCCGGTTCGCTGCCGGCATAGACCACTGTGAAGTTCAGGCCGAGGTTCTGCACCAGCGCCTCGTCGTTCGTGACGAACGACGGGTCACCGTCGAGCAGCTGGCCCTTGTCGCCGGACTCCGAGGTCCTGAACATCTCGGCGTACTTGTTGAGGTTCTCCCACTCGGTGATGTCGGGGTACTCCTCGACCATCCACGGCGGCAGGTACCAGCCGATCACGCCGACGTTGCCGTTCGGCCCGGCGTCCTGTGCGGTGCCCTGCTCCTCGATGTACTTCTGCTTGAGGTCGTCGTGGCCCCAGTTCTCGATGACGACATCCACTTCACCGCTGCCGAAGCCCTGCCAGGCCACCTCCTCCTTGAGCGACTTGTACTCGACGTTGCAGCCGAGTTCGGTTGCCGCGACGTAGCCGACGACGTGCGCCGACGCCTCGTAACCGACCCAGGGGTTGATGGCGATGTTGAAGTCGCCGCATTCCGCGTCGCCCTCCTGCGCGGCCGGGGCCTCCTCGATATTGCCGCCGCCGCATGCGGCGACGACGAGACTGCCGGCCGCGATGAGTGCGGCGAGCCTGACAACTCGTGCTCTTCCTGTTCTCACTAGCTCTCCTTTCACGGCCGGTACGCCGGCCGGCGGGTAGTCACCGACGCCCGAAGGGCGGAGGCGTGCAGGTGTTCAGCGCCGCCCCTGACGGGCGGCGGCGTGCTGTGTTATCCGGTCGAGCATGATGCCGAGCGCGACTATCGCGATGCCGGCGGCGAGCCCCTTGCCGAACAGCTGAGCCTGGGAGAAGCCGCTGACCACGGTGTATCCGAGGGCGCCACCTCCCACGAGACCGCCGATGACGACCATCGACAGCACGTAGAGCAGACCCTGGTTGGAGGCCAGTACGAGAGCGCCGCGCGCCATCGGCAACTGCACCTTGGTGATGATCTGGAACGTGCTCGAGCCGGCGGATCGAGCCGCCTCGACAGTTGTCGGCGCGACGCCCCGGATTCCGTCTGCGACGAGCTTGATCGCAGCCGGGCCGGCATAGACGATCGCGGCGACGATGGCGGTGAAGCGGCTGGGCCCGAACAGCGCCAGCGCCGGTACGAGGTAGACGAACGGGGGGATCGTCTGCCCCGCGTCGAGCAGCGGTCGGAGCGCGGTATCGGCCCGCTTGCTGCGTCCCATCCACACGCCGAAAACGACAGCGAGGAACATCACGAGAACGGTCGCGACAAGGGTCATCCCCAGGGTGACCATCGAGTCCTGCCAGAGACCGACGCCGAAAATGACGGCCAGGCAGACCGCGGTCGTCAACGCAGGGCGCCAGCCGCCGATCAGGAACGCCACGGCGAGGAGCGCCGCAGCCACCAGCCACCAGGGCGAGTCGGCAAGAAGGGACTGGAACGGGTTGAGCAGCCCGTAGGTGAACCCGTCCTTGATCGCCCCGGTCAGCTGGCCGAAAGTGTCGGTGAACCACTCGGTCGCGGACCCGACCGCATCGGCCAGCGGCCGACCCAGGTCCGGCAGCGTGTCGGGGTCAGCGGCCCAGAGATAGCTGCGCGACAGGTACACAGCGACCGCCGCCACGACACCACCGCCGATGAGGGCTGCCCGCCGACGACGCGGATCGTGCACCGCGGTCCGGCGTTCGGCCTCGGCCCGTTCGCTGGCTGCCGTCGTCGTGCGGTCGAGCATGATCGCGATGATCACGATGCACAGTCCGCTCACGAACGCGGTGCCGATGTCGAGGGTCTGCAGTGCTTCGATCACCGGCTCGCCGAGCCCCGGCCCGTCGATCAGCGCGGCGATGGTCGCGATCGACAGCGCGGCCATCATCGTCTGGTTGACCCCGACGATGATCGTCTGCTTGGCCATCGGCAGCTGCACCTTGCGCAGCAGCTGTGCCCGGGTCGACCCCATCGAGGTGGTCGCCTCGATCGTGGACGGCGCGACCGTGCGCAGACCGTGCGCGGTGATGCGGACGACCGGCGGCAGTGCGTAGATCAATGTCGCGACGACAGCGGCGGACGGCCCGATGCTGAAGAGCAGGACCAGCGGAAGCAGGTAGACAAAGGACGGCATCGTCTGCATCACGTCGAGCACGGGTGTGACGACCGCCGTGACGGTGCGACTGCGGGCCATCGCGATCGCCAGCGGGATCCCGACCGCCACGCTGATCAGTACGGCGGTGAACGTGATGATGAGAAGGTCGATGCTCTCGGTCCAGAACCCGAACACACCGAAGGCCAGGAAGCTGACCACGACGAGGATGGTGGAGCGCACACCGGCCAGGGCATAGGCGATCCAGGCGGCAACGGCGAGCACCCCGAGCCACCCGATCTCCGGCACCGGCCGCGGGAAGGCGGGCTGACTGAGCAGATTCTGGGCTGCGGTGACCAGCGCTTCCAGTCCGTCGCTGGCACCGCCGACGACGGTTTCCAAAAAGAAGTTGCTGTCGCGGGCGGCATCGAAGGCATCCCGCAGATCGTTGAGGCTGCGCTGGAAGTCGGTGAGGGTGGCCCGCCCGAGCGGCAGGGTCGCCGTGCCCTTGAACAGTGCCCAGCCGAGCACCCAGATCCCGAGGATCGCTGCCAGCATCACGCCGGTACGCCGTACCGGATCGCGCTGCTGTTGTTGGGCTGTGGGTGGCGGTTCGGGGGCGGCCGGCGCGGCCGGCCGCTCCGCAACGGCGGTCACGGGTTCGCCTCCCCAGGTCGGCTTTGCCCCCCGGGCGCGTGGACACGCCGCTCGACACGCCGAAGGAATCTGCGCTCAGGGGGCAACGTCACGACCCCGGAGGAGGTTGCCCCCAGGGCACGCGGACAGGTCCGGTGAAACCGCCGCACAAGGGCAATGTCGAGATGGTCCGCGGTCATGGCGACTCCTCCGCGACGATGACCCGCAGGATGTCCTCGCGGTCGACCACGCCGAGCAGCTGGTCGCCGACGACGACACGGGCCGGATGCGCTGAGGCCAGCACCCGGTGCGCGGCGTTCTTGACCACCGTGTCCGGGCCCATGACCGGACCCTCCAGGGACTCCTCCGGTCGTGGGTCGCGCATCACCCAGCGCAGCGTCAGCACGTGCGACCTCGGCACGTCGCTGACGAAGTCGCGCACGTAGTCGTCGGCCGGAGCGCCGACCACCTCGTCCGGGCGGCCAACCTGGACCATCGCGCCGTCGCGCATGATCAGGATCCGGTCGCCGAGCTTGAGCGCTTCGGCCAGGTCGTGGGTGATGAACACCATCGTCTTGCCGACCTCGTGGTGCAGCCGGATGACCTCGTTCTGCATGTCGCGACGGATCAACGGGTCCAGCGCGGAGAACGGCTCGTCGAAGAGCAGCACCGACGGGTCGACGGCGAGCGCGCGAGCCAGTCCCACCCGCTGCTGCATGCCGCCGGAGAGCTGGTCGGGGTAGGAGTTCTCGTTGCCGGACAGGCCGACGAGATCGACCATCTCCTGTGCTCGCTCGCGGCGGGCGGCCTTTCCGTCGCCGCGGATCTCCAGCCCGTACGCCACGTTGTCGATCACCCGGCGATGCGGCAGCAGGCCGAAGTGCTGGAACACCATCGCGACGTGCTTGCGTCGCAGGTCCCGCAGCTGTGCGTCCGTGGCGCTGGTGATGTCCTGTCCGGCCACCGTGACCTGCCCGGCGGTCGGCTCGATCAGCCGGGTCAGGCAGCGCACCAGCGTCGACTTCCCCGAGCCCGACAGGCCCATCACCACGAACACTTCGCCCGGCGCGACGTCGAAGGACACGTCCTTGACCGCGACCACGCAGCCGGTCTTGGCCATGAGCTCGCGCCGGGACAGGTCGGCGTCCGGCGTACCGATGATCCGGTCGGACTTGGCGCCGAAGACCTTCCAGAGGCCGTCGACGTGCAACAGCGGCGTACGGCGGGCCTCGTCCAGCCGGGCGATCCGGGCGGAGACGTCATCCTCGACCGGCGCGGCTGCGACCGGCAGGGCATGTGTGCTCATGCATGTCCTCCAGTCACGGCGGGAACCGGTGGCTCGAGCGGGCTGCTGTCGCGGTAGGAGTACCAGGCGGCGTGCGACGGTGCGAGCGGCGTGTTGCCGAGGATCAGATCCGCGGACTTCTCGGCCAGCATCATCACCGGCGCATAGATGTTGCCGTTGGTGATATGGGGCATTGAGGAGGCGTCGACGACACGCAGGCCGTCGGTTCCGTGCACTTGCATGGTCGCCGGGTCGAGGACGGACAGGTCGTCGACTCCCATCCGCGCCGTGCCCGACGGGTGCAGCGCCGTCTCGGCATCGGCGGCGACCCAGTCCAGGATCTGCTGATCGGTTTGTACGCCGGGACCTGGGGACAGTTCGCCGCCGTTGTAAGGCTCGAACGCGGGCTGGTTGAGGATGTCGCGGGCCGCGCGTACGCACTCAACCCACTCCTGCCGGTCCTGCGCGGTGGACAGGTAGTTGAACCGCAGCGCCGGATGCTCCCGCGGGTCGGTGGACTTGATCGCCACACTGCCGCGGGCGTCTGAGTACATCGGACCGATGTGCACCTGGTATCCGTGGCCCTTGGTCGGGGAGCTGCCGTCGTACCGGATCGCGATCGGCAGGAAATGGAACATCAGGTTGGGGTAGTCGACGGAGTCGTTGCTGCGGGCGAAGCCGCCGCCCTCGAAGTGGTTCGTCGCGCCGAGTCCCCGGCGGAGGAACAACCACTCGGCGCCGACCCGTGGCCTGTTCCGCCAGCGCAGCCCAGGCGCGATCGAGACCGGAAGCTTGGAGGCGTACTGGATGTAGACCTCGAGGTGATCGGCGAGGTTCTCTCCTACTCCTACAACGCTGGCGATGGGGTCAACTCCCCGGGCAGTTAGCAGGTCAGGGTTGCCGATTCCGGAGAGTTGGAGGAGTTGGGGGGAGTTGATCGCTCCGCCGCAGAGGATGACCTCGGCGGCGTCGGCGCTTCGGCGTACCCGGCCGGTCTTGAGATAGTCGACGCCGACCGCGCGGTTTCCGACGAAACGAACCTTCGTCGCCAACGCGAGGGTCTCGACGGTGAGATTCTTCCGGTGCCGGACCGGGTGCAGGTAGGCGCGGGAGGCGCTCAGCCTCCGTCCATTGTGGATGTTGCGGTCGAAGCGGCCGAAGCCCTCCTGCCGGTAGCCGTTGACGTCGTCGGTCAGCGGATACCCGGCCTGTACGGCGGCGTCGAAGAACGCGTGAAACAAAGGGTTCGTGGCCGGACCGCGCTCCAGGATCAGCGGCCCGTCGCCGCCGCGCCACTCATCCGCGCCGGCCAGGCAGTTCTCCATCCGCTTGAAGTACGGAAGGCAGTGCGCGTAGTCCCACTGGCTCATGCCGTTCTCGCGTGCCCAGCGCTCGTAGTCCATCGGGTTGCCCCGCTGGAAGATCATCCCGTTGATGCTGCTGCTGCCACCGAGCACCTTGCCGCGGGCGTGCGAGATCCGCCGGCCGTTCATGTGCGGCTCGGGCTCCGAGACGTAACGCCAGTCATAGAGCCGGCTGCCGATCGGAAACGGCAGTGCGGCCGGCATGTGGATGAACGGGTCCCAGCTCCAGTCCGGGCGGCCCGCCTCCAGCACCAGGACGGTAGTCGACGGGTCGGCGCTGAGCCGGTTCGCGAGTACGCAGCCCGCCGAGCCGCCGCCGACGATGACGAAGTCGTATTTTTTCACGAGCCGAACCAGTGCTGCGGGGCCGGCCGGATGTTGTGCCAGATGTGCTTGGTCTCCCGGTACTCGTCGAGGCCCGCCCGGCCGAGTTCGCGGCCGATGCCGGACTGCTTGTAGCCGCCCCACTCGGCTTGCGGTACATACGGGTGGTAGTCGTTGATCCAGACCGTTCCCATCCGCAGCCGGGCGGCGACCCGCTCGGCCCGGCCGGCGTTCGACGTCCAGACCGCGCCGGCCAGTCCGAAGCGGCTGTCGTTGGCGATCCGGACCGCGTCGTCCTCGTCGGTGAACGTCTCCACGGTGAGCACCGGTCCGAAGGACTCCTCCTGAACGACGGCCATCTCGCTGGTGCAGTCGTCCAGGATGGTCGGTAGGTAGTAGTACCCCTCGGCGAGCCCGGGGTCATCCGGCTGGCCGCCGCCGCAGCGAAGCCGCGCGCCGGCAGCGACCCCGGCGCCGACGTACTCCTCGATCTTGTCGCGGTGGGCGGCGGAGATGAGCGGGCCGGTCTCGGCAGCCGGATCGAACGGGCCGCCCAGGCGGATCTTCTCCGCTCGCGCGACGAGTTCGTCGACGAACTGGTCGTGGATCTCCTCGGCAACGACGAGTCGGGCACCGGCGGAGCAGACCTGACCGGAGTGCAAGAAGACGGCGGTCAACGCCAGGTCGAGCGCGGCGTCCAGTTCAGCGTCGGCGAACACGATGTTCGGGTTCTTGCCGCCTAGCTCGAGCGCCACCTTCTTGACTGTGCCGGCGGCCGCGGCCATCACGGCGCGACCGGTGGCCAGGCCGCCGGTGAAGGACACCAGGTCGACGTCGGGGTGCTCGGCCAGCGGCGCGGCGACCTCTGACCCGGCGCCGAGGACCAGGTTGGCGACACCGGCCGGCAGGCCTACGTCAGCGAGTATCCGCATCAGCAGTATCGCCGTGGACGGCGTCAACTCACTCGGCTTGAGCACGAAGGTGCAACCGGCAGCCAGCGCCGGCGCGACCTTCCAGGCGACCTGCAGCAGCGGATAGTTCCAGGGGGTGATGAGCCCGCACACCCCTACCGGCTCGTGTCCGACCCGGCTGACGATGTCAGGTCTGCCGGTGTCCACAACACGGCCGGCGTCCTCGCCCGCCGTACCGGCGTAGTAGCGGAGGACCGACACGACGTCGTCCACGTCGTATTCGCTCTCCACGTACCGCTTACCGGTGTCCAGCGACTCGGCCCTGGCGACCGCCGGCTTGTCCCGGACCAGCCGGTCGGCGACACGGTGGAGCAGCGCACCCCGCTCGAGGGCGGACGTCGTAGGCCATTCGCCGTGGTCGAAGGCAGCCCGAGCAGCGGCGATGGCAAGGCCGGTGTCTTCAGCTGTTGCCTCGTCCAGCGTCGCGACAAGGGTGCCGTCGGCCGGGCAACGGATCTCACGTCGGCCACCCGCGCGCGCCTGAACCCATCGTCCACCGACGAAGAGTTCAGGCACATTGCCTCCGATCCGGTCCGTGCCGGGGGACTGACATGCTAGGCGGATGTTGCGTGTCACGCAACCTATGCTGTTCTACGCAACAGACCCTATCGCGCCGGGCGTCGCGCAAGAGCGTTGCGATGACGATGGTGGGCCAACGCAACGGCAATCCGGCCGGGCCGCCCGGCGATGCTCACGGGCGGCCCGGCCGTGTCTATCGGCTCGCCTCGCCGCGACCGCGCTCTCGCGCCCGCTCGGTGTCGACGAGGGCTTCATGCGCCCTCTGCAGGACAGGTTCCCGCGGCTGCATCATCGGGTCGTTCTTGATGTCCTTGGCCAACGACACGCATAGGGCGACCATGACCAGGGCGAACGGGAACGCGGCCAGGATCGTCAGATTCTGCAGGCCCAACAGGGCCTCGTCGCCACCGAGCAGCAGCATCAACGCGGCCACCGCGCCCATGAGAACACCCCAGAAGATGACAACCACGCGGGTCGGGTGCTGGGTGCCCCGCTGCGACAGCGTGCCCATGACCATGGAGGCAGCATCGGCGCCGGAGACGAAGAAGATCGCCACCAGGACCATCACCAGAATGCTGGTGACGATGGCCACCGGATACTGGTCCAGAAGCCCGAACAGCTGCGCTTCCACACCGTCCTGCCCGGCGATGTCTGTGCCAGTGGACTGCTCGTCGATCGCGGCGCCGCCGAAGATCGCGAACCAGACCAGGCTGACAGTGCTCGGTACGGCAATGACGCCGATCACGAACTGCCGGATGGTGCGGCCGCGGCTGATCCGGGCCAGGAACATGCCGACGAACGGCGTCCACGAGACCCACCAGGCCCAGTAGAAGATCGTCCAGCTGGCCAGCCAGTCGGCTGTCGCCGCGTCCCCGCTGGCAGCGGTCCGTGCGAACATCCCGGGTAGTTCGCTGATGTAGGAGCCGACCGCAGTGGGCAGCAAGTTCAGGATCAGCACGGTCGGGCCGATGACAAAGACGAAGAGCGCCAGCGTGATGGCCAGGACCATATTCGTGTTGGCCAGCCACTGGATGCCCTTGGCCACGCCGGAGACAGCGGAGGCGACGAACGCGATCGTCAGCACGACAATGATCAACACGAGCACGACCGTGCCGGCGTCGACGCCGCCGGTCACGTTCAAGCCTGCACCGATCTTCAGGGCACCGAGCCCGAGCGAGGCGGCCGAGCCGAACAGCGTCGCGAACAGCGCGAGGAGGATGTCGATGGCGCGTCCTCCGGCGCCGTTGACCCGGCGCTCGCCGAGCAGCGGCGCAAAGGCCGAGCTGATCAGCTGACGGCGGCCGACCCAGTAGGTGCTGTAGGCGATCGCGAGCCCGACGACGGCATACATGGCCCACGGGTGCAACGTCCAGTGGAACAGTGTGGTCGCCATGGCCGCCGAGGTGGGATCGATGTCTCCGCTGCCGGGCGGCGGCGCGACGAAATGGCTCAGCGGTTCGACCACGCCGTAGAACATCAGGCCGATGCCCATACCGGCGCCGAACATCATCGCGATCCAGGACACCGTCCGGAACTCCGGCTTCTCCCCGTCCTGGCCGAGCGGGATCCGGCCGTAGCGGCTGAACGCCAACCAGAGCGAGAACAGGACGAAGCCGGTCGCTGCAAGGACGAACAGCCAGCCGAACTTGGCGACCACCCAGTCGAGCGCGCCGCCGACCACCGTCCCCAGGGATTCGGTCCCGAACGAGCCCCAGAGCACCAGCGCGACGGCGAGGACGGCGACCGTCCCGAGGATGACCTGGTCGGTCGACACCTAGCCGGGCTGCTCGGTCTCCGTTGGTGGCACTCCGTCCTTGCCGAGGTCAGTTCGATCGCGGGGGTTTCTCTGGTGGACATCGCTCCGGCCCTATCCTAGGGTGGGTGTTGCGTGACGCAGAACACACTTCTTGATGCGCAACACTGCTCACACAGGCGGATCAGCGTCAAGGTCTACGGCAGTGTCGAGATCCCGGTCCGGTAACGATTCACCAAGGGGTCGTCAGGCATCGCGCCAGCCGAGCCGCTCGGACACCTGCTGCGCGGCTGCGGTGAGCAGCGGAAGCAATTCGGCCACTCGCGCCTCATTCAGGCGGAAGGTGGGACCGGAGACGCTCATCGACGCACGCACGTCGCCACTGGCGTTGCGGATCGGCGCTGCGACCGCCGTCAGACCCAGCTCGAGTTCGTCGACGGCGACGGCGTACCCCCGCTCGCGGACGTCGGCGACAGCAGCCCGCAGCCGCTTGACCGAGCTGATCGTCGCCGTGGTGAAGGATCGCAGCTTCCCGGCGGTCGCCGAGATCTGCGCGTCCGGGAGCCCGCTCAGCAGCACCTTGCCGTTGGATGTCGCGTGCAGCGGGATCCGCTGCCCTACCCAGTTGTGCGACTGCAACGCCGATGACCCCGCCACCTGGTCGACGTAGAGCGCCGCACCATCGGACAGCACGGTGAGGTTGACGGTCTCACCGGTTTGTGCGGCCAGCTGCCGGGTGATCGCTCGGCTCTCCTGCACCAGGTCGAGCCGGGCAGTGGTGGCTCCGGCCAGCCGCAGAATCCCCACGCCGAGGCAGTACTTTCCACGCTCGGAGTTCTGCTCGACCAGGCTACGGTTCTCCAGCGCGGCGATGAGCCGGAACGCCGTCGACTTGTGGACGCCGAGCTCGGCGGCGATCTCGGTGACGCCGGCTTCTCCTGTCCGGGCGAGGATCTCCAGGACGGTGACCGCCCGGTCGACGGATTGGACCGTGGTCAGTACCCCATCCACTCGCGTCGGCGTGGTGTTGCCCATGGCGGAACACTAGAGCACAGCACCGAACGCCCTGCGAGGTTGTCAGTGCATCCGCGTCACCGGCGGCGCGAATCCACTGCCAACGCAGGCAGTCGCTTCGTCAGTGTCACCTCCTCCTCGGCATAGCCGAGGCCGGCGTACATCGCCCGGGCGGCCGCGTTGCCCGCGCCGGTCTCCAACGACAGACTCGCCAGACCGCGCCGGCGGGCCCAGTCCTCGGCGGCGGCCATCAACGTCGCAGCGACACCGGCTCGTCGGTGAGGTGGCGCCACGACGAGCTCGCCCACGTAACCCTGCCGCTCCCCGGTGAAGTGCAAGCGCTCCGTCACGCTCACGAATCCGAGAACTGTGGGGCATGGCTCAGCCAGCGATGCTGTCGGAAGAGCGACCAGAACTGCCGCGTCGTTCGTGCGTGCAGCGGTCAGCGCGTCGTCCACCCAGCCGGCGACGGCCGTCCGCTGCCGGTCGGCCGACCGCCACGCCGGCATCCCGGCGGTGAGTTCCGGCGCCAAGAGACGGATCTGTTCATGGTCGCTGTCCTGCGCCGCTCGAATGCTGAAGGGGGTCATAGCACAACGATGCCGAGGACATAGTCAGTCGCCGAGCTCGGCGCGCCGGCGTACGACGTACGCCTCCAACTCCGCGCGGATGGCGTTGTCGAGCGGTGGCTGCTCGTAGGAGTCCAATGTGGACTGATAGATCTTGGTTGCCCGCGCGTTCGCGTCGGCGCCGCCGCCGCGCATCCAGCGCTCGTAGTTCTCCGACGAGGACAGCAGCGGCCGGTAGAAGCAGGTCCGGAACCGCTCCATCGTGTGCTCCGCGCCCAGGAAGTGCCCGCCGTGGCCGACCTCCTGGTGCGCTCCGAACGCGAGTGACTCCTCGGAGATCTCCAGCGGGGTGAACTCCACCCGCATCATCTGCAGCAACTCGATGTCGACGATGAACTTCTCATAGCCGGCGACCAGCCCGCCCTCGAGCCACCCGGCGCTGTGCATCACCCAGTTGACCCCGGCGAGGAACGTCGGCAGCAACGTCATCAATGCCTCGTAGCCGCCCTGCGCATCGGCCACCTGGCTGGAAGTCATCGCACCGCCGGAGCGGAACGGCAACCCGAAGTGCCGGGCGATCTGGCCCGTGCACAGCAGCCCGACCGCGGATTCCGGCGTACCGAAGCACGGCGAGCCGGACTGCATGTCGATGTTGGACAGGAACGAGCCGAAGATCACCGGCGATCCGGGCCGGATGAGCTGCGACAGCGCGATGCCGCTCAACGCCTCGGCCATCTGCTGCACCAAAGCGGACGGGATCGTCACCGGCGACATCGCGCCCATGAGCAGGAACGGCGTAAGTACCACTGCCTGGTTCGCCGCGGAGTACTCGAACTGCGCCTCCAGCATCCGGTCGTCCCAGCGCAGCGGCGAGTTGCAGTTGATCAGGCTGATCGTCACCGGCGCCTGCTCGATGACGTCGCGGCCGCCGAACAGGATCGAACTCATCTCGATGGTGTCCCGCGCGTTGACCCCGGAGACGACGTTGCCCATGTACGCCTTGTCGGTCAGCGTCTGCAGCGCGTAGGTCATGTCCAGATGCCGGGAGTCCAGCGGCGCGTCGTTGGGCTCGCAGATCACCCCGCCGGCGGAGTCGAGCACGCTGAAGGACTGCGACAGCTTGGTGAAGTTCCGGTAGTCCTCCATGGTGGCGTCCCGGCGTACCTCGCCCTGTCGCACGAACGGCGGGCCGTAGACCGCGCCGAAGGACATCATGTCGCCGCCGATGTGCAGCGAGTTGGCCGGATTGCGGGCCGCGACGTCGAACTCGTGGGGCGCCTTGGCGACCTGCGCCAGCACGAAGTCCGGGTCCAGGAAGACGGTGTTCTCCTCGACTCGCTGACCTGCCTGCCGGAACAGCTCCAACGCCCGGTCGGACATGAACTCGACGCCGATGTCGGTGAGGATTCGCCGCCAGCCGCCGTCCAGGACCGCCATCGCGTCCTCGGACAGGATCTCGTACCGCGGCATGGTGTTGCGGAACATGTACTCCTCCTTGACGCGATTACGTGCCTGACTCATAGTGTGGGACAGCAGTTCCACATAGTGGCTTAACCCGGGCGGGAGGGCAATGACAGGGACGCAGGCGATCGATCGGGCGGCCGAGCTGGTGTCCCTCGTCGTACACGCCCAGCACCCCTCCAGTTTCGCGGATCTCCTGACCCGAACCGGCCTGGCCAAGTCAACCGGATCGCGGTTGCTGCAGGCGTTGGAGCGCCATCAACTCCTGGAACGGGACAGCGGCGGAGCCTTTCGTCCCGGTGCACTCTTCGCCCTGTACGCCGCCCGGCACGAGCCGATCATCGAACTCGAGCGGATCGCCGAGCCGTTGCTGCAGCGGATCGGCGAGGTCACCGGAGAGACCGTCAACTTGGCGATCCCTCGCGGGCAGAGCGTCGTGCAGATCGCTCAGGTCGACTCGCGATTCATGCTCGGGACGAGCAACTGGGTGGGCGTCGACGTACCGGCCCACTGCTCCGCCCTCGGCAAGGTTTTCTACGCGCACGGCCGGATCCCGCTTCCAGCCGGGTTGTTGGAGCGCCGCACGCCACGCACCCTGACCTCCGGTCAGCTTCGGCGGGAGTTGCGGACGGTTCTGGAGCGCGGCTACGCCACCACCCGCGGCGAGTTGGAGCCGGGGCTCGACGCGGTCGCCGTACCGGTCCATGGCCATGACGGCGCTGTCGTGGCCGCGCTCAGCGTCTCCGGCCCCGACGTACGCCTGGCCGACCAACTCGATGCCATCGGAACGCTGCTCGTCAAGGAAATCGCCACTCTGTCCGCCTTGCTCGGACACCACCCCGGAAGGGAAGGGGCGGCATGAGTCCCGAAGAACTGCTGCAGGAGCTCTACGACAGGACCCTGGTCGGCAATGCACCCGCCGTCGCCGAACTCACCCGGACCGGGCTGGAGCTGGGGATGACCCCCACCTCGTTGTTGTACGACGCGCTCATCCCGTCGCTGGAAGAGGTCGGCGCCCGGTTCGAGCGGGGTGACTTCTTCGTACCGGAAATGCTCATCGCCGGTCGCGCTATGAGCGGCGCACTGACGATCCTGCGGCCGCTGCTGGCCGAGACCGGCGCGCAGATGGTCGGGACATTCCTGATGGGGACGGTCAAGGGCGACGTCCACGACATCGGCAAGAACCTCGTCAACATCATGCTGGAGGGCGCCGGATTCCACGTGATCGATCTCGGCGTACAGGTGGCGCCGGAGAAGTTCGTGGCGGCGATCGAGGAGCACAAGCCCGACATCGTCGGCTTCTCCGCGTTCCTGACGACGACGATGCCGATGTTCAAGGCCAACATCAACGCCCTGCAAAAGGCCGGCCTGCGCGAAACGGTGATCGTCATGGTCGGCGGCGCCCCGGTCACCCAGGAGTACGCCGACGCGGTGGGCGCGGACGGCTACGCCTCCGACGCGTCACAGACGGTCAAGCGCGCCAAGCACCTGCTCAACGAACGCCGCTCTGCGGTCTCTGTCTAAGGATTCGGGATGCACACCACATTGAGCTCGGCCACCCGCGAGGTAGTCATCGGCCACGACCAGCCGTTCTGCCTGATCGGCGAGCGGATCAATCCGACCGGTCGGAAGATCTTCCAGGAACAGCTTCGCGCCGGTGACCTCTCGGCGATCGAGAAGGACGTGGCCGCGCAGGTCGCCGGTGGGGCCAGCGTGCTCGACGTCAACATGGGCGTGCCGCTGACCGACGAGCCGGCGCTGCTGGCCAACGCGATCAAGCTGGTGCAGAGCCTCACCGATCTCCCGATCTGCATCGACTCATCCGTCGTGGAGGCGCTGGAGGCGGGGCTGGCGGCCTATGACGGCCGGGCGCTGGTGAACTCGGTGACCGCCGAGGACGAGCGGATGGAGCTGATCCTGCCGCTGGTGAAGCGGTACGACGCCGCAGTCATCGCGCTGCCCAACGACGAGTTCGAGATCCCGATGGAAGCCGACCGCCGGCTCGAACTGGTCCGGCACATCGTGGACGTGGCCACCGGGAAGTACGACATAGCGGTAGAGGACATCGTGATCGATCCGCTGGCCATGCCGATCGGGGCGGACACGACAGTGGTCGCGACGACACTGGAGACGATCTCGCGGATCCGCTCCGAGTTCGGGCTCAACATGTGCCTCGGCGCGTCCAACGTCTCGTTCGGAATGCCGGGGCGGCACACGCTCGGGGCGACCTTCCTGCCGATGGCGATGTCCCACGGGCTGACGAGCGCGATCATGGACACCCGTTCAGAGCACATCGTCGAAGCGGTCAAAGCGGCGGACCTGTTGCTGGGCAACGACGAGTGGGGCATGAACTGGATCGCCGCCCACCGGGCCAAACAGGCAGTATGACGCGAGCGTCGCGGTCCGACCTGCACCGGGAAGGGCTGCTCGACCCGCCCGGTACTCCCGAGGTCTCGCACGACGGGTCGGGACGGGTCCGGCTTCACTTCCTGCCGCTCGAGCGTGACGTGCGGGTACCGCCGGGGGTGACCGTGTTCGACGCCGCGAGCTGGAACGGCATCGCGATCGACTCCACCTGCGGTGGGCACGGAACGTGCAAGAAGTGCCGGATCCGCATCACCTCCGGCTCGGTGCCGGTGTCGCGGCTGGACGTGCGGTGCTTCACCGCCGACGAGCTGCGGGACGGCTGGCGGCTGGCCTGCATGGCCGCCGCGCTGGGCGACGTCTCGGTCGACGTACCGCCGCTGTCGACCCGACCAAAGGCGGCCACCGTCGGGGTCGGACGGCAGGTGATCCTGCGGCCGGCGATCCAGAAGCGGTACGTCGAACTGGCCGAGCCGTCGTTGCAGGATCAGCGGCCGGACCTCGACCGTGTCCTCGATGCGATCGACGACCTGGAGCTGCGGCCGGATCTGCATGTGCTGCGGCGGCTGCCCGGCGTACTGCGGTCGTCGTCGTTCGCGGTGACAGCCGTCGTTGTCGACGACGTCCTGGTCGACGTGGAGCCGGGCGACACGACCGGGCGCCGGTTCGGGTTGGCAGTCGACCTCGGTACGACGACGGTGGTGGCGACCCTGCTGGACACATCGACCGGTACGCCGGCTGCGGTGGCATCGATGCTGAACAAGCAGCAGCCGTTCGGGGCGGACGTGATCACCCGGATCAGCGCGACCATGCTGGACCCCTCGGCGCTGGTGCGACTGCGGACGTTGGCGCAGGAGACGCTGGCCGAACTGGCGGTCGAGGTGTGCGCGCAGGCCGAGGTGGACCCGGCCGAGGTATACGAGGTGGCGCTGGCCGGAAACGCCACCATGACGGCGCTGGTGCTGGGGATCGACCCGGAGCCGCTGGGAGTGGCACCGTTCGTGATGTCCACGGCGTCCTGGCCGGCGTTGTTGAAGGCCTCGGATCTCGGGCTGCCCGTGCATCCGGCCGCGCCTGCAGTGGTCTTTCCCGCTTTGGGCGCGTACGTCGGCGGGGACATCGTGGCCGGGATGTTGGCCTCGGGGATGGACCGGGACAAGCGGCTGCGGCTGTTCATCGACGTGGGGACGAACTGCGAGATCGTGCTCGGGGACGGCGAGCGGATCGTCGCGACCGCGGCACCGGCCGGTCCGGCGTTCGAGGGCGGGGCGATCCGGTGCGGCATGCGGGCAGCCGACGGGGCGATCGAGGTAGTCAAGCTGTCCGAGGACGATGTAGGCCTGCAGGTGATCGGCGACGTCGACGCCGTGGGCTTGTGCGGCTCCGGCCTGGTCGACGCAGTGGCCGAACTGGTGCGGTTCGGGCTGCTGGATTCGACCGGCCGGCTGGTCAGTCCTGAGGACGCCAAGGAGATCGCACCGGGGCTGGCCGACCGGTTCTGCTCGGTCGGGGCGGAGCGGGTGTTCGTGCTGGCGTGGCGCGGAGTCGAGGCTGCCGAGTCGGTGTACCTGTCCCAGCGGGATGTCCGCGAGCTGCAATTCGCCAAGGCGGCGATCGCGACGGGATGGACGCTGTTGCTGGCGGAGTTCGGGATCGAACCGGGCGACGTTCAGCAGGTGCTCCTGGCCGGTTCGTTCGGGAGCTATCTGTCGCCGGCCTCGGCGGTGCGGATCGGCCTGGTCCCGAAACTGTCGGTTCTGCGCATCGTGAGCGCGGGCAACGTGGCAGGCGAGGGCGCGAAGATGGTGCTGCTCTCGATGCAGGAACGGGCTGGTGCGGCCGCGCTCTTGAGGGAGGTGCGCTATGTCGAGCTCTCCGACCGACCGGACTTCAACGACCGATTCGTCGACATGCTCGCGTTCCCGGGCTGACCGGGTCGCGGTCATCGCGTGCGGCGCACTGTCGAGAGACATCGGCTCGATCGTCGATCGGAACGGCTGGGCTGTGGACGTGTATCCGCTGCCGCCGCTGCTGCACAATCGACCCGAGCGGATCGCGGCTGCGGTCGAGGCTTCGGTCGACGACCTGGAGCTGCGTTACGACCGGATCGGGATCGCATACGCCGACTGCGGCACATACGGCGCGCTCGACGAGGTCTGCAGGCGGCGAGGCCTGCAGCGGTTGCCGGGCCTGCACTGCTACGACCTCTATGCCGGCCCGGAGCGGATCCGGACGTTGATCGAGGATGAGCCGGGAACCTACCTCCTCACGGACTTCCTGGTCGCCTCCTTCGACCGGACGGTGACCCAAGAGCTGGGCCTGGACCGGCATCCCGAGCTGAGGGACGCCTACTTCGGGAACTACACCCGCGTCGTCTGGCTGGCAACCCGCCCGACAGCCGAGTTGGCGACCCTCGCCGACCGCGCCGCGACAACCCTCGGCCTGCCGCTCAGCGTGGTGACTGCGCGCCTTGACAGACTCACGCTGGCGATGAGCGACCTTCTTGCTCCGGCGCGTGCCTTCCAGCCGGGAACGTAGAAGCGTGCGCTCGGCAGTTTCAGGGTGCCCGGTCGTCCAGTTCCGCACGCAACGCCGCGTTGTCGGTCTCGAGGTCGAGGACGACGGCGATTCCGGCGAGGTTGAGGCCGAGCGCGAGCAGTTCCGAGATGCGTCGCAACCGGTCGAGGTCGTCGGTGCTGTAGCGGCGGGTGCCCCCGTCGGTGCGGCCCGGGTCCAGCAGCCCGCGTCGTTCGTACGCACGCAGGTTCTGGGCGCCCATTCCGACCAGGTCAGCAGCCACCGAGATGCCGTAGACGCCGCGGGTCGGGTCGTGCGGCGGCGTCATGACTGGTCTCCTCCTGGCTCACATTCTGGGTCTTGCGCCGACTATCCCTCCAGTGCTATAAGAAACCTATACCAGCCGTTATAGATCGATCCAGCGGCCGGCTACGGATAGGGCATCGACAACTGACTGTCTGTGGAGGTGGAACCCATGCTGATGCGCACCGATCCGTTCCGCGAGCTCGACCGGCTGACCCAGCAGGTCTTCGGCAATCCGGGCACGACTGCCCGTCCGTCCGTCATGCCGATGGACGCGTGGCGGGCCGGCGAGGAATTCGTCGTCGAGTTCGACCTACCTGGTGTGGACCCTGGTTCGGTCGACCTGGACGTCGAGCGCAACGTGCTCACCGTCAGGGCCGAGAGGCCCGGTTTGAACGGCGATCACGAGCTGATCGCCGCCGAGCGCCCACGCGGGATCTTCAGCCGGCAACTGATTCTGGGCGACAACCTGGACACCGACCGAGTGCAGGCCAGCTACGACGCCGGCGTGCTCACGCTGAGGATCCCGGTGGCGGAAAAGGCAAAGCCCCGCCGGATCGAGATCACTCCGTCCAACAAGGAGATCTCGCAAGCCAGCAACAGCCACCAGGTGATCAACGCCTGACCGTCAGCGGTCACCAGATAGGACGCGGATGGTGGTGGTCCAATTGCTCGCGAGTGATTCCGTAGCCGCGCAGCCCGACGCGCGGCTGGTGGAGGAGATGTTCCTCGACCTGCTCTGCTCGGACGAGGAGTGGCTGCGCGCAGAGTTCGACGCGATCATCGCCGCCGGGTGGGGCGGTCCGCGCACAGCCAGGCCGCTGCGGCCGGCGTCACCGACGCCGTCCCCGCCTCGGTGCCACAGCCGTCCCGAAGTGGCCGCGGATACCCCGGCGCCGGGGCGCTGCCCCGGCGTCGGTGGGTGGGCCCGGCAGCGCTCGCCGCCTTGCTGGCCGTAGCTGACATCAGGCCGGGCCCGGACCTCGCGGATGCGGGCGCCGGGCCGAGGTCTGCGCCCGCCGCGGACACTTCCGGATCAGACCGAACCGGCGTCGTGCGGTTGGCGGCCGGTGAGGCCGAGCAGCTTGTCCAGCGGCGACGCGTCCGCCGGTACCTCGACTCGGGGGCCGAAGACGCCGTACTCCCGCCACTCATCAGCCACCGGCTCCAGCTGCTCCCACAGTCCGGCGACGAGTTCATCCGGCAACTCAGGATCGGCTCCGGTGACCTTGGCGAGGTCATAGGCGCGCAGCCCTCGGTAGCTCCCGATCTGCGACAGGTAGTGCCGCGCGGAATAGTCGCCGAACGAGCAGTGCACGGTCCGGTCGAGGTCCTTGTCAGGCAACGCCGCTGCCGCCGCGCATGCCTCGTCCACGAGGATCGCGAAGTTCGCTCGTGGATTGTCGCCGAGCAGATCGCCGCGCCACTTGTCCGCACCGACGAAGTCCATCGTGTTGCCGGCGAGCATGTCCGGGACCCAGGCGTCGTCGTACGCATGGGCGTTCACCACATCGCGCAGGGTCGTCGACTCCGCGTCCTGCAGCGCAAACTCCTCGGGCATGGCCATCTCCCACTGGTCGTCCTTGATCTGCCCGACCACGTCGTTGAGCGCCCGATCGGCGAGGACGAAGACTTCTTGATCTCTCACTGCATACCTCCGTGACCGATGTGTGCGCCCAGGTTAGGGCTACCCGACCGACGCCCGGGCGGTGAGCCGCTGGCGCAGGTGCCGACCGGTGAGCGAGTGCTCGGCATCGATCAGATCCGCTGGGGTGCCTTCGAAGATCACCCGGCACCGTCGTGGCCGCGCCGGGCCGTAGATGGTCCCGCTCCTTCGATCCTGGAAACCGAAACCCGCGCTGCGCGCCCTAGGAGGACTCGGCGTCCTCGGACACCGACGCCATGTCGCCGCGCACGCCGAACCCGAGCCGGTCCGGGGACAGGCCCATAGCGGCATCGCGTGGGTTGGGGACCGCGTCATTGGTCGACCAGGCAAGAAGCTCGAGCTGATCGTCGAGGACGGCGCGGCGATCTGGCGGGGCCACCGTCTTGAGATCCTCCAACGCCGCCTGCAGGCGACGGGTCACCTGCGGTGAGGCCGCCCCAGCCAGCCGGATCTCTTCGAAGGCGAGGTGGACGTAGTCCTGCCAATCCATCGCCGGCACGATCAGCCGCAGATCGCCGGCGTCGTCGTGATAGGTGCCGTCGGGGAAGGGTCGGCGAGCCATCTGCCGGAGGCAGTCGTGCAGCCGGTCGATCGCCTGCACGGCCGTGGTCGGATCCTGGAACGGCGAATCAGCGAGCGAGCGTTCGGCGATGTCGACCAGCATCCGCAGTCCGTAGGCCACATCCGTGTCCAGGGTCCGTTCCAGGCCGAGAACAACTTCCTCGGTGGCAGCGCCCTCGTCGAGATCGAGCGGTTCGCCGTGGATCAGGAAGAGCGGGGCTCCGGCCGGCACGAACTCTCCCAGGGCCGGCACGAGCTCGAGCGTGCAGCGGGCGTCGTGAGCAATCTTCACGAGTGCGTCGTGACCGATGCGGGTGACCACGCCCGACCTCGGGGCCGGCACGTTCGGCTCCGGACCGTCCTCGGTTGAACTCCCCTTGTCGGGATACACCTCGTCCAGCAGTTTCCGGGTCTTCCCGCCGACCAGCTCGATCAGCGAGGCAACCCGCAGCGACTGGCCGATGTGGTGCACGTAGCCGACCAGCACCATGATGCTGACCAGTACCAGCACGAACCCGACCACGATGGCCAGGCCCGGTACCGTCCCCTCCTCGGCGTTGACCTCACGCAAGGCAACCATCGCGTGGGCGAACGTGGCCACGAACAGGCCGATGGCGATCTGACTCGGCTTGTCCTGCAGGAACGTCTGAACGATGCGGGGTGAGAACTGCCCCATCGCCAACTGCACCACGACCATCGTGATCGTCAGCACGAGCGCAGCGAGGCTCACCATCGAGGCGGCGATGGTGGACAGGATCGCAACTGCATTGTCGGGTCCGCCGGTGAAGGTGTTCGGAATCAGCTTGTAGTCGCTGCTCCGGTCAACGGCGAGAGTTCCCACCGACAACGCCACTCCCGCGAGCACGCAGATCACGGGCACGAACCACAGGCTGGTGCGAACGTGGTCGAGCAGTTTGAAGATCTTCACCGGCTTCCCCCTGTCGAGCGTGCGAGTGTATCCACCGACGCCATGAGTCACTCCACGCGCAACGGCAGCCAGCCGAGAACGTCCTGGATCGTACGGTCCCAGTAGCCCCACTCGTGCTCACCCGGCCCGAAGTCGACAGTCGCCTGCGCGCCTCGATCGCGAGCCGCCGCAACGAACGCGCGGTTGTCCTCGATGAGGTCGTCCTCCGTGCCGCAGCAGACGTAGAGGGCCGGCAGGTCGGCACCGGCCGCCTGGTCGAGCAGCCAGACCAGGTCGTTGTCTGTGCCGGCAATAGGCTCCGTCCCGAACACTTGACCGCGCAGATCGGGTCGCCACTGCCCTGTCCGCTCCCGCCCGGCCAGGTCCAACGCACCGGACAGCGACGCCGCGGCGGCGAAGCGCGAGGGCTCTCGCAGCGCCCACTTGAGTGCGCCGTACCCGCCCATCGACAACCCGGCCACGAACGTGTCCTGGCGCCGGTCGGACAGCCGGAAGAAGCTGCCCGCCACGTCCGGTACCTCCTCGGACAGGAACGTCCAGTACCGGTTCCCGTGCGCCTCGTCGGCGTAGAAACTGCGGTTCACCTGCGGCATCACCACGGCCAGCCCGAGCGGCGCGACGTAGCGCTCGATCGACGTACGCCTAAGCCAGGTCGTGTCGTCGTCGCTCAACCCGTGCAGCAGGTAGAGCGTCGGAAAGGCGCCCGAGGCAGCGCTGCCGGACAGCCCGATCTGGGTCGACGTCGCCTGCGGCAGGATCACCGTCATCGACGTGCTCAGCTCCAGTACGTCGGAGTAGAAGTCACACCGCAGGAGCGCCACTACACCTCAGAACGTGAGGGCCAGTCCGGGATCGGCCAGTACGCCGGCCAGATCGGCCAGGAAGCGGCTACCGAGCTCGCCGTCCACGATCCGGTGATCGAAGGACAGTCCCAACGTCGTGATCTGGCGCTTGCGGATCCTGTCCCTGTGCACCCAAGGCTGTTCGCGCACCGCTCCAAAGGCGAGGATCGCGGACTCTCCGGGGTTGAGGATCGGCGTACCGGTGTCGACGCCGAACACGCCGACGTTCGTGATCGTGATCGTTCCGCCGCTCATGTCCGCGGGAGCGGTCTTGCCCGACCGTGCGACCTCGGTCAGTTCGTTCAGGGACGACGCCAGCTCGGCCAGCGACAACCGCCCGGCGTCCTTGATGTTCGGCACGATCAGCCCGCGCGGGGTAGCGGCGGCGATCCCGAGATTCACGTACTCCTTGACGATGATCTCCTGCGCCGATTCGTCCCATGTCGAGTTGATCATCGGGTGCCGGCGCACAGCCAGCAGCAGCGCCTTGACCACGAACAGCAGCGGCGACACCTTGACCCCGCGGAACTCGCGGCTGTCGGCCACCCGATCGCGCAGCTTCATCATCGGCGTGACGTCGACGGTGATCCACTCCGTCACGTGCGGCGCGGTGAACGCGCTGGAGACCATGGCGGCGGCTGTGAGCCGGCGAACGCCCTTGATCGGAATCCGCTGCTCCCCGCCCGCAACGTCGGTGGCTCTGCGCGCTATGGCGCTCGTTTCTACGGACGTAAGCGCAGCGGCGGCGGTGTCGACGTCCTCGCGGGTGATCGAGCCCTGCGGGCCGCTGCCCTGCATCGTGTGCAGATCGACGCCCAGCGACTTCGCGTACTTGCGGACCGGTGGCTTGGCAAGCGCGCGACCGTCACCCGAAGCGGAGGACGCAGCTGCGGGCGCCTCCATCGCGGGCTCCGCGCTGACCCGCTCCTCGACGTCGGACGGCGGTAGCGGCAGCATCTCGTACGGCGACAGGCCCACCGCGTTCGTGCGGGTGGGGTCGGCTGCGGCTGCCCGCAGCGCGCCGCCGGCGGCGGTCCGGGCGGCTGCAGCGGCGGCCGGGGTGTCAGCCGGGCGGGAGCCGACCCGCGGCCGGCGCTTCGCCTCGACCGTCCGCGGCCCGTAACCGACGAGCACCGACGTACGACCGCCGGGTGCCGGGCCACCGATCAGGCCGGGCTCGATGGCCTCGTCATCGCCCGCGACGGTGACCTCGGCGAGCGTCTGCGCCGACGGCGGTGGGCCGTCCGCCGCCGCTGCCTGCCGCTCGACGCCGGTCTGCGGCTCGGCCTCCTTCGCCGCCGCCGGCACCGTGTCCCCGGACCCGGCGGGATCGGTGTCGATCGAGATGATCGGAGCACCGACGTCGACCGTCGTCCCTTCGCCGAAATGCAGTTCGGTCACGACGCCGGCGTACGGGCAGGGCAACTCCACGGCGGCCTTGGCCGTCTCGACCTCGACGATCGGCTGGTTGATCGTGACCGTGTCGCCGACAGCGACCAGCCACTGCAGGATCTCGCCCTCGGTCAGCCCCTCCCCGACGTCAGGGAGCTTGAACTGCTTGATCTGTGCCATGCCTGCTACAACTCTCCGATCAGAACGCGAACGTGCGGTCGACGGCGTCGAGGACGCGGTCGAGGTCGGGGAGGTAGTCCTCCTCGATCTTGCTGGGCGGGTACGGCGTGTCGTAGCCGCCGACCCGTAGTACCGGAGCCTCGAGCGAGTAGAAGCACCGCTCGGTGATCCGGGCCGCGATCTCCGCGCCCAAGCCGAGATTCGTCGGTGCCTCGTGGACGACGACGCACCGCCCGGTTCGGCGTACCGAGTCGTAGACCGGATCCAGGTCCAGCGGCGACAGGGTGCGCAGGTCGATGACCTCGAGCGAGCGTCCCTCGGCCTCGACGGCCGACGCCGCCTGCAGCGACGTCTTGACCATCGGTCCGTAGGCCAGCACGGTGCAGTCGTCGCCGGGGCGGACGACGCTGGTTACGAACAGCGGACCCGGAGTGGCCGACGTGTCGAGCTCTGCCTTTTCCCAGTACCGCCGCTTGGGCTCGAAGAACAGCACGGGGTCCTCGGCCCGGATCGCCTGCTGGATCATCCAGTAGGCGTCGACCGGGTTGGAGCAGGCGACGACCTTGAGGCCAGCGGTGTGCGAGAAGTACGCCTCGGGCGACTCGCTGTGGTGCTCGACCGCGCCGATACCGCCGCCGAACGGGACCCGGATGACGATCCGCATCGGCAGCTTGCCCCGGGAGCGGGAGTGGATCTTCGCGACCTGGGTGACGATCTGGTTGTACGCCGGGAAGATGAACCCGTCGAACTGGATCTCGCAGACCGGCCGGAAGCCGCGCATGGCCAGGCCGACCGCCGTACCGAGGATGCCTGACTCGGCCAGCGGGGTGTCGATCACCCGATCTTCCCCGAAGTCCTTCTGTAGTCCGTCCGTCACCCGGAACACGCCGCCGAGCTTGCCGATGTCCTCGCCCATGAGCAGGACCTTCGGGTCGTCCTCCATGGCCTTGCGCAGGCCCATGTTGATCGCCTTGCCTAACGTCACCGACGTTGATGGGCGGGTGACGGGCGCCATGTCAGGCCTCCTGTTCGGCGGTGGCGAATGAGGCGTGATACTCCGCGAAGCCTGCGGCCTGCTCGGTCAGGTACGGCGTCTGCTCGGCGTACACGTTGGCGAACATGCTGTCGGGATCGGGATCGGGCATCTCGACGGTGCCCTGGCGGATCCGCGCGGCCAACTCGTCGGCCTCGGCGTCGATTCCGGCGAAGAAGTCGGCGTCGGCGTACCCGGACCTGATGAGGTAGGCGCGGACCCGCTCGATCGGATCCTTGAGCTTCCAGGCCTCCATCTCACTCGCCAGCCGATAACGGCTCGGGTCATCCGACGTCGTGTGCGCGCCCATCCGGTAGGTGTAGGCCTCGATGAACGTCGGTCCCTGTCCCGTCCGGGCCGCATCCAGGGCCTTGCGAGTCACCGCCAGGACGGCGAGGACGTCGTTGCCGTCCACCCGCACGCCGGGGAAGCCGAAGCCGCGAGCCCGCTGGAACAGCGGGATCCGGGACTGCTTCTCGATCGGCTCGGAGATCGCGTACTGGTTGTTCTGGCAGAAGAACACGACCGGCGCGGCGAACACGCTGGCCCAGATGAACGACTCGTTGACGTCGCCCTGGCTGGTCGCGCCATCGCCGAAGAATGCCAGCGTCGCGCCGTTTCCGCCGTCGCGCTGCATGCCCATCGCGTACCCGACGGCGTGCAGGCATTGCGCGCCGATGACGACCGTGTAGAGGTTGAACATCGTCGCGACCGGGTCCCAGGCGCCGTTGTCGCAGCCGCGGAAGAGGCTGATGATGTCCAACGGGTCGACCTTGCGGCACCACGCGACACCATGCTCCCGGTACGTCGGAAAGGCCATGTCGTCGGCTTCCAGCGCCCAGCCGGCGCCGATCTGCGCCCCCTCCTGTCCCAGCAGACTGGCCCAGATCCCCAGTTCGCCCTGCCGTTGCAGGGCGGTTGCCTCGACGTCGATCCGGCGCACCAGCGCGAGGTCGCGGTAGATCGCCCGCAGCTCTTCAGGGCTGATTTCGATCGAGTAGTCGGGGTGCTCGACCCGCTCGCCCTCAGGGGTCAGAAGTTGGATCAGCTCGGGCCCGGCCTCAGCGAAGCTGCTGTCCCCCGGACCGACCCCGATGTCACCAGACGACATGGATAGCTCCTTGCGCTCCTGCTGTAGCGGCGGGGTCACCGCCTGTACAGATGGCAATCGGCGACGCGACGGCGTCAGGGTGGTGTCGCCGGTGCGCGTACGCCGTTGCTGGATGGGTACGTCGGCTTCCATCCTGGCACGCGCTACCGCTGACGTGTGACAGTAGGTGTGAGCGTCAACCCGCTGGGGTAGTTCACGTGCTGCCCCGTCAAGGAGGATAAATGTCCCGAGAGCAGAATCTAGCGACCCCAGAGGCCCTGGTAGACCACGATCCCGCACCGGACCAGGGACCTGGCCCAGCCGGCTTCCGAGGCTTCTTCCGCCCCGGACCGGCGACCTGATGTCCGGGCTGCGATCGATCCTCTCCGGTGCCGCCGCAGGAGCCGCCGGTACGACGGCGCTCAACGCGGTGACCTACCTGGACGTCGCGGTCCGCGCGCGTCCAGCCAGCAGTACGCCGGAGGACACCGTCGAAAGACTCGCCGACAAGGCGCACCTGCAGATTCCCGGGCAGGGTGAGGATCGGGCGAACCGGTTGGCCGGCCTCGGTCCGCTGTCCGGGATCGTCACCGGCGTTGGTGTGGGGGCGCTGCTGGGGCTGGCTCGCGGCCTCGGCTGGCGGCCGTCGCCAGCTGTGGGCGCCGTGGCCGCCACCGTTCTGGCGCTGATCGGGGCGAACGGGCCGATGACCGCGCTGGGCATCACCGACCCCCGCGAGTGGGACCTCGACGCGTGGCTCAGCGACGTCGTACCGCATGTGGTGTACGGCGCCGTGACCGCCGCGACGCTCGACGGCCTGGACTGACCCGTCCATGCCTCTACGTCCGTAACGCCGCCCGGCTCTACTGGTCGGATCGCTCGACGGCCGCCATCACCTCCGACGCGATAAACAGCCGCCGCCGACGTTCGTGGTGGATCTCGGTCAGGATCCCGAGATCGACCAGCTTGGCAATGTTCAGCGACGCCGCCCGGTGGGTCATGTCGAGGACAAGCTGAGCCCGCGAAATCGTAATGACGGGAATGTCGAACAGCGCGTCCACCAGCTTGGCGGCAGAACCGGACGATCGGACAGCGGAGACCTGTCGGCGCATGCGCTCGCAGAGGTCCTGCAAGCTCCGGGCCCGTTGAAGGGCGTCGCGGGCCTGCTCCTCGACGACCTCCAGAAAGAACAGCAACCAGCCGGTCCAGTCGCCCTGCGTCGAGACTTTCAGGAGGCCGTCGTAGTAGCGGTCGCGACGGGGTTCGAGGTACGCGGAGAGGTCCAGCAGCGGAGCAGGTAGCAGTCCCCACTCGGCGGAACTCGCCTGGGGTCGGGTAACCGCCACGGACGCCGCTGAGCAGAATGTCGTGGGCCTCGCGGAGCAGACGAAGGCTCACGGGTAGGGCCCGGTTCGGATTCATGACATGGTCGACAACCTCGGTTCGGCTCGACCTCGAAGAGCATGACATCGGACAGCGAGGCCTGAGTGCCCTCGATGCGGCCTCGGCGTCGTCTACGCGCGACGCTCTACTGCCTCGACTGCCTACAGGTCGAGAAAGACGGTGATGACTCGTCGGATCGCGGCCAGGGTGTGCGGTTCAGCGACCGCAAGAACCTTGCCGAGGCGCGCCGTGGAAACTGCGCGGAGCTGCTCGCACAGTGCCCAAGACGGCTGAGCCAGCCCCCGGACTGGCACGTGATGCGGCAGCCCGCGGTCACGCGTGGTCAAGGGCACGGCGATCACCAGATCCGGTATGTGCTCGGAGAAGTCCTGCGCGGACACCACCAGGACTGGACGTCGTTCGGCCAGCTCGCGGCCCACCACGACCGGGTCGGGCTTGGCAATCACGATGGTCCCTGGCTGCACTACTGCTCGCCGATCAACGGCGCGTCCAGCCAATCATCACGTTCAAGGACGTAGTCGTGCCACGCCTCGGGGTTCTCGCGCAGGGAGTTGTAGCCGTGCCGAACCGTTGTCCAAAACTCCCGGCGATCCAGCGCCTCAAGTGCCATAGAAATGACCTGCGCCTGTGAAACATGGCGGGATCGAGCGCGTGCCGCGATCCGATCGCGCAGCTCAACCGGAACTTTCACCGTGGTCGAGGACATACGTTAAGACTACTCCCAGTAGACCAAATCGGCTACCGCGGGGTGTGCTGTGGCAAGGATCTGGTGCTCCGGTACGACGCCGTAACCTGCAGTACCTGCGGGCGTTCGCAGCCGCACCGGTCCGACGTCGCAATTGTGCAAGCGACGTTGCACAATTGTCGTGACGGCACCGTGCTCGCGCTGATCGGGGAGAACTGCCACTACCGCTTTGGGCATCGCCAATCCCCCTCGAGTGGAGTTCGACGGCGTGGCTGAGCGCTGGTTCGGCCCCTGCTGTTGAGGCCGGGTGCTGGCCCAGATCGCCCAGGACCTCGTGGCCGTGATGCAGCGCGACGTGCGGACCGACTGGACGGTCCGCGACGACGTCCGGGCCAAGCTGCGCTCCTCGATAAAGCGGCTGCGCCCCGCTTCTTGCAGCTGCGCGCGACCGGTTAGGTTCGGCAGGCAACCGACCGGTGGAGGAGTGACCGTGGCAGACGAGGTACTGGTCGAGCGTGACGGCGGCATATTGCTGATAACGCTGAACCGGCCGCAGGCGAAGAACGCCGTCAACCGCGCATTGGCTGAGGCGCTCGCGGCGGCACTCGATGAACTGGACGGCGACGACGCCCTCCAGGTCGGCGTCATCACCGGGGCCGGTGGCTCTTTCAGTGCCGGCATGGACCTCAAGGCGTTCCTGCAGGGCGAATTCCCGACTGTCAAGGGTCGCGGCTTCGGCGGCATCACCGAGGCTCCGCCCGAGAAGCCGTTGATCGCCGCCGTCGAGGGCTACGCGCTGGCCGGCGGGTTCGAGATCGTGCTGTCCTGCGACCTCGTCGTCGCCGCCAGGGACGCGCGGTTCGGTATCCCCGAGACTCGGGTCGGCCTGCTCGCCGGTGCCGGCGGGCTGATCCGGCTGCCACAGCGGATCCCGGTGAACATCGCCATGGAGTGCGCGCTGACCGGTGAGCCTTTCACCGCCGAGCAAGCCCGGGGCTGGGGCCTGGTGAACCGGCTCACCGAGCCTGGTGATGCACTCCCGGCCGCCCTCGAACTCGCCTTGAAAATCGCCGAGAACGGGCCGCTGGGGATACGCGCCTCCAAGAAGATCCTCCGCGAGGCCCCGTACTGGCCCGCCGACGAACTGTGGGACCGCCAGCGCTCGGCGATGAGTCCTGTCTTCGACTCCGCCGACGCCAAGGAAGGCGCCGCCGCGTTCGCGGAGAAGCGTCCACCGGTCTGGCAGGGCAAGTAGCTCGCCGGCGATGGTTTCTACTGGCTGAGCAGCCGACGTCGGTAGGCGATGACCTTGCCGAGCTTTCGTGTTGCACCCACGTCGAAGGGCAGCTGGTGGAGGTCGGGCAGCCATGAGTCGAGGCGGCCAAGCAGATCTGCGATCCCCCGGCGGGTGGCCCGCTCGGGAACCCCGAGACAGATGCCGAGTGAGATGAGGTCAGTCAGGGTGACGTCAACGCCGCTGCGTCCGCCGATGGACATGGCGACTGTCGTGTCGCCATAGGGCTGAGAACTAGGGACGTCGTAGAGCGGCGATGGACGCCACTCCCCGTCCGAAGACTGCAGCACGGAGAAGTTCTTCGCATGCGCGTCACCGTTCCCCGTCACATACGCGAAAGCGAGTTGCATCAGCAGCGTTCGTGCTGCCACAGCACGCGCGTCGCAGACCTTGCTGAGCGCGGCGAAGACTCGCTCGGTGCCCAGCACATACTTGTCGGCCGGCGGTCGGCCGCAGACCTGGCACCCGTCTTCGACAGCCAGCGCTGCCGGACCTCCGTCAATGGTGATGCGGTCAAACCGGCGCACGAGCAGGCCAACCGACCCGTCGGCGTCGACGGCAGTGTGTGCACTTGGTACGGCTAGGCCCGATCGGCGCGCAGCCTCGAGAAAGAATGCCTCGTTCTCCACCAGAAACCGGTACTCGGGTGGGTTGAGCTTCAGAATGTAGCGTTCGCCGGCTCGGGTGACCGGCAGGTTCAGCATTGCAGCGCTTGTCTTGTCCTGAACTCCAGGCAGCGCAGCACGCTGGGCGCGGATGCCGAGATCAGCCAGCAGGTCCGCAAACCGCATCTGCCCGATGTCGTCGATGACAACCTGCGGCGGAATGACCTGGAGTTCGGTGTCGGCGGGCAGGACCTGCACATCGCCGATCGCATCGGCGCCGACGGCGAGAAGGAGGGACAGCTCGTCATCAGCCGACGTCTTCACCTCCCTGCGCAACGCGCCAAGTCTGCGGCCTTCGGGCAGCAGACCAGCGAAGTAGGCAGGCACAGCTCCACCAGGACGGGTTACTGGATTCGGGCCGACTGGCAAGGTCGTGGCGACGGCGGGACCGTCGCGGAGGACCCACTCCCGGAGGTAGCGAAACTCGACGCCATCCTCCGTTCGGGTCAGACTCGCGGCCCGGCGCCCCTGCTTGAGGACGTCGGCTCGCTCGACTCCACGCAACGACTGCAGGTCCGGCAGCGAAGCCGTCATGGTGATCCATGAGGTCGGAGGGCGTCATCAGTAGTGACGCTGGCTGCAGTGCCACGCCGGAGTTCCAAGTGCAACCCGAGGACGGTCAGCACATTGAGGACCTTGTCGAGCTGCACGGTGGCTTTGTCGGTTTCCAGGGCGTAGACGAACCGTGCGGAAACGTCAGCAAGGTCCGCGAGTTCGGATTGGCGCAAGCCGAGGCGTCGGCGGCGCGCACGGACCGTGGCACCTAGGCTGAGCCGGTTGTCTGCATGTACGTGCGAAATACCATCCTGGGCAGGCATAGCACGGCTCATTTCCCAAAATTCTGCACGTCCGTGCAGATCTATAGAGGCTAACACCTGACTGCCAGTCCGAGAGAGCAAATCTGCACGGGCGTGCAGATACAGGCTGGGGCTACGCAGGTACCGTCAGCTCGGCGGGCAATGGCTCGGTGTGGATGACGACGAGGCGGCTGACAGCGCGGGTCAAGACGACGTAGAGGCGGTTCAGCCCGCGCGGCTCAGCGGCAACGATCTCGGCCGGCTCCACGACGAGGACTGAGTCGAATTCCAGTCCCTTTGCCAGGGTCGCCGGTACGACGGACAGTCGCGGTCCGGCCGCCTCGTCGGTCAGCACCTGCGGGTCCAGGCCGGCCGCGCTCAGCGTCTGCGTCAGCCCGGCTACGGTGGCATCGGCACAGATCACGCCCACCGAACCCTCGAAGCCGAGCAACCGTTCCACCTCCTTGACGGCCGCATCGTCCACTGCGGAGACACTGTGGACTATCAATGCATGATCGCCGTGCCGCACCGATGTGACGGCCGCCAGGGACACACCCAGGTGCGGTAACAGCCGGTTCGCATACGCCAGCACCTCCCCGGGAACGCGGTAGCCGCGAGTCAACGGCTGTACCACGGCCTCGGGCTTGTCGAGATGACGCAGGCTGGTCAGCCAGTCGGTGCTGGACCACGGCGACGTCCCCTGCGCCACGTCCCCGAGGACGGTGACCGAGCCGGTGCTCGAGCGTCGGGCGACGGCGCGGTACTGCATCGGCGACAGGTCCTGCGCCTCGTCCAAGACGATGTGCCCGTATGACGGGGTGCGCTCCAGCAGTCCGGCCGCCTCGTCCACGAGCACCGCATCGGCGGCCGACCAGCGGGCCGACGTGGCCGATCGGGGCGGCTGCCGCCACAGCACCAGCGCCTGCTCCTCGGTGGTCAGGATTCCGTCGGCGGCCCGGGCCAGTGCCTTCGGCGTACTCAACAGCGACGCGACGAGCAAGTGCGCATCAACTGCCGGCCACACGTCTTGGAGAAAATCAGCGACCTCCTCGGATCGGGCGGCGCGGCGCACGTCGGCATCTGTCGGGCTCCCACCGACCGCCTCCTTCTGCCGCCGGACGTTCTCGGCGATGGCCAGCGCAAGCCGCTCCCGGCCGGCGGTGTAGCGCACGTCGGAGCGCCGTAGATCGTCGACGTAGCGTCGCAGCGACTGCTCCGGCACCCGATAGCGCCGGCCGGACAGCGGGACTGCGAGGGAGTCCTTCGGTTTGCCGATACCGCCGTAGATCGCCCGGCGGAGCACGTCCGCCCAGCGGGCGTCGCCCTTGAGCGTGGCGACGTCAGCCGGGTCCGCGCCGCGGACCGGGACGGCGGCGGTCAGCTCCGCGACGCTGAGCTGCTCGACGCCACCCTCACCGAGCGCCGGGAGGACCGCGGAGATGTAGCCGAGAAAGGCCCGGTTGGGGCCGATGACGAGGACGCCGGACTGCCGCAACCGATCTGGGTAGGTGTAGAGCAGGTACGCCGCCCGGTGCAGACCGACCGCCGTCTTGCCCGTCCCCGGTGCACCCTGCACGCAGACCGACACGTCGAGGGGCGCCCGGACGATCTCGTCCTGGTCCGGCTGGATGGTCGCCACGATGTCGCGCATGGGGCCGACCCGGGGACGTTCGATCTCGGCCAGCAGGATCTCGGATTCGCCGGTGCGGCCGCCGAGTTCGAGGAGTTCGTCCTCGTACGACGTCAGCCGGGCGCCGGCAAAGCCGAATCGCCGGCGCAGTCGCACGCCCTGCGGGTCTGCTGCCGTGGCCCGGTAGAACGGCGTGGACATCGGAGCGCGCCAGTCGATGACCAGCGGGTCGCCCAGCTCGTCGCGGACGTGGCGGCGACCGATGTGGAAGGTCTCCGCGGTGTCCGAGCGGTCGGTTCGTCCGAAGAACGGCGGCACCGTTCCGTCGTCGGCCAGCGCCTTGAGCCGGCAGGCGCGTGCGGCGCCGAGGGATTCGCTGGCGAAGGCGTCCACTCCGGCGTCGGTGATGCCTTCGGCGCTGCGCCGCATCAGCGCCAGCGCGGCTGTGGACTGGTCCAAGTGGTTGCGTTCGGCTGTCAGGATCGGATCAGCAGACACGGTCGGACGACGTTAGTCGGCTCTGGCCGCGACCGCACCCGAGTTTCCTCCCCCGCCGCGCAGAGCCCGAACGGTGCGGCGCGCTGCAGGCAGCGCGGCTAGCATCCGAGCGTGCTCCGGATCGCGGGCGAGCGGGTGGTGCTCCGGGACTGGGCCGCCGCGGACCTTCCGTCGTACCGGCACTGGCTACGGCCTGAACAGGAGTGGCACCGATGGGACGCGCCCTACTTCGGCGCTCCCACCAGCGGCGACGCCGACGCGACGGTGAGCCGGCTGGCCGAGCAGTGTCCTGGTACTGGGAGTCCGAGCCCAGCGACTGGCGGCTGGTCGGCATCGTGCTGCACGACCCGCGGACCTGGTCGGGCGGGCGCGGCAGCGAGGCCCTGTCGCTGTGGGCCAGCTACCTCTTCGACTCGACCGCCGCCATCCGGCTCGACTTCGCCACCTGGTCCGGCAACGAGCGGATGTGCCGGCTCGGGCGGCGGTTGGGCTGGGTCGAGGAGGCACGGTTCCGGCAGGCCCGCGAGGTGCGCGGGCAGCGCTACGACTCCGTCGTGTACGGCGTCCTACGCGAGGAGTGGTGTGCGCGGTCGCGCTACTCCGCCTGATCGAGGTCTGGCGCCTGGGCGTCGGCGGGCCGAACTGCCTCCTCGCTGTGCTGAATGCGGCTGCCGGCCGGTGCCGTCGCGCGCTCCAAGCGCCAGATCAGCTCCCCTACGCGGTCGCGGATCTCCGCGTGCTGCTCCTCGGAGTGCGTCGTGCCGCCGTCTTCCTCGACGTGCCGCTGCCAGTACAGCAGGTACTGCCGCAGCCCAGCGCCCAGCGTCATGACGTCCTCGACGGTGAGGACGATGTCTACGGGGTCATCCAGGCGGTGGATCACGTGGGCCAGTCTCGCGCATTCGCCTAGCAGGCACCATGAATTCATCCGCAGCCCGACCAGCCACCAGAAACGCCGTGCCGAGCACCACCGCCAGCGCCATCCCCAAGGGGGAGAACACCGGTGCCAACAGACCCGACCGCAGCGCCACCGACACGGCCGGCAGCGTGACGGCACTGAACAAGCCCACCCCGGCAGCGCCGAGGCACCCGAACCCCGCGACACGCGACCTTCGCCGCAGCGCGGCCGGCAGCGGCCGGAGGACGAGGCCGAGCAGGACGCCGCCGGAGACCACCAGGGCGAGTCCCAGCAGGAACCCGGGTACGGCGGCTGCGCCGTCACCGGTGGCGAGCGCCGCAATGCCGGCGCCCAACCACGCCAGCATCAGCACGACCGGAGCGATCACGATCACTACCCGGCCGTTGTCCATCGCACGGTCCCTTCTCCTCACGAGAAGCAGACCGTAAAGGCCCGAGCAGCCTCAACACGGACCCCGAGCAAAATCTGTGGACAACGATCGCCGCGGCTCACGGCCACCACGTTCGGCATGGTGTCCGATGCGTACCCCTCAGCCTCCGAGACGCTGCTCCAGGGCCGCCAACTCGTCGCGCATGGTCGTCGGCAATGACTCGCCGAACTTGTCGAACCACTCGCGGATCAGCGGCAGTTCCTCCCGCCACTCCGCGGCGTTGACGTCCAGCGCTCGGGCCAGATCCTCGGCCGGTACGTCAAGTCCCGCGGTGTCCAGCGCACCTTCGGCCGGGACGTAGCCGACCACGGTCTCTGCCGCGGCGGCGGTGCCCTCGATCCGCTCGATCACCCACTTGAGCACCCGGCTGTTCTCACCGAAGCCCGGCCACAGGTAGTGGCCGTCCTCTCCTCGCCGGAACCAGTTGACGTAGAAGATCTTGGGTAGCTTGGCCGCGTCGGCGTTCTTGCCGATCTGCAGCCAGTGGTTGAGGTAGTCCCCGGCGTTGTAGCCGATGAACGGCAGCATCGCCATGGGGTCACGCCGTACGACGCCGGTCTTGCCGGCCGCCGCCGCGGTGGTCTCCGACGAAAGCGTGGCGCCGAGGAAGACACCGTGCTGCCAGTCGCGGGACTCGGTGACCAGCGGGACGGTGCTCGCCCGCCGCCCACCGAAGAGCATGGCCGAGATCGGCACGCCCTGGGGGTCCTCCCACTCCGGCGCGATGATCGGGCACTGGCCGGCCGGCGTACAGAATCGGGAGTTCGGGTGGCTGGAGACCTCGTCGGCATCCGGCGTCCACTCCCGGCCCTTCCAGTCGATCAGGTGTGCCGGCGGTTCCTTGGTCATCCCCTCCCACCAGACGTCGCCGTCGTCGGTCAGCGCGACGTTGGTGAAGATCGAATTGCCCTTCTCGAAGGTCTTCATCGCGTTGGCGTTGGTGTGGTAGCCGGTGCCCGGTGCCACGCCGAAGAAGCCGTACTCGGGGTTGACCGCGTAGAGCCTGCCGTCCTCGCCGAAGCGCATCCAGGCGATGTCGTCGCCCAGCGTCTCCACCTTCCAACCCTCGATGGTCGGCTGGAGCATGGCCAGGTTCGTCTTTCCGCACGCGCTCGGGAACGCGCCGGTGACGTAGTAGACCCGCCCCTCAGGGTTGGTGAGTTTCAGGATGAGCATGTGCTCGGCGAGCCAGCCCTCGTCGTGGGCCATGGCGCTGGCGATCCGCAGCGAGTAGCACTTCTTGCCCAGCAGCGCGTTGCCGCCGTAGCCGGAGCCGAAGGACCAGATGGCCCGCTCCTCGGTGAAGTGGCTGATGTACTTCGTGTCGTTGCAGGGCCAGGTCACGTCCTGCTGCCCCGGCTGGAGTGGTCGACCCACGGAGTGCAGTGCCTTGACGAACGGCTGGTCGGTTCCCATGGCGGTCAGCGCATCGGCACCGATCCGGGCCATGATCCGCATCGAGGTGACTACATACTCGGAGTCGGTGATCTCCACGCCGTACAGCGAGTTCTCGCCGCCGACCGGACCCATGCTGAACGGAATGACGTACATCGTGCGGCCGCGCATGCAACCGCGGTACAGCTCGGTCATCGTCGACTTCATCTCGGCCGGGTCCGCCCAGTTGTTGGTGGGTCCGGCGTCGGACTCGAGCAGCGAGCAGATGAAGGTGCGGTCCTCGACTCGGGCGACGTCACTGGGGTCCGACGCGGCGTAAAAGGAGTTCGGCTTCTGGGTGAGCCGGGTGAACGTCCCGTTGTCGACCAGCAGGTCGGTCAGCCTGGTCCACTCCTCCTCCGACCCGTCGCACCACTGGACCCGCTCCGGTGTGGTGAGCTCGGCGACATCTCTCACCCATCCGACCAGCTCAGCGTGCGTCGTCGGCGGATTGTCCAGGCCGGGGATCACCGAGGTCGTCATCTGATGCACTCCAACCAGTCAGCCGTGACGTTGTCCTGTGTGCTGCCTGCTGCCGCGATTGCCGCGGAACCACCGCGAGCTGTTGGGCTCGGGCGGCAGGAGAACCAGGGGTTTGTTCAGGTTAGCGAAGGACGCTGCCCCCGTCTCCCCGCGCGGTTACGAAATAGATCACAAGCTGCAGATCCGCGCCATCCTCAGGAGGCCGGGGAGACCGAGCTCATGTTGAAATCAGGGATGCGCAGGGTCGGCATCGCGGCTCTGGTGAAGAAGTCGTTCCACTCGCGTGGCAGGGTCCGCTTGCTCTGTCCGACCTCGGTCATCCGACCGAGCAGGTCCACCGGGCTCTCGTTGAACCGGTAGTTGTTCACCGCCGCGGTCACCTCGCCCCCCTCGATCAAGAAGACTCCGTCGCGAGTGAGCCCGGTGAGCAGCAGCGTCTGCGGGTCGACCTCGCGGATGTACCACAGCGTGGTCAGCAGCAGGCCGCGCTCGGTGCTGGCGATCATTTCCTCGGTCGAACGGCCGCCGGCCGGATCCTCCAGCACGAGGTTCTCGACGTACGCGGTGGGTGTGACGTCGCACTTCGCGGCCCACCACCGCGGGGTGACCAGGTTGCGCAGCTCGCCGTCGCGAATCCAGTCGATCCGACCGGTAGGCATGCCGTTGTCGAATACCGACGTGCCCTGCCCGGACACCTCCGTGGCGAGGAACGGCGCAGTCTGCAGACCGGGTTCCTGCGGGTCGCTGCGCAAGTTGACCGGAAACGACGCGATCTTCTCCCCGATCCGGGTGCCACCCCCGCGCTTGGAGAACACCGTCCGGCCCTGCTCGGCCTCCCGCATCTCCGAGACGAAGTACAGGTAGACCATCAGGTCGGCCACCGCCGTCGGCGGCAGCAGCGTCTCGTACCGGCCGGCCGGTAGCTCCAGCTGCCGGGAACCCCAGTCGAGCTTGCCCGACACCTCCGTCACCAATGCCGCGACATCGACGTCGGTGAAGTCGCGGGTGCCGACACCGGCCCACACCGAGCGGGCGCGGTCTCCGGTCTTACCGTTCAGCTCCACTCGCCCGCTCGGCTGGTCGTATCGCAGCCGCAGGCCGGTCGAGGTGCCGAGGTACGTCGTCGTCATGACGTGCTCGGCGAACCCGAACAGCAGCCGGTCGACCGCCTTGGCCTGACCGAAGGCCTCGCCCAACGCCGGCGCGACCGACGAGAAGACGCCGATGGAGGTCTCCGCCGGCGGCGCTTCCCACTCGCCTGCCGCGTCTCCCGACTCGACCAGCGGCATGACGTCCTCGGCCGGACTGGCCTCCCGCGCGGCTCGCTCTGACGCACTCACCAGCAACGCCAGATCGTCCACGGTGGACACACTTCGACCGACCGAACCCACCGCGTCGTTGATGATGCTGACGACAGCTACATGACGCGAGCGCATCGCGCCGTTCGTGGTGAGGCTGTTGTTGGCCCACCGCAGGTTCGCTTCGGTTCGGTCGTTGACGAGGACGATGCAGCCATCAGCGCGCGAGATCGCCAGTCCCCGCTCGACGATCTCCTGCCCCCGCAGGAGAGGGGCGATCTCGCTCACAGCCCCACTCGCCTTGCAGGAGACGCAACCACAGCAGCAGGTGCCGCTGCGGCGGGAACTACGTTGGGCTTCATCGTCCAGCCTCCGTCACCGTGTTCAGGATGTTGATGCCGCGGAACAGGGCCGACGGACAACCGTGGCTCACCGGCGCCCCCTGCCCCGGTTGCGCCTTGCCGCACTGGAAGGAGCCGTGCAGTTCGTAGGTTTGTGGGCCGCCCACCGCTTCCATCGCTCCCCAGAAGTCCGTCGTCGTCGCCTGATAGGCCGCGTCCCGCACCTGCCCGACAAGCTGGCCGTTTTCGATCAGATAGAAGCGCTGCGCGGTGAACTGGAAGTTGTAGCGCTGCATGTCGATCGACCAGCTCTTGTCGCCGACGACGTACAGGCCTCTCTCGACTCTGCCGATCAGGTCCTCAGTGGACGGTCCGCTCGCCGCAGGCTGAAGTGACACGTTCGCCATCCGCTGCACGGGGACGTGCCCGGAGGAATCGGCGTAGGCGCAACCGTTGGAACGGCCCAGGTTCATCAGCCGCGCCATGTTGCGGTCGGTCTGATAGCCGACCAGTACGCCGTCGCGGACGATGTCCCACTGCTGGCCCGCGACTCCCTCGTCGTCGTACCCGATGGTTGACAAGCCGTGCTCGGCGACACGGTCGCCGGTGACGTGCATGACGGGTGAGCCGTACTGAAGCGAGTTCAACCCGTCGACGGTCGCGAACGACGTCCCGGCGTACGCCGCCTCGTAGCCGAGGGCACGGTCGAGTTCGGTGGCGTGGCCGATCGACTCGTGGATGGTGAGCCACAGGTTGGACGGGTGGATGACCAGGTCGTAGCGGCCGGCCTCGATCGACGGCGCTTTCGTCCGCGCGGCAAGCAACTCCGGCAACTCGGCCAGTTCGGCCTCGAAGTCCCACCCGACCCCGGTCAGGTATTCCCAACCCCGGCCGGCCGGCGGGCCGATGGTCCGCATGGTCTCGAACCCGCCCTGCGCCCGATCCACCGCGACGGCGGTGAACTCCGGCCAGGTCCGCACCCGCTGCTGGGTCGTCGACGTTCCGGCGAGGTCGGCGTAGAACTTGTTCTCCTTGACCGACCACAGTGACGCGTTGACGTGGTCGACGCCGTCGGCGGCCATCAGCCGCTCGCAGAAGTCGGTCAGCAGGGCCAGCTTCTCGGGTTCTGGAACGCCGAATGGATCGACGTCGTACGCCGATACGTATGTGGCGTCGCCGTACACCGGCTCGTCGGCGAGTTCGACGCGGTCGGTGTTGACCGGGGCACTCACCCGCGCGACGTCGACGGCCTGCTCGGCCAGCCGCACCGCCTCCTCCGTGGTCATCTCCATCCCGGCGGCGAACCCCCAAGTGCCCTCGCGCACGAGGCGGACCGCGAGGCCGATCTCCTCGCCGTCGCGGGAGTACTCGACCCGCCCGTCTCGCAGGCCGACGTTCTGGGATCGGAGCCGTTCCACCCGCAGGTCCGCATGCTCGGCGCCGAGTTCCCGGGATCGGTTCAGGGCCGCGTCGGCAAGCTGGCGGAGCGGGAGGGCGGTGAACTCGGCATCGATGTCGGGCACGTCGTCGGTCCCCTTTCTGCAGGCTGCCCCGACCCTATTCGCTAGGGACCAAGACCCCACAACAGGCGGTAGTACTCGGTGCGGACCGGCTCGGGCTCGACGCCGTATGCCTCAAGGAGCCGCTCCTCCCAGCCATCGCCGTAGTTCCACTGCGTGCTCCAGGTGGCGACCGCCAGGTCCGCCCATCGGTCGGCGACACCGAGCCGCCCAAGGTCGACATGACCGGACCAGCGGCCGTCGTCGGTGAGCAAGGTGTTGGGAGCGCAGGTATCGCCGTGGCACACCACGAGCAGGTCCACCGGCGGGATGTCGGAGAGCCGGCTGAGGGCCTCGTCGACCGTGAGGCCTTGGTGATCCTCGTTCCACGTGGTGGGGTCCAGCCGGTCTGTTCGGCCGCGGATCTCAGCCAGCCGTTCCTCGGCCGAAGCCGTGAACGGGCAATCGGGCACCGGCAGACGTTCGTGCAATGCACGAAGACTCACGCCGATCTGCTCGACGGCCGTCTCCGGGTCGGCGAGCCAGCGCGGTGCGACAGCGCACTGCCCCGGCAGCGCGGCGGTGACCAGCCACGAGGAATCGGCATCCTCGCCGTAGTCCAGCGGCACCGGTACGGCGGTGTACCCGGCAGCCCAGTCCAGGCGCACCCGCTCGCCGTCGAGATCGATCCCGCTGGACGCCGGTGTCCACTTGACGAACCGTCGCTCTGCACCCGTGCCCAGCTCGAACGTGAGCCCGCCGAGTTCGTTCTCCCAGACCGGACGGATCGTGGTGTCCCCGGCGAGCGCGCGCACCTGCGGAGGCACCGGCGTATCGGGGATCATCGCCCCACGCTGCCACAGCTCATGGGCGAGGATGGGGGCATGCCGTCGTACCGGATCTGTTTTGTCTGCCTCGGCAACATCTGCCGCTCCCCCATGGCCGACGTCGTGATGCGGCAGCTGGTCTCCACGGCGGGCCTGGACGTGCAGGTCGACAGTGCGGGCACCGGATCGTGGCACATCGGGCGCGGCGCCAACCCGCCCGCGGTGCAGGCGCTGGGGCGGAGGGGGTACGACGGGAGCACGCACGTCGCCCGCCAGTTCGGGCCGGGTGACTTCGCCGACTACGACCTGGTGATCGGCCTGGACCGGAGCAACGTCGCGGACCTGCGGCTGCTCGCCCCCGATGACGAGCAGGCTGCCAAAGTCGTGTTGCTGCGGGACTTCGATCCCGACGCTGCCGCCGGTGACCGAGACGTCCCGGACCCCTACGGGGGACCGGACGACGACTTCGACCACGCGCTCGACCTCGTGACCGCCGCCTGCAAGGGGCTACTGAATCGGCTGCCGGTGCGCCGATGATTGACCAGGTCCTGCTCGGGCCAGACGATGTGCTGCCGCTGCTGCAGGCTTCCGTGTCGGCCATCGCTCCGGTGGCGTTGGTGGTCGGTGACCCGGCCCGGGCGGAGCGGGCCGCCGGTGTCCTGGCGGAAGCCCGCGAAGTCGGACGCAATCGCGAGTACCTCACGTTCACCGGCCGGTACGCCGGTCAGCCCGTCACGGTCAGCTCGCACGGGGTCGGGGCGGCGGGCGCGGCGGTGTGCATGGAGGAGCTGTTGCGGGCCGGCGTACGACGGATCATCCGGGCCGGGACTGCCGGCGGGCTGCAGTCCGACGTCGTGGACGGCGATCTCGTCATCGCGACGAGCGCGGTGCGCGACGAGGGAACGTCCGTACGGCTGATTCCGGCCGAGTACCCGGCGGTCGCGGCCGCCGGTCTCGTCACCGCGCTGGGTGACGCACTGATCGATGCGCCACGGGTGCATCAGGGTGTCGTGCTCACGTCGGACCTGTTCTATCCGATGCCGATGCTCGGCTCACCGTTGCAGCGGTGGGCCGACGCGGGCGTGCTCGCGGTCGAGATGGAGCTGTCGGTGCTGCTCGTCCTGGCCGGACTGCGCGGGGTCGCGGCCGGCGGGGTGTTCGCGATCGACGGCAACCCGGTGGCCTCGGCCGACATGACGGAGTACTCACCGCACCGCGACGTTGTACGCCAGGCCGCCGACGCCGCCGTCCGCGCCGGCCTGGACGCGCTGGTCGGCTGACGTGGAGACGCGCGCGTACCGACCGAGGACGAAGCGTGCCGGGCAGTTGTCTTCCTGGACACCGGCTACTACGACGACGTGTGGCCGACCCGGCGGCACGAGGACGACGCGGTCGAGCCGGTGGCCGTAGACGCGGGCGAGGTCGTCGCCATCCTCGACCTGTCGTTCGCCATCGACGGCCCCGTGCTGCGCGCCACCATAGACACGGTTGCGGTCGACTCGGTGCACCGGCGGCACGGCCTGGCCGACGCCTTTTGCTGGACAGGGGGCCGGACGCCGTACGCCGGCGCGAAGGACGTTGCCGCGCTGTCCTGGTATGCCGCGAACGGCTTCACCGAACGGTTTCGCTACCTGCACGTGCACGCGCAGTGGGACGACGCTAGGCACCTCCGGCGCCTTGGCACGATCTCGCAGGTGACCAGCAGGCCCGCCGCGGCGTGAACATGTCGGCCGGGCACCTCAGCCGCGAGTTCCGGCGCGCCTACGGCGAGTCGCCGTACGCCTATCTGATGACGGCGCATCGAGCGCGCGATGGCGCTGCTGCGTCGTGGCGACCTCAGCGTCACCGAGGTCTGTTTTGCGGTCGGCTGCTCGTCGCTGGGCACCTTCAGCACTCGCTTCACCAGTTGGTCGGCGTGAAATAGGTGACCAGACCGATCAGGAATCGAGAAGCCCGGGTCACCAGCCGCACCTAGCGTGACCGCCATGGACATCACCATTCACGCGAGCTTCCTCCCGCATGACGACCCGGACGCCTCCCTGGCCT
>Ga0136620_10000048_pt1 | contig 44173 bp, 45 predicted proteins | sample AntDrymUQ4162106_2_FD_104806 | JGI IMG/M metagenome (GOLD analysis project Ga0136620, IMG submission 104806) | Polar desert sand microbial communities from Dry Valleys, Antarctica - metaG UQ416 (21.06) | ecosystem: Environmental > Terrestrial > Soil > Desert | place: Antarctica: Dry Valley... | reverse complement strand
TTGGCGGTCAGCCTTCCGCTGTACTTCTTGGGCGAAACCCAGCGCCAGGAAAGTTTTGTCGAGCAGTTCGGAGAAGAGTCGATCGACCGTGGGGCCGAACTGGTGGCCGAGTTTGGTTGCTTCAACTGTCACGGGCCGGGGGGCTCGGGCGGGACGGCAACCTACATCGAGAAGCGCTCGCAGGTGACGACCGATTGGCACGTGCCGTCGCTCGACGACATCTTCTTTCGGTACTCGGCCGAAGAGGTCAATTTTTGGGTGACCTACGGCCGGCCTAATACGCCGATGCCGGCCTGGGGGCTGGCGGGAGGCGGGGCGATGAACGAGAACCAGGTCCAAGACATCGTCAATTACATCCAGTCGATCCAGATCGGCCAGCAAGAAGCGCTTTCTCGGATGACGAGCAAGGTCAATACCGAACAACAACGGCTGGCCAGCGCTGAGCAAACGGTGAACGACGCCATCGCCGAGCAGGCGCAGCTGGTGGCGAACATCCAACGCGCGCCCGACCTCGCCGATGGGGCAGTCGCGATCACCGATGAGATGCGGGAGGAGCTGGAAGGTGCCAGTGTCGGGATCGACACCGACGGCGATGGGCTTTCCGACATCGCGGAGACCAACCTCAGCGAGCTCTCGGCGGAGTTTGTGGCCGTTTGGGATTTGGCTGGGGTTGAGTCAGTTCGCTTTGACGCGGCGAACTCGCAAACGAACGAGCGGCCCGATACCGAGGTGCTCGAAGAGACGCTCGCCGGACTTGAGGAAGCGAATGCGGGGAACCCGATCTTGGCGGGCTACCTCGCCCGGATCGAGGCTGCCCTGGCCGTCACCGGTGATGATGCCGACGGCGATGGGATCACGGACGGCGCCGAAGGACAGATCTCAGGTCTTCTCACCGAAGCCCTTGCCGCGGTCCGTCCGTTGGGTCTGGCGGCTTTCACACTTGATCCGGCCAATGCCGAGACGGTCCCCGGCGAGTCCGATCTCTCGACGGCAGAACAGGGCGTTTCCGCAGCCGAATCCAACTCCCTGCAACTTGCTGTCACCCGAGACAACCAGGATCGTCTCCTGCCTGTGGCCGAAGATGGCCTCGCCAAATTGCAGGAAGCGGCCGAACAGCAGCTGTGGAACATCGACATCGAAGAGGTGGCCGCGATCGGCTTCGGTGGCGACAGCGAACAGGCGGGCCGGGCGGTCTATCTGTTCAACTCTTACTGCGCGCGCTGTCACACCGCCGGGTGGTCGGCGGGCCTTCCCTTCACCCAGCGGGCGGGTTCCGGAGGTTTCGGTCCGGCGTTGTGGGACGAACGCCCCAATGTCCAGTTTCTGACCCAAGCGGACCTCGAGAAGTTCATCACCCAAGGCTCCATCGCCCAGACCGCGTACGGCGTCAACGGGATCGGGAGCGGGCGGATGCCCGCCTTTGGTGAGATCCTGAGCGCCGAAGACATCTCGCTGATCGCTAGCTATCTCCGCTCGGGAGCGATGACCGGAGGGGATGAGTAATGCGCGAGTTCTTCCGAGAGCTGCTCTCTGCCAACCTCTTTATCACCGGCATCATTCTCACGCTGGCTGCTTTCGCCATCTTCTACGGAAGCATCTACCTCCTGCTGTACACCAACACTGGCCGCCGGCTCGGTTTGCTTCTCGCCGGCGCCGGGATCTTCGGCTGGCTGACGATCTCGTCGATGCTGTTTGTGATCTACGCCCCCCGCGGACCCCGGCCGGCCGACATCGAAGGGCTCAATGCCTTCGAGATTCGAATCATCCCGATCGCCTACCTGGTGGTCTCGGCGGCCTTGTTCGCCGGGTTCCTGGTGGCGCTCAAGCAGTATGAAGAGTTGGCCGAGGGGACCGCTTAGTCAGGGCAACACCCCGTTGGGAGGACGCCCTCGATAGAAGCTGAGGATCTGGAGCTCGGTCGAGAGGTCGACGTTTCTCACTTCCATGCTGGCCGGCGCCTTCAAAACAGTGGGGGAGAAGTTGAGCACTGAGCGGACTCCTCCCGCCGCAAGTCGTTGCAAGACCTCGGGGGCCGCATCGGCCGGGGTCGCAATGATGGCGATGGCGAATAGGCGGTCAACCGCATCGGCGCTCAGTCGGCCGAGGTGGCGGACCTGATGGCCGTGGATGGAAGTGCCGACCTTCTCCTGGTCGATGTCGTAGATTCCCGAAACGACAAAGCCCCGGTGTTCAAAGCCGCCGTAGCCGGCCAACGCCTGACCGAGGTTGCCGGCGCCAACGATTGCCACCCCCACCCGATCGACGAGCCCCAGCTCTCGCCGGAGGGCGGTGAGCAAATGGCTCGTCTCGTACCCGACTCCTCGAATCCCCTGGGGACCGAGATACGACAGGTCGCGTCTCACCTGGGCGGCGCTGACCCCAACCGCGGAGGCGATGTCGGCGGAGGAAACCGTCCTTCGCCCCAACTCCTCGAGCCCCTGTAGATAGCGAGCGAGTCTCCCCACCGTCGCCCGCGGAATCTCACGCATCGCCCCCCATTCTGCCCCAGCTTACGAACCCAGGGTTCGTGGGGACACTGTGTGTCCCTCCGAGTCCAGAGAACGAATGGTCCTAACCTTTCGAACGTGTCGTCAGTTCTTGTCGTTGGTGGTGGACCGGGTGGTGCCGCCGCGGCTTACTGGCTCGCCCGGAACGGCCATCAGGTCACCCTCGTCGAGAAGCAGGAGTATCCGCGGGACAAAACCTGTGGCGACGGCTTGACCCCGCGGGCGATCCACTGGCTGGCCGAGATGGGTTTCGATTTCTCGGTGCCGGAGTTCCACCGCATCACCGGACTTCGCTCATATGCCGGCGACGAGCTTTTTATGGAAATGTCCTGGCCCGACCACACGAAGTATCCGAACTGGGGCGGGGTCATCCGCCGGCGTGACCTCGACGCCCAGGTGGCGGCGCTTGCCCGCAAGCAAGGCGTCGAGGTGCTGGAGAAAACCGAGGCGCTGCCCGTCATCGAGGAAAGCCGGCTGATCAGCGTCGATCTCGTCCACGATGGCGAAACCCGCACCGTCAACCCTTCCTTTGTCGTCATTGCCGATGGCTCGATGAATCGATTCGGCCGCGAGTTGGGGACGGTGCGACGCAAGGACTACCCGATGGGCATGGCCGCTCGCGGCTACTACGCCTCACCGCGTTCGCAGGACCCGTTCCTCGAAAGCCAACTGGACATGCGCGACGAGAACGGCGACACCATGCCAGGTTATGGATGGGTCTTTCCCCTCGGAGATGGAACCGTGAATGTCGGCGTCGGATTGCTCTCCACCAACAAGCGATGGAAGGGAGTCAACACCTCGAAGATGATGGCCGACTACGTCCGTGTCGCTCCCGATTACTGGGGTCTCTCGGCTGAGTCCAAGCTCACCGAGCCGGTCGGGGGGAAGCTGACGATGAGCTTCTCGCGTTCGCCGCTCACCGGGCCCAACTGGCTGACGATCGGCGACGCCGCCGGGGCGATCAACCCCTGGAACGGGGAAGGAATCTCCTACGCGTATGAAACTGGCGCTATCGCCGCCCGTTTCATCGGCGAGGCGCTCGCCGCCGGCGACTCAGCTCGTCTGGCCGGGTACGAAAGAACGATCAACGACGAGTTCGGGCTCTATTACAAGATGGCGCGGGTCTTCGTGAAGCTGATCGCCAACCCAACCGTGATGCGGACGCTGGCCCACGTCGGGATTCGCAACCGCCCGTTGATGGAATGGACCTTGAAGGTCATGTCGAACCTGCTCGACGAGGACGAAAAAGCGACGGGGGAGCGGGCTTACAACATGCTCGCCGCCCTCGTCCGCCCCCTCCCGGTGGCCTAGCGGCGGGCTTCTCTTCGGCGGCTTCTATGCTCATCGCAGGTATGCAACTGGTCGATTACCTGCCGATTGCGATCATGTTGGTCCTCGCCGTCGCTTTCGTCGGGGTTTCGCTCTTCGTCTCCAAGCTGTTCTCCCCGCACAACCCGACTCCCGAGAAAGTCGCTCCGTATGAATGCGGGATCCTTCCCGAGACCGAACCAGTGCAACGCTTCCCGGTGAAGTTCTATCTGGTGGCGATGCTGTTTGTGATCTTCGATGTCGAGATCATCTTCTTGTTCGCCTGGGCCACACGTTTCCCCCAACTTGGTTGGTACGGCGTCGCCGCCGTGGGGATCTTCACGTTCTTCGTTCTCGAGACGCTCGTCTACGTTTGGAAACGCGGCGCGCTCGACTGGAACGTTCGCCGGCGGGCCCGGTATCTACCCGTCGAAGAGGAACAGGCGGCGTGAGCATTCGTCGTACCCAGCCGACCAACATTCTCACCACCACGATCGACAGGGCGGCCCGTTGGGCGCAAAGTCGATCGATGTTCCCGGCCACGTTCGGCCTGGCGTGTTGTGCTATCGAGATGATGGCTACCGGCGCCGCTCATTACGACCTCGCGCGCTTTGGGATGGAAGTTTTCCGAGCCTCCCCGCGGCAAGCCGATTTGATGATCGTCGCCGGCCGGGTGAGCCAGAAGATGGCTCCCGTGCTGCGCCAGGTTTATGACCAAATGCCGGACCCGAAATGGGTGATCTCGATGGGAGCCTGTGCCTCGACGGGAGGCATGTTCAACAACTACGCCCTGGTCCAGGGCGTCGATCAGGTGGTGCCGGTGGACATCTACGTTCCCGGTTGCCCGCCGGGACCGCAGAGCCTTATGCACGGCATCCTCACCTTGCACGACAACATCATGGCGGGCAAGGCGTGACCGATCAGAGCCAGACTCCCGCGGTGGCGGCAGAGGAAACCCGGCTGCTTCCCTCGGACGAGATCCTGAAAGGGCTCATCGAGCCCTTTGCGGATGCGAGCTGGGCGACGAGCGCCGGCCAGGACGTGATCACGCTCCCGGCCGATCAGCTCCGCGCTTTCGGTGAGTCCGCCCTGCAAGGAGGATTCGAGCTCCTCTCGGACGTCACCGCGGTGGATTGGCTTTCTCGTCAGCCGCGCTTCGACGTGGTCGTCAACTTGGTTTCGCTCCAGCATCGCCGTCGCTTGCGGATCATCGTTCAAACTGATTCCGACATCCCTTCGCTAGTCACGGTGTGGCCCGGTGCCAACTACGCCGAACGCGAGGCCTTCGACATGTTCGGCATCAACTTCGTCGATCACCCCGACCTCACCCGGATATTGATGCCCGACGAGTGGGAGGGTTATCCGTTGCGCAAAGACTTCGCGGTCGGGTCGGTCCCGGTCCAGTTCAAAGCCTCCCACAAGGTCCGTTGATGACCAAGTCGAAGGACGTCGATCTCTGGATCTCGGGCACCGAGGAACCGGATTGGGACACCAGCACCACCGACGAGGGCAGCCAGGAGATGGCCTCGACCGAAACGGACTATCGCTTGCGCGAACAACTCGGGTCGGTGGTCACCGACGACTATGTATTCGACGACGAGATCTCCGACGACGAGCGGATGATCGTCAACATGGGCCCCCAGCACCCGTCAACACATGGGGTGTTGAGACTGCAGATCGAGCTCGAAGGCGAGATCATCCGTCGCACCAAACCGGTCATCGGTTACCTCCACACCGGGATGGAAAAAACGGGCGAGGAGCTGACCTTCATGCAAGGTCCGACCAACGTCACCCGCATGGACTATCTCGCTTCCTTCCACAACGAGCACTGCTACTCAATGGCTGTGGAGCGGTTGCTCGGGATCGAGGTGCCCCCTCGGGCCAACACGATTCGAGTGCTGCTGACCGAGCTCAACCGGATCTCATCACACCTGGTAGCGATGGCAACCAACGGCATGGATATCGGGGCCGTTTCGATCATGACCTACGGCTTTCGCGACCGCGAGCAGATCCTCGCCTTCTTCGAAAAGACCTCGGGGGTGCGGATGAACCACAACTTCATTCGCCCCGGCGGAGTCGCCGCCGATCTGCCACCTGGTTGGAGGGCAGACGTCAAAGCGATCCTCGAGAACATCCGAAGGCGCGTGGTCGACTACGACGACATGCTGAAGGAGAATCCGATCTGGAATGGACGCACCCGTGGAGTCGGCGTCATCACCCCCGAGGAGTGTCTCGCCTACAGCATCACTGGACCCACCCTGCGTTCGGCTGGCGTCGACTGGGACCTGCGGAAAGTGTTTCCGTATGCCGGCATCGAGCAATTTGAGTTCGAAGTCCCGCTGGGAACGAGAGGCGACGTTTACGACCGCTATCGAGTCCGCATCGAAGAGATCCTGCAGTCGGCTCGCATCGTCGAACAGGCAGCCGAGGCGATGCCAAAGGGTGACTATCGCTCGGACGATCGCAAGGTCACCCCACCGCCGCGAATGCGCATCGACCAATCGATGGAAGCCCTGATCCACCACTTCAAGATCTTCACCGAGGGTTTCCGGGTGCCGGCGGGCGAGACCTATGTCGCGGTGGAGTCGCCGCGCGGCGAGCTGGGGTGTTATCTGGTTTCTATTGGCGAAGGCAAGCCCTATCGGATGCACACCCGGGCGCCGTCCTTTTACAACTTGCAGGCGCTTCCGATCATGATGGCCGACTCACTGCTGGCCGACACCATCGCCACCATCGCTTCACTCGACCCAGTGATGGGAGACGTCGACCGGTGATCGATCGGCAGGCGGTCCAAGACTGGCTCAACCGATACGTCGCCGCTTGGAGCAGCTATGACCGATCCGCGATCGAAGCGTTGTTCACCGAGGACGCTGAGTATCGCTATCACCCCTACGACGAGCCGGTAGTGGGAAACGCGGCCATCGCCGACAACTGGCTCGAGGAAAAAGACGAACCGGGAAGCTGGAACGCGAACTATCAACCGCATCTGGTGGAAGGGGACTGGGCGACTGCGGTCGGCACGACCACCTATGGCGACGGGCGGTTCTACTGGAACATGTGGGAGCTGACCTTCGCCCCCGACGGCCGCTGCCAGCGGTTCGTCGAATGGTTTATGAAGCAGCCCTAGCTCGGCTGCTTGGCCGGCTCGCGGCGGCGCCGCCACCATTCGAAAGCCATTGGGAGGACGGACAGGGCGATGATCACGGCGATGATCGGCAGCAGGTAACGGTCGATGTCGGGGATCAGATTGCCAAGCCAGAAGCCAAGAAGTGTGACGCCGACTGCCCAGAGAAGGCCGCCGATGACGTTGAAGCTGAGAAAGGTTCGATAGGGCATCCTGCCGACACCGGCGAGGATCGGGGCGAAGGTCCGCACAATCGGGACGAAGCGGGCGAGGACGATGGTCTTGGCGCCATGGCGGGAAAAGAATCCTTGAGCGCGCTCGACGTATTCCTGTCTGAACAGACGCGAGTCGGGGCGACGGAACAGCGCCGGCCCCACGCGCTTGCCGAACCAGTAACCCACCTGGTCACCAGTCACAGCGGCGATGAAACATCCAATGAGGATCAGCGGGAGGTTGAGAATGCCATCGGCCGCGAAGAGGCCGGCGGTGAAGAGGAGCGAGTCCCCGGGAAGGAAGAACCCGAAGAACAGCCCCGACTCGGCGAAGACGATGAGGAACAGACCAATTGTTCCAAAGGTGATGATCAGGTTCTGGGGGTCGAGGAACACCGCTTGCAGGCTATCGGCCTCCCCGGCTCAACCTTTTGTGCCGATTTTCCGCGCCCAGAGCGCGAAAGATCGACGCAGTTGCGGTGAATTTCGATGCGCTGGCTCGTCGCGTATCCTCAACGGCGATGAGCAAGTGGCCGGAGGCAACCGAGGAGCGAGCCCGGGCCATCATTGCCCAGTATCCGAATCGACGGTCGGCGGTGATGCCGCTTCTCTACCTTGCTATGTCCGAAGAGGGTTATTTGACCGAAGCGGGAATGGCCCGTGTGGCTGAGCTGGTCGGGATCACTCCCGCCCAAGTGCTCTCGGTGGCATCGTTCTACACGATGTACAAACTCGAGCCGGTAGGGCGTTACCTGATCTCGTGCTGCACCTCGATCTCGTGCATGCTCCTCGGTTCCGACGACGTCCTCCATGCGCTCGAAGAGGAAGTCGGCGTCGCCTCGGGCGAGGTCGACAGCGAAGGTCTGATCGGCCTCGAGCACGCGGAATGCATCGGGGCCTGCGGAGGCGCCCCCGCCATGCAGGTGAACTACGAGCTGATCGAAGGGATCAACCCGGAGAAAGCGCGCCAACTCGTGGAGTGGCTACGCAAGGCTCGCCCTGAGGTCGTCAACACCGACGAGATGCAAAGCCTTTTTGGGGGCCGACCCTCTTTTGACTGGGCCATCACCGAAGACGTCGGCGCCGTCGGGCCCTACCCGGCCTATGAGCCGTTTGGCACGGTGCGGAGCAGCACCGAGTGAACGCTCCTCTCTTGGTCACCAAACGGATGGTGGAGCATCCGACCGATTCGCACACTCTGGAGCGGTACAAAGCCACCGGCGGCTACGCGGCCGCGAAGCGCGCGGTCAGCATGACGAGAGACGAGTTGGTCGAAGCGGTCAAGAGCTCGGGCCTGCTCGGGAGGGGAGGAGCGGCGTTCTCGGCGGGGTTGAAATGGAGCTTCCTCGCCCCGGCCCGCCCGGCCTATCTCGTCGTCAACGGCGACGAGTCGGAACCGGGCACGTTCAAGGATCGACAACTTCTCGAACGCGACCCTCATCAGCTGATCGAAGGCGTGATCATCACTGCGATTGCCAACGAGGTCCATCACGCCTTCATCTATATCCGGGGCGAGTACCCCAAGCCGGCGCGCCGCGTGCAGCAAGCGGTCGAGGAGGCCTATCGCCAGGGCTATCTCGGCCAAGGAATCTTTGACACCGACTTCGATCTCGAGGTCATCGTTCATCTGGGCGCCGGCGCCTATATCTGCGGCGAGGAGACGGCGCTCATCAACTCGCTCGAAGGTCTCCGCGGCGAGCCCCGGCTCAAGCCCCCGTATTTCCCGGCCGCGGTGGGTCTCTACAACAAGCCGACGATCGTCAACAACGTCGAGACGCTTTCCAACCTTCCTCACATCCTCAACGACGGCGTCGACGCTTTCAAAGCCCTCGGACACGAAGCCGACACCGGCACCTTCCTCTTCTCGGTCTCGGGTCATGTCGAGAAGCCCGGCAACTACGAACTGCCGCACGGGCTCACCTGGCGGGAGCTGATTTTCGACGTCGCCGGCGGGATCCCCAATGGTCGGAAGCTAAAGACGTGGATTCCGGGGGGAGCTTCGGCGCCGTGGTTTGTGCCTCCCGACCATCTCGATCTGCCGATCACCAAAGACGACACTGCCAAAGCCGGATCGATGCTCGGCTCGGGAGCGGTGGTGGTCATGAACGATTCGACCTGTGTGGTCCGAGCGGCCGAACGGGTGGTGAGGTTCTTCGCCCACGAGTCCTGTGGCCAGTGCACCCCGTGCCGCGAAGGCACGAGCTGGCTGGAGCTGATCCTGCGCCGGATCGAGAGCGGCCAGGGCCGGGAGGTAGATCCCGACCTGTTGCTTGACGTCTCCGACAACATCTCGGTGGGACTTGCCTGGCCCCCGAAAATGACCACCATCTGTCCGTTGGGCCCGTCGGCGGTGTCGCCGATCATCTCGATCATCAAGTACTTCAAGGACGAAGTCATGGCCCACATCCACGACGGCCGCTGCCCGCTGATTGCGTGATGCTCGGCTACGACGAGACAACCTACGGGGCCGAATGGGCGGCTAGCTACGACACGTTTTTTCCCGAGGCGGCGGAGGGGATGATCGATCGGCTCGCTGAGCTAGCCGAGGACGGAACGGTGTTGGAGCTCGCGATCGGGACGGGACGAGTGGCGCTCCCCCTGGCTGCTCGCGGGCTGAAAGTCAGTGGCATCGACATCTCTCCCGAGATGGTCAGCTTGCTTCGCAAGAAACCGGGCGGTGCCGAGATCCTCGTCGTGATGGGCGACTTCGCCAATGTGGCGATCGAAGGCGAGTTCAAGCTGATCTATTTGGTCTTCAACACTCTCTTCGGTCTGCTCAGCCAAACCGAACAGGTTCGTTGCTTTGCAAACGTCGTCCCGCACCTAGGGGATGGCGGACGTTTTCTGATCGAAGCGTTTGTGCCGGACCTGGGTCGCTTTGATCGGGGTCAGCGAGTGCAGGCAGTCAGAGTTCTGCACGAACAAGCGGTGATCGACGTGAGCCAACATGATTTGGTCAATCAGCTGGTGACTTCACAATGGGTCTGGCTGTCCCCAACCGGGATTGAACTTCGACCCGTGAACATCCGATATGCCTGGCCTTCCGAACTCGACCTCATGGCGCAACTGGCCGGGCTCGAGCTCGAAGTGCGCTGGGGTGGGTGGGAGAAGGAGCCGTTTACCAGCGCCAGTCCGCGGCATGTCAGTGTCTATAAGGCGCCTGCCCCATGACACTCAAGATCACCAGCCGGACTCTAAGCAGGTCAGGAATCAACTCTCAGGTAGGGACCGAGACGGTCAAGGTCACCGTCGACGGGCATGAGTTCGCCGCGCCAAAAGGCGAGATGCTGATAAAGGCCGCGCAAGACAACGGCACATATATCCCTCGATTTTGTTGGCATCCGCGGATGAAGCCAGTGGGGATGTGCCGGATGTGTCTTGTCGAGATCGAAACACCGCGCGGTAAGGCGTTGATCACAGCCTGCACCAACGCCGTTGCCGACGGGATGGCGGTCGACACCAAGTCCGACGTTGTCAAGAAGGCGCAGGAAGGCGTGCTGGAGTTTCTGCTTATCAACCACCCCCTCGACTGTCCGGTCTGCGATCGCGGCGGGGAGTGCCCGCTCCAGGACCACACCCTGGCTTACGGTCCGGGGGAGTCGCGTTTTGTCGAGGAAAAGCGCCATTTTGAAAAACCGATCCCGATCTCGAAGCTCGTGTTCCTCGACCGTGAGCGTTGCATTCTCTGCGCCCGCTGCACCCGCTTCTCCGACGAGGTGTCAGGTGATCCGCTGATCGAGTTCCTCGATCGCGGTAACTACACCCAGGTCAACACCTTTCCGGAGGAGCCGTTCTCGTCTTATTTCGCCGGCAACACCGTGCAGATCTGTCCGGTGGGTGCGCTCACCGCCAAGCCCTATCGATTTCGGGCCCGGCCTTGGGACCTGACCGCGATCGATTCGACCTGCCCGCATTGCACCGCTGGCGACCACATCACCGTCCAGTCGAGCCAGAACGAGATCCTTCGTTTCTTAGGCGCGGAATCCGAGGCAGTCAACTGGGGATGGCTGTCGGATAAATGCCGGTTCGGCTTCGAGTACATCAACTCCCCGGACCGCGTGACGACGCCACTTGTTCGGGGCCAAGACGGATCGATGCAGGAGGCGTCCTGGGCCGAAGCCCTCGACCTGGTGGCGGCCAGGCTGGGCGAGATCAAACAGGCAGGCAAGCAAATCGCGGTTTTGGGCGGAGCCCGTGGGACCAACGAGGACGCCTATGCCCTTTCCAAGTTCGCCCGGGTCGCCCTTGGCACCAACCATGTCGACTGTCAAATGGACGACGGACTCGACCCCCAGTTTCTCGCCGCTACAGCCGACCGGGCGCTGATCGCCGACCTCGACAACGCCAAGACGATCCTCATCTGGGGTCCGGACCTAAAAGAGGAGCATCCGACACTTTATCTCCGGGCTCGCCACTCCGCCCAGGAGCGGGGGGCACGGTTGGTGATCGTGCATCCCCGGGCTACCGGTCTCGACGATTGGGCCGCCCACAAGGTCAGCTATCGCCCGGGCTCCGGCGCCGAAGTTCTGACCCGGTTCAGGTCCGATGGCGACGACCTGGCGGCGGCGGTGAGCGAAACTCCGCTGGTCGCTCTGGTCGGCCGAACGGGTTATGGCGAGGATGGCCGGCTCGCCGAAGCCGTCGCCGCCTTCGTTCGCAGCAAGGGCGGCAAAGTCTTGCCGCTTGCCCGCCGCTCCAACGTCTACGGAGCACTGGACATGGGCCTCGCTCCCAACCTCGCTCCTGGCCGAATCAGCCCCGACCTTTTCTCAGCGTGGGGGAGCTGGCCGGCCGGTCGCGGGAAAGACGCCGGCGGGATCCTCGACGGGCTTTCGTCTGGCGACATCCTCGGTCTCGTCCTCGTCGGCGCCGATCCGATTCGCGACGTCCCCAACGGTGTCCTCGCCCGCAAGGCGCTCGAGTCGGCCAAGTTCGTCGTGGCCCTGGACCAATTCCTCACCGACTCGTCACTTCTCGCCCATGTGGTCTTGCCGGTCGAAGGTTTTGCCGAGAAAGACGGCACCGTCACCAACGTCGAAGGGCGGGTGCAAAAGGTCAACCGGGTCACCCCGGGACCGGGCCAGTCCCGCGCCGACTGGTCGATTCTTGACGACCTCGCCGAGAGGATGGGCTCGAGCATCGGACTGGCCTCGGCCGTTGCCATCGCCAAAGAGATTGAGGCGACGGCTCCCGCCTATGCCGGGGTCACCTGGGACCTGCTGGGCTCGATGACCGAAGGGGTTGTGGTGCCGCTGCATGGCGACACCCAGCCGCTGGTTTTTATCCCCGCCGATGCTCCTGGCAAATCACCCTCAGGTGATTTGGTCTTGCATTACGCCCGGACGATGTTCGACGACGGGGTCTTGCTGCGTCACAGCCCTTCGCTCGCCGATCTGGCCCCGGGCGCCGCCGTCTTCCTCAACCCCGACGACCTTCGCCGGCTCGGCCTGACCGCGGGAGGTGAAGCCGTCGTGCAGACGTCACAGGGGTCGGCGCAGCTGATGGTCAAAGAAGATGACTCCCTCGCTCATGGCGTCGCCTACGTCCCCTTCAACCAACCCGGCACCCCCTCCCTCGGCAACGACCCGGTCGTCACCATCACCCCCCTCCAAACCTAAGGTGATCGTGGTGGCTATACCACCACGCGAACCTTAGGTTTGGGTGGTGGTATAGCCACCAAAATCGCCTTAAGAAGCAGGCCTAGAAGCCGCGGCGGCTGGCCAGCCAGGCCCCGAGGAGGACGATCGCCGAGCCGAGCAGGCTGATCGGGCTTACTTGCTCGTGTAGCACGAAGAGCCCGAGCAGGATCGAGAAGACCGGGATCAGGTAGGTGGCGACCGACGCTCGGGTGGCGCCGACCGAACCCGCCAGGCCGCCAATCAAGACATAGGCAACCCCCGTGCCGAAGATCCCGAGCAACAAGACCGCCAGCACCGGAACCAGCTCGAAACTCGATTCGTCGAGAGTGGTGAGGCCGAGGGGGGTGGTGAGGACGATGCCCACCATCTGCGCCCGCCAGAAGACCGGAAGTGATCCGTACTTCTGCTGGAGCGGGACGGCCAGGTTGAGCGCAAACCCATAACAGACCAAGGCGATCAGGATCAGAAAGACGCCGATCGCTTCCGACGGTCCCTCACCCAGGCTCGGCAGCGCGATCAGGACTGTGCCGATGAAGCCAAGCAGCAAGCCCCAGCGCTGGTTGCGGCTGGGGGGGCGATGGAGCAAGAACCACGCCACCGTTGCGGTGAAGAGCGGGTTGGCACCGTTGAGCATGCCGGTGAGAGCAGAGGTGACTCGTTCCTCGGCGAAGGGGAACATCGACAGCGGGATCGCCATCCAGATCAAACCCAGCAGAGCGATCCGGGGCCAGTCCTCCTTTGCCACCGGACAGCGGGTGGCCCCGAACATCGCTAATGCCAAGAAGCCAAAGATCAGGCGGAGCGGGGTGATAACCGCGGGGTGCAAGCTGCGAAGCCCGATCGCGATCAAGAAAAACGATGATCCCCAGATGGCGCCGATGCCGAGGAACTGGGCCCACTCCCGAGCCCCGAAAGCTCCTTGGGTGCGGCCTTCTGCGGTCGACAAGAATCTTCGGGTTGTTTGCTGTTCAGCCACAGGAGTGAATCATCTCAGACCAGGCCGGCGGCGCGGAGGACCGCGAGAGCGTCGACCGTAACCCACGGGTTCATTCTCTTTCTGTCCACTCCTCCCCAATCAACGGATGACTCGCCGGCACTGGACCCAGCCGACTTTGAGTACCACTTCGCCGCCGCCGGCCACCCGCCATCGTCGAGCCGCTTCGACTCGAGCAGGTCGAGCGCCGACTCGCAGCGGGGATCGGCGAGCAGCACAAGCTCCTTCATCGCCGTCAAGCCTCCGAGCACGTCGTAGTGCCAGTAGAGGGGATAGTGGAGCCGGAGGAAGTCGGACTTGATCGGCTTGCCGTCACCGCGCCGGAGGAACAGCTTCCTCTCTAAGAAGACCTCGGCGGCACAAAGCGAGGCCTCCCGAGCCGTGGAATCCCCGGCCCATTGCGAATAGGCCGCCAGAGCCCGCATCGGATGGATCGTCTCCATGAACGACGACGTGTCGGCAGCAGGGGCCCGATCACAATTCCAGCCGCCGTCCGGCCACTGCCAGTGGATCAGCCGTTCGGCGAGCTGGTGCGCCCGCTCGTCGGCGAGTCCCAGCTTGAGCATTGCCCGAAGGGCGTTGCCCTGTTGCGATCCGCAGCGTCGGTGACGTCCGGAGATGACCGGGACGCCGTTCGTCCGCCGAGAAGCCTTCGATGACACGACGTCGTCTCGAAAGAACTGCGGTCCCAACCACCGGTCGGCGACTTGGTCAACGAGCGGTTTCAGTTCCGTCGACCCGGCCGGATAGCCCAGATCGGCCAGGTCGGCTATCACCCAATGCGCTCCTCGCCACTTCCGGTAAACGGGGTCGATGACGACATTCTCCAGCAAAGACCTGACCCGCGGCGAACGGCGGACCTCACCTCTCAGCCGTTCCTGATCAAATCGATCGCGAAGCACCTCTTCGTGGACTCGAAGCCTGATCGACGGCTCCTCGCTTTCGAGGAGCTGCTGGGCGACTTCACGGTTCCCGGCCTTCATTGCTCCAACTTAGGCGAGTTTGTTGGGCGCGAACGGCGCTCCCTATTCTCGGCGGCGAATGGACCTTGTCGACATCCTGATCGTCGTCGGGCGGGTGCTTTTGGTCTTTGTCCTTCTCCTCTTGACCACCGTCTTCAACGTGTGGCTGGAGCGCAAGGTCGTCGCCGATATGCAGAACCGGGTCGGCCCCGACCGGGCCGGGCCGTGGGGGCTGTTGCAGACCGTCGCCGACGGGCTCAAGCTCTTCTTCAAAGAACAGGTGACCCCGGCCAAAGCCGAATACGGCATGTTCGCCCTGGCTCCGCTCCTGGCCATCGTGCCCGCCTTTCTCATGTTCATGGTCGTGCCTTTTGGCCAGCCGTTCACGATCGCCGGTCGCCTCGTCCCGCTCCAAGGCACCGAGCTGAACGTCGGTGTCCTCTTCGTGTTGGCGATGTCGTCGCTGGCGGTCTACGCGGTGGTACTCGCCGGCTGGTCATCGGGGTCGAAGTACCCGTTGCTCGGCGGAGTCCGAGCCACCGCCCAGGCCATCTCCTACGAGGCGGCGATGGGGTTGGCGATGGTTTCGGTGATCATGTTCGCTTCCACCTCGACGGTTGGCGGGAGCCTCTCGCTCTCTGACATCGTCGCCGGCCAGGCGGGCACCTACCTCGGTTTCGTGCCGCGCTGGAACATCTTTCCCCAGGTCGTCGCCTTCGTGATCTTCTTTCTGGCGATCATTGCCGAGACCAATCGGTCTCCGTTCGATCTCGTCGAAGCCGAACAGGAACTGGTCGGAGGCTTTCACACCGAGTATTCGGGGATGCGCTTTGCCATGTACCAGTTGGCCGAGTACTGCAACATCTTCTCGATGTCGGCGATCTGCGCCACGCTCTTCTTGGGCGGTTGGAACGGCCCCACCTTCGAAGGAGACGTCCCTACTTTCGTCTCGGCGATCCTGCCGACGGTCTGGTTCCTCATCAAAACCTACGCGATCATCTTCTCTTTCTTTTGGATCAGAGCGACGATGCCGCGGCTTCGCTACGACCAATTGATGCAGCTCGGTTGGAAGCGTCTCATTCCGGCAGCGCTCGTCTGGTTGATGGTGTCGACCGTTGCTATCTCAGTGCGCCAGTTCGGCTTGCCGTGGAATTGAGGAACTGTTGGCCGGCTTAGGTGCCTTTCTCAAGGGGTTGCGAGTCACCGGCAAGGTGATGGTCGACACCGTCTTCGGCGACGGGCTCGTTACCACCAAGTATCCGGAGGAGTTCCGCCCGAAGCCGCAGCGCTTCCACGGCCGGCATGTCCTCAACCGCTATCCGGACGGGATGGAGAAATGCATCGGGTGCGAGCTCTGCGCCGGCGCTTGTCCGGCGCGTTGCATCTACGTGCGCGGGCTCGACAATCCGCCTGAGCACCCGGTGAGCCCGGGGGAGCGTTACGGCTACGTCTACGAGATCAACATGCTCCGTTGCATCTTCTGCGGCCTCTGCGTGGAGGCATGCCCCACCGAGGCAATCACCATGACCCACCTCTTCGAGATGTCCACGTCGAATCGGGGTGATGCCATCTACACCCGGAATGAGCTATTGATGAGGCCGGACGGCAGCGTCCCCCACATGTTTCCCGAGGATCCATTGGCGAAGATGTCCGAGCTGGCCACCGCCGATGGCTGGGTGCGAGCCACAGCCCCGAGTGGGGTGGCGGCCTACGAAGGAGTCCAAGCTTGGCAAGGGACCCCGGGACCGGCGTCGTGGGCCCCCGAACCCACCCAGGAAGAACTTGACGCGTGACCCTGCCCCAAAATGGTTGAGCTAGTTGTGTTCGTCCTTATGGGGGGCGGCGCCCTCGCCGGCGGGGTCACCGTCATCAAGGCGCGCAACCCGGTCTACTCGGCCATGGGCCTCCTCGGCACCCTGTTCGCCATTGCCGTCTTGTACGTGATGCAACTGGCGCACTTTGTGGCGGCGGTGCAGGTGATCGTCTACGCCGGCGCGGTGCTGACGCTCTTTCTCTTCGTGATCATGATGGTTGGAGTCGACAAGGAAGAGGACGTCCGGGAAACCATTCCTCATCAACGCCGGCTGGCGTTGGCGCTCGGATTGATTGCTATCGGGATCGTGGCCAGCTTGGTTGCCAGAGGACGCTTTGCCTGGGTGCCGGTCGCCTCGGCCGCCGCTGATCCACAGGCCACGAACGGAACGGTGCAAGCCCTGGCCGAGCCCATGTTCACCGATTGGGTCCTGGCGTTCGAGGCGACGGCCCTGCTACTGACCATCGCCGCGGCTGGCACGATTGCGCTGGCCTCATTCCGTCGGCCGGTGGCGGATACCGCCGCCGAACGGACCGGGGTATGAGCCTTGTCGTCACCTCCGGCTGGTACATGACTCTGGCGGCGGTGTTGTTCGCCTTGGGCGCGCTGGGGATCCTCATCCGTCGCAACGCGTTGGTGATGTTCATGTGCATCGAATTGATGCTCAACGCCGTCAACCTCACCTTCGTCGCTGCTGGTCGCGCGCTCGGCAACCTCGACGGCCAGCTAGCCGTCTTTTTCGTGTTGGTGGTTGCCGCCGCCGAAGTGGTGGTCGGGCTAGCGATCATCGTGGCGATCTTTCGCCGTCGGCAATCGGCCTCGGTCGACGAGCTCTCTGAGCTGGCTGGTTGATGAGCCAGTTCCTCTGGATAATCATCGCCCTCCCGCTGGCGAGTGCGGTCTTTCTCCACTTTGCCGGCCGGCGGATCGGCGAGCCTCGCGCCGGATACCTCGCGACCCTGTCGGTGGCAGGTTCGTTCGCCCTCGCTTTGGGCGCGGCGCTTCCGTTCTTTCAAGGCGAATCACATGGCGTGACCGTCAACATCTGGGAATGGATGCCCGCCATCGGAGCGGCGCTCGAGATCAATTGGGACCCCCTGGCGGCGCTGATGACTCTGATCATCACCGGCGTCGGGGCTTTGATCCATCTGTACGCGATCGGGTACATGCACGGCGAGGCCCGCTTCACCCGGTTCTTCGTCTACCTGAACCTCTTTGTCGCGTCGATGCTCACCCTCGTTCTCGCCGGCAATTTCGCCATGCTCTTCATGGGCTGGGAACTCGTTGGTCTGTGCTCGTTCCTGCTCATCTCGTTTTGGTCGACTCGGCCTTCGGCTAACGCTGCGGGCAAGAAAGCATTCGTCGTCAACCGGATCGGCGACTTCGGGTTCCTGGTTGGGTTAATGCTGATCTTCGCTACCTTCTCCACCCTTTCCTACGCCGGCATCTTCGAACGAGCCGAAGAGGTGTTGAGCCCGGGGATGGCGACGGCGATCGGTCTTCTCATCCTCATCGGCGCCGCCGGCAAGTCGGCCCAGATCCCGCTCTACGTCTGGCTGCCGGACGCGATGGAAGGCCCCACTCCGGTTTCGGCCCTGATCCACGCGGCAACCATGGTCACCGCCGGGGTTTACGTGATCGCCCGGTCAGCGGTCATCTTTGAAATCTCCCCAATTGCCGGACCGATCGTGGCTACCGTCGGCGCCGCGACGGCGCTCTGGGCCGCGACCATCGCCCTCGCCCAGAAGGACATCAAACGGGTCCTCGCCTACTCCACCATCTCGCAGTTGGGGTACATGTTCCTGGCGGTGGGGGCGGCGGGGCACGTCGCGGGGGTCTTTCACCTGATGACCCACGCGTTCTTCAAGGCTTTGCTCTTTCTCGGTGCCGGCTCGGTGATCCATGGGATGGCTGACGAACAAAACATGGAGAAGATGGGCGGGCTGCGCAAGGCCATGCCGATCACCGCCGTCACGATGTTGATTGGCACGATCGCCATTTCCGGGATTCCACCGCTGGCGGGGTTCTGGTCGAAGGATGAGATCCTCGGCGTGGCTTTTTCTCGGGGCGGTTGGTTTTGGGTGCTGTGGATCGTCGGGCTCGTGACCGCGCTGATCACTGCCTTCTATATGACTCGCCAGTTCGTACTTGTGTTTCTCGGAGAGCCCCGCTGGACCGAAGGGGTCCACCCTCACGAATCCCCGCGCACGATGACGCTTCCATTGATCGCCCTCGCCGGTCTCTCGATCGTCGGCGGCCTCCTCAACACGCCGTTCCGCACCGCCCTCGAGCATTTCCTGGAGCCGTCCTTCGAGCTCGTAGCGCTGACCCATCCTCCGGAAGGGCTGGGCATGTTCGTGCTGCTCGCCGGACTTTCGACGCTGGCCGGCCTCGCCGGGGCCGGTGCCGCTTTTCTCACCTACAACCGCCCGGCGGAGCTGTGGGGTCGGTTCGAAGCCGCCTTTGGCAGGACATGGACGTTGTGGTCGGAGGGGTATCGAGTTGACGATCTCTACTGGGCAACGCTGGTCAAACCGGGGTTGCGTGCGGCCGAGGCCGCCGCCTTTCGGTTCGACACTCCGATCATCGACGGGGCCGTCAATGGCGCCGGCCGGTTGGTCCGCGCCGCAGCTTCCAAGGGACGTGGATTGCAGACGGGGATGGTGCGGAGTTACGGCGCCCTGTTCGCCGCGGGGACGGTGGCCGTGATCGGCTGGATCATCTGGCGGGGCGCCTGACTTGCTAACCGCGCTGATTCTCCTCCCGGCGATAGGAGCCGTGCTGATCGCTTTGGTTCCCGGGCGCCGGCGCGAGCTTTTCCTCCCCCTGGGGGTGACGATGTCGATCGGACCGCTGGCGTTGGCCGCCTTCGTCTTCACCTCCTTTGTCACCGGCGAGCCCGGTTTTCAGATGGTCGAACGAGAGGTCTGGTACGAGCCGTGGGGCCTTTCCTGGTATCTCGGAATCGACGGCATCTCCCTCCCTCTTGTCGCGCTCACCGCCCTCCTCGTCCCGATCGTCCTCGCCGCCTCGACCGCGATCACTCATCGGTTGAAAGAGTTCGTGATGTACACGCTGCTCCTGGAAGCGGGCCTGATCGGAGTGTTTCTCGCCCTCGACCTCTTTCTCTTCTTCGTTTTCTTCGAGGCGATCTTGATCCCGATGTATTTCATCATCGGGATCTGGGGAGGAGAGCGGCGGATTTACGCCGCCATCAAGTTCTTCCTCTACACCGCGTTCGGATCGGCGCTGATGCTGGCGGCGATCATCGGCCTGGCGGTCCTCTCTTCGCGCCAAACCGGCGTTCCCTCGTTTGCTTATACGGATTTGCTCGACGTCAGCCTCAACCCGACCACAGCCCGCTGGCTGTTCGGGGCATTCGCCCTCGCCTTTGCGATCAAGGTCCCGATGTTCCCGCTCCACACCTGGCTGCCCGATGCCCATGTCGAAGCGCCCACCGCGGGTTCGGTGTTGCTGGCCGCAGTGCTGCTGAAACTCGGCACCTACGGACTGGTCCGTTTCAACCTCGGTCTGTTCCCGCAGGCTTCTGTCGACTTCGTTCCGGTGATGGCGGTCCTGGCGGTGATCGGCATCGTCTACGGCGCGGTGGTGGCGATCGTCCAGCCCGATTTGAAAAAGCTGGTTGCCTACTCGTCGGTCTCCCACCTCGGTTTCATCGTTTTGGGAACCTTCGCCCTCACCTCCGGGGGATTGGTGGGCGGCCTCGTACAGAACATCAACCACGGAATCACCACCGGTGCCCTCTTCTTGCTCGTCGGCATGATCTATGACCGACGGCATACGAAGAAGATCGCCGACTTTGGCGGCCTAGCGCAGGTGATGCCGATCTTTGCCGGGCTCTTCCTGTTCACCACCTTTGCCTCGATCGGCCTTCCCGGGCTCAACGGGTTCATCGGCGAGTTCATGGTCCTGATCGGGTCGTTCCCCAGCCTTCCGATCTACACGATCATTGCTGCCAGCGGGGTGGTCCTGGCGGCGATCTATCTCCTTTGGGCGTATGAGCGCGCTTTCACCGGAGTTCCCGACAAACCCGAAAACCAGGCCCTTCTCGATCTCAACCTGCGCGAGAAGCTGGTGCTCGCCCCGCTGGTGATCCTCATGCTGCTGCTCGGGCTTTATCCGAAAGTTCTCCTCGACCGTGTGCAACCCTCGGCCGAAGCGATCCTCGATCGGATCGAAGCCACCACCAATTACGTCGTTCCCGAACCGGGGCGCCTCGAGCATGTGTTGCTGATGGAGGAAGGTGAATGATCCCGCCTCCCGAGATCAACTGGTTCGCCCTGCTACCGCTGCTCGTCCTCGGGCTGGGGGCCGCGGCAGTGCTGCTCGTCGATGTGCAGATGAAACCCCATCCCAAGTGGCTGGTCAGAATGGCGGCCGCCGTCCTGCTCGCGACTGCGGCCGGCGCGCTGCTCCAAGGATGGTGGCTGCGCCGATTGGAAGCCGGGGAGACGGTCGGGACGCCGCTCCCGTTCAGCGGGTTTCTGATTGTTGACCGCTATGCGATCTTTGGAACGCTGTTGTTGGCCGCGATCGCTCTCCTCGGTTTGGGCGCTGGTCAGCGATTCATCGTCAGCCTCGGGCGGCGAGCGGCGGAGGCCATCGCGCTGGTGCTCCTGTCGACCTCGGGGTTCATGCTGATGCTGTCCACTCCTCAGCTGGTGATGATGTTTCTCGGCCTTGAGATCGGCTCGATCAGCCTCTATGTGGTAGCCGGGTTCTCCCGCCAGGAGCGCCAGTCCGAGGAAGCGGCGATCAAGTATTTCCTGTTGGGCTCGTTTGCCTCGGCGATCTTCATCTATGGGGTGGCGCTGGTTTACGCCGCGACCGGTTCGTTGCAGCTCTTCGAACAGCAGGAACTGTTGTCCCGGGTCGCCTTTGTCAAGCCGGGGGTGCTCTTGATCGGGCTCGCTCTCCTGATTGTCGGCTTGGCCTTCAAGGTGACGGCGGCGCCATTTCACGGCTGGGCTCCGGACGTCTATCAGGGAGCGCCCGCGGGCATGGTCGGGTTCATGGCCGCGGCGGCGAAGGTCGGGGGATTTGCCGCGCTGGCTCGCATCCTGGCCACTGCCTTTGAGGGCTACATCGAAACGTGGGCGACGGTGGTGGCCGGCATTGCCGTCCTCTCGATGATCGTCGGTTCCTTCTTGGCCGTGGTCCAATCCGACTTTCGCCGCTTGCTCGCCTACTCGGGCGTCGCCCATGCCGGGTTCATCCTCACCGGCATCGTCGCCGGCGAGGCCGGAATCGGGTCGATCTGGTTCTATCTCGCGGTCTATACCGTTCAGTTGGTGGGGGCGTACGCGGTGGTGGCGGCGGTAAGCGGCGCCTCCTCCGCCGGGTCGCCACTGGCCTCCTATGCGGGCCTGGCGAAGCGGCAACCGATGCTTGCCCACGCGCTCACGGTTCTCCTCCTGGGCATGGCCGGCATCCCGCTGACCTCGGGGTTCATCGCCAAGTTCGGGGTCTTTCAGGATGCGTTCCGGGCGGGTTTCGGATGGTTGGTGGTAGTAGCCCTGCTGGCTTCGGTGGTGTCGTTCTTCATCTACTTGCGCGTCATCGTGACCATGTACATGGAGGAGCCTCTCGAGGACCGGGTTCTGGTGCTGACGGTTCCGCTGCGGCTGGTGTTGTGGACGACGTTGGCGATGACGGTGGTTTTCGGATTGTTCCCGGTGCCGCTCCTGCGGTTGACCGCAATTTCGCTGCCGCTTTGAAACGGGCGGTCTTGGCCCTAAGCGTGGGTCTGTTGGCGATTCCGCTGATCGCCCGGGCGGAAACCACTCAGTCCGATTTCGTCTTGGTACGCGATGGCGAGGTGGTCACGGAGGACTTGATCGCCGCCGGCAACTCGGTCCAAGTCGATGGGACTATCCAAGGCGACCTCGTCGCTTCCGCCTTCGACCGCATCGTCATCAACGGTGAAGTGACGGGTGATGTCCTCGCCCTCAGCGGCCGGGTCGAGATCAATGGCACTGTTGGCGGCTCGGTTAGGGCCGCCGCCGGCACCGTCCTCGTGAACGGCGAAGTGGAAGATGACGTTGTTGTCACCGCCTGGACCACGACCATCGGAGCGAGCGCCGCTATCGGACGGGATCTCATCGTCTTTGGTCGCCATGGCGTGGTCGCCGGAGAAGTGAACCGCGACATCACCGGGCGATTCACCAGCCTCTCGCTCAACGCGATCGTCGACGGATCGGTGGAAGTCAGCGTGGGTCGGTTCACGGTGGGATCGGGAGCGCAGGTTTCCGGGGACATCGGCTACCGCTCCGAGCGCGAGGCGGTGATCGAGGCTGCGAACCCGGGTGGGGAGATCATCCATCGCACACCGCTGCGACCGAACATCCGGGTAACGGCGCTCCTGTTTCTCACCTACGGGTTGTTCGGGCTGCTGCTGTTGGCCGGTGGCCTGGCGGCCAGCCACTACTGGCCCGACCGCCTGGAGCGAGCAGTGCGGGCAGCTCGACGACCAGTTCCCACCTGGTTGGCGGGCGTTGGTGTGGCCTTCTCGCCGCTTCTCATCGTGGGGCTGTTCGGCGGCTTTCTGAGCTTTTCTCCGGCCGCCGCGGCCATCCCCTTGGCAGTGGTGTTCTTACCCTTGGCTTTCGGTCTGGCCGGTTTGGTGTTCGTCGGAAGCTTGGCCGGAATGGTTCCGCTCGCCGGGGCGGTTGGTCGGGCGATACGGCTGCAACTTTCGCTACCCGGTGCGATCCTCATCGGGTTCTTGGTGATCGCGGTTGTCGCGCTGATCCCCTTCGTTCGCTGGCTGATCCCACTCATCGGGGTGCCACTCGGCCTGGGCTCGTGGTTGGGAAAGAACCCCTGAGCTCGGTCTTTCATCGGGCCACTGACCCCTTGCGAGCAGTGTCCGCCAGGGGGTGTTGGATCACCGACGCCAGCGGTCGGCGCTTCCTCGACGCGGCAGGAGGGGCGATCGTCACCGGCATCGGTCATGGTCGGGCTGAGATCGCCGAGGTGATCGCCGAACAAATGCGGAAGGTCGAATTTGTCCACGCTTCTGTCTTCACGACCGACGCTCTCGAGACCTACTGCGACTCGGTTGCGTCGCTGGTGCCGATGTCCGGGGCAAAGGTCTATCCCGTTGCCGGTGGTTCGGAGGCCACCGAAACGGCGTTGAAAATGGCGCGCGCCTACCAGCTGGCTCGTGGCCGTGAGCAGCGGACTCGGGTACTTGCCCGAGAGGGCAGCTACCACGGCAATTCCCTCGGGGCACTCGATCTCTCGGGCCGACCCGCTCTACGCAGGCCGTACGAGCCGTGGCTGGGGCGCTTCGCCCAAGTTCCCGGGATCGACGACCCCGACGTTCTCGAGCAGGCGATCACGGCCCGCGACGACGTAGCGGCCGTCATGTTGGAGCCGATCAGCGGTGCCTCCCGGGCCGGTGCGGTCCCTCACCCCGACTACTGGTCGGAGGTAGCCGAGATCTGCCGGCGCCACGACGTCCTCCTCGTCGCCGACGAGGTGATGACCGGATTTGGCCGCACCGGCAAGTGGTTCGGAGTGGAGCACTGGGGTGTTTCACCCGACCTCATGACAACAGGCAAAGGCGCCTCCTCGGGTTACTGGCCACTCGGTCACGTCATTGCTTCGGGGTCGGTGTTTGACACGATCCGGGCCACCTTCGTCCACGGCTTCACCTTTTCGCATCATCCGGTGGGAGCAGCCGTCGGACAAGCGGTACTCGACATCATTCGCCGCGAGAGCCTGGTAGAAGCCGCCCGAGCCCAAGGCGAGAAGCTCCGAACCGCGCTTGAAGCGATCACCTCCGATCGGATCGTGGAGATTCGCGGAAAGGGCCTCCTCCTGGGGGTGATCTTGATCGGTGACCGCGACGGAGTCGTCCGAGCAGCCCGCGAGGAGGGGCTGCTGGTTTACCCAGCGGCGATCGAGGCGGTCGTGTTAGGACCCCCGCTCACAATCGACGATCGGGAGATCGACCAGATCGCCGATCGCCTCGGGCGAGCCATAGCCCGCTAGGGGCTGGCCGGCGCTATACCTGGGCGCAGTTTCTCGTCCTAACTAGATTTCATCTCATGACTCTTGACGCCTTCGGGCGCCCGCTGCATGATCTCCGAATCTCGGTCACCGACCGGTGCAACTTCCGCTGCACCTATTGCATGCCCAAGGAGATCTTTGGCCGCGACTTCGAGTTTCTGTCGCGAGATCTGGTTCTCTCTTTCGAGGAGATCGAAAGAATTACTGGGGCCTTTGTGAGAGCCGGCGTTCGCAAGCTGAGGATCACCGGCGGTGAGCCGCTCGTCCGTAAGGGCGTCGAGGATCTGATCGCAAGGCTCGCGGCGATACCCGGAGTCGATGACCTGACTCTCACCACCAACGGCTCGCTCCTCGAACGCAAGGCCGCGGCTCTCAAAGAGGCGGGCCTGCAACGAATCACGGTTTCGCTCGACTCGATGGATGACACGGTGTTCATGTCGATGAACGATGTCGGTTTCCCGGTCCAAGCGGTTCTGGACGGAATCGAGGCGGCGTCAGCAGTGGGCCTCGATCCGATCAAGATCAACATGGTGGTGAAACGGGGTGTCAACGATCAGTCCGTGGTCGATGTCGCCCGGCACTTCCGCGGCACCGGCCAAATCGTCCGGTTTATCGAGTACATGGATGTCGGCACCACCAACGGCTGGCGGCTTGATGACGTTGTCTCCGGCAGAGAAATCGTTGATTCGATCGCCGCCGAGTTTCCTCTTGAGCCCGTCGACCCTGAATATCGCGGCGAGGTTGCCCAGCGGTACCGATATGTCGATGGCGGCGGCGAGGTCGGGGTGATCACCTCGGTTTCTCAGCCTTTCTGTGCCGACTGCACCCGCGCCCGACTCTCGGCCGATGGGAAGCTCTATACCTGCCTTTTCGCCACCAGCGGCACCGACCTCCGGGAGCTGATCCGGTCGGGGGCCACCGACGAGCAGCTCGATGCAGCAATCGGTCGGGTGTGGAGTGTCCGTCGAGACCGATACTCGGAGTTACGAACCGAGCAGACCGTCCGCATCCGACCCAAAGTGGAGATGAGCTATATCGGCGGTTGAGGCGGACCGAAACGCGGTCAGGGTCCCTGTTTGAGCATTGCGAGGAATTCAGCAGGCGAATACACGGGTATTTCTCCGCTGAGGCTGAGTAGATCTCCGTCGCCGTAGACGAGCGCGGAACGAGAGCTTTCGGCGAGAGCGACCAGGTAGTCATCGCCCGGATCAGAAGAAGCGACGGTCGGCACGCTGAGAGGGTCATCAATCAGCGTCGCTGCTCGGCGCAGCAGAGCAATCAGAGCACCGGCTTCATCGGGATGAATGTGACGCCGAAGGTTGCGATAGTTGAGCGCCTCAACCGGAGCTGTTTCGGTCGGCCCGCACGGCCTCCTGAGCGAGCGTCATGCTTCGCCTTCGGACATGTCGTTGCGAGACCAGAGTCGCTCGAGCAGGTCAAGCCTGAAGTATTCGCGTACCGCTTCCTCGATCACTTCGCTGTCACCTTTTCAGGCACGGGCGGCGCGAACTTTGACAGCCGCAGCACGTCTGCATCAATCGTCAGTGTGGTCCGCGTCCTTGGCATCTCGGCATCATTGCATCAAATGCCGATTACACCGAGCTACATCGGCGGTTGAGGCAGGCCGAAACGCTCTAGGCCCGTAGCGAGATCTTCCGGTCGGTCAACCGAGAACCAGGAACGGCCGTCCTCACCCCACGTGGACCATGTTTCGCGTTCTACCAGGCCGGCGTTCTTAGCGACCGATTGCAGCGAGCCGTCGCCCTGGCCGAGATCGAGCGTCCGGGCGTAACGAGCACAAGTGACTTGGGCAACTCCATCAGCAATTGGAACTGCGGTCCCGGACCGATCAGCCAACGCAGCAAGGGTCTCTCCCCTCACCCACGGCTGGTCGACTCCTACCAGCAAGACGTCGTCGCCGAGCTCGAGGGCGGCAGCCAAACCGGCCACCGGTCCTTCGTAGTCGGGATGGTCGTCAAGGCGTTGTCGACCTTCCCAATCGTTTCCCGAGATCACGACTCGAGGGCAGACCGCTTCGAGCGCGTCAACGACCCAGGCGATCAACGGCCTTCCAGCTAGCTCCACGGTGGCCTTGTCGATACCCATCCTCCGGCTGGCCCCCCCGGCCAAGACGACTCCAATCATCCAATCAGGGGAGATGAAACCTGGTCGTCCTCGCGTGCTCGACGGCGAAGCTGCGCCGGGTCGATCTTGCCGACCAGGGCGGCTAGCGCCCCTTCAGCCGCGGCGATCGGGTCATCGGGTGCAGGCTCGAGGACGATCCGGTCGCCCTGGTCATCGAGAGCCAGGGTCGTCGTGCCCCAACGATGCCGGATCGCGGCTGGGATGGAAATCTGCCCACCTTTGGAGATCCTCGCGCGCTGTCTCATGGATCATCCAAGGCTAAACCCTGGTTTGCAACCCACACAATGAAGGCGCGGAAGTTACGACGGCCACCGACCCGCGCTCAGCTCGCGGGCGATCACGTTGCGTTGGATCTCGGAAGTGCCTTCGTAGATTCGCGGGGCTCGGACCTGGCGGTAAAGCTCGGCCAGAGGATGGTCGTGGACAAGCGCCCGGGCACCCAAGATCTGCACCGCCCCGTCGACCGCTCGCTGGGCGACTTCGGTGGCATAGAGCTTGGCGGCGGCGGCTAGCGAGGTGAGCTGCGCCTTGTCTCCGCGATCGTGGGCCGAAGCGGCGCGATAGACGAGCATCTTGGCCGCCTCGATCTCGACCGACATGTCGGCAAGCTGGTGACTCACGGCCTGAAAATCGAGAATCGGGCGGCCGAAGGCCTCCCGCTTGCGGGCATGGTTAAGGGCGAGGTTGCGGGCGGTCTCCGCCATCCCGATGGCGAAAGCACCGACTGAGGGTCGGAACAGATCGAGTGTCCGCATCGCCACTTCGAAGCCGCGGCCCGGCTCCCCGATCATCTGGCTGCGAGGCACCGCGACATCTTCGAAGACGAGCGTCCCGACCGGATGTGGGGCGACGAGTTCGAGGGCTTCGCCGGAAAGGCCCGGCGCATCGCCTTCGACCAGGAAGCAGCTGATCCCCTGACGGCCTTCGGCGGGTTCGCTCCGAGCGAAGGCGGTGTAGAAGTCGGCGTCGGGGGCATTGGAGATAAAAGCCTTCTCACCAGTGAGGCGATAGCCGTCGGCTCCGTCCGGCTCGGCGCGGAGTTGGAGATGGCCAGCATCGGAGCCGGCGGCGAATTCGGTCAACGCGAATGCCGGTATGGCCTGGCCGTGGCGGACCGCGGGGATCCAACGCTGGGCGAGATCGTCGGAACCGGAGAGGACGATCGGATACGCTCCTAAGCCCTGCATCGCCAGCGCCGTCTCGGCATGGGCCGATTGCCGAGCAACACCCTGGCGGAGGAGACAGAGGTCGAGGGCCGAGACCTGGCCGTCGACGGGCAAGAGATGGTCGAGCAACCCGGCCTCGGCTAGGGCTGCGATCAACTCGCGATTGACCCGGCCGGGTGACTTGGCGGCCAGGTTGGCCAAGTCGCCGCCGACGGCCTCGGCTTCGGAGAGGAGCTCTCGGGACTCAGCCGCGAGTTCGAAGCGGTCCACTGCCGGCACCCTACCGGCCTAGCCTCGGCTCCATGCGCGTCGGCATCGGCTTACCCAGTGCCATCCCGGCCCGTGCGTCCAATCTTGTCGTGAAATGGGCGGAACGCGCCGAAGCCGCCGGCTTCTCGAGCTTGGGCGTCTTGGACCGGGTCAACTACGACGCCTACGAGCCCCTGGTCAGCTTGGCCGCGGCAGCCGCGATAACCGAACAGATTCGCCTGGTGACAATGGTGGTAATTGGCCCGTTGCATAACGCGGTGCTGCTTGCCCGCCAGGCCGCCAGTCTCGACGCTTTATCGGGGGGCCGCCTAACCCTGGGCCTAGGTCTCGGAGCTCGCCTTGACGATTACGAGCACGCCGAGATCGACCACCGCGGGCGAGGAGGGCGGCTGACCGAACAGCTCGCTCGCATGCGCGACCACTGGGAGGACGGCCAGGTCGGCCCCCGCCCCGTCACCCCAGGCGGCCCGGATCTCCTCGTGGGAGGCAGCTCGGGTCCCTCCTTGCTGCGACTGGCCCGTCTTGCCGATGGCTATGTCCACGGCGGCGGTCCCGCTCGCTCGTTTGCGGCCGCGGCCTCCAAGGCCAAGATCGCTTGGGAGGAAGTGGGCCGGCCCGGAAAGCCGCAACTGTGGGCCCAGGCATACTTCGGTTTAGGTGACCCGGCAGCCGGCAGGAGCTACTTGCTCGATTACTACGCCTTCACCGGCACTTTCGCGGAGCGTATCGCCGAAGAAAACCTCGAAACCCCAGAAAGGATCGCGTCCTTCATTCGCTCATACGAAGAGGCTGGTTGCGAAGAATTGGTCCTGCTCCCCACCACGGCGGACATCAACGAAGTCGACCGGCTCGCCGCCGTCGCCCTCCGATGAGGATCGCGGTGGTGGGCGCTGGTCCTGCCGGTCTCTATTTGTCGCTGCTCGTCTGCCAAGGCGGCGACAACGCCGTCACCGTTTTCGAACGCAACCCGGAAGGGGCAACGTACGGCTGGGGGGTGGTCTTCTCCGAAGGCACCCTCACCGAACTCGAAGGAGCCGATCAACGACTCTCACGCCGCTTCGATCAGGCGCTTATTCGCTGGTCGACGATCCGCATCCACAGGGCGGGGAGTGAGACGATCGTCGCCGGTCAACCATTTGCCGCCATCTCTCGCCGCACCCTCCTCGGGCTGCTTGCCAAAGCGGCGACTGACGCGGGCGTCGAAATCGTCTACTCAACCGAGTTCGCGTCTGGGTCTGCCGAGAGCTACGACCTTGTCGTCGCCGCCGACGGTGTCAACTCGGCGTGGCGGCAAACGTTCGCGTCTCATTTCGGACCCGAAGAGTGGATCCACCCCACCCGCTACATCTGGCTGGGGCTCGGCCGGGCGCTTCCTGGGTTCACGTTCGCCTTTCAGCCCACCGGCCATGGCCTCTTCTGGGTGCATGCCTATCCCTACGAAGCGGGCATGTCGACCTTTATCGTCGAGACAACCGAGGAAAGCTGGCGACGGGCGGGTCTCGACCAGGCCGACGAGAAAGCCAGCATCGCCTTCTGCCATGAGACCTTCGCCGTCTTCCTCGACGGCGCCGAACTCAGGTCGAATCGCTCAACGTGGTTGCAGTTCGTTACCCTGCGCAACCGCCGCTGGATCCGTGAGGGCACAACACCGTTGGTCCTCCTTGGCGACGCCGCCCACACCGCGCACTTTTCGATCGGGTCGGGGACGAAGCTGGCGATGGAGGACGCGCTCGCCCTGGCCGAGGCGCTGAACCTCCACCCCGGCAACCTTGCGGTCGCGCTGTCCAATTATGAGGCCGTGCGCCGGCCCGCGGTCGAGCGATTTCAAGAAGCGGCGCTGGCCAGCGCCGACTACTTCGCCCACGTGGCCGATCTCAAGCAACTTCCTGATGCGACGTTCGCCTTCAACCTTGTAACCCGCTCTGGCCGGGTCAACCATCTCGATGTCCAACGCCAGGATCCGAGGCTGGTGCAGGCCGCTAACGGCGCCGTGATAGGCGCCAAGGAAACCCCGCTGCCCCCAGCCTTGGCGCCGCTTTCACTCGGCGGGGAATCCTTCGCCAGCCGCCTTGTCGGCGGAGCTCTGGGGATGACGATTTCGCCACCACTGGCCGTTCGGGTCGATGGTCGTCGTAGTTCCGATGACCCGCTGAGTGGTGCGTACTCCGACGCGGCCGACGTTGTGGTTCTCTCCCATGCCGGTCCCCGCGCCGGCAGCCGCCCGGCAGTGGATGGACTCGATCGTCCGCCACTTCACCAGGAACAGTTGCCACTGGCCGCCTCGCCGATCGCCTATACCCGCTCCCACATACCTTCTCGCGAAGCAAGCGAAGGTGAGCTCGCAGAGATCGCCGAGTGTTTCGGCAACGCAGCCAAGCAATGGAACGATCGCGCCCGGATGCTCTTGCTCGATGGCGCAAGCGGAAACCTTCTCGGCAGTTTCATCTCGCCTCTGACCAATCGGAGAAGCGATCGCTACGGGGGTTCGCTCGAAGGCAGGTTGCGGTTTCCGCTGCAGGTCGTGGGGGCGGCGAGATCGGTCTGGGAAGGACCGCTCGGCTTCCGCTTCTCGGCGACCGATTTCCACGCGGGCGGAATCACCGAGGAAGACGCCTCAGCCGTCGCCACTGCCCTCGCCACAGCCGGGGTCGACGTCGTCGAGGTGGGTGGCGGGGGAGCAGTGGCGGAGTACGACCCTCCGTTCCGAGCCGGCTATCTCGTTCCGCTGGCGGCCCGGATTCGCAACCGGACCGGAGTGCCGGTGCTCGTCGGAGGAGGGATCACGACCCTCGATCAGGCCAACACCATCATCGGCGCCGGTCGCGCCGACCTGGTGCGGATGAGTAACTAGGTTTGGTGCGTGCCGTACGCAGGATCCGCTCGCCCGACCGCGGAGTGGAATCATTTTGATTTTGCGATCAGCGATGGCGTGGGACGGCTCACCTTCGATCGACCCGACGTCCTCAACGCTCTCACCTTCGAGGTCTACGCCGACCTCCGCGACCTGCTCGGCGAACTCGAACATGACGGGCGCTGTCGTGTGCTCGTCATCACCGGACGCGGCAAGGGCTTCTGCTCCGGCGGCGATGTCAACGAGATCATCGGCGCACTGCAGGAAATGGCGACGGACGAACTGCTCGAGTTCACCCGCATGACGGGGGCCGTGGTGCAAAAGATGCGCGAGTTGCCGATCCCGATCGTGGCGGCGGTGAACGGGACGGCGGCTGGCGCAGGCGCGGTGATCGCCCTCGCCGCCGACCTGCGGCTGTTGGCAGCCTCGGCCTCGTTCCATTTTCTCTTTACCAGGGTCGGACTCGCTGGCGCCGATATGGGGGCGGCCTATCTGCTCCCCCGCGTGATCGGCTTCGGGAGGGCGTCCGAGCTGCTGCTGTTGGGCGAACGCGTCGGGGCCGAGGAGGCGGCGGCGATGGGACTTGGGCGGGTCGTGCCAGATGCCGAACTGGCGGCGACGGCCGGCGCCCTCGCCACGACCCTTGCCTCCGGACCGGCTTGGGCGGTCGGCGCCACCAAGTCGCTCTTGACGCGGGAGCAGGACATGAGCCTCGGCTCGGCCATCGAACTGGAGGCTTGGGCGCAGGCGCTGCTGATGCGAAGCGATGACCATCGCGAGTTCTACCGCGCCTTCGTTGCCCGCGAGTCGCCGCGTTTCACGGGCCGATGAGTCGATGAGAATTCTGAACCCGGCCGGTCTGCCCCGTCCAGTCGGTTTCAGCCACGTCACTGTCGCCGGACCCGGCCAGATCGTGATGCTTGCCGGCCAGACCGGCCATCACGAGGATGGGACCATTGACGATGGCCTCGTCGACCAGTTTTGGATCGCTTGTCACAATGTGGTGACGGCACTGGCCGCGGCGGGAGCCAAACCCGAGAATGTGATTTCGCTTCAGATCTTCACCGCCACCATCGACTCCTACCGCCAGTCGCTCGGACCAATCGGTGAGGCCTACCGATCCATCTTCGGCAGCCATTACCCGGCAATCGCCTTGCTCGGGATCAGCGAGCTTTTCGATCCCGCCGCCAAGGTGGAGCTCGTCGCTATGGCTTTTTTGGAGCACGAGCCGACGGACTGAGGCTAGGTTCGGGACTTCGCCGAGAAAGGACCATGGACATGGCCGAAGTCACAAAAGTCGTCCTCGCGGAGTCGGAGATCCCGGAGGCCTGGTACAACATCCAGCCTGACCTGCCGAGCCCGCTGCCACCGGTGCTCCACCCGGGCACGCATCAGCCGATCGGACCTGACGACCTCGCTCCGCTCTTCCCGATGGCGCTCATCGGACAGGAGGTCAGTCAAGACCGTTACATCGACATCCCCGGCGCGGTCCTCGACATCTACAAGATGTGGCGACCGACTCCGCTCTATCGCGCCCTGCGTCTGGAGAAGGCGCTCGACACACCGGCCCGGATCTATTTCAAATATGAAGGAGTCAGCCCGGTCGGATCGCACAAGCCGAACACCGCGGTCCCGCAGGTTTATTACAACGCCCAAGAGGGGACCAAGCGGCTCACGACCGAAACCGGGGCCGGGCAATGGGGCAGCGCCCTCGCCTTCGCCTGCGCGCAGTTCGGAATCGAATGTGAGGTTTGGCAGGTAGCAATCTCCTTCCAGCAGAAGCCCTACCGACGCACGCTGATGGAGATCTTCGGGGCCACAGTGCATTCGAGCCCCTCCGACCTCACCAATGCTGGGCGGACCATCCGCGCCCAGGATCCCGAATCGCCGGGCAGTCTCGGCATCGCGATCTCCGAAGCGGTCGAAGCAGCCGCTGGCGCCGACGACACCAAGTATTCGCTCGGCAGCGTGCTCAACCATGTGCTCATGCACCAAACCGTGATTGGCGAGGAGGCCGTGAAGCAAATGGCGAGCATCGGCGAGCAGCCTGACTTGCTGGTTGGCTGCACCGGTGGGGGATCGAACTTCGGCGGCCTGTCGTTCCCGTTCCTACGGGAGAAGATGGCCGGAAAGATGAGCCCGGTAATCCGTTGCGTCGAACCGACCGCCTCGCCCTCGTTGACCAAGGGTGTCTACGCGTACGACTTTGGCGACGCGGTCGGCATGGCGCCGATGGTAAAGATGCACACCCTCGGCCACGACTTCGTGCCAGACCCCATCCACGCCGGTGGTCTCCGCTATCACGGGATGGCGCCGCTCGTCTCCCACCTCAAGGAACTGGGGTTGGTCGAGGCGGAGGCCATCGGCCAGGTCGAATGCTTCGAGCGGGCGGTGCAGTTCACCCGCGCCGAAGGGATTATCCCCGCCCCCGAGCCCTCCCATGCCATCGCCTCGACGGTGCGGGAAGCGCTAAAGGCGAAAGCGTCCGGGGAGGAGAAGGTGATCCTCACTGCCCTCTGCGGGCATGGCCACTTCGACATGGGCGCCTATCGCTCGTTCCTCGACGGCAAACTCGAGGACTACGAGTATCCGGAAGAAGCGGTGCGCTCGGCGATGGAGAAAATCCCCGCGGTGATTGGCTAGCCCCGAATCGGGTCAATCGGCACTGGTGGTAGCCACGACAACACGGGCCACCTGGACGACATACTCGCGGTAGTCGGCTAAGGCGCCTGGCATGGCCGCAGCCAGTCGCTCCAGATCAGGCCGTTCGTACTCGTGGATCACCACGTTGCGCATCCCACCGACGGTGCCAACCGCTTCGCCAACTCATTGTCGATGGCCTTGTTCGGCGGCGAGGGTGAACGAGGAGCGGTAATTGGCGGCGACTCGGCCCAACTTGCCTACCGAGATGTGACTGTTCACGTCTACCGCCAGATCGACCAGACGAGTGACAAAACGCTCGACCGCGGCCCGAAGCACGCCTCGTCCTCGAGACGAGATGTGCCTACCTCTCCCACCGACGCCAAAACGTCGAGAGTCCGACTGACCTCGGCCAGCTTGTTCCGGATGATGTCAGGATCAAGCCGACGGGGGATCACGATGAGAGGAGCTCGAGGTCGAGCCTGCGCAGGTAGGCGGTTTCCATCCGTTCGGTGAGGGCCGCCATCTGGCGCCGAGCGTATAGGCCGGGATCGGACTCGAAGATCGGAACACAGACCCGAGTGCCTCGGCGGCGAGAACAACGTCGGCAGTCTCGAGGTCTACGACGTCGTTGCGATCGAATCGCAACATCTCGACCAGATCGGCGATCAGGGAGTAGAGGTCTGCCTCTTCACGAATTGCAACTGCCAAGTCGAGATCGTTAGCGGTCGCTGCTTCGACGATTGTGCTTCCGAAGGCGGTCATCGACTCGACGCCGTGCGCAGCAAAAAACCCGTCAAGGTTGCCTTCACCGGCGGCTTCGACAAGTTGTCTTAGAGCCTGCACCGCCGTGGTCATGCGGACGAGTTTATGGCCCAAGGCTGTCTACAGCCGGTCGAGGAGGCCGTCGACGTCCTCGGGATCCTGGTAGATCCCGAAACCGAGGCGGAGGCGGTCGCCGCGGTAATCGGTCACGACTCCTTTGGCACGCAACGAGCGGTAGCGGTCGCCCGCCTCAGGTGTGCGGAACGTGAGAAAGTTGCCTCGCTCATGGCCGGTGGGCGGGATCAGCTCCCCGAGGCTGGGCGCGGAGGCGAGGAATCGCTCCTGGAGGGCGCGGGCGTGGGCATGAATCGTGGCCGGGGTGATGTCACGATCCTCGAGAAGGGCGAGCACGGCATCGAGCCGGTACAGACCCGAGGGATCAAAAGTCGCCCCGAAGAAGCGATCGCCGCCGGCTCCATAGGCGATCGTGTCGGCGCGTTCGGTCAGCCCGCCGAAACCGGCATACCAACCAGTGTCGACCGGCCTTGAGCCATAGCCAGGCGGGCAGTGCATGAAGCAGGTTCCCTCGCCGGCCATGGCGTACTTGTAACCACCCGCGAGGAAGAAGGCCCGATCCGCTATCAGGCCCAGATCCACAGGCATTGCCATGAAGCCGTGGTATCCGTCGACTACCACCAACGCCTCAGTTGGAAACGCGTTCACCAGGTCGTCGAGATCTTGGACGACAAACCCCGAATCGAAGAAGACGCTGCTCAAGTAGACAAAGTCGGCGTCTGTTGCCGCCTTCGCCATCCGCTCGCCGAAGCTGTCCCATGGCTCGACCGGCACCCGTTCGACTTCGGCAAGGCCGGCTTCCTCCCAGCGCCGGGATTGACGATCGAAGGAGTGGAACTCGCCGTCGGTCGTCAACAGTCGGACCGGGGGTGAAAGACAACTGAAGACCCGGTTGACGAGCTCGTGGGTGTTGGGGGCGACGGCGATGGTCGAGCCGTCGCCAAGTCCCAACAACGCGCCCAGCCTGCGGCGGAGCCGGGGGAGGAAGTCGTCGAAGAACGGCTCCCACTTGTCATCCATGGACAGAGCCGACTCTTCCCACCAGCCGAGATGAGCGTCGTAGGCAACGTTTGGCCAGGGGTGGTGGCTGTGGGCGGCGAAGTGGAGCCGGTTGGGGTCAGCGTCGAGGAAGCGGCTGAAGAGGGCGCGGTAGCTCACGGCTCGAAACGAAACCGCATTCGACTCTCCACCTCCGCCGGCAAGGGCGGCAGCGCCGAGCGGGGAATCATGAACGTCGCCAGTTGGACGAGATCGGTGAAGACCCGGCTCTTCTCGGCCGAGCGGGTCAGGAAGGCTGCGCCGGCGGAACCGCCGGTGCCAACCCGGCGTCCGATCATCCGCACCGTCATCAGTGCGTGCCGGTAGCGCCACGCGGTGAAGCCCTGATCGATGTCGACGAGCCCTGTGAGCAACTGGAACGGCCCCTGCAACGCGGGTTCGTGCCGGTAGAGGTTGATGAACAACGCCGCCTGGAAGGCGCGGAATGAGAGGCGCCGCTCCCCGCTGGCCACCAATGCCTCATGGCGGTCGGGGTCGAAAACGGCTTCGTACAAATCCATGGTGTGATCGAAGCCCTGGAGTTGAGCGTCACGTTCCGCGGGGGTGAGGTTGGGGTTGGCTGCGATCACCGCGCGATCGACTTCGAGCATGGCTCTGACCGCCTGGCGATACTCGGCCCAGAAGTGGAAGCTGCCCTCGTCGAGAAACGGAGTTCGGGAGAGCCACTGATCGACCAGGTCGAAGAGGCTGGTTCCGACTTCGGCTTCGGCAACCGCCTCTCGATCCGCGTCGTCGAGGGCTGTCGTGTAAGGCGCTCCGGCCAGCCGCAACCGGTCCTCCGGGCGGACACCGAGGCGGTTCTCGATCATCCGAAATTGGGCACTTTGAAAGCCCGAAGCCGGGATCAGGTAGTTGCGGAACTCGAGGAAGTCGAGCGGCGTCATCGTCTCGAGCACATCGATCTGAGCGATGAGCAGCTTTTGAATCTCGACGATCCGTTCGAGATGCGCGACGATTTGCAGCATTTCGCTTTCGTCGACGGAGGGGGCGCTCAGCACCCCGGTGACCGCTTCCAGTTCCCACAGGATCTGTTTGAACCAGAGCTCGTAGGCCTGATGGACGATGATGAAAAGCATCTCGTCGTGGACTGTGTTGCCAGCCCGAGTCGACTCCAAGTCCTGGGAGTCGAGGAGCTTTTTCAGCTGGAGATAGTCGGCGTAATAGAGCGGCTTCACAACAGCAGTCTCAATCTAGGCTCGCCCGCGATGCCGGGAAACATGGTCGACTTCTTTCTGCTCGAAAGGCTGGCGGAGGGAAACGGCGACCGGACCGCAATTCTCACCGAGGAGGAATCCTGGACCTATGGCCAACTGGCCGCCCTGACCTGCGACTACATCGACCGTCTTGCCGCCGTGGCGCCGGGAGAGCGCGTCGTGATGGCCATGGCGGACGGTCCCGACTATGCCGCCGCCCTCCTGGGGATCATCGCCAAAGGCGCCGTGGCAGTGATGGTCAACCCAGAGATGACTCCGGCTCATCTCAGCGCGATCTTCGACTCGGCTTCGGCACCGTGTGCGCTGGTTGACGAGCGTTTCCGTCCATTGATCGAGGGAGCCCTTGCCCACGGCAGATCGGCCACAGCGATCGTGGGCGTGACACGGAGCGAACCGTTCCGGGCACTGCAAATCCCCGAGACCTATCCGTCGAAACCGGATGATCCGGCACTGTGGCTTTTCTCGGGTGGCACCACCGGCCTGCCCAAGATCGTGGTGCAACGCCACGCCTCCTTCGTCAATACCACTCGTCGTTACGCGCAGGACACGATGCGCTTTTCCCCCGACGACGTCACCCTGGCGGTGCCGCGCCTCTTCTTCGGGTACGCCACCGGCTCCGCCCTCCTCTTTCCATTCTCAGTGGGAGCGGCCACCGTCCTTTTCGACGAACCGCCCACTCCGGCGGCAGTCGTAGAGCGCATCCGTCGTCACCGCCCAACGATCCTCGTCACCACCCCGTCGGCGATCAACGCGATGGTTGCCCTCGATTCGGTCTCCAAAGCCGACCTGGCCAGCCTTCGCTTTGCCACCTCGGCGGGGGAGGCGCTCCCTGAGTCGCTTTACCAGCGGTGGATGACTCGGTTCGGGGTCGAGCTGCTCGACGGTCTCGGCACGGCCGAGATGTGGCACATCTTCATAACCAACCGGTTGGGAGAGGCAACGCCCGGGACTGTCGGCAAAGCGGTCGAGGGGTTCACGGTTGCTGCTCGGGATGAGGAGGGCAACGGGGTGCCCACTGGCGAGACGGGTCTCTTGTGGGTAAAGGGCGAATCGGCCGCACTCGGTTACTGGGAACAGCCGGAACTGACCGCCCGCGTTTTCCGTGACGACTGGGTGGTCAGCGGAGACCTGATCTCGATCGACGAACGGGGCGTCGTCACGCACCGAGGCCGAGCCGACGACGCCTTCAAGGTCAAAGGCAAATGGCTGCGCCCGGTCGAGGTCGAGTCCTGCCTGCTCGAGCACCCGGCCGTCGCCGAAGCCGCGGTGATCGTGGTCGAGGATCAAAACGGCCTGGTCAAGCCGGTTGCCTTCGTAGTCAAGAAAGACGAGGTCACGGAGGATGATCTGCGCCAACACGTCCTCGCTCAACTGGAGGCGTACAAGCATCCGCGCCGAATCTTCTTTGTCGACTCGTTCCCTCTTACCCATCTGGGCAAGGTCGACCGCGCCGCGCTGAAGCAGCTCGCCAACGGCTAACGCAGTTAGGGCGAACCTTGGGTTCGTGTCCGTGTTCAACACGGACGCCAGCCCACAGAACGTGGAGCCGGTCCATTCTCTGGGCTGTAGTCGTTTGTGTACAACGCTGCGAGCCCAGGGTTCGCGTTAAATACAACCGTGCCGTCCTCCGCGCTCGTTGCTGTGCTGGTTGCCGCGCTCTTGCATGCGACGTGGAACCTCATGGTCAAGGCCAGTGGGGACCGATTGGTCACCGCAGCCGCCCAGGTCATGTTGGCGGGGGCAGTCTTCCTCCCGGTCGTGCTCTGGCGAGGCTTTCCCAGCGAGGCGGTCTGGAATCTGCTCGGCTCGGGGATAGTGCAAACCGCCTACCTTGCAGCCCTCGCCACCGCCTACAACCGCGCCGACCTCTCGTTCGCCTATCCGATTGCCCGCGGTAGCGCCCCAATCATCATTGCCCTCGGATCGCTCCTCGGCCTCAGCCTGGTTCCCGGCCCCGGCGGTTGGCTCGCTCTCGGCCTGATATGCGGCGGCGTAGTCGGGCTCGGATTGGCGTCGCCCTCTCGCCACGGCCTCGGAGCCTCGCTGCTAACCGGGTTTCTGATTGCGACCTATATCACGATCGACGGCGCGGGGGTTCGCGAGGTGGACGATGTGCTGGCCTACGCGGCCAGCCTCTACGTGCTCATCGCGGCCTTGGTTGTCCCGGTCGTGCTGATGACTCGTGGCTTCGAAGTGGTCCGCCGGGCGGTGGTGAAAGACTGGCCCCGGCATCTCGCCGGAGGGGCGGCCACCCTCGGCTCTTACGGGCTCTTGTTGTATGCCTCGCGCCTCGCCCCGCTGAGTCTGGTCGCAGCAGCTCGCGAGACCGCGGTGGTGTTTGCCGCGCTGGGCGGCTGGTGGTTTCTGGACGAGAAGATTGGGCAGGTACGCGCCGGCGCGGTGGTGGTTATCGCGGCCGGCATGATCGTGCTGGCCATTACCCGCTGACACCAAGTGCCCGGCCCGTTCCTTGATACTTGAAGCAGACATGAAAACCGAAGTCCTGGAACTGCACACCGGCCGCGAGCCGGCAGTCATCGATATCACTACCGAGGTGGTTCGGTTCTGTGACGACACGGGCGACGGACTGTTGAGCATCTTCGTGCCGCATGCGACTGCCGGTCTGGCTTTGATCGAGATCGGATCGGGCACGGAGAAAGACCTCTTGGCCACCCTGCGGCGTCTGCTGACCGAATCCGAGCCGTGGCTCCATCAGCATGGATCGCCTGGCCATGGAGCTGACCATGTCCTCCCTGCGTTGCTCTCACCGACGTTGACGATCCCGGTGGTTGACGGCCGGCCAGCCCTGGGGAGGTGGCAGTCGATCGTTGTCGTCGATCTGAATCGCGACAACCTCAACCGTCAAGTTCGACTCAGCTTTTTGTCCGCATGACTCCGGGCCCCGGAAGCTACGCGATATCCGGCCCAGATCAAGCCGGCTGCGGCTAGTAAGGACAACGCAAACGCGGCTCCTTCACCGATGGCAAGGCCACCCCCTCCAGTCGAGGCGGCGAGGGCCCCGAGGACAATCAACGCGTTCCCCCACACGAGAAGCCGGTTGCGTTTCCAGAACCGGAAGATGCTGACCACCCCTAGAACGATCAAGAAAGTGGCCCCCATTCCGCCCCCGATCGCCGCCAGGAGGCGCGGGCCAAAGCCCTCCGAGATCGGTGGGAAGATGTCGTGGGGAATGCCACCGGCTGGCAGGGGGCGTGCAAAGGGGACCGTGGTCGTCAACGTCGTCGAGATCGCGGCGAAGGCGCCGGTGAGGATCAAAGAGAGGTGGCCGGCCCGCCGACCGACTACCAGAAACCACGAGCCGACGGCCAGCACCGGGATGTTGATGATCGCCCCAAGGAGAAAGAAGAGCCGGTATGACCAACCCTGCCAGCCGAAGGTCAGACCCGCCGCCAGGGCCCAGGTGGCCACGGCGAACATGGCGATACCCGCGGCATACGCTCCGGTGTGAGGGCGAGGCTTGCGACGGAAATCGAGCCAAAGGTCGAACGCGAAACCGCTGGCGACCAGCCCGGCGACGATCGCAACTGTGGCTTCCAAAGCCACCGAACGCTAAAGGTAAACGTCGGCCGACAGCGAGTCGCTATTGCGCGACCGGTTTGCGGGCACCCAATTCGCGATCAAGCATCAACAAAGCGGAGCCGTTCTGGCCGGCAAGCCTTAGCTGGCCGACGATTTTCTGCACGGAGTCCTCTTCCTCGACCTGCTCGGTCAGGAACCAATCGAGGAGTGGAAAGCTCTCGGCGTCCTTCTCCTTGGAGGCCATCGCGTAGAGCTCACGGATCGCCTTGGTAACGGTGCGCTCCTGCTCCAACGCCGCCTCGAAAGCTGCCTTCGCCGAACCGTATGTGGGCTTGGGGCTTTCGACGGTGCCGATAGTGAGAGAGTTTCCTCGGGCAAGGAGAAAGTCCATGAATCGCAGCGCGTGGCCGATTTCTTCGCCCGACTGGATTCGCATCCACGAGGCCATACCCGGCAGGTCCTTCGACTCGAACCACGCCGAGATCTGCAGATATGAAATCGAGGCCCAAAGCTCCAGAGTCACCTGATCGCTATAGGCGCTCTCCATCGCGTCACTCACCTTCACTGCGTTGCTCCTTCATCTGTAGGTGGGCTTTCGCCCGGATTGATTCCTCTTCGCTCCAGCGGGCCAGGGTCCAAAGTAGGTCAGAAAGCCGGTTGAGATAACGGACCACTTCGGTTTCAGGATCACCCAGAGCGACCGCCTCCCTTTCTGCCCTCCGCACAACGGTGCGGGCGAAGTCAAAGAGCGCGGCGGCGGGACCCGAGCCGGGGATGACGAACTCTGTCGGCATTTCAAATCCGTCGTAGTAGACGCCGATCTGTTCTTCCAGGGCCGCAACCATCTCGATGGTGACCTTGGTTCTGCCTTCGTGAAGCTTCTGTCGATTGACAACCGCCGTCGCGAGCTCGGCCATGGCGACATAAAGCTCGCTTTCGAGATCCGTGACAAGTTGGTCTTCCCGCGGTGCCAGGTTCCCGAGCGCGCGCACGAGGCCCAAGGCGGCCTGAGCCTCGTCGACCGCCCCGAAGGCTCGGGTACGCGGATCGGACTTGGACACCCGGCCCCCAAAGAGCAGCCCGGTGGTGCCGTCATCGCCGGTTTTGGTGTCGATCCTGGTCACGAGCTCGACCTTACCCTCTCACCAATAACGGAATGTCGACCTCGATTTTCTCCAGGCCGCCGTGATAGCCGACGAGCCGTTTGTCGAATCCCCAGGGGAGGATCACCTGCCCCGGTTGGGCCAGGAGAACAGCATCTGGGAGCCGCGAGGCGAGGTGGTGATGAGCGTGACCATCGCCGAGCCAGGGCACGAACTCGGCTGGTTCGACCAGGCGGGCGCCGGTGAGATCACACAGCTCGCGGGTTAAACGGGCCGAGCCTTTGACCATGACCGCCCGCGGGTCGCCCCAGAACTCAAGCGGGCGGTAGCGCTCATCACGGATGAGGATCTTGCCCTCCTCAGGGATCGGCATGACTCCATGGTCAGCGGTTCCCATCAACACGACCTCCGCAGGCAGCCGGTTGACGATTGCTCCCCACACCGAGGAAACCCAGGTGAGCGCACCGGCCACTTCAGCAGAGCCCGGGCCAAACACGTGAGCGGCGTAATCGACTGGGGGTAGGTAGGTGAAGACGAAGGTGCCGGGGACGCCCGCCGCCGTCACGGTTTGCTCTACGAACTCGTCGATGGTGCCAGCCCCGACGAAGCGACAGCCGCGGTACAACGTCCGGGTTAGCGGGGTGCCGGCAAAGTCGGCCGGCTGCACCGTCACCGATTGGCATCCGCCGGCTCGCAGCCGCTCCCAGAGATTGGGCGAAGGAAGGACCGACTCGTTGTCGATCAACACCGCCGATCCGCTCAGATCGACAAACTTCAGCATGTTGACGACTCGTCCCACCTCGGGCCACCACAGCAGGTGCCCGATGATCCCATGCGCGGCTGGCGCCAGACCCGTAGCGACGGTGGCCAGGCTGACCGTCGTTGTCGAGGGGAACGGAGCCCGCAGGGTCGAGGCCCAATGAGGAACAAGCGCGGGGGTGCGTTCGTCTAGAAACTGAGTTCCGAGCCCGTCGAAGAGCACCAAAACCACGCTGGTTCGGTTGCTGATCAGCGTCCCCTCGATCTCGGCGATCAGCCCGACGAGCCCAGTTCGGAGCGAAAAGTCCACCTCCCTATACTCGCAAAAAGGCCTATGACCTCCTATTTCCAGGACTATCTCACCGTCGGATTCTTCGCCGGACTGGGCGCCCTGCTGGTGATGATCATGTTGGGGGTGGCGTCGGTGCTACGGCCCAACAAGCCCTCCGCCGCCAAAGCTTCGACCTACGAGTGCGGCGTCGACCCGGTGGGCTCCGGCTGGAGCCAGACCTATGTTCGCTACTACGTCTTCGGTTTGCTGTTCCTGATTTTCGACGTGGAGGCCGTGTTTGTCTTTCCGTGGGCGATCCAGGTGGATGCTCTCGGCTGGTTCGGCTTGATCGAGATCGCGGCCTTCATCCTGATCTTGGTCCTCGGTCTGGTCTATGCCATTCGGAAAGGCGTCTTGCGGTGGGAGTAGCACAGAAATTCGGTGTTCCCAAGCCGGTGACCTGGCTCCTGAACTGGTCCCGCTCCTATTCCTTATGGCTGTTTCAGTTCGGGTTGGCCTGTTGCGCAATCGAGTTGATGGCGGCGTCGGGGCCGCGCTATGACTTCATGCGGTTTGGCATCATCCCCCTGCCGGCTTCGCCCCGTCAGGCAGACCTGATGGTGGTGGCCGGGACGGTCACGGACAAGATGGCTCCGGCGATCCGGCGTCTCTACGACCAGATGCCCGAGCCGAAATACGTCATCTCAATGGGCTCGTGTTCGAACTGCGGCGGTCCCTATTGGGACTCTTACTCCGTCACCAAGGGCGTCGACCAGGTGATTCCAGTCGATGTCTATGTTCCCGGCTGTCCCCCTCGCCCCGAAGCGCTCATGGAAGGGATCGTCCTGTTGCAGAAGCAGATCCGGGGCGAAGACATCAAGGAAAAGTGGAACCGGCGTGACCACCAGCCCGTCTGAGGCTCCCGCCGAGGCGCCAGCCGAGGAGGACACAGCCGAAGCAGCCTCTCCGCTCGCGGACCTGGCCAACGAGATCGCCGGTTCGATTGCAGGTACCGCCGAGGTCAACTTCGAAACCGCCAAGGTTCGAGTCGACCCGGATCGGTGGGTCGAGGCGCTCACGGCGGCGCGCGATGAGCACGGCCTTTTGTTTTTCTCCTGGCTCTCGGCCGTCGATTGGAGGAACGAGGTGGCCGTGGGCGACAAGCTCACCTCCGAAGTCGAGGAGCGTTACGAGCTTCTCGCCGCGGTGAGCGACCTCACTGAGGGTCGCCTGATCATCTACTCGACCAACCTCGACCGCGATAAGCCGACCATCGCCAGTCTCACTGCCATCTATCCCGGCGCCAACTGGCACGAGCGAGAGGCGGCGGAGATGTTTGGCATCGACTTCCGCGGCCATCCCCAACTGGAAAAGCTCTACCTTCCCGAGGGCTTTTTGGGGAACCCGCTCCGTAAGAGTTTTCCGCTTCTGAGCCGTGAGGTGAAGCCGTGGCCGGGCATGGTCGACGTCGAAGGCATGCCGGGACAGGCCGACGAGGAGGAGCCCGCCGAGGAGGACGCCGAAGCGTGACCGTCACCGACCAGGACCTCGTTCGCCACCTGTCCGAGGCAGCGGTCTCAATCGAGCTGCAAACGCCGGAAATGACGCTCAACATCGGTCCGCAACATCCCTCGACCCACGGCGTCTTGCGGCTCGTCGCCCAGGTCGATGGCGAGCGCACCCACAACCTCCAACCGGTCATCGGGTACATGCACCGGG
>Ga0136620_10000047_pt1 | contig 44806 bp, 39 predicted proteins | sample AntDrymUQ4162106_2_FD_104806 | JGI IMG/M metagenome (GOLD analysis project Ga0136620, IMG submission 104806) | Polar desert sand microbial communities from Dry Valleys, Antarctica - metaG UQ416 (21.06) | ecosystem: Environmental > Terrestrial > Soil > Desert | place: Antarctica: Dry Valley... | reverse complement strand
CATCACGGCGTGTTGTTCCTGGACGAGCTGACCCTCTACCGCGCCGACGTGCTCGAAAGCCTCCGGGCTCCGCTCGAGGAAGGACAGGTCCGCATCGCCAGAGCTGGCGGCGCAATCTGCTATCCGTGCCGCTTCTCGTTGATCGCGGCCATGAACCCGTGCCCCTGCGGCTACTCGGGGGACACAATGAGAGCCTGTCGCTGCTCGCACCACGCCCTCGAGGCCTACCGGACAAGGCTTTCGGGGCCGCTTCTCGACAGATTCGACATCCAGATCGCCATGGCGCGTCCCTCCAAGGGCGACCTTCTCGGGCCGCCGCAAGGCGAGCCCTCAGAGACCGTGCGCCACAGGGTTCAGGCCGCCCGCGCACGCCAGGTGGACCGGTACGGTTCGACGCGCACCACTAATGCCTCAGCGTCGAAGCGCCAACTCGAAGACGCCTGTCGCCTCTCTTCCCCGGCGCGGGCGATGGTCGGGCTTGCGGTCGACAGCCTCGCCCTGTCCGGGCGGGGGATCGACCGGATTCTGCGGGTCGCACGATCGCTTGCCGATCTCGCCGGAACCGAGGACATCGGGGAGGACCAGATCGGCGAGGCGATCTCCTACCGGACACTCGACGGCGACATGGGGGTGGGGGCGTGATTGCCGCTCGCACCAGGCCCGCCCCGCGCACGGTCTATCCCGGGGACCGGGAATGGCCCTGGCATCTGTCCGAATCCGGCGCCCAGCCGGGACCCGAGCGGCTGTTCGTGGCCGGAGCGCCGCTTGCCGACAGCGCCCCGGCGGTGGCGGTCGTGGGGACGAGGCGTCCGAGTGCGGCGGGCGTCGCCAGCGCCCGCACCATCGCGCGAACCCTGGCGCAGGCGGGGTTCGGGATCGTCTCGGGCCTCGCGGTCGGCATCGATGCCGCCGCCCACGCCGCCGCGCTCGAGGTGGGCGGAACCACCGTCGCGGTGCTCGGTTGTGGGCTGGACGTCGATTATCCGACGTCCAACCTGCGCCTGAAGGAGCAGATCATTCAGCAGGGGATCGTGGTGTCGGAGTATCCGGCGGGGGTCCGCCCCCTCAAGCGGAACTTCCCGGCGCGCAACCGGATCATCGCCGCTCTCTCACTGGGGGTCGTGGTGGTCGAAGGCGCAATGACCAGCGGAGCGCTGGTGACCGCCCGGCTTGCCCTCGACCTGAATCGCTCTGTATATGCGGTCCCCGGCAGCGTCCGCAATCCCATGGCGGCGGGGCCGAACGAGCTCATCCGAACGTCGCGGGCGGCCCTGGTCACCGACCCCGGCCATATCCTCGAAGACCTCGCTCCCAGTCTGGTGTGGTCTCCGTCACCGGGGTCGGCGGCGTCGCCCGCCCCTGTGGACCGCGCCGAGGCGGACGTGCTGGGGGCCCTCGAGGACACGCCGACCCCGCTTGACCGGATCGCCGGCAGGCTCGATGTGCAACCGGGGCGCGCCGCCCTGGCGTTGGCCAAGCTCGAGGTGAGGGGGCTGGTCGTCCGAGGGCGGGGCGGCTACCTCCTGACCGACTCCGGGGCACGGGCCCTCACATGATTTTGCCGGACCGATGAGCCGGGGGAAACGGCAGGGAGCCCGGAGGTTCGGGACTCAGCAAGGGGCTCCCAGGGCCCGTCGCGGACCGGGCTTGTCAAGCAGGCTCTGCGAGAGCAGAATCCGAAGCGTGGGTAGGCCGAAGCGGAGGGTGGCCCGATGGCACGCTGCCCTAGGGGGCTAGTCACGCAACGTCATTGGGCATGTACACTTCGCATTCGAGTAGCCTATCCATTTACCCGGCCGGGTCGCGCGATCACACCGAAGCTCTCATCGGAAGGAAGTAGAGCTGAAAATGGACTCAAGCGAGCTGAAGGTGGCCACCGACTCGAACGCGGCCGACTCGATAGCGGCTACGTCGGCGGCTTTCCTGTCCGCCCTCAAGGCGGAGCGCGACGTCTCGCCGCACACTCTTGCCGCCTACCGCCACGATTTGGCAGGCTTCGGCGCCTGGGCCGGGCGCGGAGGCACTCAGGGGCTGAGCGGGGTCGACCGAAAGCTGCTGCGAAGGTATGTGTCTTATCTGACGCAGCTGGGCTACGCGCGGCGGTCCATCGCCCGCAAGGTGAGCGCTCTCCGCTCCCTGCTCGGCTGGGCGGTCGTCAACGACGTCATTCCAGCCAACCCGGCCGAGGGCCTCGGCGCGCCCAAGCTCGACCGCCCCCTGCCCACGGTGCTGAAGGCGGCGGAGGCGGCCCGGCTCTGCGAGCTCCCCCCCACCGACGATCCGGTGGGCGTGCGGGACAGGGCGCTTCTGGAGCTGCTCTACGGGTCCGGCCTGCGGGTCGCGGAGGTGTGCGGCCTCGACATGGGCGATGTCGATGTCACCACCGCCACCGTGCGGGTGACCGGGAAGGGTCGTAAGCAGCGGCAGGTCCCGATGAGCGAGCCCGCCGTAGCGGCCCTCGGGCTCTATCTTCAAGACGCCCGACCCGCGTTGCTGGAACGCGGCGGGGGCGCGCCGCAGGCGCTGTTTCTGAACCTCCGGGGAGCCCGCCTTGGCCCTCGCACGGTCCGAGCGTCCCTCGCCCGACTCCGGCGCGCCGAAGGAGCGCCGTCGGTGAGCCCTCACGTCCTGAGGCACTCATTCGCAACCCACCTCCTCGACGGAGGTGCCGACCTTAGGGCGGTACAGGAGATGCTGGGACATTCGAGCCTTGCCACCACGCAGATCTACACCCATGTGTCGACCGAGCGGCTACGGACCGTATATGAGCAAACCCACCCACGAGCGTAGGGCGGCGGCGGTGCCTTCCACCACTCCCGGCCCCCGCAAGGCCCACAAACCCGATGCGGTGACGGCCGCCTGGACCCGCTACAAGGACAACGCCTCGCCGGCTGACCGAGACGTGTTGATCCTCAACTATTCGCCGCTGGTCAAGTACGTCGCCGGCCGGGTTGCCGCCGGACTCCCTTCGAACATCGAGCAGTCGGACCTGATCTCATACGGGATCTTCGGGCTGATGGACGCGATCGACAAATACGAGCTCGAGCGCGGCATCAAGTTCGAGACCTACGCCATCAGCCGCATCCGGGGCGCCATCATCGACGAGTTGCGTGCCATCGACTGGGTGCCGAGGTCGGTGCGATTCAAAGCGCGCGAGGTCGAGAAGGCGTATACGAGCCTCGAGAACAAGCTGAAGCGGCCGCCGTCCGACCACGAAGTCGCCGGAGAGCTAGGGGTCTCGCTCGACGACCTCAATCACACCTACACCCAGCTGTCGAGCGTCTCTCTCATCGCCCTCGACGAGCTGATGTCGGTCGACGGTGAGCGGGGAGACCGGCTGTCGCTGGTGGAGACGCTCGAGGACACCAAGGCCGTAGGGCCGGTGGAGGCTTACGAGTCCGAGGAGATGAAGGAGATCCTGGCGCGGGCGGTCAATCGCCTCCCCGAGCGGGAGAAGTGGGTCGTCACGCTGTACTACTACGAGGCTATGACGCTGGCGGAGATCGGCAAGGTCCTGGGGGTGACCGAGTCTCGGGTGTGTCAAATGCACACCAAGGCGGTGCTCGCCATGCGCGGCATCATCAACGAGGCCAGCCACGCCGGATAGGGCTGACGCGTAACTGTCTTGCCCTCCGGCACCTCTCATCTGTCCGGCCTAATCGGGGCGTGGTAGCCTTTGGGCGCTGCCACAGGGTTACAAAATACACACGTTCGCCTACCCCGGACCTACTAGCGCGTCTGGGGTTTTCGGTCTCGGGTCGATCCGAGTCGGTGGACGGAGGTGTCCGGCTCAGGCCGGGCAATAACCGAAGGAGGAATTTCTATGCCCGTCGTCACGATGAGGCAGCTTCTGGAGGCCGGAGTCCACTTCGGTCATCAGAAGCGTCGTTGGAATCCCAAGATGAGGCGCTTCATATTCACCGAGCGCAACGGCATCTACATTCTCGATCTCCAGCAGACCATGGGTGGCATCGAACGCTCGTACACGTTCATACGAGATCTCGTCGCGGGCGGGGGAACCGTCCTGTTCGTTGCGACGAAGCGTCAGGTGCAGGATGCGGTCGAAGACCAGGCAAAGAGAGCGGGCATGCCCTACGTCAACTTCCGCTGGTTGGGCGGCATGCTCACGAACTTCCGCACCATCCACGAGCGCATCAAGCGCATGCGCGAGCTCGAAGACATGGTGTCGACCGGCTCGCTCGACGCAATGAGCAAGAAAGAGGCCCTCAGCCTGCGGCGGGAGTACGAGAAGCTGAGCCGCAATCTCGGGGGCCTGCGCGATCTCGACAAACCGCCCGATGCGATATACGTGCTGGACACGAAGAAAGAGGAGATCGCGGTCCGGGAGGCGAAGAAGCTCGGCATCCCCATTGTGGCCGTGCTGGATACGAACTGTGATCCTGACGACGTCGATTATGCGATTCCGGGCAACGACGACGCCATCAGATCCGGCGCCTTGCTGACCCGCATCATCGCCGACGCTGCGATCGAAGGGAGATCGATGCGCCCGGCGGCGGCGGGAGAGGATGCCGGCGCTGCGGCCACCCCACCTGCGGGCGAAGTTCTCCCCGGCGTCGCGTCGGAGCCGAAAGCCGAGTGGGAGCTTCAACTCGAGGCGGAGGAGGAAGCCGCCCGCAGCGATGCGTCGGCCCCCGATACCTCGGCCCCCGCAGCAGCGAGGGCCGCCGCCGAGGCCACCCCAGAGGGGACGGCGTCACCGGGCTCCCCGACCCAGGACGAAGCACCGGTCCGCCGGAACGAGGCAGCGCGGGGCTCCGACGAGGCCGCCCCGACGGAAGCGGCCCAAAGGGCTTGAGGAAGCGAACGAAACCACAGGCTCTGTGACGAACCACGCGAGAAAGGTAGAACCACCGACATGGCCAGCTTCACCGCAAAGGATGTAAAGGCACTCCGGGACGCGACGGGCGCCGGGATGATGGATTGCAAGAAGGCGCTTACCGAGACCGATGGCGATATCGATGCAGCAAAGCGGACTCTACGCGAGAAAGGCCTTGCCGACGCCGCGAAACGCACCGGTCGGCAGGCAAGTGAAGGCATCGTCTACTCGTACATGCACAAACCGGACCCCAACTATCCGCCGAAGCTCGGGGTGTTGATCGAGCTCAACTGCGAGACGGACTTCGTAGCCAAGACCGAGGACTTTGAGCGCCTGGCGAAGAGTTTGGCGATGCACATCTCCTTTGCCGATCCGTCCTGGACGACGCGTGACGAAGTGCCACACGATGTCATCGTCGAAGAATCCGCTATCTACGCAAAGCAGGCAAAGGATTCGGGGAAGCCCGAGCAGGTGATCGACAAGATCGTGAAGGGCAAGCTCGAGGCGTTCTACAAGACCAATGTGCTTCAAGATCAAGAGTGGATTCAGGACAAGAGCAAGTCCATCGCAGAGCTTATCGACGAGGCGCGCTCCAGCATGGGCGAGAACGTGTCCATCGGACGCTTTTGCCGTGTACGGGTCGGTGAAGAAAGAGGGGCGTAGAGCTTTGTGACTGCGGTCGATGCTGCTCCCAAATTCAAACGGCTTCTGCTCAAGCTTTCGGGAGAGGCATTCGCCGATCCGGAGATCGGCGTCGGAATCTACCCACGGACGGTGGTGTCCATTGCGAGACAGGTCGCCGAGGCCAAGAATCGGGGGACCGAGCTGGCCGTGGTCATAGGCGGTGGAAACATAGTGCGGGGGCTGTCCGCCTCCGCACAGGGAACCGACCGCACCACCGCCGATTACATGGGGATGCTCGCCACCGTGATAAACGGGCTTGCGCTTCAGGACGCCCTCGAGAAAGAAGGCGTTCAGACGCGCGTCCAGAGCGCAATTTCGATGCAAGAGGTGGCCGAGCCGTACATCCGGCGGCGCGCCATGCGGCACCTCGAAAAAGGGCGCGTTGTCATCTTCGTCGGAGGTACGGGCAATCCGTACTTCTCCACCGATACGTCGGCTGCCCTCCGGGCGTTGGAGATCGGCGCGGACGCGATCCTCAAGGGCACTCAGGTCGACGGGGTCTACGACTCCGATCCCCATATCAATCCCGGCGCCAAGATGTTCAGATCGCTCTCCTACATCGAGGTCCTCCAGCGCGGTCTCAAGGTAATGGACTCAACCGCGATTTCGTTGTGCATGGACAACGATCTGCCGATCATCGTGTTCTCTTTGAAAGATGGCAACATCGTCAGGGTCTTGTCCGGGGACGACGTGGGCACCTGGGTGCATTCCGGCCCGCATGTCTAGACGTCCACCCACAGCAACCTAGGAAAGGGCCGGAATGGCTGAGGACAAAGAAGGAGTCCTGAAGGAGGCGGAAGCCAAGATGAAGAAAGCCGTCTCGGTGAACCGAGAAGACTTGTCTTCGATCAGGTCGGGTCGCGCTAGCCCCTCACTGCTCAATCGTATTTCGGTCGAGTATTACGGATCTCAGGTGCCCCTGAATCAGGTTGCGAACATGTCCGTTCCAGAGCCCCGCCTGCTGGTGATCGCGCCGTACGATCCGAATTCCATAGCGGCAATCGAAAAGGCGCTGCAGGCATCAGACCTGGGCATCATGCCGAGCAACGATGGTCAGGTGGTGCGACTGGCGTTCCCTCAGCTCACCGAGGATCGCCGCAAGGAGCTCATCAGGCTGGCCCATACGCGCGCCGAGGAAGGGCGCATTGCAGTGCGCGGTGTGCGCCGCCACGCCAAACAGGATCTCGAACGGATGAAGAAAGACGGCTCCCTTTCCCAGGACGAGGAACGGGCGGCCGAGAACCGCCTCCAGAAGCTCACCGACCAGAGCGTCGCGGAAGTCGACGCCAACCTGAAACACAAGGAAGAAGAGCTTTCCGAGGTCTGACGGTGAGACCGAAGGGAGGGGACGAGGGGGGCCCTTCCCTGGATCCGGCGCCGGCGCAGACGAAGGGACCGGCCGGCCGCCCGCTTGTCCAGGCGGTTGCCACGGCCGGCGCCCTGCTCGGTGCCGTGGGGGTCGTCTACCTCCTCGGACAGGCCGCCTTTTTCGTGCTCATCGTCGCCGTCGCCCTGGTGTGCCTGTGGGAGCTGTTCGACGCCCTGATGCGCGCCGGCGGCCGCCCGGTCGTGTGGTTCGGCCTTGCGTGCACCGGAGCCATGGTGGCGGTCGCCTACTTCGAGCGACCCGGGCTGGTCGGCGCGGTGCTGGTGGTCGCGATGTTCGGCGCCTTCCTCTTGGCGCTCCGGCCGGGCAGGGGGCACAACGCAGCCTCCGATGTGGCCTGGACGGTGCTCGGTGTGACCTGGATCGGAGGCGGCGGCGCCGGAGCGGCTTCGATCCTGGTGCTGAGATCGGACGGACTTCAGCTGCTCGTCGCCTTCGTGCTGATCGCAGCCCTCGACGACATCGGCGCCTACTTCATGGGGACGCGCTTCGGCTCCCACAGAATGGCTCCCTCGATCTCCCCGGGGAAATCGTGGGAGGGCTTCGCAGGCGGGCTGGTCTGCTCCCTCGTGGGAGGAGGGGTCTGCGCCGCATTGCTCTCACCCCTTGGGATCCTGGACGGAATCGCGCTCGGCGCGCTCTGTGGGGTGTTCGGACCGGCCGGCGATCTCGCCGAGTCACTGGTCAAGCGAACCGTGGGCATCAAGGATTCGGGACGGCTGCTCCCCGGGCACGGCGGCTTCCTGGACCGGCTGGACGCGATGATCCTGTGCGCTCCGGTGGTTTTCCTTTATCTGCGATTCGCCGCCGATCTGGCCTGACGCACACCCTCACGTTGCCCGCCCGGCGTGTGACAATTGGTTTCGACGCGGGAAGGCGGCCCCTCGGCGCGAGGTTGCGGATTGTGGAACGCTGACGACCGGTCGAAACGGCCTATGAGAAGCAAGGAGCGTGTGTGTGAGCCCCGGAGTCCTGTTGTTCATCGCCGCCATTCTGATCGTGGTGATGATCCACGAGTCGGGCCACTTCCTGGTCGCCAAGGCGTTCGGTTTCAAGGCCACACAGTTCTTCGTCGGATTTGGCCCGACGATCTGGTCAATAAAGAGGGGCGAAACCGAGTACGGGATCAAAGCCCTGCCGCTCGGCGGCTTCGTGAAGATCCTGGGGATGAACCCCTACGAGGACATCGCCCCCGGGGACCGGGCCCGCTCCTACCAGGCTAAGCCCCGGTGGCAGCGCGCCCTGTTGTTGCTTGCGGGGTCTGGCACCCACTGGATCGTCGCCTTTGTCATCCTGGTGGTCGCCGCTATGGCTATCGGGTTCCCGACCGGCGCAATAAGCAACGAGATTGCAGCCGTCCAGCGGGGCAGGGGGGCGGCAACCCCGGCGTTTGCGGCCGGCATCCGCCCTGGGGACCGCATCGTCGGTGTTGGCGGCCGGGCCACCGACTCATGGGTGGACATACGGGACTACATTCGCACCCGGGCGGGGCGGGAGGCCCACTTCACAGTCGAGCGCGGTGACGTCAGACGCGACGTCACGGTGACCCTGGGGCAGGCGATTTTCAAAGGTGGGCGGCCCGTCGCGTATGCAGGGCCGGGCGAAGATCTCCGGCCGGTCCGGGCCGGCGAGGAGAGGGTGGGCTTCCTGGGGGTCGAGCCCGAGCCCGAGTATCAGACGGAGACACTTCCGGGGGCGCTGGCCGATTCCGCTGCCCGCACCTGGGAGATCAGCGTCATGTCGGTGCGCGGCATCGGCGATGTCTTCGGCATGGTATTCGGCGGCGAGCTCCTCGACGCGATCACCGGAGAGGGCCAACGCGAAGCCGACGAGGGCCCTCTCGGGCTGGTCGGCGCCAGCCGGATCGCGGGAGAGAGCGTCGCCCGCGGCCAGTATCTGGCATTCGTGGGCCTGATCGTGAGCTTCACGATCTTTGTCGGCATCATGAACCTGCTGCCGCTTCCCCCTCTGGACGGCGGACACCTCGCAGTGCTCGCGTGGGAGGGCGTCACCGGCAGGGCGGTCGACCTGAGACGGCTGATTCCGGTGGCCGCGGCGGTCATCTCGTTCTTCGTGCTGCTGTTTCTCGCCGTGCTCTACCTCGACCTCGCTCGTCCGATCAGGGTTCCGTTCTAGTGCACCCGTTCGAGTAGTGCCTCCGTTCGAGCGCCGCAAGACCCGGCGCGTGATGGTCGGTTCGGTTCCGGTCGGCGACGGCGCGCCGGTCTCGGTCCAGACGATGACAACTACCAAGACCGACGATGTGCAGGCAACGCTGATCCAGGTACACGAGCTCGCCACCCAGGGCGCCGACATCGTCAGGGTCGCGGTCCCGCACGAAGCCGACGCACGGGCGCTTCCCCTGATCGTCCAGGAGGGAGGGGTCCCGATAGTCGCCGACATCCACTTCTCGGTGCGGTTGGCGATGATGGCGGTCGAAGCCGGCGTCCACGCCCTGCGCCTCAATCCGGGCAACATCCGGAACCCCAGACACGTAAAGGAGGTGGCGGACGCCGCCAAAGGGCGTCGCATCCCCATTCGCATCGGCGTCAACGCCGGTTCGCTGGACAAGAAGCTGGTGGCCAAGTACGGGCGCCCCACCGCCGAGGCCCTGGTCGAGAGCGCCCTGTACGAGATCGGTCTGCTGGAAGAGCAGGGCTTCTACGACATCAAGGTGTCGGTCAAGCACCAGAACGTGCCCGAGATGATCGCGGCCTACCGGCTCCTCGCCGATCGGACCGACGCCCCCCTTCACCTGGGAGTCACCGAGGCGGGCACCCCGAAGCAGGGTGTGGTCAAGTCCACCTTGGGGATCGGGACTCTTCTGGCCGAGGGGATCGGCGACACCATCCGCGTCTCGTTGACCGCCGATCCGGTCGAAGAGGTGAAGTACGGCAAGCAGATCCTCAACGCGCTGGGATTGCGTAACGACACCGGGGATCTGGTGGCGTGCCCCTCGTGCGGGCGCGCCGAGCTGGACGTCGTGGCCCTGACCGAGGAGGTCGAGGCCGCCCTCGAGAAGATGGATCTTCCACCCATGCAGATAGCGGTAATGGGCTGCGAGGTGAACGGGCCGGGCGAGGCTCGTGACGCAGACATCGGCATCGCAGCGGGCCCGGGCCGCGGGCTGCTGTTCTCCAAGGGCAAGCAGATCGGCTGGGTGCCCCACGACCTGCTGGTTCAGAGCCTCCTAGAGGAGGCTCTGCGCATCGGCGAGGAGATCAGGGCGTCGGGCACGACCGCCGATGGTGACGCCGTGGTCGTCACCGGTGCCGGCCGGCGTCCGCCCACCATGTCCATCGGGATGGGACCGCCGGGGAAGTAGCCCCGGCCGCCCCTACTTCCGGCCGGCGAGGGGCCGCTTTCCGTGGTTGGCTTTGTTCTTGCGGCGCGCCCGCCGCTTCCGTGCCTTCTTACCCATTTGCCGGTCTCCAGTGCTGAGGTTGGCCCTGCCGTCGACGGGTCCCAAACTACAGGCTGCGCAGGGACCTCTGTGCTAACATTCGTAGGAGCACGCGTCCGAAGTCGCCGGCGCTTGAGTGCCTTTTTCGACGAAGTGGGGCCCCTCGAAAGAGGGGCCTATCTGTTGGGTGGCCGGCGCCCGGAAAAGCGTCGAAGAGCCTGCAGGCGGGGCGGCCGAGAGGAGGGGACATGGGCGCGCTCGAGGAGGTGCGAGACCTCGCCGAGTCCGTGGCCGGTCGTCGTCATCTGAGGCTGTGGGATGTCGAGCTGGGCGGGGGCCGCGGCAACGCAGTGGTCCGGGTGTACGTGGACAGCGAGGAGGGCGTCGATCTCGACACGGTGGCCGAGATGTCTCAAGAGCTGTCGCGTGGTCTGGACCTCAGGGATCCGTTTCCCGGACGCTATGTGCTCGAGGTGTCGTCGCCGGGCCTCGAGAGGAGCCTCAAGCGGCCCGAGCACTGGTCGGCCTCGGTTGGCAAGAAGGTGACGATGAAGACGAAGAGGCCACTCAATGGAAACAGTCACCGGATCGACGGGCTGATCCGGTCGGCGGGCGCGGCGGCGGTGCAAATCGTGCTCGAAGCCGCCGACGACTCCGCGGAGCCGCAGGTCGAGGTGCCGTACGACCAGGTGAAGATGGCCAGGACGGTTTTCGAATGGCAGTCCGAATGAAGCTCCCATGCGACGAAAGGCAAGCGTCATGAACATACCCATGGACTCTCTGCGTGAGCTCGAACGGGAGCGCGGGGTTTCGTTCGACACCCTTGTCGAAGCTATCGAAAGGGCGCTGGCTCAGGCCTATCTGCGGGTCAAGAACGCCCAGGAGGATCACACCCGCGGTGCGCGGGCGGTGATCGAACGCGAGACGGGACACGTGACGGTGTACGCCCAGGACCTTGAGATCGACCTGGACACCGAAGAGGTCACGGTTGAAAAGGAATGGGAGGACACTCCGGCCGATTTCGGGCGGATTGCAGCTCAGACCGCAAAACAGGTGATTCTTCAGCGTCTGCGGGAAGCCGAACGAGACATAACCTTCGGAGAGTACGCGGGCCGGGAAGGTGACATAGTCACCGGCATCGTTCAGCAGCACGACCACCGTTACACGATCCTCGAGCTCAATAAGACAGAGGCATTGATGCCTCCGTCCGAGCAGATTCCGCACGAGCGCTACGAGCACGGTGCGCGGCTGAAGGCCTACATCGTCGAGGTTCGCAAGTCGGTGCGAGGGCCACAGATCATTGTCTCCCGCACCCACCCCGGTTTGATCAAGCGATTGTTCGAGCTCGAGGTACCCGAGATCCTCGAAGGGGTCGTCGATATCAAAGCGGTGGCGCGCGAGCCCGGGCATCGCACCAAGTTCGCGGTTGCATCCAATGACCGCAACGTGGACCCCGTCGGAGCGTGCGTCGGGGCGAAAGGCTCACGCGTGCGCATGGTGATGAACGAGTTGCGAGGCGAGAAGATCGACATCATCAAGTGGGTCGACAGCCCCGAGGAGTTCGTGGCGAACGCGCTTTCGCCCGCCAAGGTGAAGCAGGTGAAGATAGACGGCGACGGGGGGACCGCCCTCGTCATAGTCCCGGACTACCAGCTCTCTCTGGCCATCGGCAAGGAAGGCCAGAACGCACGGCTTGCCGCGCGGCTTACGGGCTTGCGGGTCGACATCAAGTCGGAGACCCAGGTCCGGCGGGAGAACGAGGCCGCCGCTGCCGCCGCCGCAACCGAGCCGGCGGGGGACCAGGCTCCCCAGCCCGAGTCCGCTCCGCAGGGTGGTGGTTGACGGGCGCATCTGGGGGTGGCCTCTTATCCGGCCGTCTAAGATGGTGGGGGTGCCACGGGGCTTCACGAGGATGCCCGTGATAGGTGCGTTTGCCAGGCGAGCGGGCCCCACGTCGATCGTTCGCCCCGAGCCGAAGAACAAGCGACTGCAGGGCAGGTGAGAAAGGGAGCTATGGCCAGGCCGAGGGTGCATGAGGTGGCGAAAGAGCTGGGAATCTCCTCGCGCGAGGTCTTGGCTCATCTCGAGTCCATCGGCCGGCCGGCGAAGAGTCATTCCTCCGCGCTGGACGAACCCCTGGCAGAAAGGGTGCGCCTCGAGTTGAGCAACGGCGCGGACCCGGTCGAGGCGGATGCGACGACCGCGGAGCCGGTGCCGGAGCCCGCCACCGCGCCGGTCGTCGAAGACGCTTCAGTGGCGGCGCCACCGACGGTTACGGCCCCCGCCGACGCCCCCGAACCCGTGGCCGAGGTCACCGAAGCACCCCCCGGGCCGGCTCCGGTCACCGTCGCACGGGGAGTCAGCGTCAGGGACTTCGCCGATGCAGTGGGGCGATCGCCGGCCGAGATCGTCAAGGTCCTGCTCGGTATGGGCGAGATGGTCACCGTCACGCAGTCGCTGGGCGACGAGGCCCTGCTCCTGCTGGGAGACGAGCTCGGCACGCCGATTCGGATCGTCGAGCCCGGGGAGCCCGACGCGACTGACGCCGCGGCGGCGCCCACCCTCGAGGCGGATCAGGACGAGGGGCTTGCGCCGCGCCCGCCCGTAGTCACCGTGATGGGCCATGTCGATCACGGCAAGACCTCGATTCTTGACGCAATTCGTAAGACCGAGGTCACGGCCGGCGAGGCGGGGGGAATCACCCAGCACATCGGCGCCTATCAGGTCGCCTTCGAGAACCGCGTCATCTCGTTCATCGACACACCGGGACACGAAGCGTTCACCTCCATGAGGGCGCGGGGCGCCCAGGTGACCGACATCGTCGTGTTGGTGGTTGCCGCGGACGATGGTGTGATGCCGCAAACGGTCGAGGCGCTCGACCACGCACGCGCCGCCGGAGTCCCCATTCTCGTGGCGGTCAACAAGGTCGACCGGGCGGAGGCCGATCCAAGCCGCGTCAGGCAGCAGCTCGCCGACCGAGGTCTCCTGCCCGAGGAATGGGGCGGAGAGACGGTCTACGTCGACGTGTCGGCCAAAGAGGGCACCAACCTCGATCTGCTGCTCGAGAACATTCTGCTCATTGCCGACATCCAGCTCGACCTCAAGGCCAACCCTGACGCCGAGGCGAGCGGCGTCGTGATCGAGGCCAACCTCGATCGCGGCCGTGGTGCGCTGGCGACGCTGTTGGTCAAGCGAGGCACGCTCTTCGCCGGCGATGCCCTCGTCGCCGGCGCGGCCTGGGGCCGGGTCCGGGCGATGCTCGACGAGCGGAGCGACTCCGTGCCCGCCGCGGGACCGGGTCGCCCGGTGCAGGTTCTGGGCTGGCAGGGGGTTCCCGAGGCCGGGGACGAGTTCATCACCCTGGACGACGAACGGGAGGCCCGCCGGCTGGCGGGTGAGCGCGATCACCAGCGTCGTGTCGCCGAGCAGGGTGCGGCGCGGGGGGTATCACTTCAGACGCTGCTTGCGGCCACCCGCGAGGGAGAGGTGCCCGAGCTCAATCTGCTGCTCAAGGCCGACGGGCACGGCTCGGTCGAGGCGCTCGACGATCAACTGGTGAAGATGGACCAGAGTGTGGTGTCGCTGAACGTCGTGCGAAAAGGCGTGGGCGGGATCAGCGAGAACGATGTCACCCTTGCCCAGGCCTCCGATGCGATCGTGATCGGGTTCAACGTCGTCGCGAATTCGCAGGCGCGTGCGCTTGCGGAGGCCGGCGGCGTGGACATTCGGACCTATCGGGTGATCTACCAGGCGGTGCAGGACATCGCCGATGCGGCGCTCGGTCTTCTCGGGCCCGAGGTGCGGGAAGTGCCTCTGGGCCAGGCTGAGGTGCGGGCCACGTTCCGGGTACCGCGTCTCGGGCTCGTGGCCGGCTGCATGGTCCTCGAAGGGGTCATCCGCAGGAACGGCCGGGCTCGCCTGGTTCGCGACGGGACGATCATCTACGAGACCAGGGTCTCGTCGCTGAGACGATTCAAAGATGACGTGCGCGAGGTCGCCACGGGCTTCGAGTGTGGGATCGGGCTCGAAGGCTTTCAGGATGTGAAGGAGGGCGACCTGATCCAAGCCTTCGATGAGCAGGAAGTTGCGCGCTAAGTCAACGGGTCGTCAGTGTTCATAGGTGTGGCCCGATTCGACATCTTCATTCCGGACTGCAGGTCGCTCAAGAGCAAGCGCCAGGTGGTGCGATCGGTGGTCGCGAACGTACAGAACAAGTTCAATGTCTCTGTAGCCGAGGTCGACTACCAGGACCTGTGGCAGCGAAGCGCTCTCGGAGTGAGCTGTGTCGCCGAGTCGTCCGGGCATTGTCGCAAGGTCCTCCAGGAGGTCGAGAAGACGATGGGGCGGGTTGCCTTGGGGAGCGCCGAGATCATCGACCGGTCGGTCGAAGTGGTTGCCCTGGAGGATCTGTGAGCCAGCGGGTCGCACGCGCCCAGGAGGTCGCACGGGAGGTCCTCGGCGAGACGATCCAGAACCTCAAAGACCCTCGTATCGGTTTTGCAACCGTGACCGGAGTGCGCATGACCACCGACCTGCGACATGCTCGTGTGCTGGTGTCGGTCCTGGGGTCTCCCGAAGAAGAGGAGCAGACGATGGCCGGGCTGAGGAGCGCCACCCCGTATATCCGCAGCGAGCTCGGCCGCCAGGTGAGGCTGAAGTATCTACCCGAGCTCACCTTCGAGCTGGACCGGCGCGCCCAGTCGGCCGAGCGGGTCGAGACGCTGCTGCGCGAGATCCACCTCGAAGAGCGATGAGCTCACGCTACGACCTGCCCGACTGGGACGCCGCGGTGTCGGCGCTGTGCGCCGCCGACGAGGTGGCGATCGCGTGCCATGTGAACCCCGACGGCGACGCACTCGGTTCGCTGATGGCGGCCTACCTCGGGCTGCGGCAACTCGGCAAGCAGACGTTCGCGAGCTGGGGCGCCAGCCCTCCCACGTCCCCTTTTGGGTACGGCTTCCTCAACGTCGACGAGGCGCTGACGGAGCCGGCGGCGGTCCCTCTCACCGACACCTTCCTGGCACTCGACTGCGGCGCCGCGGACCGCCTCGGTGAACTGGAGGGGCGCGTCTCGGACAGCAGATGCACCATCAACGTCGATCATCATCCGGGCAATGACCAGTTCGGCACCTTGAACCTGGTGGTGCCAACGGCTTCGTCCTCCGCCGAGCTGGTGATGCGGCTGCTGCAGGACTGCGGGGTTCAGATCGACCGTGCCATCGCAACCTGCCTGTGGACCGGAGTCGTGACCGACACGGGGCGCTTTCAGTATTCCAATACCTCTCCTGAGACTCTCAGGCTGGCGGCCGAGCTGCTCGACCTGGGGGTGCCCGCGCCGGACCTGGCGAGCGAGATCTGGGGATCGCTGCCGTTCGGCTATCTGAGGCTGCTCGGGCTCGTGCTCGGGCGCGCCGAGCTCCTGGCCGACGCCGGGTTTGTCTACTCCTCGGTCCACCTCGCCGATCTCGCGGCCACGGGGACGAGCCTGGACGAGGCCGAGGGCCTGATCGACGCGCTTCGCTCGACCCGGGACGCCGACGTCGCAGCGATCTTCAAGCAGCAGGACGACGGCAAGTTCCGGGTGAGCCTCCGATCCAAAGGACCTCGGAGTGTCGGAGAGATCGCACGGGCACGAGGCGGGGGCGGGCACGAGCTCGCCGCCGGTTTCACCGCCGACGATGTCGAAGCAACGGTCGAGGGCATCCGTCGGGATCTGTCACGCTGAACGCGACGGGTTCGGGCGCAGGGGCCGCAGTCGACGGAGTGCTGGTTGTGGACAAACCACCGGGGATGACCTCGCACGACGTCGTGGACGAGGTTCGCCGCCGCTTCCGCCTCAAGAAGGTGGGGCATGCCGGAACGCTGGACCCGGACGCCACGGGTGTGCTCGTCTGCGGGCTCGGCAGGGCGACGCGCTTTCTGTCCTACTCCCAGGAGGTGCCCAAGCGCTATCTGGCCCACGCCACCCTGGGAGTGACGACCTCGTCCCAGGACGCCTCGGGCCTGGTGATCGAGGAGCGCCCGGTGCTCGCCTCGGACCACGACGTTGCGGCTCTCCTTCCCGGCTTCACCGGTGCGGTGCTCCAGGTCCCACCCATGGTGTCGGCGGTCAAGCACCGCGGGGAGCGGCTCCATGTCAAGGCGCGCCGGGGTGAGGAGGTCGAGCGCACCGAGCGGCAGGTCCACGTCCACGCCCTCCGCCTGGTCGGGTGGCGGCCCGGCCCCCGCCCCGAGGCGACGCTCGATGTGACCTGCTCGGCGGGCACCTATGTGCGGACCCTGGTTCACGACCTCGGAGCGCAGCTCGGCTGCGGCGCGCACCTGCGGGCACTGCGGCGCACCGAGGCCGGCGGCTTCACCCTGGCGGATTCGGTGCCCCTCGGCCGGATCGACGACCGGCACCTGCGGCCCCTGGTCGACGCCGTAAGGGGGCTGCGGCGGGTCGAGGTGGACGATGCCGCGCGGGCGATGGTGGCCCACGGCCGGCCGCTGCCTCTCGAGTTGCTCGCACCGGGACACGGGGCCGAGGAACCGGCGGACGGGCCCGTCGCCGTGGTCTCGGGCGGCGAGCTTCTGGCCGTCTATCGCCGGCGCGCCGACACCCTGGTCCCCGAACGGGTCGTGTCCGGGTGAAGATCGTCCACGGCCTCGAGGCCCTGCGGGCCGAGGCCCTGGGGCCGGGCGGTGCATCGGTGGTCATCGGGACGTTCGACGGAGTCCATCTCGGGCACCAGAGGTTGATAGGGGCCGGGGTGGCCCGCGCCCGCGCCGGCGGGTGGGTGCCGGCGTGCGTGACCTGGGACCGGCACCCCACCCAGACGCTCGCTCCGTCCAAGGTGCCGCTCCTCGTCACCACCCCGGCGCGCAGGCAGGAGCTCCTGGCCGCACTGGGACTGGAGGCGCTCGTGGTGCTGGCGTTCGATGAGTCGTTCAGGACGTGGGCCCCGGAGCGTTTCGTGACCGAGGTGCTCGTGGACGGCCTCGGCGCACGCGCCGTGGGGGTGGGCCGGGGCTTCAAGTTCGGCCACCGGGCGGGCGGAGACACCGTCCTCCTCGAGCGGCTGGGCGAGCGGCTGGGCTTTCGGATGGAGACGCAGGACCTGCTCGAGGTCGAGGGTTCGCCGGTCTCGAGCACCCGGGTGCGGGCCGCCATTGCCGCCGGCGACCTCGCCGGGGCGAGACGGCTTCTCGGCCGGCCGTGGGACGTGGACGGCGTCGTGTTGCGGGGTGACCGCCGGGGGACATTGCTCGGGTACCCGACCGCGAACATCGAATTGGACCCGTCATTGGCACAGCCGCCGAGCGGCGTGTATGCGGGCAGGGCCCGAATCGGCGGCGAGTGGTCGACGGCAGCAGTCAACGTCGGGGTCAACCCGACGTTCGCCTCCGAGGCGCCGGTCCGTCCCCGGTTGGAGGCCCATCTGATCGGTTTCAGCGGGGATCTGTACGGCCGGCCGGTGCGGGTGGAGCTGTGGGAGCGCCTGCGTGACGAGATCCGGTTCGGCTCCGTCGATGATCTCGTCGCCCAGATGGGCCGTGACGTCCTCGCCACCCAAAAGGTGGTCCAAGGATCGCCGATGGGCCCCGCGCCCGATGACCTGCTACTATGATGGCTCGAGCCCTGAGGGCCGGCTTGGTGGATTGATCCCACGGCCCTATCCGGGAAGCAACTGCAGAAGGGACGGAGACAGGCGCGTATGGCGCTGCTCAAAGAAGAGAAAACCCGCCTGATCGAAGAAAACGCCCGGGGCGAGGGCGACACGGGCTCCCCCGAGGTGCAGGTGGCGGTGTTGAGCCGTCAGATCACCCAACTGACCGAGCACCTGCGAACGCACCCCAAAGACCACCATTCGCGCCGCGGGCTCCTCAGAATGGTCGGCCGCCGCCGCCGTCTGCTGGCGTATCTGCGACGTGAGGACGTCGACCGCTATCGTGCGCTCATCTCCAAGTTGGGCCTGCGCCGGTAGCGTGGCGCCTTTTCGATCCTCTGACGAGCACCGTTGCCTTGGCGGACGGGTGATCGAGAGAAAGGAGCGCCCCGGCCCCCAGCCCATCTGATCGACATCGGAGAGGACAGCCACCGGTCGATGTTCAGTCGCAAGCCCGTCTGAAGCTCCATCTGGAGCCTCGGCGGTCTTACCACTGAAAATCGGCCGGCTCCTCTCCTTTACCACCGTCCCGGGCGACGCACGGTGCGTGCCCACGACTTCTTTTAGGAAGGAACCAACAAATGGCTAGACCAATGAGCCCCGAACCAAGCGCCGTAGAGCGAAAGATCGGTAACCAGACACTGAAGCTGGAGACCGGCAGGGTCGCCGGCCAGGCCGACGGAGCAGTGATTGCGTCGACCGCGGAAACCATGCTGCTGGCAACTGCTACTTCGTCCGCACCGCGCGGGGAGGGGGATTTCTTCCCCTTGACCGTCGATGTGGAAGAGCGGATGTACGCAGCGGGCAAGATACCGGGCGGATTCTTTCGCCGGGAGGGCAAGTCCTCCGAGAAGGCGACGTTGCAAGCCCGCCTCATCGACCGGCCGATGCGTCCGTCGTTTCCGGCGGGCTTTCGAAACGAGGTGCACTGCGTTGTAACCATCCTCTCGGTGGACAACGCGAATCCCACCGACATCCTCGCCATCAACGCGGTGTCCGCTGCGCTGGCGCTTTCGCCCATGCCTTTCCAGGGCCCGGTTGGAGCGGTCCGGTTGTCGCACATCGGGGGATCCTGGGTTGCCAACGCGAGCTACGAGGAGCGCGAGGAAGAGACCATCGAGCTGGTGATTGCGGGCCGCAAGAACTCCTCCGGCGAAATCGACATCATGATGATCGAGTCGGCCGCTTCCGAGGAGTGCTTCGATTTGATCGCGGCCGGCGCCACCCCACCCGATGAGCGGCTTCTCGCCGAGGGCATCGAGACGGCCAAGGGCTACATCGCCGAAGTCATCGCGGTTCAGGAGGAGCTCGCCGGCCTGGTCGAGGTGACCAAGGGCACCACCGAAGGCGAGCAGCCCGACTTCGCGCTTCTCGTCGACTACACCGATGAGATCTTCGAGCGCGTCAGGGCCGAGAGTGAAGCGGATGTGGGCCAGGCAATCGCCATAACCGACAAGGGCGAACGACGGCGCCGGCTCGCCCTTGCAACCGATGCAGTGACCGAAAGACTTGCCGAGGAGTTCCCCCAACAGGTTCACATGATCAAGCCAGCGATGCGCGCCTTGACAAAGAAGCTCGTGCGCAGGCGGATCGTCGACGACAACGTACGGCTCGACGGGCGCAGCACCGACGAGGTGCGGCCGATCTGGGTACAGACCGGAGTGGTCCCGAGGGTTCACGGCAGCGCGCTGTTCACCCGGGGCGAGACCCAAGCTCTGTCGGTGGCCACGTTGGGGATGCAGCGGATGGAGCAGATGATCGACGATCTCTCCGTGGACGAGCGCAAGCGCTACATGCACCACTACAACTTCCCCCCTTACTCCACCGGCGAGGCAGGGTTCATGCGGGGCCCAAAGCGCCGCGACATCGGTCACGGTGCGCTTGCAGAGAAGTCCCTGCTTCCGGTCGTGCCTTCGAAAGAGGACTTCCCCTACGCGTTGCGCGTCGTTTCCGAGATCCTGTCGTCGAACGGATCCACATCGATGGCCAGCGTGTGCGGATCCTCGCTTGCGCTAATGGATGCCGGCGTGCCGATCCGGGGCGGGACGCACGTCGGCGGAGTCGCCATGGGCCTTATCGCCGAAGGCGACAACTACGTCACGTTGACCGACATCCTCGGGGATGAAGATGCGTTCGGCGACATGGACTTCAAGGTCGCCGGCACGAACGACGTCGTGACCGCCTTGCAGCTGGATACGAAGATCTCGGGTATTCCGGCCTCCGTTCTCGGCCAGGCCCTGCAGGCGGCCCGCAAGGCGCGTCTGCACATCATCTCTGAGATGAACAAGGGGCTCGAGTCACCCAGGCCGGAGCTTGCTCCTTACGCTCCCCGGGTGGTGACCCTTAAGGTCCCCGTCGACAAGATCGGCGAAGTTATCGGGCCCAAGGGTAAGAACATCAACATGATCACTGCGACGACCGGTGTCGAGATCGACATCGATGACGACGGCACCGTTCGTATCGGTTCGGGCGACTCCGAGTCGGCGCAGCAAGCGGCCAAGCTCATCGAAGACCTCGTGGACCCGAGGCTTCCCGAGGTCGGCGAAAGGATCCTCGGGAGCGTTGTCAAGATCATGCCCTTTGGAGCGTTCGTCAACATCGCACCGGGCCGTGACGGGCTCGTCCACATCTCCAAGCTGGGTGAAGGCCGGATCGAACGCGTCGAGGATGCAGTCAATGCTGGCGATCAGATCGAGGTCGAGATAACCGAGGTCGACCGCCAAGGTCGCATCTCGCTGACGCCGGTGGCGTGGCTCGCTCGAAAGGTGGCTCAAGGCCAGTCGATCGAGGAAGCTCGTGCGTCGGCCGTGGGCGGAGGCGGAGGCGACCGGGGACCTCGTCGGGACGGCGGCGGGAGGGACCGTGGCCGCGGCCGCCCCGCAGAGCGAGGCCCCCGTGAGTCGTCCGGCTCGGGCGGGCCGCGACGCGAAAGAGCGCCGCGCCGTGACGACGGCGCATAGGCAGACGGGGCGTTGACTTTTTCCCGCACCACTTTGGATTCGGGTATCACGGTTGTCACCGAGCGGATGAACGAAGTCCGCTCGGCGACAGTCGGGTTCTGGTTCGAGGTCGGGTCCCGTGATGAGCCCGACGAGCTTGCCGGAACCTCACACTTCTTGGAGCACCTGTTGTTCAAGGGCACGCCCAGCCGCACGGCCAAGGACATCGCCGACGGCTTCGACGCGGTGGGCGGTGAGGTGAATGCATTTACGGGCAAGGAATACACCTGCTACTACGCCCGGGTTCTGGATGACGATCTCGAGATGGCAACAGAAGTCCTTTGTGACATGATCACGAGCTCCTCCATCGAAACCGCTGAGTTCGAATCCGAGCGCGGTGTCATCCTCGAAGAGATCGCGATGCACGAAGACACTCCGGACGAGCTCGTGCACGATCTCTTCTACAGATCGGTGTGGAGCGGCCATCCGCTCGGCCGTCCCGTGCTCGGCTACAACGACAGCATCGGGGCAGTGTCCCGTGATCGTGTCGTCGATTATTGGCGCCAGAGATATTCACCGGTGAACCTGGTTGTGGCCGCGGCGGGACATCTGGACCATGACTCCTTCGTCGAGCGGGTCGAGCGGCTGTTCGAGGGCCGGGGCGAAGGCCGGACCGACCGCAAGACCGAGCCACCGCGACTGGCGCGCGTCGCAAACGTGGTTACCCGACCGACCGAACAGGCACACATCGTTCTCGGCACCGAAGGTCTGGCGCGCGATGACGAGGACCGGTATGCGCTGGCGGTGATTGACACCGTTCTCGGCGGCGGGATGTCCTCCCGGCTGTTCCAGGAGGTCCGTGAGAAACGCGGCCTTGCCTACTCGGTCTATTCCTACCGGTCTCTTTTTGCCGGCAGCGGCACCTTTGCGGTTTACGCAGGCACCACGCCACAAAATGCCGATCAGGTGCTCAACCTCGTGCAAACGGAGATCGACTCGATTACCAGCGACGGCGTAACCGAGGCCGAGCTCGAACGGGCGAAGGGCCATTTGCGGGGATCGCTCGTGCTGTCGGCGGAGGACGCAGGCAGCCGGATGAACCGCCTCGCCAGGCAGCAGCTCACCACCGGCGAGATCCTGTCAGTGAGCGAGATCATCACGAAGTTCGACGCTTTGACGATGGACGACATCCGACGCGTTGCAAAGGACGTTCTGGGCTCCGGGCCGTTCGGAATCACCGTGATAGGGCCGTTCGACGAAGGCGCGTTCGACCGCTACGCCGCGTAGCACCATGACGCGCGTCGGGGTGATCGGAGCGGGTGGCCGGATGGGATCGCTCGTCTGCCGGGCGGTCGAGGACGATGCCGGCCTCGAGCTCGTGGCGACACTCCACAGGGGCGACCCTTTGGATTTGCTGACCGGCAACGGCGCCGAGGTGGCAGTGGACTTCACGGTCCCAGAGGTCGTGCGAGACAACGTCATGTGGTGTGTGGAGAACGGGGTGCACGTGGTCGTCGGCACCTCGGGGCTGAGCTCGAACGACCTGGGCGATATCGAGCGCGCCACGCGGAGCTCAGCCGCGCGGGTCCTGGTGGCGCCCAACTTCGCACTCGGCGCTGTGCTCATGATGGTGTTCGCTCAGCGAGCTGCTCGCTATTTCGGGCGGGCCGAGATAATCGAGCGACACCACGACCGCAAGCTCGATGCCCCATCGGGGACCGCGCTGAGAACCGCAACGCTGATGGCGGGGGAGCGCGCGGGAATGGCTGCCCCCATCGAGCGCGCCGAGGCGGCGGCGAGCGCCCGGGGGGATGATGCGGGCGGTGTGCGGATCCACTCCCTGCGCCTCCCCGGTTCGGTGGCCCATCAGGAGGTCCTCTTCGGGGGTGAGGGCGAGACTCTGACGATCCGCCACGACTCGCTGGACCGGGCGTCATTCATGCCCGGGGTCTTGCTGGGGCTGAAGAAGGTGGGATCGCTTGACGGTCTTACGGTCGGGCTGGAGCATCTGCTCGATCTCGGGTGACGTGAACCGACGTCTTCTGGTGCTGGTCGTAGGGGCGGTCGTGGCTGTCTCCTGCGCGGGATCGGGGGCGGAGCTGTCCGAATCCGGCAACGGGCTGCCCCAGGTGACTGTGGATTTCCCGGCCTCCGCGGAGGCCGGTTCGGTCCGGCCGGCGGTGCTCGAGGTGAGCAACCCGGGCCCCGGCGACATCGGGACGTTGATAGTGGCTTTCACCCGGGCGGGTGATCCCGCCCTGCCAACGCCCATCGTCGACGTCACCGCGGGCAACGCGCCCGGCGCCGTCAGATCGGTCGACCCGGATCCGGCCGCGGTCTCCGACGGGGTCGTGTATCGCTTCAGCTCAGAGTCACCGGGGGAGCCCTTCCTGCCCGACGGCGGCTCGGTCACTTTCACCTTCGACCTCGTGGTCCCGAAACGGCTGGGAGCGGCCGCGAATGCCGTCCAGGTCTACGACGGGAGCGAGATAGACAGGGCCGCCGGTGTCCGCCTCGAAACAGAGGTAGAAGGGTAGCGTGGGCGGCAGGTGATGCTCCGTGCAACCGGCAGAGGAGGTAGGGCGATGTCCCAGGGAAGCTTCGGACAGGTGATCACGGCGATGGTGACACCGTTCAAATCCGACGGGTCCCTGGACCTTGCCGGGGCGTGCAGGCTTGCCGAGCACCTCGTCGCCAACGGCTCCGATGGGATCGTTCTGAGCGGTACCACCGGCGAAGCGCCCACCCTGTCCCGGGCCGAGAAGCTGAGCCTTTTCTCGGCGGTCATCGAGGCAATCTCGGGACGGGCCAAGGTGATCGCCGGCACCGGAACCTACAGCACCGCCGAGTCGCTCGATCTCACCCTCGAGGCAGCGGCCCTGGGGGTGGACGCCTGCCTGGTCGTGACCCCCTACTACTCCAAGCCGCCTCAGAACGGGCTGGTCGCCCACTTCGGAGCCATTGCCGACGCATCGCCCGTCCCGCTGATTCTCTACGACATCCCGGGCCGCACCGCCCGCCGCATCGAGCGGCACACCCTGGTGACTCTGGCGCGCCACGCCAACATCGTTGCGGTCAAGGATGCCGTCGGCGACGCGTCGGAGACGGCTCGGGTTCGCTCCGACCTCGATGCCGCCGGTCTCGAGAGCTTCGAGATCTACTGCGGCGACGACGTGATGTTGATGCCGCATCTCGCGGCCGGTGCCATAGGGGTCATCTCGGTGTGCTCGCACATCGTGGGACTTCAGATGAAAGAGCTCTTCGCCGCGTGGGACGACGGAAAGGTCGACGAGGCGCTGCGCCTGTACCTGACGCTGACGGCGTTGTTCGGCACGATCATGACCGTGACCTCGAGCCCGATCGGCATCAAGGCGGCGTGCAGCATGGTGGGTCTCGAGGTGGGCGACCCCCGCCTGCCGTTGGTCGGCGCCACCCGCGACGAAGCGGCGGTCATCCGATCGGCGCTCGAGAAGGCCGGGCTGTTGGGGCCCCCGTGACCAGAGATCCTGTAAGAATCATCTTTCTCGGCGGGCTGGGCGAGATCGGGCGCAACATGACGGTTGTCGAGCTCGACGGCCGGCTGTTGGTCATCGATGCGGGATTGTCGTTTCCCAGTGACGAGATGTTCGGGGTCGACCTCGTGATCCCCGACTTCACCTACGTGAGCGACCGTGCGGACAGTTGCGACGGGATCGTGCTGACCCACGGTCACGAAGATCATGTGGGAGCGCTGTCCTGGCTGCTCAAGGAGATCGAAGTCCCCGTATACGGGACGCGGCTCACGTTGGGCATGGCCAGAAAGCGGCTGGATTCGGCCGGCGTGAAGGCCGAGCTGATACCCATCGACGCCCCCGGGAAGCTGACCATCGGGCCGTTCAGATGCGAGACGCTGGCTGTCTCACACTCCATTCCCGACGCCATCTCGCTCGTCATCGACACCGACCAGGGACGGATCCTCTACACCAGTGACTTCAAGCTCGACCAAATACCCGGTGCGGGGCGCCCGGCCGGCATCGAGGCCTTCAAGGGGGTGGCGGCCCTGGGTGTGGACCTCATGTTGTCGGACTCGACCAACGCCGACCGGGCGGGACGCACGCCGTCGGAGGCGGTGGTGAACGAGGCGCTCGAGGGGATCTTCGCCGGCGCCAGGCGCAAGATCATACTGGCGTGCTTCGCGTCCCATCTCCATCGCATCCAGCAGGTGTGTGAGCGCGCCGAGGCAAGCGGGCGCAAGGTGGCGTTCGTGGGTCGTTCGATGGTCGCCAACGTCGAGGTGGGGTTGGAGCTCGGGTACCTGTCGTTCTCTCCGGGAACGATCGTCGACGTCGCCGAGCTGGGCCGTCATGATCCCGCCGAGGCGGTCATCGTGTGCACGGGGTCCCAGGGCGAGCCGCTGTCGGCGCTTTCGCTCATCGCGTCCGGCGAGCACAAGACCGTCTCGGTCGAGCCCGACGACGTCGTCATCCTGTCGGCGAGCCCCATCCCCGGGAATGAATCGGCGGTTCACCGGGTCCTCAACGCGCTCTACCGGACGGGGGCCGAGGTCTTCCACTCGGGCAACAGCAGCGTTCACGTTTCCGGTCACGCATCGTCGGATGAGCTTGCGGAGCTGGCGTCGGTCGTCCGGCCACGGAACTTCGTCCCTATGCACGGCGAGTACCGGCATCTCGTGCTGCACTCACGTATCGCCGAGGACAGTGGGGTCGCGAAGGGCGATATCTCCATCGTGGAGGACGGCGATGTGCTCGAGCTGAGCGGCGGCAGGATACGACGAGGCCGGCAGGTCCGGGCGGGAATGGTTCTGATCGACGGCCTCGGGGTCGGGGATGTCGGCCCGATCGTGTTGCGCGACCGGAAGACGCTCGCAGAGGACGGAATCCTCATCTGCGTCGTGACGATCGACTCCCAGCACGGCGAGATACTGGCGGGACCGGACCTGATCAGCCGGGGGTTCACCTATCACGGCGAGTCGCGCGAGCTCTTCGAAGAGGCGGCCGGTCGCGTTGCCGAGGCTCTGCAGGAGCTCAGCGTGCAGGGCGTGACCCAGTGGTCGACGATCAAGAAGGCGTGCCGTCACTCGCTGGGGGAGTTCGTGTGGAAGCGGACCCGTCGCCGGCCGATGATCCTGCCGATCATCATGGAGATCTGAGCCCCGGAGGGTCCGGTATCCCGCCCCCATTCGACCCCGGCCGACCGACCGACCTGCGGCCATCCCAGGTGGCCCGCCGTGTTACATATGTTGCCTCCTGTTAGATTTGTTCAAGCACCCCACTAGGGAGAGAGGCCCCCGCTGGCTTCAAGCACCCGCCGTCCCAAGCGTCAACCCCCATCCACCCGGGCAACGCCGTCGAGGCGTGCGTCTGCGGCGCGCCCCCGCAAGCGAACCGCCGTCGCCGCCAAGAAGCGCAGCACCCGGACGCGCCCGGGGACCGGGACGCGTCCGGCCCGGCAACGCCCTGCGACGAGGCGGCGCAGGCCCTCGATCGGCGCCGTCGCGTTGGCCGCCCTTCGGCGAGGAGCTCTGGGGCTTGTGGGACTGCCGGCTGCGGTGTGGGGAGCGGTCGTGGTGGTCGTGGGCCTCCTCGGCGGGATGGGCGTCTGGCTGGGATCCGGTGGGCCGGTGGGCAAGGGGTTCGAGGTGGTCTGCTCGCTGCTGTTCGGCGACGTCGGCGTCGTGCTGCCGGTGGTCGTGGTGGCCGCGGGAGGCTGCCTGCTCCATCCCCTGGCCCGCCCGGACGCCGCACGGATCACGGCCGGCGCGCTTATAGCCGTCGTTGGGGCGTCTGGTCTCTGGCACCTTGCCGGGGGCGACCCACGGGTTTCGGCGTCGCTCGAGCGGCTCTCGGAGATCGGGGGAGTTGCGGGTGCGATGTCGGCCCGGCCCCTCGCAGACCTGGCGTCGGCGTGGGTGGCTGCTCCCCTGTTGGCGGCGGCCTGTTGCCTGGGCGCCATGGTGGTGACCCGAACTCCGTTCAGCCGGGTGCGCGGATGGACGGTCGCAGGAGGCGCGAGCGCATGGGCCTTCACGCGCGGCCTCTTGGCGGGCGTCGAGACCGGCCCCGAGCGGGACGGCCGGGCGGCGCCGCCGCCACCGGCGCCGGGCCCGGCCGGGATCGAGGCGGCCGATGACGGCTCCGCTGAATCCACCGGCGCACGTGCCCCCTCGGAGGGACCCAGCCGGGAGGGGCCGGCCCCGGACGGAACCGAAGCCGGGGTCGCGCAGCAACTGGCGATGCCCGTCGGCGAGACGCGTTCCTACCGTATGCCTCCGATGGAGCTTTTGGCCACAGGGGACGAGCGCGAGGTATCGGGGCGCTCGATCCAGGAGACCACCCGGATACTCGAGGCGACCCTCGATGAGTTCAAGGTCGACGCGGCGGTGACCGGGCACACCTCAGGCCCGACCGTCACCCGCTTCGAGGTCGAGCTGGGCCCCGGGGTGAAGGTCAACAGCGTGTTGAGCCTGTCCAACGAGATGAAGTACGCACTCGCCTCGGGGGAGCTGCGCTTTCAGGCGCCGATACCAGGCCGCTCCGCCATCGGCATCGAGGTCCCCAATCGCACCCGCAGGCTGGTCACGGCAGGCGACATCCTCCGCTCTCCGGGGGGCCGCGCGAACAAGCACCCCCTGGCGACCGCGCTCGGCGCCGATGTCTCGGGCGAGGCCGTGCTGGCGAACCTGAGCGACATGCCGCATCTGCTCATCGCGGGGGCGACCAACTCGGGCAAGTCATCGTGCATCAACACCATGATCTCCACTGTGCTGATGCGAGCCCGGCCGGATCAGGTGCGCATGATCCTCATCGATCCCAAGCGGGTCGAGCTCAACCACTTCGCCGGCGTACCGCATCTGCTGACCCCGGTGGTGACCGTCCCGAAGAAAGCCGCAGCGGCGTTGAGCTGGGTGGTTCGGGAGATGGAGATGCGCTACGAGACCCTAGCGCACTCGGCCATGAGAAACCTCGACTTCTACAACGAGGCGGTCGCCCGTGGCGCCATCGTCCGGCGCAGCGACGATGACCCCCTGCCCGAGAAGCTTCCCTACATCCTCGTGGTCGTGGACGAGCTATCGGACCTAATGATGGTCGCCCCCCGGGACGTCGAGAGCGCCATCTGCCGGATCGCCCAGATGGCGCGGGCGGTGGGGATACATCTGGTGATCGCAACCCAGCGCCCCTCGGTCAATGTCGTCACCGGAGTGATAAAGGCCAACATTCCCTCCCGGTTGGCCTTCAGCGTCGCCTCTCAGCAGGACTCGAGAGTCATCCTCGATCAGGGGGGAGCAGACAAGCTGATCGGCCACGGCGACATGTTGTTCCTGCACGCCAATTCATCCAAGGCCAGGCGCATCCAGGGGGCCTGGGTGACCGAGAAGGAGATCGCAGCGATCGTCGCCCACACCCGCAGGCAGGCTCAGCCCGAGTACATGGAGGGCATCACCGCCGACGAACCCGGCGACAACCAGGGCCCCGGAGGCGGTACCGGCGACGATGACCTGCTCCAGGAGGCGCTCGAGCTGGTGGTGCGCTCCGGTCTCGGGTCGACGTCGATGCTGCAGCGAAAGCTTCAGGTCGGCTTCGCACGGGCCGGTCGGATCATGGATCTACTGGAGCAACGTGGTGTCGTCGGACCGTCGGTGGGATCGAAACCGCGTGATGTCCTGATGACCCCTGAGGAGCTCGAGACCAGCGCCCGGAGAGTCTTTCCTCCCTGATGCCGCTCCTCCGGCAGTGGTGGTATGGGGGGTGCCCGAACGAGCTTTTGTCCTTCCCGCCCTGCCATTTGCGTTCAAGTGAGCGTCCGGCCGGCCGAAGACATGAGACAGGTGCATCACGGTAAAGATGAGTGCATGCGGCCGGCGTTGGCGGCTATTGTTCCCCCCGAAAGTCGGAGCTATAATGACTGTGCGTAACGAGGCCACCACTCCGAGTAGCGGAAAGGTGGCAAAGACAGACGGCGGGGTCGTGAGTCAGAACTCGAGCTTGGGCGCTTATCTTTCGGCGGCGCGCCGGCACAAGGGTGTTTCCATCCAGGCCGCGGCCGATCAGACGAAGATCCGCGCCGACTACCTCGCCCAGATGGAGGCCGATGACTTCGGCTTCCTCGCCCCGGCCTACGTGCGTGGTTTCCTCAAGAGCTACGCGCGTTTTCTGTCGGTGGCCCCCGACCCCCTGCTCGAGGAGCTCGATAGGCGCGTGGGAACGAGCACCGTCGGCGCCGAGCAGATCCTGGCCGTGACGAGGTCGTCCGGGAAGTCGTCCCGGCCGGCCGCTTCCTCCACGCGCCGGACCCCTTCGTCCGCGTCTGCGTACCGAGAGCGCCGCTCCGGCAACTGGACGCTGGCGGCGATTCTTGCAGCGGCATCGTTGGCGGCGCTCAGCCTGCTCGGACTCCTGACCGGGGACGTCCCGGCGGAACGGGAGCAGGCGGGAGGGCAGCGACGGGCCGCGGCAACCGAGTCGAAGGAGGAGCGCTCTCGATCGGTACACTCCCGCCCGAAGCGGGAGAAGGACCCGAAGGAGGCCGGTGGCAGGCTGGCCCTGGCCGATGGGATTAGTCTTACCATCGTCGCGTCGCGGGACAAGTGCTGGGTGGACGTCACCTCCGACGGCGTGAACGTGCTGACCGAGGAGCTCGCCCTGGGCGAGAAGGCAACGGTCTCCGCACGCGAGAGCATGGACATCGTCTTGGGCAACGCGCGGGGGGTCGAGTTGATCGTGAACGGACGCAACATAGGGTCTCCTGGCGGAACCGTCGTACCCCTGACGCTGCCCGACGACATCAAGAGCCTTCTCTAGGGTTGGACTAGTCAGGTGGAGCACTGACCGGTGGCGCGCGTCGCCGTTGTCACCCTGGGTTGCCCCAAGAACGCGGTCGACTCGGAGGGTCTCGCCGGGCTCCTGAGCACCGGGGGGCACGAAGTCACCTCCGATACCGCGACGGCCGAGGTTGTGGTTGTCAACACCTGCGGCTTCATCGAGCCGGCGCGCCGGGAGACCGTCGAGGAGGTGCTCGATCTTGCAGATCTGAAGGACTCTTCTGGACTTGCGGGACTCGTCCTTGCCGGATGCCTCGTAGCGCGCTCCGCGTCGGAGCTCGCCGAGGCCCTGCCCGAGGTCGACGCCTTTGTGGACTTCGCTGCCTATCCTCGCATTGCCGAGATCGTCGCCGACGCCGCCGGCGGCGAGCTGAGCTCGAAGATCCACGGCGACCCCGGGACGCGCTTCGATCCGGCATGGTGGGATGCGACCATCGCGGCAAGCCCGAGGCTCCGCTTCGGGAGGGCTCCGTGGGCCTACGTCAAGATCGCGGAGGGGTGCAACCGCGGCTGCACGTTCTGCTCCATTCCGCTCATGCGGGGACGCCTCAGGTCACGCGCTCCGGAGGTCATCGAGGCTGAGGTGCGCGGGCTCGTCGCCCAGGGCGTGTCCGAGCTGTCACTGGTGAGCCAGGACTCGGTGATGTGGGGGCGGGATTCAGGTGACGGCGATTTGCTGGGGCTGCTGGGGCGTCTCGAAAGCATCGAGGGCCTGCGCCGCCTTCGGCTCATGTACCTCCATCCCCAGGGTGTGACCGACCGGCTGATCGACCGGATGGCGGCCTCGGATGTGATCGTCTCCTATTTCGACCTGTCCCTTCAGCATGTCGCCCCCGAGGTCCTGAGGAGCATGGGCCGGTGGGGGAGCGCCGGCCGCTTCACCCGGATGATCGAGCGCATCCGGGCGCAGGACCCCCTGGCGGGCGTCCGGTCCACTTTCATCCTGGGTTTCCCGGGCGAGACCGAGGCTCACGCGGCCCAGGTGGAGGCGTTCGTGGCGGAGACCGACCTCGACTGGATCGGAGCGTTCACCTATTCACCCGAGGACGGGACCAGGTCGGTTCACCTGCCGGACCGGGTGGCGGAAGCGGTCGCCCGGGCGAGGACCGAGAGGGTTGCGTCCGCCGCCGAAGTCACGATGGAGCGGCGCGCTCGGTCGCTCGTCGGCCACAGGCTCGAGGTCCTGGCGGAGAGCTTCGATCGTGCGGGCGGGACGTGGGTGGGTCGCTCCCACAGGGAGGCCCCCGAGATCGATGGTGAGGTGCGCTTCACCGGCGCCACCGGGGTGTCGGTGGGCGACCTCGTCGAGGTGCGGATCACCGGCAATCTCGGCGCCGATCTCGAAGGGGTGTGGACCGGGGCGGCGCCGGGCGCCCCGCCGGAGGGCGCAAGCGCCTTCCCGGTGCCCTCGACGCTCGGTTGAACGCGGAGGCGGGGGCATGAACGCCGAGATAATAGGCGTCGGGACCGAGCTGCTGCTCGGGCAGATCGCAGATACCAACGCACAGCACATCTCGACGGCTCTGGCGGAGATCGGGGTTGATGTGCACCGTCACACCGCGGTCGGCGACAATCTGCAGCGGATGACGCTCGTCATCAGGGAGGCTCTGGCGCGCTGCGACGCCCTCATCATCACCGGGGGACTGGGGCCCACCCCCGACGACATCACCCGCGAGGGCGTTGCCGCAGCCCTGGGGCTCGAGCTCCGTCGCGACCCCGAGCTCGTTGCGCTCATCCGGGCGATTTTTGCGAGCCGCGATCGAGCCATGCCGGACTCGAATCTGCGCCAGGCCGACCTTCCCGCCGGCGCCAGAGCCATCGCCCCCGAGGGGACTGCACCCGGTTTCACACTCGAGAGCCCCACCGGAGTCGTCTTCGCTCTTCCCGGAGTGCCATGGGAGATGAAGGCGATGCTCGAAAAGGCGGTGCTGCCCGAGCTCACGGTTCGATCGGGTGGCGCAGCCATCGTGAGCCGCCAGATCCTGGTTCTCGGCCTGGGTGAGTCTCTCACCCACGAGAAGATCGCCGACCTCGTCGACGCACAGACGAACCCCACGATCGCCTACCTGGCGGGAAAGGGGCAGGTGCGCGTACGGGTGACCGCAAAGGCGGGTTCCCAGGCGGACGCAGCCGCCCTGATAGATCCCGTCGAGGCCGCGATCCGGGCACGCCTGGGCCCGGCCGCCGTTCCCGGCGACCATGACAGCCTCACGACGGCTCTGCCCGCGCTGCTGGCGGACCGCGCCGCCACTGTGGCTGCGGCGGAGTCGCTCACCGGTGGGCTCATCGGAGTGGAGCTTACCCGTGCGCCGGGGGCGAGCGCTTTCTTCCGGGGGTCGCTGGTGTGCTATTCGGATCAGGCGAAGACCGAGGTCGCGGGGGTTCCTCGGGACATCCTCGACTGCTTCGGGGCGGTGAGCGAGCAGACCGCGGCCGCGCTCGCGACGGGAGCGGCGTCCAGGCTGGGCGCCGATCTCGGAGTCGCCGCGACCGGAGTTGCGGGCCCGGGCGAGCGGGAGGGCCAGCCGGTTGGGACGGTCTTCGTGGGGGCATGCTGGAAGGGCAGGACAATAGCGCGCCGGGCGTTCACCTACGGGGACCGGGACAACATCCGGGCGCTCGCCGTCACCGCAGCGCTCGACCTCGGGCGGCGCATGATCGAGGGCACCGCCTGACCCCGGCCGCAACCACGGTGCGCCTGTTCGTGGCGGCGGAGGTGCCCCGGCCGGTGCTGGCCGATCTTCAGGAACGCGTGCAGCGCCTCATCGGATCCCTTCCGGAGGCGCGCTGGACCGGGGAGGCGACCCGGCACATCACGCTCAAGTTCCTCGGCCCGACCGAGCCGGAGCGGCTCCCCGAGGTGCAGAGGCGGTGCACAGCCGTTGCCGCCGCAGGATCGCCGTGCGATCTCCGCATCGAGGGACTCGGGGCGTTCCCCCGGCCGGGCAGGGCGACGGTGCTGTGGGCCGGGGTCGGCGATTCCGCAGGGATGCTCGGGCGGCTGGCAGGCGGACTCGACGCCGCCTTCAGCACGATGGGTTACCGGGCCGAGGCGCGTCCCTTCGCCGCGCACGTGACCCTGGCCCGATTCCGGCGCCCGGCGCGCCTCGGCCTTCCCGATCTCGAACCCCTCGAACCCTTCCTGTTGAGGGGGATCCACCTCTACCGGAGTCACCTGTCGGCCGCAGGCGCCCGGTACGAGCCACTCGCGGCTTTCCGACTGGGCGAGATCCATGGCGTTCGGGAAGAGGTTGGTGGGGCCGGTGGTTGACCGAGGACGGGGAGAGCGTGTCGAAACCCGGAGGACTGCGCCGATGACCGAGCCGATTCACCCACAGACCACCATCGGGCACGTGCACCTGAAAGTCGCCGATCTGCCCAGAGCCGAGGCCTTCTACCGGGACGTGCTCGGTTTCGAGGTCGTCACACGATACGGCTCGGCCGCCTCCTTTCTGTCGGCCGGCGGGTACCACCACCACATCGGGCTCAACACCTGGCAGAGCAGGGGGGCCCACCGCCGCCCGATTACGCGACCGGGTTGTTCCACCTGGCGATCCTGATGCCGAATCGGCAGGAGCTCGCCCGCGCCGTGAAGCGCATCCTCGATCACGGCGTGAGCCTCGACGGGATGTCGGACCACGGCGTGAGCGAGGCAGTCTACCTCCACGACCCGGATGCCAACGGGATCGAGATCTACCGGGACAGAGACCGGTCGGAGTGGCCGACGGAGCCGGACGGCTCGGTGAAGTTGACGCTCGAGCCGCTGGACCTGGCCGACCTCCTGTCCGAGCTGGACTCGTAGCGGGCGGGGCGCCGGGCGGCTCTCCCCCGCCAGACCGCCCGCGCCATCCGTCTCAACCGGGTGCTCGGGCGCTCCTTGCTTGCTCTGGGGGCGGCGACCCCGATACTCCGTCTCGACGGCCCCCGGCAACGGCGAACATGGTTCAAGACCGAGCTCTGCGAGCCGATGGGAGATTGTGGGCCATCTTCAGTTGCGGCGCGTTGCGGCCGCCGTATCTCTCGCTTCGCTGGCCCTCGGTACCGTCCTGGGGCCTTCCGCTGCGGCACCCCGGCTCGATGACGTCGAAGACGCTCGGCGGAGATCGGATGCCGCCGCAGCGGCACTCGAAGGCGCCCGGGCTGAGCTCGGTTCCGCCCGGGGGGCCGTGGCCGACGCCCGCGCCCGGCTCGCCGCCATCGAGCGGAGCTTCGAGCTGGTGGTCGAGAGATACAACCTGGTGGCGGAAAAGCTTCTCTCCCTCCACGCCGACAGAGCCGCCACCGAGCTCGCCATCAGGCGCCTCGAGCGGAAGATCGCCCTCAACGAGGCCGACGCTGCGGCGATAGCCAACGAGCTCTACAAGGGCGGCGCCCAGAACACTCTCGAGACCCTCCTGTCGTCCGAGAGCTGGGCCGACATCGAGCAGCGACTCGAGATCATCAGGTCTTCGGAAGCGGCGCGCCGGGAGGTCTTCGCCGCCCTTACGGTTTCTCGGGCCCGGTTGCAGGAGGAGGTTGCCGAGCTCGACAGGCAAACCGCCACGGTCGCCGAGGTCCGGGGGCGGCTCGCCGGGCTGGCCCAGGAGATCGATTCCAAGGCCAGGGCACAGCGCGACGAGATCGCCAGGCTGAACACGATCGTTGCGGGCGCCGAGAGGCACAGGGCGCTCCTCGCCGAGCGGCGCGCCACGGCGGAACGACAGCGGAGGCGCGCCGAGCAGCGGTGGGACAGATACCAGGCCAGGCAAGCCGCTCTCGCACCCGAGGTCCCGGCCGGCGGGGTTGCCCCCGAGGCCGTCGCTCTCACCGGAGCCTCCGGCGGGGGCCGGCTTGCAGCCGAGGCGGCACTGTCCCAGCTCGGCAAGCCGTACGTGTGGGCGGCCGACGGGCCGGACACCTACGACTGCTCGGGTCTGACGATGTGGGCCTGGGCCCACGCGGGTGTTGTTCTCCCACACAACTCCGGTGCGCAGTTCGCGGCGACGGCGCGCGTGGCGGTGGCCGACTGGCAGCCGGGAGATCTCCTGTTCTTCGGAAGCCCCATCCATCACGTCGGGATGTACATCGGCGACGGCGATATGGTTGAGGCGCCCTACACGGGGGCCTTCGTGCGGATCGGTTCGGCGGTGCGGCCGGATTACGTCGGCGCCGGGCGCCCCTAGGACCTCCTCGCCGGGGGGGTCGGCGCACCGGGGCCAGCCCGGAACCGCCGGCCGAGGACCTCCATTGCACTCTGGCGGACCCGCTTACCGGGCTCCCCGCTGCAACGGCGCCGCCCGCCCGCCCGGTGGAAGCCACAGGTTGGATTGGCCGTCTAACCTGCGGCCGTCCCCATCGGTCCCTGCGGCGTCTGCGTGGCGAACTGGGTCTTGTACAACGAGGCGTAGACACCACCCTCCCGAAGTAGCTCATCATGGGTGCCCCTCTGAGCCACCCGCCCCCCATCGAGCACCAGGATCTGATCCGCAGCCCGGATGGTGGACAGGCGGTGGGCGATCACTATCGAGGTCCGCCCCTCGAGCGCGGTGGCCAGCGCGCGCTGTATGTGAGCTTCGCTCTGATAGTCGAGGTGGGCGGTCGCCTCGTCGAGGATGACGATGGCCGGGGCCTTCAACAAGACGCGTGCGATTGCGATCCGTTGTTTTTCTCCGCCAGACATGCGGTAGCCCCGTTCCCCGACGACGGTGTCGTACCCGTCGGGAAGAGCAGCGATGAGGTCGTGAATGCGCGCCGAACGGCAGGCTGCGACGATTTCCTCGTCGGTGGCGCCGGGCCGTGCATAGCGGAGATTGGCGGCGATGCTGTCGTGAAACAGATGAGCGTCCTGGCTCACCACTGCGATCGAGTCCGCCAGCGATTGCAGTCGCAGCTTGCGGAGGTCTTCTCCGTCGATGCGGATCGCGCCGGAGGTGACGTCGTAGAGGCGGGCTATCAGGTGGGAAAGGGTCGTCTTGCCCGCCCCGGAGGGCCCGACCAGCGCGGTCATGGTGCCGGGCTGGGCCACCAACGAGACACCACGCAGCACCCAGTCGGAGGCCTCGGCGCCGGCCCCCGCCATGCCCTCCGCTTCCAGCGAGGCGACCGTGTAGCCTGCCGCGGCCGGATACCGGAACCAGACGTCGTCGACTTCGATGCGTCCCTCAGGTGATTCCAGTGCGACTGCACCTGGTGGATCCGAGATGGCGAGGGGAGTGTCGAGGATCTCGAAGACGCGCTCGAACGAAACCAGAGCACTGAGAATGTCCACCCGGGTGGTGCTGAGGGCGCTGATCGGGCTGTAGAGCTGCTGCAGGTAAGCGGCGAAGGCTACGACGGTTCCGATGGACAGTGTGCCCAGCACGACTGCGCGACCCCCGAAGAGATACAAACCGGCAGTTCCCGCGGCCGCAATCGCGGTCAGCGCCACCGCAAACGTGCGCGCCACCAATGAGCGCCGGATTCCCGCATCGCGCACCTCGCCGGCGCGACGCGAGAACTGATGCGCTTCGTCGTCGGGGCGGCCGAAGAGCTTGACCAGAAGAGCACCGGAGACGTTGAAACGCTCGGTCATGACGGCGTTCATGGCTGCATTCATCTCCATCTGGCGGCGGGCTATCTTCTGCACCACGCGCCCAACCCGTTGCGACACCAGCAGATACACCGGCACCAGGGCCAGCGCAAACAGGGTTATGCGCCAATCCAGATACAGCATCGTGACGAGCGTGAAGGCGACGCCCATGGTGCTGGAGACCGTGGTGCTGAGCGTCGACGTGACCGCTTGCTGCGCGCCGACGACATCGTTGTTCAGGCGGCTGATCAAGGCCCCCGTCTGGGTGCGGGTGAAGAACGCGATCGGCATCCGCTGGACGTGATCGTAGAGCGCAGACCTGAGGTCGTAGATGAGGCCTTCCCCGACGCGCACCGCCATCATGCCGCCCACCAGCGAGAGTCCGGCGGAGGCGAGCGAAAGCAGCAGCGCTGCAACCGCGAGAGCGGTGACCGCCGCCAGGCTCTCCGACGGGATGGCGTAGTCGATCAGCGCCCGGAATACCAACGGCGGCAGCACTGCGATCGCCGAAGAGAACGCGACCACCGCCAGATAGAGATAGACCCGGGTGTGATAGCGGCGGACGAACTTCCACACGCGCAGCATCACGGCTCGGTCGAGCTTTGCGCCCTTGAGCTTTTCGAGATCGCGTCCGTGATACATCATCGTTCGATCACACCCAATCGGTCACTCGGGCAAACAAGACATGCAGGCGTGACATTCCGGCGGGCTGCCCGCAGGAAGCGGGCTCAGGGCCGGCTTGCGGTCAGATGGCGGTTATGTGGCTGCAATGGGGCGCCGTCGACGGCGCAGTGATGCCGGCGCGCCGGGGCCTTGGAGGGGAGCACGTCATTGCGGATGGTGATCCATGCAAGCACGCCGCCGGCCAGTGACAGAGCCGCAGAGATGAGCATCGCAGTGCGGAACCCCGGCGCAAACGCGGCCGGGTCGAGGTAGTCGCTGCCGGTAAGGCCGGCCGCCACAGGGAGAGCTGCGACGGCCACCAGCCCCGCGATCCGTGCCACCGCGTTGTTTATGCCGGAGGCAACCCCGGCATGGCGGTCGTCCGCCGACGCCAGCACCGTCGCGGTCAGAGGTGCGACAGTCAGTGACAGGCCGAACCCGAAGATGATCACCGAGGGGACCACGCCGGTGAAGTAGCCGCTGCCGGCCGAGATGGTGGACATGGCGACCATGCCCGCGGCCATCCCCACGGGACCGGCGGACATGGGGAGGCGCGGGCCGATTCGCTGGGCGAGCTCGCCCGCACGCGCCGAAAGAGCCAACATCAGGAGCGTCAAGGGGACGGTGGCCAGGCCCGCCTGCAGCGGCGAGTACCCGAGCACCTGCTGAAAGTGAACGGTGAGGAGAAAGAAGACGCCGCTCAGCGATGCGTAGACGATGCCGGTAACCAGGTTGGCGGCGGTGAACTGATGAGACGAGAAGATGTCGGGAGGGATCATCGGGTGGCTTCCGCGCCGCTCCACCAGGACGAAACCGGCGAATCCCGCCACACCGACCACCACCGCCACAAGGACCAGGGGCGAACCGGCGCCGCGTTCGGGCGCCTCGATGAGGGCGAAGGTCACACCCGCCAGACCTGCCCCGATCGCAGCCGCTCCCAGGATGTCGGGGCGGCGAACGCTTGTCGGGTCGTGGGTCTCGGGCACGTGCCGGACACTCACGAAGATGACGATCGCGGCGAGGGGAACGTTCAGCCAGAAGATGAATCGCCATGACAGCGCGTCGATCATGTAACCGCCGAAGAGGGGCCCGATCGCGGCCGAGACCCCGCTCAGACCCGACCACGCGCCCACCGCCCTGGCGCGATCTTCGGGGTGGAACGACGCCTGGATGATCGCGAGGCTCGCCGGCGTGAGCAGCGCTCCGCCCACACCCTGGAGGACGCGCGCCGCTACCAGCATCTCGAGGTTCAACGCCAGCCCGCAGAGGAGGGAGGCCGCGGTGAACCACACGACTCCGGCGATGAACATGCGCCGGCGCCCGTAACGGTCCCCGAGGGCGCCGCCGGTGAGGATCAGTGCAGACAGGGTCAGAAGGTAGCCGTTGAGTGTCCATTGCAGGCCCGACAGCCCTGCGTCCAGCTCTTCGCCGAGGACCGGCAACGCTACGTTGACGACAGTCGCGTCCAGCGCCGCGAGGGCCGATCCGAGGATCGAGGCGAGCAGCACCCAACGCCCGCCGGCGGCGCCGTAGCGAACCAGGCTGTGCCCTTCGGCGAGCTTGTCGCGCGGGCCCGGCGGCTCTTCCCGACCCTGCGGGCCGTCCTGCGCGTGCACTTCGCCTAGGGCGGACGCCTATTCGGCGTCCGGGACCGGCTGGGGCGGCGGAGGGCCCGTGTAGCGGGCGCTCGGGCGGATCAATCGGTTGTCGGCGGCCTGCTCGAGAATGTGAGCGCACCATCCGATGGTCCGGCTCGAGGCGAACGTGGGTGTGAACATGGTGCGCGGGATGCCGCACGAGTTCATCACCACGCCGGAGTAGAACTCGACGTTGGTCCTGAGCTTGCGTCCGGGCTTCATCTCTTCGAGGACGTTGACGACCGTCTCCTCGATCTTGCGCGCGAACTCGTACTGTTCTCCGCCGAGATCCGCGGCGACATCCCGGAGCAACAGCGACCGGGGGTCGTCGGTCTTGTAGACGCGGTGCCCGAAACCCATGATCCGCTTTCCATGTTCGACCGCGTTGCGGATCCACGGCTCGGCGTTGCCGGGCTCACCTATCGCGTCGAGCATGTCGAGGGCGCGGCTGGGGGCGCCCCCGTGGAGCGGGCCGGACAGAGCGCCAATGGCCCCGACGACTGCGGCGCCCAGATCGGCGCCCGTCGAAGTGATGACACGGGCTGTGAAGGTGGACGAGTTGAAGCCGTGATCGATGGTGGAGATCAGATACTTCTCGATCGCCCGTGCGAACTCGGGATTGGGCTCCTCGCCGGTGAGCATGTAGAGGTAGTTGGCGGCGTAGGGGAGCTCGGGATGGGGCGCTACCGGCTCGTGGCCTTCGTTGAGGCGGTAGAGCGAGGTGACGAGGGTGGGGACGAGTGCGCAGGTGCGCATCGCCTCGGCGCGGAGCTCCTCCGGCTCGAGGTCGAGCGACGGCCGATAGTCGAGAGCGTAGGTCGTCGCCGAAAGCGCGGTTCGGAGCGCGTCCAGGGGGATGAAATGATCCCCTGCCTGCGCGATCGCGGGGAGCAGGTCGGCCATCGCGTCCGGAAGCTCGCGCAGAGGGGCGATCTCCTCGAGCCAGTCGTCGTGCTGGTCCCTGGTGGGGAGCTCGCCGTGAAAGAGCAGGTACCAGGCGTCCTCCAGGGTCCTTTTGGCCGCGACGTCGACGGCGGAATACTGGCGGTAGTGGTAGAAGCCCTCCTCGCCCCGTACGTCGCCGAGCTCGGTGGTCGCCACCACGACCCCCTCGAGACCCTTGGGGGCGTCGTTCTCGGAGCCGTCGGAACCGGAGCTCCCGGATTGCTGGGTCTTGGTTTCTGGCATCGCGCTGAACCCTCCAAAGCTCGATCTTCAAGGAACCCGCCGTGCAGTCGGCGCCGTTGTCGACCCGGGCAACCCTAAGTATGTCGCGCCCGGGGGCACCCGGGAGCCCCGCACCGCCGGCGTCCTCCAACCTCCCGACGTCGCGATGTGCCATAATCCCATCCGGGTAAGTACGGGATCGTAATTACCCGGGCAGAAATTCGAACATATGTTCGCCTTGTGCGGTTAAATGTCACAGCACCTCTCTAGAGTCTTCGATGTTGACAAGACCGATTGGAACCGGGGCATCGTCTCGGGCTAGCTCAGGAGGACTAAGTGGCGAACATCAGGGACCACGGCGTAGGCGTAAAGGACCACAGCCGCAATCTGACCGGACGCGACGCCGTCCTGGACATGGCCTTGGCCCAGATCGAAAAGCAGCACGGCAAGGGATCGATCATGCGACTGGGCGACGACGGATCGAGGCTCAACGTCGAGGTCGTCCCCACCGGGTCGCTTGCCCTTGACCTTGCGCTGGGGGTGGGGGGCCTGCCGCGCGGCCGGATCGTCGAGATCTTCGGTCCGGAGGGCTCGGGGAAGACGACGGTCAGCCTGCATGTGGTGGCCGAAGCCCAGAAGACGGGCGGTCTGGTCGCGTTCATCGACGCGGAGCACGCCCTCGATCCCTCCTATTCGAAGGCGCTGGGAGTCAACATCGACGATCTGCTGGTGTCCCAACCCGACACCGGCGAGCAGGCGCTCGAGATCGCCGACACGCTGGTGCGCTCAGGCGCCCTCGACGTGATCGTCATCGACTCGGTGGCGGCGTTGGTGCCGCGCGCCGAGATCGAAGGTGAGATGGGCGACACCCACGTCGGCCTCCAGGCGCGGCTGATGTCGCAGGCGCTCCGAAAGCTGGCCGGGAACGTCAACCGCTCCCAGACGATCCTCGTGTTCATCAACCAGATCCGAGAGAAGATCGGGGTGATGTTCGGGTCCAACGAGACAACCCCGGGTGGCCGGGCCCTGAAGTTCTACTCCTCGGTGAGGCTCGACGTTCGCCGTATCGACTCGCTCAAGGACGGCGCCGAGATCGTCGGATCACGCGTCCGGGTCAAGGTGGTCAAGAACAAGGTCAGCGCGCCGTTCCGCAAGGCCGAGTTCGACATTCAGTACGGTTTCGGCATCTCCAAGGAAGGAAGCCTGCTGGATGTCGCCATCGACCACGGATTCGTGAGGAAGTCGGGGGCGTGGTTCATCTACGGCGACGACCAGCTGGGCCAGGGCCGCGAGAACGCCAAGACCTTCCTTGCGGACAATCCCGATATCGCAACCGAGATAGAGCTCAAGGTCAAAGAGAAGCTGGGGCTGATCGACTCCGAGGAGGACGCCCTGCCGAGCATCGACCCCGCCCCTGCCAAACCGGCCCTCTAGCCTCGTCCGATGGTGGCGATTCGACCCGGCGCGCCCGCTGTGCCTCGCGACACCGATCTGAGCGAGGCGATGCACCGAGCGGGCAAGCTCCTCGAAAGAAGAGCCCGTTCCGAGCTCGAGCTCACCGAGCGCCTGACGGGGGCCGGATTCGACCGGCCGATCGTCGATCAAGTGATCGAGCGGCTCATCGAGATCCGCCTGATCGACGATCATGCCTTCGCCCTTCAGTGGATCACCGAGCGATCCGTCCGCAAGGGATTGGCCCCTGCAGCTCTGGGGGCCGAGCTCGAAGCCAAAGGAGTCTCCCGGGACACGGTCGAAGCGGCGCTGGCGGAGGCCGCCGTGGATGAGGAAGCCCAGGCACGCGAGGTGGCCGTGCGTCTCTCTCGAAAAGTGGCGGGGCGCCCCGCGTCTATCCAGGCAATCCGGCTTCGGGACATGCTGGCGCGCCGGGGGTTCTCGCAGGAGGCGGCCGTGGCGGGCGTTCGGGCCGTGTTGCCTCCCGAGGGTTGGGACTAGCTGGGGGGCCCACCCGGGCTCAGATCGGGCAGTCCGGAGCGGTTGGGGTTGGATGTGTCGGATGGGGCACGGCTTGAGGGTCGAGGGTCGTACCATGGAGCCCGGTACATCAATCAACCACCCGAAACGGTGCAGATGAAACCCAGAGCGATCTTTTCGAGCCGGCCGTGCCGGCTCCACGCGGAGCGCCGGCCTCGGCGCCTCCCCTCGAACCTTGTCGCGTCCGAGCCGTCGGCCCTCGAGGGGCCTCCGGCCGATGCGCTGCGAACTGCTCTGTCTTGCCTGTACTGCGCCCTCGCGCGGCAATCCGCCGTCGCGTCGGCCGGGGGAGTCACTGAAAGGAGCGAGAGATGGAGATCGTGCTTGGTCTCGTCCTCGGCCTCCTCGCCGGAATCGGCGTCGGCTATCTCATCCGCAGAACGATGGCGGAGCGACAGGTTGCGTCGGCCGAGAATCGGGCGAGGACCATCCTCGAAGATGCTCGGCGAGCCGGCGAAGCCGCCAAGCGCGAGGCACTGGTCGAGGCAAAAGATGAGATCTACAAGCTGCGGGCCGATGCGGAGGATGAGCTCAAACAGCGCCGGGCCGAGAGCGACCGCAAGGAGCAGCGCCTAGAGCAGCGTGAGGTCGCCCTCGATCAGCGGGTGACATCTCTCGACCGCAAAGAGCAGGTCGCCGAGACCAGGGTGGCCGAGATCGCCGAAGCGAGCACCGAGCTCGAGCGCCTCGCGGCCGCCGCACACATCGAGCTCGAGCGAGTGGCCGGCATGACCGCGCTGGACGCCAAGCAGGCGTTGGTCGAGCAGATCGAGGACGTCGCCAAGAGAGACGCCATGCTCATCGTGCGCGACCTCGAGTCCCAGGCCAGAGAGGAAGCGGACCGGCGCGCCCGCAAGATCGTGTCGATCGCGATGCAGCGGGTCGCCTCGGAGTTGACGACGGAGTCGACCGTGACCACGGTGACCCTGCCGAGCGAGGACATGAAGGGCAGAATCATCGGGCGAGAGGGACGCAATATCCGCGCCTTCGAAAGCGCTACCGGAACCAACCTGATCATCGACGACGCGCCGGAGGCGGTCGTTCTGTCCTGCTTCGATCCGATCCGCAGAGAGAGCGCCAGGCTCACGCTCGAGAAGCTGGTCAGCGATGGGCGCATTCAGCCGGCGCGCATCGAAGATCTGCACGAGAAATCCAAGGCCGAAGTCGAGCGAGCCATTCAGGAGGGCGGCGAGTGGGCCGTTCTCGAGACCGGCATCACCGACATGCATCCCGAGCTCGTCCGGGTGTTGGGCAGGCTCAAGTTCCGCACCTCGTACGGCCAGAATGTCCTGAGGCATGTCGTCGAGGCCTCCCACATCGCGGGGATGATCGCGGCGGAGCTTGGAACCGACGTCGCCTTGGCCAAGCGGTGCACGCTTCTGCACGACATCGGCAAGGCCGTCACTCATGAGATCGAGGGGTCGCATGCGATCATCGGGGCGGAGATCGCCCGCAGGCTCAAGGAGTCGCCCGAGGTCTGTCATGCGATCGAGGCGCACCACAATGAGGTCGAGCCCCGAACGGTGGAAGCCGTGATCACCCAGACGGCGGACGCAATATCCGGCGCCCGCCCGGGGGCGCGCCGGGAGACCCTCGAGACCTATGTGAAGCGCCTCGAGCGCCTCGAGGAGATCGCGATGGAGTTCGAGGGCGTCGACAAGGTCTACGCCATGCAGGCCGGTCGCGAGGTGCGGGTCATGGTCAAACCCGACCATGTTGACGATCTTCAGGCCGAGGTCATCGCCCGCGACATCGCCAAGAAGGTCGAGGAGGAGCTTCAGTACCCCGGCCAGATCAGGATCATGACGATTCGCGAGACGCGCTCCTCCTCATACGCAAGGTAAGCGGGAGGACCTCCTCTTCTGTTAGCTTTCGCCGTGGGCGGCGAGGTTTGACGAGGGAGGCTGACATGACCCGGCAACAGGTGGGATACGCATCACCGTCCGAGGCAATGCAGGCGCCGAAGGAGGACATCCTCTACGTCGCCGGTCTCTACGAGGGCACGGGGGTCGACGAGCCCGACTTCCTCGCGGTTGTGGACGTCGATCCGGAGTCACCTACCTACTCCCAGGTGGTTCACCGTACCGCCATGCCCAACGTCGGCGATGAGCTCCACCACTACGGCTGGCAGGTGTGCAGCTCGGCATGTCACAGCACGAACAACGAGCGGAAGCATCTCGTCGTCCCGGGGCTCAGGTCCTCCCGCATCCACATAGTCGACGTCGCGACCGACGAGCGTGCGCCGAAGATCGTCAAGGTGATCGAGCCCGAAGTCGTCAAGGCCAAGACCGGTCTCTCTGCACCACACACCGTCCATTGCATGCCCGGCGACAACGTTGTCATATCGATGCTCGGCAACGCGGAGGGGGGCAGGGGCGCCGGCTACCTGGTGCTGGATGCGACCACCTTCGACATCAAGGGTCGCTGGGAGGCAAACGGAGCGCCGGAGTGGGGTTATGACTTCTGGTATCAGCCCCGACACAACACCCTGATATCGAGTGAGTGGGCCGCACCCGAGACCTTCATGCCCGGCTTCAAGCTCGAAGACGTGGCCTCGGGCCGGTACGGGCACTCGATCCACTTCTGGGATCTAAATGATCGCAAGGTCACCCAGACGATCGACCTCGGCGACGAGGGGATGATTCCCCTCGAGATCAGGTGGTTGCACGACCCCGCCGCGGAGACCGGCTTCGTCGGAGCGGCGCTGTCCTCGGTGGTATGGCGTTTCTACAGGGACGGAGGAGGGTGGGCCGCCGAGAAGGTGGTCGAGGTCGAGCCGCGTGACCTCGAAGGCTTTCCCGTCCCTGTCCCGGGTCTCATCACCGACCTCGTCCTGTCGATGGACGACCGTTTTCTGTTCTTCTCAAACTGGCTGCACGGCGACCTGCGTGGCTACGACGTCTCCGACCCCGCCCATCCCAGGCAGGTGGGGTCGGTGCTCCTCGGCGGCCTGTTCGACGAGGCGGTCCACCCCAACGGGACGGTCCTGCACGGCGGTCCTCAGATGCTGCAGCTGTCGATGGATGGGAAGCGCCTCTACGTCAGCAACTCACTGTTTTCGACCTGGGACAATCAGTTCTATG
>Ga0136620_10000046_pt1 | contig 44890 bp, 39 predicted proteins | sample AntDrymUQ4162106_2_FD_104806 | JGI IMG/M metagenome (GOLD analysis project Ga0136620, IMG submission 104806) | Polar desert sand microbial communities from Dry Valleys, Antarctica - metaG UQ416 (21.06) | ecosystem: Environmental > Terrestrial > Soil > Desert | place: Antarctica: Dry Valley... | reverse complement strand
GTCGTCCCGGCGCCGACGGTTGCGGTTCACCCACCACCGCCGGCACCGCCTCCACCTCCTCCCCCACCCGGCGATGATGACGGCGGCGGGGATGATGACGGCGGCGGCGGGGATGACGGCGGCGGGGATGACGACGGCGGCGGCGGGGATGACGGCGGCGGCGGCGGGGATGACGGCGGCGGCGGCGGGGATGACGGCGGCGGGGATGACGGCGGCGGCGATGACTGACGCGCGGTTGCCTGGACGCTCCCACCCTAGGGCTCCGTCAGGCGTGCGCATCCGCATTCTCGGCTGGTACGTCGTGCTGCTGGCCGGCGCAATCGCCGTGGGGCTGATTCTGCAGCGAGAGGCGCTGCTGCAACGCCTCGAGGGGGAAATCACCGAGTCGCTGGAGCAGGAAGCGCGGGAGCTCAGCTCGCTGGCCCGTGAGGGGGTCGACCCAGCCACCGGGGAGCCGTTCGGCGACGATGTGGAGGCGATCCTGACCACCTTTCTCGGCCGCAACCTCCCGAACGAGGGCGAGGTGTTCATCGCCCTCGTCGACGGGGAGGCGCCGCGCACGACGCCGTCCCCGGAGCCGCTGCTGGAGGACCAGGAACTGGTGGATCGCTGGACCGGGCTGACGACGACCGAGGCGGGTGAGCTGGTCACCCCATCCGGGCCGGTCCCGTACCTCGCCGTACCGCTGACCGCCGACGGTGCCAGGACGGCAACGTTCGTCGTAGCCAACTTCGTCAGAGGGGAGCAACAGGAGATCGAGTCGGCCGTCGGTGTCACCGCGGCCGTTCTCTTCATCATCTTGCTGCTGGCCACCGCGGCCGCCTGGTTGGTGGCCGGGCGCATCCTGCGGCCGGTGCAGGAGGTTACCGACACGGCCCGGTCGATCACCCAGGGGGAGTTCGGCAAACGGATCCCGGTCCGCGGCAACGACGAGATAGCCGAACTCGCCCGCACCTTCAACGCCATGGTCGACCGGCTCGAACTCGCCTTCGACACGCAGCGCACGTTCATCAGTGATGCCGGGCACGAGCTGCGGACGCCGATCACGATCATCGGCGGTCACCTGGAAATGCTTGGCGACGACCCGGACGACCGCGCCGACGCCATGGCCATAGTCAACGACGAGTTGCACCGGATGGCGCGGATGGTCGACGAGCTGCTGTTGTTGGCCCGCACGGAGACTCCGGACTTCCTGCGCCGGGAACCGCTGGAACTACGGTCGTTCCTGGGCGACCTGTTCACCAAGGCATCCGCACTCGGCGACCGGGAATGGGTGCTGCACGCCGACGCCTTCGGCACGATCTGCGCGGACGGGCAACGGCTGACCCAGGCGGTGCTGAACCTGGCCCGCAACGCCGCCGGACACACCGAGCCCGGCGGAAAGATCACGCTCGGCTCGGACCGTGCGGCCGGCACAGTCCGCATCTGGGTGCAGGACACCGGAACCGGGATCAGCCCCGACGACCGGGAGCGGATCTTCGAGCGCTTCGCCCGCGGCCGTGATCGTCGCCGCAGCGCCGACGGTGCCGGCCTCGGACTGGCGATCGTGCTCGCGATCGTCGAGGCCCATGGCGGACGGATCGAATTGTCCAGCGAAGTGGGCGCAGGCTCGCTTTTCACCCTCGTTCTACCCGACCAGTGGGAGTCTCCGTGTCTGCCATCCTGATCGCCGAGGACGAGCCTCGGATCGCTGCGTTCGTCGCCAAAGGCTTGGCCGCCAACGGCTTCTCCACAGTTGTCGTCGACAACGGCGTGTCCGCTGCCGCCCTGGCGCGCGACGAAGACTTCAGCCTGATGGTGCTCGACCTCGGCCTGCCGGGGAAGGGCGGGATGGCGGTATTGGCCGAGCTCCGCCAACGCGGGGAGCGGATGCCGGTGGTCATCCTGACCGCGCGCGACGAGATCGACGCCACGATTGCCGGGTTCGAGACCGGCGCGGACGACTACATGACCAAGCCGTTCCGGTTCGAGGAACTGCTGGCCAGGATCCGCGCGCGATTGCGCGTCGACCGGCTGGAGGAGCCGACGATGCTCCGTGTCGGGGACATCGTCCTGGACCTGCGTACCCGGCGAGTCAGCAGCGGCGGTCAGACCGTCGAGCTGACCGCCCGCGAGTTCGCGCTGGCCGAGACGTTCCTGCGACACCCCGACCAGGTGCTCAGCCGGCAGCAGTTGCTGAGCGCCGTGTGGGGTTATGACTTCGATCCCGGCTCGAACGTCGTCGACGTCTACGTCCGCTACCTCCGCCGCAAGCTCGGCCCGTCGGTGATCGAGACGGTACGCAACATGGGCTACCGCCTGGCCGTGCGGCGGTAGCCATGCGCCAGCGGGCGGGTAGCACTGAGCCCGCCTGCGTCCGGAAGACCGGATGCAGGCGGGCGGGGCAATGCGGTGGTGGTGCTGGGGGTCAGATCACAGGGCGGCGCACTGGTCTTCCTTGTTGCCCTGCACCATGTTGCCGCCGCCGGTCGGGGCGGGCCGGTTCTCCTTGCACTGCAGGTTGCCGTCGATCCGGTTGCGGTTGATCGCCACGCCGCCGGTGTTCTGGAAGGCCTGCAGGTCCGCGTCGATCGTGTTGTTGCCGGCGGTGAGCTTGCCGTTGTTGTCGTCGAAGAGCAGCGTCCCGCCGATCGTGCTGCCGGTGATCGAGGCGCTGCCACCCTGGACCAGCTGCACGGCCTGACCGACCGAGGATGTGCTCAGCCGCACCGACCGGGCGTTCTCGGCCTGCACGTTGCCGATGACCCGGATGTTGCGGGCCGTCAGCGAGGCGTTTGCCTCGACCTTGACGGTGCCCTGCACCCGGGTGCCGGTTAGCGTGCACGACGCACCCTGCGGCACGCGGAGGTTGTCCACGGTGACGGCGCCGATGCTGCCCCGGCAGGTGGTTTCCTCGGCGTGCGCGGCGGTGGGGGCGGCCAGTGCGGCGGCCGCCGCGATCCCGGTGGCCAGGATCAGGGTGATGCTTCGCTTCATGGGGCTCTCCTTGGCGTAGGCGGCCCCTGTTGGGCCGGTACCCGCAGGATTGATGACGAACGTGTAGGCAGCGTGAGAGCGCGATGAGACAACGCTCATCTCCCGGCCGGAGGCGGCTCATGCACCTCACCCGCCGGACTCCGGTCGTGCATGTGACCGTCCCGACGTCGTACCGTCGCTGGATGCGCGCTGCCGAGCTGTCCGATGCCCCGCTGCTGCCGTTGCCCGGTGTGTTGCCGCCGTGGCCAGGCAGCCTGCGCGAACTGCACGATGGGGCCGTGTTCGTCCGGCCTACCCCGCCTCGTCGGGAGAACGCCGAACCCGCCCTTTATGTCCACGGGCTCGGTGGGGCCTCGACGAACTGGACCGACCTGGCCTATCTGCTGTCCGAGTGGCTGGACGGCGAGGCCGTGGACCTGCCCGGCTTCGGGCACTCGTCGGCACCGCCGGACGGCGACTACTCGATCCGCGCTCGGGTGCACATCGTGACCAGCCTGATCGAGGACCGCCGTTGCGGTCCGGTGCACCTGCTGGGGAACTCCCTGGGCGGGCTGGTCTCGCTGCTCGTTGCGGCGAGCCGGCCGGATCTGGTGCGCACCCTGACGCTGATCAGCCCGGCGATGCCGGCGTTTCGACCCCCCGGGCACTCGGACCCGCTCATGCCGTTGCTGCTGTTGCCCGGCTTGGCCCGGGTGGCCGAACGCAAGCTGTCTCGGGTCCCGCCGGAGGACCGTGCTCGCGCGGTCGTCGAGCTGTGCTTCGCCGACCCGACGAAGATTCCGGAGCAGCGGCTGGCCGAGGCGACCGAGGAGGTTCGCCGTCGCGGGGACCTGCCATGGGCGATGGAGGCCCTCACGAGCAGCCTGCGCGGGCTCGTGCGCACGTACGTCAGCCTCGGCGCAGCCTCGCCGTGGCGGATGGCGCGCTCGGTGCAGGCGCCCACCCTGGTGGTCTGGGGGGACCGGGACCGGCTCGTCGACGTGTCCCTCGCGCCGCGGACCGCGGCGGCCATCCCCGACGCGCGGCTGCTCGTGCTGGCCGACATCGGCCATACCGCGCAACTGGAGGACCCGGACACCACGGCTAGGGCCGTCATGGGCCTGCTCGAGGACGCCGCAGCCACGCCGAGCACGTGCCGAGGCCAGTCCTGACCGGCGGCCGGCAGGCGCTGTGGCAGGGTTGTCCCTCGTGGGCGAGGTCGAATGGCGGGCGCCGTCGCGGGCCGGCACCCGGCCGGCGGTTCCACCCGGCCGGCTTCGTCGCTTCGTGCAGATGTACGGCTGGCGTGCCTATGCGATCCCCGTTCTCGTCGTCGCGACGTTTGTCACCCTGCTTGATGCGGCCAGCGTGGACTCCGCTGCCGAGGGACCTGCTGCTGTGGACCAGCAGCCGATTCCGCCCCGCGCGCCAACCAGCGCGGTCGTGACGACCACCCCAGCGCCCGTCCCGTCACCTACTGCGGGGGGCGAGCCGGTGAATCCGTCGGCGACGTTCACCGCCGACGCGGCGTTGCCGACGTTCGTGCAACGTGGCGAGGGGACGCTCAGCGTCGTACCGGGGGAGTCCGGCGTACTGGGGGCTGGTCCGCTGTTGCGGTTCCGGGTCGAGGTGGAGGACGGCATAGCCGTCGACGCCGCTGCCTTCGCGCGGGCCGTCGAGGAGACGCTCGGCGACCCGCGCAGCTGGGGGGCCGGGGGTCGCCAATCCTTCCAGCGGGTGGCTTCCGGCTCGTTCGACTTCCGGGTCGCGCTCGTCTCTCCGGACAACGTCAACAGCTTCTGCCCGGGCCTTGACACCCGCGGCTACACGTCCTGCCGCTCCGGCGACCGGGCGGTGATCAACCTGGTCCGCTGGGAGACCGCCGTCCCGGACTACGAGGGGGACATCCCGACGTACCGCCATTACGTCGTCAACCACGAGGTGGGACACGCGCTCGGCAACGGCCACGAGTCCTGCCCCGGCCCGGGCGAGCTGGCACCCGTCATGCAACAGCAGACGTTTGGCCTCGAGGGCTGCGTCAAGAACGCCTGGCCCTACCCGTAGCTGGAACATCGGCGGCCGGTCTGCGGTTAATGGACGGCGTACGCCGGAAGCTTCCCTGAAGGAGACGCACGTGTCGCTGCCGCCCCTGGTCGAACCTGCCGCCGATCTCAGCGTCGACGAGGTACGCCGGTACAGCCGCCACCTCATCATCCCGGACGTCGGGATGGCCGGGCAGAAGCGGCTCAAGAACGCCAAGGTGCTCGCGGTGGGCGCTGGCGGCCTCGGCTCGCCGGTGCTGATGTACCTCGCCGCGGCCGGGGTGGGAACTCTCGGAGTGGTGGACTTCGACGTCGTCGACGAGTCGAATCTGCAGCGTCAGATCATCCACGGCCAGTCCGACGTGGGGCGGTCCAAGGCCGAGAGCGCCCGGGACTCGATCAGGGAGATCAACCCGTACGTCGACGTACGGCTGCACACCGAGCGGCTGGACTCCTCCAACGTCATGGAGATCTTCGCCGACTACGACCTGATCGTGGACGGCACCGACAACTTCGCGACGCGCTACCTCGTCAACGACGCCTGCGTGCTGCTGGACAAGCCGTACGTCTGGGGCTCGATCTTCCGTTTCGACGGCCAGGTGTCGGTGTTCTGGGACGCCCACGGCCCGAACTACCGCGACCTGTACCCGGTCCCGCCGCCGCCCGGCATGGTGCCCTCGTGCGCCGAGGGCGGCGTGCTCGGGGTTCTCTGCGCGACGATCGGCGCGACCCAGGCCACCGAGGCGATCAAGCTGATCACCGGGATCGGTGAGACGCTGCTGGGCCGGCTGATGATCTACGACGCCCTGGAGATGACCTGGCGGACCATCAACGTCCGCAAGGACCCGAACGCCGAGCCGATCACCGAGTTGATCGACTACGACCTCTTCTGCGGCACGGTCTCCGACGAGGCCGCCGACGCCGCGCGTGGCTCGACGATCACCGTCGGCGAGCTGAAGGACATGATCGACGCGGGCAAGGACTTCTACCTCGTCGACGTCCGCGAGCCCAATGAGTACGAGATCATCAAGATCCCCGGCTCGGTGCTCATCCCCAAGGACCTCATCCTGCGTGGCGAGGCGTTGGCCGAGCTGCCGCACGACAAGCCGATCGTGCTGCACTGCAAGTCCGGCGCGCGCTCGGCGGAGGCGCTGGCCGCGGTAAAGGCCGCCGGCTTCTCCGACGCAGTCCACGTGCAGGGCGGCGTACTCGCCTGGCAGAGCCAGATCGACCCTGCGCTTCCCACCTACTGAGCCGCCCGGCACCGTACATCCCGCCACCGTCCTGCTGAGTCGCGCGGATTACCAACGAGAGCGCGGGTTGCTCAGGGTCCGCCGGTGTATTTCAAGATGTACAGACCGAAGTCGATGTCACTGGCGGCGACGTACTCGGTGTTATCGGAGCTGAACACCTGCACGCCCCAGAAGTTGTTCCCGCCGCGGTCGATGAAACTGCCCACCTCCGCGAGTTCGTTGTTCCGGATGTCCAGGACTCGGAACCCACCGGCGTAGTAGGACAGATAGGCCCGGCTCGGGTTGATCGACGAGGTAGCCACCTCGTGCACGCTCAGCGCTCCGAATCCGGAGGCGAAGCGTGGTTTGTGCGCCTCGCGGATGGCGTAGGTGTCCAATTCGGTGCCCGTGCTGGCATCGAACAGGTGCACGTAACCCCAGCCGTCGAAGTACGACGTGAACACCACTTCGTCCCCGACCGTACCGATCGGAATCGGGGCGGTCTCAGTACCGTCGCCGGTCAGGCAGGCCTCATCGTCGTACGGCTCGTCGAACAGGGCGTAGCCCTGATCCCGCGGGATGACGCCAAAGGTCGGGATGTCGCCTTCGACGCTCATGCCGAGCGTGGCTGTGCACGCGTCGGAGCCTTCCCGGTTGAAGATCAGCACCGCGATGTAGCCGCCGGCCCGCTCCACGTTGGGAAGCTTGTCGGTGAAGTCGCACTCCCCGCGTTCGACAACCGCGACCTGGGACCCGTCGCCGGGCGGCACTGCTGGATCGGTGTCACAGGCGCGACCGACGAAGACGGTTTGGCCCTGGATGGCCTCCCCGGGCTCGAGCTGGGGGGTGTCGCTGCCCTGACTGGCACTCAGCGTGGTGTCATCGGTGAGGTTACGGCCCTCCAAACCAAGCGGCGAGAAGTCTTCGTCGGCGCCGATGAGGTACTCGTTGTCCCTGGTGAATTCCGCCTGATGGCCGTTGCCCTCCGGCACCTGGGCCTGACCAGTGGATTCCAGCAGCTCCGGGTCGGGGTTGGTGAAATCGGTGTCGCCGATGTACCGCGGCCTGGTCGGGTCGGACACGTCGAGGGCGACGTAGCCGGCGTCCCAGTACAAGGCGACCATGACCTGCGCCCCTCGATCCGCTTCACGGTCACGTCGTGGAAGAAGACCTCGGTCAGGGTTGGCTGGTCGGGCTGCAGGATCTGCGGGAACAGTGCGTCTAGGTCGTACTCGGCGATCTTGACCGGCCGGCGGGGATTTGTGATGTCGAAGATGTCGACGTCCTCGCCTTCCTCGTCGTCGACCAGCACGGCGTACGCCTTGAGTCCGTCCTGCCAGGCCAAAAGCACTGTGCACCTGGTCGGCGACGTCGTCCCCGTCGGGAACGCCGTCTGTGTCGAAGTCACCGAAGCCGGCTGCCAGGATCCGAGGATTAGCCGGGTCGGTGACGTCGACGAGTGTCGCTCCACCGACCGCCGTCTCCGACTCAGCACAGATCTCGTTGTTGAAGATCAGCACGTCGCCCCGGAAACGGAGGGTTCTCACTGAGGTGACCTGAACGCCCTCGCCGACGAAGCTTCCTTCGCCCGTGGGGATGAACCCGATCTCCTCCGGATTCTCGACGTCGGAGATGTCCACGACATGCACGCCACCCTCGCCGCACGGAGTGGTGTATGCCGCCAGGTAGGCGGTGTCCCTGAATACGGTCACATCGGCGATCCCGCTCGGTACGGCGGTCAGCTGGAGTTTGCTGATGAGCACGACGTTGTCCTGGCGAGGAGGCAAATGCCCGTCGAGCCCGTCGTGTTGGCCCGGATCGCGCTTCGCAGCGGTCTTGTCCACCCCATCGCGAAGCAGGTCGGTACGGGGCGATCGGACCACGCCTGAGGTACGACGTCGGCGACCCGCCGACGATGTCTAGGACCGTCCGGCTGATCGTCCCCAGACTCCTGAAGCCGACATCGAGGCAGGCGTCGGTGACGCGCCGATCGGTGTCACGCAAGAGGAACATCGCGCGTTCGACGCGGCGGCGCTGCAGATACCGTGTGGCGTCTCGCCAAACGTCGCCGGGAGGTCCGGATGCAGTGCGCCTCGGAGACGTACGCGATCCGGGCGAGCGCGCTGACATCTAGCGCATGGGCGTAGGTCGTCTCGGTTACGGCGCCCCCGGGTTCAGCGTTAGGCGCGGCCCTATCGCAGCCTGTCGAGCGCCTTGCCGATGCGGCGCTGCCTGGTCTCGGCGGTCTTCGCTGTCGATACCCAATACGAACCACTGGCGCTGGCTGTAGGACAGGCCGGCGAAGAACCGGCTGGCGTCCGCATCGCCGGCGAGCGCTGCGGCGAAGTCAGCCGGCACGGCCACCTCGCGCGGTTCGGTGTCCAGCTCGATGTCGACATCCACCTCGTCGCCGGCGGCGACACCGGCACCGCTGCGGTTCTCCGCACTGACCGGGATCAGGTACTCACCACCGCGAGGGGCCACGGTGGTCCGGTAGGTGTGTCCGCGCATCATCACGCGCACGGCGGGCTTCTTGCCGGCGCCGAGACCGGCGATGATCGCCGGCGGCACGCGCATCCCTGTCGCCGTCTTGCCGCCCAGCTCCACCGTGGTGCGGAATCTCATGCGGCAGAGTATCCAGGTGTCGATGTCGGACTGGATCCTGCACGTCGACCTCGACCAGTTCATCGCCGCGGTGGAGGTGGGACGCCGGCCGGAGCTGCGCGGCCGGCCGGTCGTGGTCGGCGGCTCCGGCGACCCGACCCAGCGGCGCCAGGTGGTGGCCACCGCCTCGTATGAGGCCCGTGAGTTCGGTGTGCGGTCGGGCATGCCGTTGCGGGCGGCGGTACGGCGTTGCCCCGACGCCGTGTTCCTGCCGTCGGACCCTTCGGCGTACGAGGCGGCCTCGGCACGGGTGATGGACACCCTCCGTCGGTTCCCGGTAGTCGTCGAGGTTTACGGCTGGGACGAGGCGTTCCTAGGTGCCCGGACTGAGGATCCGGAGGGGTTGGCCGCGGCTGTCCGGCGTGCGGTGACCGCCGCGACCGGACTGTCCTGCTCGGTCGGCATCGGGGACAGCAAGCAACGCGCGAAGCTTGCCACCGGCTTCGCCAAGCCGGCCGGGATATACCGGCTCACCGAGGACAACTGGATGGCCGTCATGGCCGACCGGCCGACCGAGGCGCTGTGGGGCATCGGGGCCAAGACGGCCAGGAAGCTGGCGGCCGCCGGGCTGCTCACCGTCGGCCAGCTGGCGCGGGCCGATGCCGGTGAGTTGGCCGAGCGGTTCGGTCCGACGATGGGCCCGTGGTACCGGCAACTCGCGCTCGGCGGTGCAGACACCCAGGTGACCGGAGCTCCCTGGGTGGCGCGTTCCCGGAGCCGGGAGACCACGTTCCCGCAGGACCTGACCGAGCGGTCGGAGGTCGACGAGCAGCTCGCCGTACTGGCCAGGGAGCTGACGCGCGACGTCGTGGCCGATGGCCGGCGGGTGGCCAGGGTGGCGGTCAAGGTCCGGTTCTCGTCGTTCTTCACGCGGACCCGGATCGTGACCCTGCCGGCGCCGACCTCGGCGGTCGGTGACGTCGAACGCGCAGCGTTGGCTCTGCTCGACCGGTTCGAGATCATCCGGCCGGTGCGGCTGCTCGGAGTCCGGGTCGAGTTCGAGCCAGTGATCAGCCATGCCGGCTGATGTCAGGATGGGCCGTGCCCGCCCCCGATCCGGCTTACGACGACCCGGCCGACTTCGACGAGGCGGTGTACGAACTCGTCGAGCGGATCCCGCCCGGATGGGTCATGTCCTACGGTGACATCGCCGAGTACGTCGGCGTCTTCGGCCCGCGGCGGGTGGCGCAGGCGATGTCCCGCTGCGGCGGCGCGGTGCCCTGGCACCGCGTCCTGCGGACCGACGGGACGCCCGCGCCGCAGATCGCCGTGGAGCAACTGGCCCGGCTGCGCGCCGAAGGGGCTCCGGTCCGCGGTTCGCGGGTCGACATGCGTACCGGTCGGTGGGACGGGCGTCCTCGTCCCGATGATCATGGAGCAACGCCGATCTGAGCCGGCCAAAGCCCGTGATCATCGGCAGCTGGCGCCGACCGTCCCGACGGTGTCGGACCGCCGTGGTTGTATCCGGGGATGCCCCCGTCGTACCGCCTGGTCCGACCGGAATCGCCTGCGGTCCGGCCGCTCGTGCTGGACGACGCCCAGCGCCGGGTCGTCCACCACGAGCAGGGGCCGCTGCGCGTGCTGGCCGGACCGGGGACGGGTAAGACGACAACCCTCGTCGAGGCCGTGGCCGCCCGGATCGAGGCGGGAGTCGACCCGGAGTCAACCCTCGTCCTGACGTTCAGCCGCCGGGCCGCCGCCGAACTGCGGGTGCGCATCGCGGCTCGGGTGGGCCGCACGATCCGGGAGCCGCTGGCCCGGACCTTTCACTCCTACGCCTACGGCCTGCTCCGCCGGGCAGCGGCGCAGCGGGGTGAACCGCCGCCGAGGCTGCTGTCCGGTCCCGAGCAGGACGCGGTCATCCGTGACCTGCTCTCGGGTCAAGCCGAACGCGCCGGCTCCGTGGTCTGGCCGGCGCGGCTCGGCGAGGCCGTCAAGACCCGCGGCTTCGCCTCCGAACTGCGCGACCTGATGCTGCGGGCGTACGAGCGGGCGGTTCCGCCCCGTCAACTGGACGAGTGGGGCCGCGAGCGCGGCCGCGACGATTGGCGCGCCGCGGCCAGATTCATGCAGGAGTACGCCGATGTGACGGCACTTGCCGCGAGCCACTCGGTCGCGATGGACCCGGCCGAGCTGATCCGCGCGGCGATCGACCTGCTTCGAACCGACGCGGACAAGCTGGCCGCGGAGCGCGCTCGGCTGACCAGCGTGTACGTCGACGAATACCAGGACAGCGACCCGTCGCAGGAGGAGCTGCTGGGGCTGCTCGCCGGCGGCGGTCGCAACCTGATCGTCGTCGGCGATCCGGACCAGGCGATCTACGCGTTCCGCGGTGCCAGCCAGCGCGGCATCCTCGACTTCCCGGAGCGGTTCCCGTGCGTCGACGGCGCGCCGGCGCCCACCATCGCCCTGACAACGTGCCGGCGCAGCGGGGCGACGCTGCTCGCCGCGTCCCGGCGGGTGATCGATCACGTGTCGGGGCCGCGGCGACAGGACCATCGAGATCTCGGGACCGCCGCCGACGAGACCGGCTCGGTCGACGTCCACGTCTTGACATCGGCGAGTCAGGAGGCTGCCTTCATCGCCCATCGGTTGCGCGAGGCACATCTGCGGGACGGAACGCCCTGGTCGCAGATGGCCGTCCTCGTCCGATCAACCTCTCGCCGGCTCGCGGTGCTGCGCCGCGCGTGCATCTCGGCCGGAGTTCCGGTCGCCGTCACCGGCGACGAGCTCCCGCTGGCTGAGCAGCCCGCGGCCACCGCGCTGCTCGACGTTCTGGACGCCGCCATGGCCGCGGACGGCAACTGGCCGGCCGGCTTCGACGAGGCGCTGGCGATGGCTCTGCTGGTCTCACCGCTCGGCGGCGCCGATGCGTTGACGTTGCGCCGGCTGCGCCAGCAACTGCGGCGGGCAGCAGCGGTGGCCGGCGACCAGCTGCCGTCCGGGACGCTGCTCGTGCAGGCGCTCCAGGAGCCACGCGATCTGCTGGCCGTCGAGGACCGGGTCGCCGCACCTGCGCTGCGGATAGCAGCGCTGCTGGCGAAGGCGCGGGCGGTCGAAGCCGAGCCCGGCAGCACGGTCGAGGACGTGCTGTGGTCGGTGTGGCAGGCCAGCGGCCTCGGCCCGCGGTGGCAACGGGCGGCGCTGCTGCCCGGCCCGGCTGCCGCGGTCGCGCACCGAGACCTCGATGCCGTGGTGGCACTGTTCGATGCCGCTGGCCGCTTCGTCGACCGGCTGCCGCGGACCGGCTCCCGCGCGTTTCTCGACCACGTGCGCAGTCAGCTGATCCCGGCCGACACTCTGGCCGCGCGGGCGCCCAGCGGTGAGGCGGTCCGCGTGCTGACCGCCCACGCCGCCAAGGGGCTGGAATGGGACCTCGTCGTGGTGGCCGGCGTCCAGGAGGGGCAGTGGCCGGACCTGCGGGTCCGCGGCAGCCTGCTGGGCTCCGAGCAGCTCGTCGAGCTGGCCGCCGGTCTCGACCCGAGCACCGTCTCTCCGGTCAGCGCCCTCCGCGACGAGGAGTGGCGGCTTTTCTACGTCGCGGTCACCCGGGCCCGCCGGCGGCTGCTCGTCACCGCGGTGGATAGCCCGGACGGCGTCGTCCCGTCCCGGCTCGTGGACGCACTCGACGAACGGCTGCTCGCCGACGGCGCCCGTCCGCACAGCGAGGTGCCTCGGCTGCTGGCGCTGCCGGCCATGGTCGCCGAGCTTCGGGCGGCCGCAGCCGACCCGGTCGCGAGTGACGGGCGGCGAGATGCTGCGGCAGCGGAGCTTCGCCGGCTGGCTGCCGACGGCGTGCCCGGCGCGGACCCGGCCACCTGGTGGGGTGCCCTGCCGTTGTCCGACGTGCGCCCGGTACGCGACGACGACGAGCCGGTTTGGGTGTCGCCGTCGAAGGTCGAACGATTCTCCACGTGCGGGCTGCAGTGGCTCCTGGAGTCCTGCGGTGGCTCCAGCGGACCAGGACCCAGCCAGAGCGTCGGCACCCTCGTGCACGACGTCGCCACCCTTGCCGTGGACGCCGGCGTTGAGCTCGACACCCTGCTGGCCCGGCTGGACGAGAGCTGGGAGCAGCTCGACCTGGGCGGCCCGTGGTACTCCCGCCACCAGCGAGAGGAAGCCCGGAAGATGCTCGAACGGCTGCGGACGTGGCTCGGCCGAAAGGGCGCCAGGGAGCTGATCGGCTGCGAGCTGGACTTCGAGGTCGAGCTCGGCAGGGCGGTGCTGCGCGGGCGGGTGGACCGGCTCGAGCGGGACAAGGAGGGCCGCCTGGTCGCCGTCGATCTCAAGACCGGCACGACCCGGCCGCGCAAAGCCGACCTGGACAGCCACCCCCAGCTAGGTGCCTACCAGGCCGCGGTGGAGAGCGGCGGCTTCGCCGAGCACGGGCAGAGTTCGGGCGGCGCAGATCTGGTGTATCTCAAAGGCTCCACGTCGGTGTTGCCGCAGGGCGCGCTCTCCGGCAGCGATGACCCGGGCTGGGCCGAGCAGCTGATCCGCCGAGTCGCGGACGGCATGGCGGCGGCGACGTTCGTGGCCACCGAGAACAAGCACTGCCGGATGTGCCCGGTCGCGACGTCATGTCCGCTGGTCGCCCGCGGCCGGCAGGTGACCGGATGAGCCGAGAGCGAGTGAGCATCGCAGCGACGAGCCGTGAGCGCAGCGCACGAGGCGGACCAGCGATGACCGCGGCTACCCGCACGGTCGTCGATGCCTGCGCGCTGGCCGAGCTACTGGGGCAGCCGGCCCCCACCGCGGAGCAGGCGGCGGTGATCCAGGCGCCGCTGCGACCTGGGCTCGTCGTGGCGGGCGCCGGGTCGGGAAAGACCGAGACGATGGCCGCCCGGGTCGTGTGGCTGATCGCCAACGGGCTGGTGCGGCCGGAGCAGGTGCTGGGACTGACCTTCACCCGCAAGGCGGCGGGGGAGTTGGCGGCGCGGATCGGTAACCGGGTCCGGCAGCTCGCCGCCGCCCGGGTGGTCGCGGAGGAAGTGGTGCTGGCCGGTGAGCCGACCGTCTCGACCTACCACTCGTACGCGGCGCGGCTCGTGGCCGAGCACGGGGTGCGGCTCGGGGTCGAGCCGACGTCGCGGCTGCTGACCGATGCGGTGCGCTGGCAGTACGCCGCCCGGGTGGTCCAGGCCTACGACGGTGACATGAGCCACGTCACCATGACCCCGGCCTGGATCACCAAGGAGCTGCTCGACCTGGCCGAGGAGATGGGTGAGCACTTCGTCGTACCGGAGGAATTGCGCCGCTACACCGAGCGGCTGGTGGCTGACGTCGAGGCGCTGCCCGGTTCGAGTCGGAAGACTGGGGTCTACGCGAAGGTGCGCGGCGCGCTGGACAGGCAGCTTGCCCGGCTGCAGCTGTTGCCGCTCGTCGAGCAGTACACGCGAAGCAAGCGGGCGACCGAGGCGATGGACTACGGCGACCAGATGGGCGTGGCGGCCCGATTGGCGCAAGCCGTTCCGGAGATCGGCCAGGCCGAGCGAGGCCGCTACGCCGCCGTCCTGCTGGACGAGTACCAGGACACCAGCCACGCCCAGCTGGTCTTGCTGCGCAGCCTGTACGGCGACGGGCACCCGGTCACTGCGGTAGGTGACCCATGTCAGTCGATCTACGGCTGGCGCGGGGCAAGCGCGGGGAGCCTGCAACGCTTTCCCGAGCAGTTTCCGGTAGCTGACGGGACCCTGCTTCCCGAACCGGCAGCGGTGCAGGAGCTGTCGACGAGTTGGCGCAACGACGGTCGGATTCTGGATCTGGCCAACGCCGTGGCCGGTGAACTGCGCACCCGCGGGGCGGTCGTCCCTGTGCTTGCCGCGCGGCCCGGACGCGAGACGGCCGGCACGATCCGTTGCGCGCTCTTGGAGACGGCCGAGGACGAGGCGCAGTGGATCGCCGCTGGAATGGCTGAGGTGTGGCGGGACAACGCGGCCCGGACCGCGACGGGATTGGCCGGACGATCCGCGGCGGTGCTCACCCGGCGGCGTTCCCAGCAGCGGGTACTGGAGACGGCGCTGCGCTCGCGGGGGATCCCGGTCGAGGTGCTCGGACTCGGCGGCCTGTTGGACACCCCCGAAGTGCTCGATGTCGTGTCGACGTTGCGGGTCGCGGTGGATCCCAGCGCCGGGGACGCGCTGCTGCGGCTGCTGTCCGGCGCCCGCTGGCGGCTCGGCCCGAGGGATCTCGCCGCCCTCGGCCGCCGCGCCCGGCAACTGATCGCCGACCCCGGCACCGGCGAGCTGCCGGTGAGGAGTGATCGCGAGGACGAGGGCAGTGTGGTCGACGCGCTTGACGACCTCGGTCCGCCGTCGGCGTACTCCCCGATGGGGTGGCGCCGGCTGACGGCGCTGCGGGACGAGATCCGGCTGCTGCGCCGGCGACTCGACCAGCCCTTGCCCGACCTGCTCGCCGACATCGAGCGGACGATCGGTCTCGACGTGGAGGTGGCAGTCCGCCGGCCGGGAGAGCAGGCGCTGGCCCGCGGCCATCTCGACGCGTTTCTCGACATCGCCGCCGACTTCGCCGCCGACCTGGCCGGAGGCGGCGCGGGCGGGTCGCCGACCGGTTTCCTCGGCTACCTGCAGGCCGCCGAGGAGCAGGAGCGTGGACTGGAGGCCGGAGTCGTCGAGCGCCGCGCCGACGCGGTGCAGATCCTCACCGTCCACGGAGCCAAGGGGCTCGAGTGGGACGTCGTTGCGATCCCCGGTCTCGTCAAGGGGGTGTTCCCGGCAAAGGACGCGGCGGGTGACGTCTGGACGACGAAGCTGGGCGCCGTCCCGTACGCGCTGCGCGGCGACCGGCACGAGCTGCCGCAGTGGGAAGTGTCGGCCTGCCTCGACCAGAAGGATGCCGACGTCAGCCGGGAGGCGTTTCTCGACGACTGTGCCGCGATCGGGCTGCTGGAGGAACGCCGGCTGGCCTATGTCGCGGTCACCCGGGCGCGTTCGGAGCTGCTCTGCTCCGGGTACTGGTGGGACGACGCGCTCGGCTCCCGCGGCCCGTCGGCGCTACTGGATGAGGTGCGGGAGCACGTCGGCTCCCCGGAGCACTGGGAACCGCCGCCCGATGAGGGAGTGGCCAACCCGCGACGTGCCGCGGTCCGCACCGCGAGCTGGCCGGCCGATCCGCTGGGCATCCGACGGGCCACGGTCGACGATGCGGCCGAGCGGGTCCGCGCGGCGCGCCCCCCTGACGCAGCAAGCGAGTGGCACGAGGACGTCGAACTCCTGCTCGCCGAACTGGCCGCTAGCGGGTCGGCTCTCGAGAATGTCGCCCTTCCTGCGCACCTGTCGGTCTCGCAGCTGGTCACGCTCCGCCGGGACCCGCAGCGGCTGGCCGCCCAGCTGAGCCGGCCGATGCCGTTCCCGCCGGCCCCGTTGGCCCGCCGTGGTACGGCGTTTCACGCCTGGCTGGAGCACCGCTTCGGCGCGCAGCGGCTGCTCGACCTGGACGAGCTGCCCGGCGCGGAGGACGCCGGTGCCGACGACGGCGACCTCGCCGTGCTGCAAGAGGCTTTCCTGGCCAGTGTGTGGGCTGACCGGACGCCGGTGGAGGTGGAGGTTCCGTTCGAGTTCCGGTTGAGCGTGCTGTCGGTGCGCGGCCGGATGGACGCGGTGTTCCTCGACGAGGGCGGGCAGTACGAGGTCGTCGACTGGAAGACCGGCCAGCCACCGACCGGCGCGGACGCGGCGGCCAGCGCCGTGCAGCTGGCGGCGTACCGGCTTGCGTGGGCCGAACTCAGCGGGGTACCACCCGATCGGGTCGGCGCCGCGTTTCATTACGTCCGGCACAACCGGACCGTCCGCCCGGCCGACCTGTACGACGCGGACGGCCTTAGGAAGCTGGTCGAGCGACTTCCTACTGCCAGGTCGGGATGAGCGGCACGTCATAGGCAGCAAGTGCCCTGTCGCCGGTAATGAGCGTCAGCCCTTCGGAGCTGGCCTGAGCCAGCAGCATCCGGTCGAACGGGTCACGATGGTGACAGGGCAGCGTGGCCAGGGTGGAGCCGTGCCGAATGAGCAATGGCAGCTCGATGAAGCCATTCGCCTCGACCTGGTCCGCCAGGTCGTCGGGCGCCCGCAGCTTGCCGATCGACTGCTTGATGGCAATTTCGGTCGAGCTGATCGCCGACACGTACACCGCGGCGTCCGGATCGGCGATGCGGTCACGCGCCACCGCACCGAGCCGTTCACCGTCATCGGCCAGCCACCACAGCAGAGCATTGGTGTCGAGCAGCAGCCTTGCGGTCACGAAGCGGGCTCGCCGGAGTCCGCCCCGAGCCGCCGATACAACTCATCGACCATCTCGCCGTACTGTCCACCCGGATTATCGAATCCGTGGCCATCCAGACGCGGCCCGTCCAGCCGCCGGGACCCTAGCCGACCGGTGCTGACGCATCGGCACCAGCCGGGCCACCGGACGCCCGTTGCGGGCGATCACGATTTCCTCCCCAGCTTCGACTCGGACGAGCAGCGCGGACAGCCGGGACTTCGCTTCGTATACATTCACCTGCTTCACCTACCGAAGCAACTTGACCAGCCTGACCAGATCAAGCGGACACGGTAGCCACTCGCTGCAGGATCGCGTCGACTAGGGCATCCGGGGCCTGCTCGGGGATCCAGTGGCTGATGCCGTCCAGCTCGACGAACCGGTAGTCGGCCGCGACGTGCTCCCCGCAGCGCTCCGCACCGGCACGGGCCAGCGCCACGTCGCCGGTACTCCAGACGTACGTCGTCGGCACGGTGACCGGACCCAGCCCGTCGGCGTCCCGCCCGGACATCGCGCGGTACCAGTTCAGGGCGGCGGTCAGGGCGCCCGGCCGGGACAGCTGATCGACGTACTCCTGGATCGCCTCCGGGTCGAGGTCAGCGCCGTCCATGACCCGGCGCAGCCGCCGGGCGTCATCGGCGAGCAGGACCTCCTCGGCCCTTTTACCCGGCAACCGGAACAGCGCGATGTAGGACGCCTTGTGCTGCTGCTCCGGGTCGTGCCGGAACGCCCAGCCGTAGGCCAGCGGGTGCGGGACGGATACCGCGGTCAGGGTCCGGACCCGGTCCGGGTGCCACGTCGCGAGCAGCCAGCCGACGTTGGCGCCCCAGTCGTGCCCGACGACGTCCACCCGGTCCAGGCCGAGCGCGTCGAGCATCCCCACGGTGTCGGCGACGATCGGCCGCATCGCATAGTCCTCGACCGCGGCCGGACGCGCGCCGGGGGAGTAGCCGCGTTGGTCCGGCGCGATGCAGTGGCACCCGTCGGCGGCCAGCCGCGCCGCCACCGCGTCCCAGCACCGACCGGTCTGCGGGAACCCGTGCAACAGCAGCACCGCCCGGCCGTCCTCCGGTCCACCTACCCGCGCGTCGTACACCATCTCCCCGACCGTGATCTGCATGCCGCGGACGTTACCCACGACGCGACGGCGCTGACGGCGGGGTTGACGGCCCAACCGGCCGAGCAGGAATAGATTGCGACCTTGTGGCCAGAGCGAGGCTGTTAGCGCCGGATCCGGGTCGAGGCAGCGGCATCACGACGCTGCTGCCGCAGTCGACGGTGAGCCCGCTGTATGCGATCAGCCGTCGCATGCTGCTTGCCTTTTCGATCCTGGCCTCGACCGTCCTGGTCGTGTACCTCGACCGTGCGGGCTATCGGGACAGCAACGGCGACGGGGTGGATCTGCTCGACGCGGCGTACTACACGACCGTGACGCTGTCGACGACCGGCTACGGCGACATCGCGCCGTTCAGCGACAGCGCTCGGCTCGTGAACATCCTGATCATCACCCCGCTGCGAGTGCTGTTCCTCATCATCCTGGTCGGCACGACGCTCGAAGTGCTCACCGAGCGCGGCCGGATGGTCCTGCAACTGAAGCGCTGGAGGTCACGGGTGAGAGACCACGTCGTCGTCTGCGGCTACGGGACGAAGGGACGCAGCGCGATCCGGGTGCTGCTCGGCGAGGGGACGCCCGCCGAGCGGATCGTGGTCGTGGATGCCGACCGGACCACGCTGGAGGAGGCGCGGGCGGCCGGCTTCGTCGTGGTGGCGGGGTCCTCGACCCGGTCGGAGGTTCTCCGAGAGGCGCAGGTGAGCCGCGCCCGGGCGGTCGTGGTCGCCACCGATGCCGACGACTCCGCGGTGCTGACGACGCTGACTGCACGAGAACTGTCAACTTCGGTGACCATCTCGGTGGCTGTCCGCGAGTCCGAGAACGCGCATCTGCTCCGGCAGAGCGGAGCCAACAGCGTGGTCGTGTCCTCCGAGACCTCCGGTCGGCTGCTCGGCCTGTCCGCAAGCGCCCCGCTGATCGTCGACGTCGTCGAGGACCTGCTCACCTCCGATGCGGGCCTCGCCCTCCTCGAACGTCCCGTGCACCAGGAGGAGATCGGCAAGGGACTGCGTTTCGTCGCCGACCCGGTCCTCGCCGTTGTGAGGGACGGGGCGGTGATCCCGTACGCCGACGACCGGGCCTGGTCGCTGCGCGCGGGTGACCGGCTGATCTGCGTCCGCGCCCGTCCGGCTACGCCCGACGTCGAATCCCTGACGTAGACCCGTTACGTCCGTGCGTTGGTCGCCATACCGACCAGATCTACGGCGTAAGGGTCGCGGATGCCCCCGCCCTGGTTCAGGGCGTTTACGCTGGCTGCCATGAGTGTGACGCCCGGATGGTACGACGACCCGGACGGCGTCCCCGGTCGGCAGCGCTGGTGGAACGGCGCCAGCTGGAGCGATGTAACGAGCGGTGGCACGACCGCGACGGCGCAGGCCATCCGGCCGGCGTACGACGTGATCGAGGGCGGCCGGCCGAAGCGGCTGCGCAGCTGGCTGCCCTGGGCCATCGTCGGAGGTGCGGTGCTGCTGATCGTCGTACTCGCGGTGACTCTCGTTGGTGGCTCCCGCGGCGGCCCGGCGATCGCCGAGCCGACGATCGGCCCGATACCGACGACGGAGTCGAGTGACACGTTCGCGCCCGGTACGACGCGCATCCTCGACCCCGATGCCGGCATCTCCTACGCCTATCTGGGCGAGGGCTGGCGGGAAGTGGACTCCTTGCCCCGCCCGGAGATGCTCGCGGTGCACGGGCAGTACATCGTGACTCAGGAGGCGGTGCCCGACGGTGGACAGTTCGTCGCCGAGTGCAGCTCGGGACCGCTTGCCCGGCAGTTCCAGGTCACCGGCCCGCAGGACTTCGCAGGCATCATCGATCCGCTCTCGGAGTCCTTCCGGGCCAACTACTACCCCGCGCCGAACGAGAGGGACGTGCTGTCATCCGAGGCGGTCACCCTTGCCGGGCGGTCCGGTCACCTGCTGAAGTTCGACCTCACCTGGGACGTCGCCGGTTACGACTCGACCGGGGAGCGGGTGGCGCTGCTGCTCCTGGACACCGGCAAGGAACGCCCCGCCCTGGTCTACATCTCCGTCCCGAACACGCACGCGGAGTTGTACGGCGTCATCGATCAGCTCATCGCCTCCATCGAGTTGCTGTAGCCGAAGCCGGGTTAGGGTCGCGGGCGTGTCCGCAGCCCCGTCGTATCCCATCGAGCGCCTGACCCTCGACAACGGTCTGCGCGTCGTGCTCGCCCCCGACCGTCAAGCCGCCGTGGTGGGCGTGGCCGTCTACTACGACGTAGGCATGCGCTCGGAGCCAGAGGGACGCACCGGCTTCGCGCATCTCTTCGAGCACTTGATGTTCCAGGGCTCGGAGAACGTGGAAAAGATGGCGCACATGCGGCACGTGCAGTCCGCAGGGGGCGTCGTCAACGGCAGCACCCGTCGCGACTACACGAACTACCACGAGTTCCTGCCCAGCAACGCCCTCGAGCGGGCGCTGTACCTCGAGGCGGATCGGATGCGCAGCCCACGGATCACCGCGGAGAATCTCGCCAACCAGATCTCCGTCGTCAAGGAGGAGATCCGGGTCAACGTCCTGAACCAGCCGTACGGCGGGTTCCCGTGGTTGTCCCTCCCGCCCGTGCTGTTCGACACGTTTCCCAACGCGCACAACGGTTACGGCGACTTCGTGGACCTCGACAGCGCCACAGTTGCCGACGCCACCGCGTTCTTCGACCGCTACTACGCACCCGGCAACGCCGTGCTGTGCCTCTGCGGGGATCTCGCCATCGAGTCGACCGCCGACCTTGTCGAGCGGCACTTCGGTCCCATCCCGCGCCGGCCGACGCCGCCGCGTCCGGACGCCGGCGAGCCGGACCTGACCAGTGAGCGGCGACAGTCCACTGTGGACTCGCTAGCGCCGGCGCCGGCGGTGGCGATCGGATGGCGGGTCCCGGATCCGGTCGCCGATCTGGACAGGTACCTGCCGTACGTCGTACTGGCCGAGGTGCTGTCCGAGGGCGATGCTTCCCGGCTGGAACAAAGGCTGGTCCGCCGGGACCAGGCGGCTCTGTCGCAGGCGGCTTACCTCGGCCTGTTCGGGGACCCCTTCGACAGCCGTGACCCGGTGACCCTGACGGTTCAGGCCATCCACCCCAAGCAGGTCGGAGTCGACAAGCTGATCGCGGCGGTGGACGAGGAGCTGGACCGCGTCGCCACGCACGGCCTGGACGACGGTGAACTGCGCCGGGTGAACGCCCGGATCACGACGCAGCTCCTGCGCGAGGCCGACTCCGTGCACGGCCGGACGCTGCAGTTCGCGGCGTACGAGCTGGTGCATCAGCGGGCCGAGCTGCTCGCCGAGCTGCCCGGCCGGCTCGCCGCCGTCACCGCGGCCGACGTGGCAAAGGCCGCCGGGACGCTACGTCCCGAACGCCGTGCGGTGCTCGAACTCGTCGCCGGCGGTGCCCCTTGAGCGTGGTGCCTGCGCTAGGGCCGTCGCGGGCGGTCAGGAAGCCGACTACCGCCGAGCGGGTACTCGCCTCCGGGCTTCGGGTGCTTGCCGTCCGCCGGGCCGGCGTACCGCTCATCGAGCTGCGGTTGCGGATTCCGTTTTCCGGGCGTGCGGCGGCACATCGCGCGCGGGCATCCCTGCTTTCCAGCGGCATGCTGCTCGGAACCGCCGAGCGGACCGAGCTGGAGCTGGCTCACGCGCTTCAAGAACTCGGCACCGAGCTGACTGTGACGACCGACGTCGACCGGCTGCTGATCAGCGGCGCCGTTCTTCGCGCCGGCCTGCCGGCGCTTCTGGAGCTGCTCGCCGAGCTGCTCACCGCGGCGTCGTACCCGGTGTCGCTCGTCGACAGTGAGCGGCGGCGACTCATCGACCAGCTCCGGATCGCCCGGTCGCAGCCCCACGTTGTCGCCAGTGCCGCCCGGGCTCGGCGGCTGTTCGGGGAGCATCCCTACGGTCGGGTGCTGCCCGACGTCGAGGATGTGGCGGCGCTGACCGCAGCGACAGTACGAAGGCTGCATCGCGACCGGGTGCAGCCTGACGGCAGTACACTGGTGCTCGTCGGGGACCTGTCTCCCGCCCGCACGCTGGACGAAGTCGAGCGGGCACTGGCGGTCTGGTCGCCCGGTGCGGCGCCGGTTGTCACGCGGCCGGCGCCGGCGGTCTCGGTCGGACCCGCCGTCCTGGTGGACCGGCCGGGCTCGGTTCAGTCCAGCCTGCGACTGGCCGGCAAGTCCTGCGAACGCACCGATCCGGCGTATCCGGCAATGCAACTGGCGAACCTCGTCTTCGGCGGCTACTTCTCCTCCCGATATGTTGAGAACATCCGTGAGGACAAGGGCTACACCTACACCCCACGCAGCAGCATCGACCACCGTCAGGCCGGCTCGTCGTTCTACGTCGACGCCGACGTGTCGACGAGCGTGACCGCCGCCGCACTGCTGGAGACCCTTTACGAGCTGGGGCGGATGGCGGTCATGCCGGTCGGCCAGCAGGAACTCGACAACGCCCGCCAGTACGCGCTGGGCACCCTGGCGCTGTCGACCGCCACCCAGGCCGGTCTGGCCGCCACGCTGATCGGCCTGAGCGGGCCGGGCCTGGGCCTGGACTGGCTGGCCGACTACCGCCGGAGCCTGCTCGGCGTGACCGTCGACGACGTGCAGGAGCAGTCGCGCGCCTATCTCGCGCCGGCCAAGCTGGTCACCGTCGTCGTGGGGGACGCCCGGGCGATCCGCGCGGGACTGGCGACGCTGGTCGAGGTCGACGTCCCATGACGGATCGGCGGCCGGTGCTGTCTCGTGCGGTCCACGATCGTGCGGCCATCCGCCGCCGGGACACCGACTGGCTTGCCGCGTCGTGGGGGACGGCGCAGGTGCTCGCCGTCGACCCGGACTACACGGTGCCAATCGTGGAGACCGACGATGGGCCCGTGCTCCTGTGGCGGACAGCGTCCACTGTGGACAGTTCTCAGGAATACGTCTTTCTCGGCGAGCACGACGGGACTGCCTACGCGGTGGTCCGTAGCGCTCGTGACCTGCACGCCGACCGCTGGCTGGGGCTGCGGGAGATCGGTGCGGAGCTGCCCGAGGTGGAGGCCGGGCTGCTCGTCGAGGCGATTGCCCTGGCGCAGTGGCACGACCGGCACCTGTACTGCCCGCGATGCGGGCGACAGACGGCCTCCGAGCAGGCCGGTTGGGTACGCCGCTGCACGCAAGGGCACGAGCAGTTCCCACGGACCGATCCGGCGGTCATCATGCTGGTGCATGACGGTGCCGATCGCTGCATTCTGGGCCGGCAGGCGGTCTGGCCGGCCGGCCGGTTCTCCATCCTGGCCGGCTTCGTGGAGCCGGGGGAGTCCGCCGAGGCCGCCGTCGCCCGGGAGGTCTTCGAGGAGGTCGGGGTGACGGTGACCGATGTCCGATATGCCGGCAGTCAGCCGTGGCCGTTCCCCAGTTCGCTGATGCTGGGTTTCACCGCTCAGGTCAGCGGCGACCCGACGTTGCACATCGACGAGCACGAGATCGCCGAGGCGCACTGGCTGACCAGGAGCGAGGTTGCCGAGCAGCCGGCGTACCGGCGGCTGCCCCCACCGCTGTCCATCGCCCACCGGATCATCACCGACTGGGTCGACGGCGTACTGCCCTAGCTTCGCTGGATCGGGCGAAGCGCCGTCAGACGTAGCGGTCCAGGAACGCCACCACCCGGTCGAAGACGTCACCACTGGGCGGGGTGTCGGGGCCGGCCCCGGGCGGGTAGACCAGCAGCTGCGCGTGGGCGAAACCGGGGATCACGATCAGCTCCGAGCGCTCGTCCATGGTCGCGTCGAACAACGCCTGGGCGTCTTCGACCTGAGAGACGCGATCCTGCTCGGATGTGACGTACAGCACCGGCACGTCCGCCAGCGTCGCGGCGGCGGCAGCGTTGCGCGGCTCGGGGGCGTCCGGCGGACGAACGTCGGTGGTCGGAAGAGCCGGTGACAGGGCGATCACGGCGTCGACGTCGAAGTCCGGCGCCCCCGCCGAGACGACGGTCTCAGCGGTCCCCAGCGAGGCGCCGATCACGCCGATCCTGCCGGCCCCGCGGGCACGCAGTTCGGCCACGCCAGCACCGATGTCGGCAACGAGGTCGACCTCGCCGCCGCTGGGGCAGTCGCTGTCGGCGACGCAGGCGTGGTCAAAGGCGAGGATTGTGAAGCCCAGCTCGACCAGGGTCGGGATCTGTCGCTCCCAGGTGCACCGGCCCTCGCCCGAGGCGCCGTGCACCAGGACCAGGCCACGCGGACCGCTGCCCGCCACCAGCGCGGACAGCCGGGGACCGTCCGGCACGTTGACGTCGATGAGTTCGGGATCCCCGACGTCGGGCAGGCAGCGGGGTGGCCCGGTCGTGAGGTTCGGTGCGGACGAGACCGGGTCGGTTGTCGGTCCGGCCGCGTCGCGACTCGAGGTGCAGCCGGACAGCAGGAGCCCGACAGCGGCGAGGAGGCCAGCGGCATGACGAATGCTCACGACGGCTGATGGTACGTCGGCCAGCTACTCGATTCGTTGCTCACAGCCGGCTGAGCAGCGCCGGGTGCTGTTGGTCGTCGGTGCGGATCACGATGTCTGCGATGCCAGCCGGATCCACCTCCTCCTGGTAGCGCAGGAACGCCGGCAGGGTCCAGTGCTCGTCCGCCGGCGTACGCCGGGCCAGCGCCGCCGAGCCGACGCTGACGTGCACCGTCAGGTCGAACGGCAACCCGCGGCCGAGCAGCAGCGGTCCGTCGACCAGGACAACGGCATCGGCCGGCGCCTCGGCGTAGTCCGCGCGGGTGGCCCGGTCGGTGGCGGGATCCCACAGCGTCGGCAGGAACCGTCCAGCGCCATCGAGGCCGAGCGGATCGAGCACCTCGCGGCGCAGTGCGTCGGTGTCCAGCCAGTCGTAATAGGAGTCCGGGTCGGTCCTTCCGGACTCGTACCGCAGTGAGCGGGGGCGGAGGAAGAAGCGGCTCTGGACCCGAATCGCGTGCCGCCCGGCGGCGGCGATCCACCGTCCGGTCAGCCGGGTCAAGAGCTCGACCTCCCACGGCTCGGCGCCGTCCATGGCGACCCGCAGCGGGTGGTCGGGGCGTCGCCGCTGGATCAGCTCGGCGACCTCCTCGGGCACCGCCTCGGGCGGGAGCGGACGCCACAGGGGCACAGCCACTCTCCCATCCTGACCCCTCCCTCGCAGCTGGCTCTTGAAGGACTCCTTTCGAAAGCGTAGTTTCATGTTATGACTTTGTCATCCCGCCGTCAGATCACCGACGCCCAGTCGCTGCGGGCGCTGGCGCACCCGGCCCGCGTCGCGCTGATCGAGGCTCTGGCCATCCACGGCTCGCTGACCGCCACCGAGGCGAGTGAGCTCATCGGGGAGAGCCCGTCGAACTGCTCGTTCCATCTCCGGCAGCTGGCGAGGTTCGGGATGATCGAGCCGGCGCCGTCGGTCGACGGCCGGAACCGGCCGTGGCAGGTCGTGGACGGTGGCATCGGCGTCGACGTGAACTCCCTCGATGACGCGGAGTTCAGCTCCGCAGCCACCGCGGTCAACGAACTCTGGATCGCTCGGCAGGCGGCCGCAGAGATCGACTGGACTCGTCGGTCGGCGCACGAGACCAAGCCGTGGCGGGAGGCCTCGTTCTCGAACTTCACGGTTCGCTGGCGGACGGTGGAGGAGCTGGCGCGGCTCCAGGACAGGGTGGATGAGCTGCTCGACGAGTTCCGAGAGCGGCGCGAGCCTGCGGAGCGGCCTGCCGGCGCACGCCCGATCCGCATCAACTTCAGCGCGTTCCCTGCGGCCGGGTACCCGGATTCCGAAGGCTTCTGAGCATGCGAGAACTCTTCGCCAACCGCGACTTCCGGTTGCTCTTCGCCGGATTGGTACCGTCGATGTTCGGCGACTCGGCGCTGTTCATCGTGCTGGCCATCTGGGCCAAGGACCTCACCGGATCCAACGCCGCCGCCGGCCTGACCATCCTGGCCGTTGTCGCCCCCGCCACGGTCGCGCCGTTCGTGGGATTCCTCGTGGACCGGGTGCGCCGCCGGCCGTTCCTGCTGTGGACCAACGCAGCCGCAGCAGTGATGGTGCTACCCCTGCTGCTCGTCGGCCCGACCGGGCCGGTGTGGCTGATCTATGCCGTCGCGTTCGGCTACGGCAGCTTCCTCGTGCTGCATACCGCCGCCATGGCGGGGTTGCTCAAGGCGATGCTGCCCGCAGAACTGCTCGGCGACGCCAACTCGCTGCTGCAGTCCATGCGGCTGGGCATGCGGCTGATCGCCCCCCTCGTCGGAGCCGGCGTGTACGCCGCACTCGGTGGTGCCGTGGTTGCGGCCTTCGACGCTGCGACGTTCCTCGTCGCGGCGGCGGTCCTCGGGTTGCTGCGGGTGGCCGAGTCACGCCCGATCCGGGAGCCACAGCGACTGCTCACCGAGATGGCCGCGGGCGCCCGCTTCCTGCTGGGCGAGCCGACCCTGCGCCGCGTCGTCCTCGCGCTCGGCGCCGGTCTGTTGCTCGTCGGCCCGGTGGAGACCGCGTACTTCGCCGTGGTCGAGGACGGGCTGGGACGGCCGCCGTCCTTCACCGGCGTGCTGTTGTCGATGGAGGGCGTCGGAGCGGTCCTCGGGGCGCTGACGGCTCCACGGATCATGCGGCGCCTGGGTGAGCAGCGCACGGTGGCCGTCGGGCTGGTGCTCGTGTCGGCGGGCATCGCCTTGCTCATCCCATCGAGCCTGGTGGCCGTCGTCGCCGGCAGCATCATCCTCGGCCTCGGCCTGCCCTGGCTGCTGATCGGCTACGCCACGCTGTTGCAGCGGCGCACGCCCGGCCCGCTGATGGCCCGCGTTTCCACGTCGGCCGAATTGATCCTGAGCACACCGAACACGCTGTCCATCGCGGCCGGCGCCCTGCTCATCGCGGTGGTCGACTACCGACTGCTGCTGGCGGTGGCCTCCGGTGGCCTCCTGGCCACCGGAGTGTTCCTGCTCCGCTCTGCACCGATGGCAGTTGCCGAGCCGGAACCGTCGGAGCGGGGCAAGCTCGCCGTCTAGGGTTCCGCCCATGGACGAGCTCTCGACGCTGGCGGATCGATGCTGGCGGGTGCTGGATACCATCCACGTGCCGGTCTACTTCGCGCCGGAGCCAACGGCGGCGTACGGCGAACTGGGCATCCGGCCGCGGGCAGGGTACTTCGTGTCCCGGTCGGCGGCGATGGGAGCGGTGTCGCCCGAGGTCACCATCGCCACGTTCTACGTCTTCGCGCCTGAACTGGTACGGAACGTGATGCGTGGCTGCTGGGAGTCGGCCGGCCCGGATCAGGCGACCGAGGCCCGGCGGCGCGGCGTCGGCCAGGCCCTGCACCGGGTGCTCGGTGACCCGGACGTCACCGAGGCGGTCGAGCTGGCCCGGGAACTCTGCGCAGGGCTCGAGCCGCACGGTCGCGCGTTGTATGCCGCACACGCGGCGCTGCCGTGGCCTGAGGATGACCCGCTGCTGGTCCTGTGGCACGCGGCAACCCTCGTCCGCGAGCACCGCGGAGACGCCCACATGGCGGCGCTGCTGCTGTCCGGGCTCGACCCGGTCGAGTCGCTCGTCACCGGCGGTGTCACCTCCGGACGGACCGAGTTCTTCCAGCAGACCCGCGGTTGGTCGGAGGAGCAGTGGGCGGCCGGCGAGGCGCGGTTGCGTGAGCGTGACCTGCTCGCGACCGACGGGACGCTGACCGACGCGGGCACCGGGCTGCGCGAGGACATCGAGCAGCGGACCGCCGAGGCCACCGCGGCGGCCTGGCAGCGTTTCGGCGCCGAACGGGCCGCCCGGCTGCTGGAGCTCACCCGGCCGCTGGCACAGACCGTCGCGGCCAGCGACCTGCTGCCGGAGCAGCTGCGCCGCCGCTGAGGCCACCCCACGGCGGTGATCATGGGTTTGGCCGGTCAGGACCGGCCAAACCCATGATCACGGGCGGGAACGGGCCGCCGATCAGGGGATGGCAGCGACGACGCCGGCGGCGGTGAACAGGTCCACGAAGCTGAACTGGTCGTTGTTGCCGTACGTCGGGGTCCAGTCCGGGTCCTGACGCAGATAGGACTGGCTGTCGCCCTGGATCAGTCCGAGGAACACCTCAGCGACGATCCGGCCACCGACCGGTCCGAGGTGCTCGCCGTTGGCCATGACATCGGCCTCTCGCAGCACGTAGAACCACAGCGGCGTCCGCTGATGCAGCGACAGGTCCTTGAGGTCGGCCAGGTCACCCGCAACGAGTTCGGGCAGGTTCATCGCCTTCGCCACCCGCTGACCCGAAGGGACACCCATCGTGAGGGCGCGCAGCAGGTTGCGGCTGGCCAGCGACGTCGGTGTGTTCGGCGGCTGGCCCATCAGGTTGAACAGGACGCTGGAAAGCGCGGTGTCGATCTTCTTGTTCGGTCGCACCCGCGAGTCGCCGAAGTCGAAGAACGTCTGCCAGTCGATGAAACGGCGTGGTGCGCGTACGCCGCCGCGCAGGTCGTCGGGGTCCGTCGGTTCGGCGGCCGCCGGATCAAAGATCAACGCGAAGAACTGCTGCGTGGGGTCGGTACCGCTGGTGCCGAAGTTCGCGCGGTAGCTCGGCCGCACCTGGGAGTGTCCGAACCGGTACGCCGCCACCGAGAACTCGACCGGAATGAATGGGTCGTTGCGCCACTTGTAGAACTTCCGACCCTCGGCCAGCACGTTCTGCGTGGTCTGGGTGCCGACGGTCATGGGCAGGAACTCGCGCAGGATCAGCCACTGGTAGTGCCAGCGGACGATCCGCTGAGCCTCGGCGAAGATCTCGTCCGCGGTGAACCCCGGCCCGAGCTCGGCCTTGACGTCGCCGACCACCACGTTGTGAAAGCGCAGCATCGCCAGGTGGAGCTGGGACACGATCAGGTTCTCGTCGTTGCGTGGGTCGCCGATCAGGGCCACCTGCTGGGAGTTGCGCGGCAGGTCGTGCCGAGCCGAGCCGTCGACCGATACCGCAGCCGAGCCGGGGATCTCCTCGGTCAGCATCGTCGTCCGGCCGCCGTCGACGAACCGGTCGTACAGGTGCGGTGAGACGCCCGGACCACCGCCGTACAGGCTGTCCAGATCCAGGGCGGGGATCCGGAAGTTGCGGATCGACTCGGGGTCTTGCCGGCGGGCCAGGCTCGACGTCGGGTCGAAGGTCATGTCGTGGTCGAGGAACTGCCCGAAGAAGGTGAATCCCGCGGTCAGCGCCGGGTTGTTCGGGTTGTCGACGCTCTTCGCCGGGTCCGTGATCAGCGTGATCGGGTCGGACAGGTCGTCAGCGGCGTCCATCGGGCCGCCCGGCGCGCCGAGTTCGAGCAGGGCGTCCCGGATGATCGCCGTGTCGGCCGCGAACGGCGGCAGCGACGGGAACAGCCGCCCGAAGCGGCCCCTCTCGTAGAACGTGGACTTGGGGGTGAACTGGCCGATGTCGGCGTTGCCGTGGCTCATTGCCGGGCTCCTCTTCTGCGCAGAGACGTCAGCAGGTCAGAGCGGGGACCGGGCGTCCTGATACACCCGCCCGGAAATTCAGGCTGCGAGCTTGGCTTTGACCTGGTCGATGCTCGGGTTGGTCAGGGCGCTCCCATCGGAGAAGACCACCGTGGGCACTGTCTGGTTTCCGCCGTTGACCGACATCACCAACTCCACCGCGGACTCGTCGGACTCGATGTTGACCTCCGCGAAGGAGATGTCCTCTCGCTGCATCATCCGCTTGAGGCGGACGCAGTAGCCGCACCAGCTCGTCGTGTACATCGTGAGCTGGGGGGTCGGCTGGGGCGAGGACATCGGGCTCCTTGGTCGTCGGGCGGCGCTCGGCGCTGTTGTCAACAGAGCAGGCGAGCCGAAGCTTCCCGTCGCCGCGGCCTGACAGGATCGAGCAGTGCCTGGCGACCCCCTGGACGGCCTGGACACCGAGCAGCATGCGGCCGTGCTTGCTGTGCGTGGCCCGGTCTGCATCCTGGCCGGCGCCGGGACCGGCAAGACGCGGACCATCACCCACCGGATCGCGTACGCCGTCAGCAGCGGCCAGCTGCCCGCGCAGCAGATCCTCGCCGTGACGTTCACCGCGCGGGCGGCCGGAGAGATGCGGGCCAGGCTGCGCCAGCTCGGTGTGGGCGGCGTGCAGGCCCGAACGTTCCACGCGGCGGCGCTGCGCCAGCTGCGGTACTTCGCCCCCCGCGTGCTCGGCGGCGCGATGCCCGGGCTCACCGACAACAAGATCCGGCTCGTGGCGCAGGCCGCCGCCCGCTGCCGGCTGCAGCCGGACCGGACCCTGCTGCGCGACCTCGCCGCCGAGATCGAATGGGCCAAGGCGCGCGTCGTGTCCCCGGAGGACTATCCGACCCGGTCCGCCGGCCGGGAGCCCCCGACCGACCCGGCGACGGTTGCGGCGGTCTACGCGTCGTACGAGGAGATCAAGAAGCGGGCCGGTGTCCTGGATTTCGAGGATCTGCTCCTCATTACCGCCTACGCCATCGAGCAGCACCGCGACGTCGCGGAACAGGTCCGGGCGCAGTACCGGCACTTCGTGGTCGACGAGTACCAGGACGTCAACCCCCTGCAGCAGCGCCTACTCGAGGCGTGGCTCGGCGACCGCGACGAGCTGTGCGTCGTCGGCGACGTGAACCAGACGATCTACTCCTTCACCGGCGCCGACCCCGGCTATCTGCTCGAGTTCACCCGGCGCTTTCCCGGCGCGGCGGTGATCAAGCTGGAGCGTGACTATCGCTCGACCCCCCAGGTCGTGGAGTTGGCCAACACCGTGCTGTCCGGCGCCCGGGGCCGGATGGCGGGGTCCCGGCTGCGCCTGGTCGGTCAGCGCCCGCCGGGCGCGGCACCGGCCGTCCGTGACTACGCCGACGAGCCGGCGGAAGCGGCCGCGGTCGCCGCGGCCTGTCAGCGGCTGATCGACGCGGGGACCACCGCCGCCGAGATCGCGATCCTGTATCGGGTCAACGCGCAGTCCGAGGGCTACGAGAAGGCGCTCGCGGATGCCGGCATCCCGTACGTCGTCCGCGGTGGTCAGCGCTTCTTCGAACGACCGGAGATCCGCGAGGCCGCCCTGCTGCTGCGCGGAGCAGCACGGGCGGCGGACACCGATCCAGCCGAGCCGCTGCCGGCCGCGGTCGAGCAGGTGCTGGCCACGACCGGATGGGCGGCGGACCGGCCCCCGGCCGGTGGCGCGGCGCGCGAGCGGTGGGAGTCGCTGACTGCGCTGGCCACGGTCGCGGCCGACCTGTCCCGCGGCTCGCCGACAGCCGGGCTGGCCGAATTCGTCGCCGAGCTCGACGAGCGCGCTGCGGCGCAGCATGCGCCCACTGTCCAGGGCGTCACGCTGGCCAGCCTGCACGCGGCCAAGGGCCTGGAGTGGGACGCGGTGTTCCTGGTCGGTCTGGCCGACGGGACCATGCCGCTGCAGCACGCAGTCACCGACGAGCAGGTCGAGGAGGAGCGCCGGCTGCTCTACGTCGGGATCACCCGGGCCCGCGAGCACCTGCAGCTGTCGTGGGCGGCCTCCCGGATGCCGGGCGGGCGGCGCAGCCGGCGTCCCAGCAGGTTCCTGCCTGACCTGGCCAAGCCCGGCGGCACCGAGCCCCGCCGCCGCTCCGGCCGGTCTGCCCCCGTGTGCCGGATCTGCGGCGCAGCGCTCCGGCTTGGCTCCGAACGGGCGGTACGCCGCTGCGCGGACTGCCCGAGCGACTACGACGAGGAACTCTTCGCGCGGCTGCGGTCCTGGCGGGCCGAGCAGGCCGGGGAGCGCAAGGTCCCGGCGTACGTCGTCTTTTCCGACGCCACCCTGACCGCGATCGCCGAGAGCCGGCCGAGTTCGGTCCCGCAGCTCATGGCGGTGCCCGGCATCGGCAAGATGAAGCTGGATATGTACGGCCCGGCGGTGCTGGCGCTCGTGCGCGGGGACCAGCCACCGGATTGACACCGAAACGTCACCTGTAAATAGATTGCGCAGCTGGCCGAAGGGGCCCTAGCCTGCCAAGAGTCACGGGCTGAGCCGTGACGTCCAAGCCCGGCCGAGAGCGCGAGAGGAGGCTCCAGTGATGACCACGAACACGACGTTCACCCAGCCGGACATTGCTACGGCCGCCCTTTCGCGTCAGGTCGCGCCGTACGGCCAGATGTCCAGGGACAAGTCTGCCCTCGGTGCGGCTGCGCACAGCGCTGTCGGCTTTGGTGCCGATCTTCGGATCCCTGAGGGCGTCCCGGGTGTTCTGCCTCGAGGTGTACCGGTCTGAGCAGTTCCAGACACCGGCTCACTTCGAGGCCGCGGACTCCCTCACCCGGGATCCGCGGCCTCTGTCATTTCCGCTCCCACTCCGCTGCACCACCCCAGCAGCACCATTGACAAAGGAGGTGACCCCGGTGCCAGCCACCGCGTCCGTACTGGAGCTGACCGGCCCCACCCGTGCGGACCTGCCCTGCCGGGTCGAGGATCCCGAGCTGTGGTTCGCCGAGAGCCCAGCCGACCTGGAGACCGCCAAGGGCCTGTGTGCCGATTGCCCAGTCCGGCTGGCCTGCCTGTCCGGAGCACTGCAGCGGCGAGAGCCCTGGGGTGTCTGGGGCGGCGAGATCTTCGACCACGGCGTTGTGATCGCCCGCAAGCGGCCCCGCGGCCGGCCTCGCAAGGAGGTCGCCGCATGACGTACCCGACCTACCGCGATGAGCCCCGACCGCCCACCGCGAACCCGAACAACACAGTCATAAGGAGTTCCACCATGTTGCTCATGCATGAAGAACTCGCGCGTGCTCGAATGCGCGAGGTCCACCAGGACGCGGTCGCGTCCGCGCAGGCCCGCAGGGTCCTGGCCGCGCGGCGCTGGCAGCGCCGGGCCGAACGGGCGGCGCTGCGCGCCCGGCTGGCCCAGAACGCAGTGCGATGATCCGCCGCTCGAGGCGGCCCACCACCCGGTGGGCCGCCTCGAGCCGCGTCTAACGACTGGGAATGCGCAGGGTGAGCGAGTCGGCAGTGTCGTTCCCGACCGACCACCAGAAGCCGGCCGGGTCGTAGGTCACACCCAGCAGGTAGCTGTTGGCATTTCGCTCGCCCCGGCCGCCACCTCGGAGTAGCGCCACTGGCGCGATGGTATCGAGCAATGTAGTGCGAAAATGACTCTATGTCGTCGTGCTCGGTGTGCGGGAGAACCGAACAGGAATTGCCGGTGACCTGGACGAGCCAGCTCACTGAACGGGGGCGGCAATGGTTGTGCGAGACCTGCACCCGGGAGAACCTGCGCTCCATCGAGGGCCGTCTCGACGAGGCCTGGTGGTAGCTGCTCGCTGCTCAGTCGGTGAAGCCGGGCAGCCAGCGTTCGACCACGCTGCGGAACGGCCCTTCCGCGTCCAGCTGGCAGAGCACGCCGATAGAGCCGATCGTGACCCGGTGGATGAGCAGGTACGCCGGCGGCAGATTGAGCTGGCGGCCGAGCCTGCTCGCCTCGGTGCGGGGATCGGCCAGTCGGGCCGCCTCGGTACGCATCCACTCGCGGGTGAAGTGGAAGCGGGGAGCGGCGATCGGCTCCAGCATGGGCCGCAGGTAGGACAGCACGGCCGGTGCGTTGACGGCGACGGATGGCTTGATGAAGCCCTCCCGGCGTAGACCGGCCAGGACGCCCTCGGCGTCGCCGGTGAGCGACTGCCGGCAAAGCGGGCCGATCAGGCCGGGCAGGCCGCCCGGCAGTCGCGCCACCGCACCGAAGTCGATGACTCCGAGCCGGTCGTCGTCGAGAAGGCGGAAGTTGCCCGGATGCGGGTCGCCATGCATCAGCCCGGCTCGGCTCGGCGCCGAGAAGTGCAGCGCGGACATCAGGATGCCGGCCCGATCGCGCTGCGCCCGGCTGCCGCTGGCGATGATCCGGGACAGCGGCGTACCGCCGATCCACTCCGAGACGACGACCTTGGGTGCGCTGGCGATGACGCGCGGGACCAGGATGTCGGGGTCACCGGCGTACGCCGCGGCGAAGCCACGCTGCGCAGCCGCCTCCAAGGCGTAGTCCAACTCCTCGACGACGCGGGACTTGAGTTCGGCCAGCAGCGGCTTGATGTCCAGCCCGGGAACGAGGATCGCGAACATCCGGGCGAACCGGGACAGCTGGTTCAGGTCGGCCAGGAGCGCCGGACCGGCGCCCGGATACTGGACCTTGACGGCGACCTCGCGACCGTCGTGCCAGATCGCGCGGTGGACCTGCCCGATGCTCGCCGCAGCCGCGGGGCGGTCGTCGAAGTGGCGGAAGCGCCCGCGCCAGTTGCCGCCCAGCTGCTCGGCCAGGACCGCATGCATGGTGGAGGTGGCCATGGGCGGCGCGGCTTCCTGCAGCTTGGTCAGTGCGGCGCGGTACGGCCCGGCGACGTCCTCGGGAAACGCTGCCTCGAAGACGCTCAACGCCTGGCCGAACTTCATTGCCCCGCCCTTGAGCTGGCCGAGGACGCTGAACAGTTGCTCGGCCGTGCGCTGCTGGAGCTCGAGGCTGATCTCCTCGGCCGGTCGCCCGCCCAGGCGTTTCCCGAGCCCGATCGTGGCCCGACCGGCGACCCCCAGCGGCAGTGACGCGAGCTTCGCCGTTCGGGAGACGGCGCGTCGGGGGATGTCGGTCACCTGACCATCATCCATTGTCGGGGTCACCCGCCGCTGCGGCAATGACCCCAGGTCACCCCGCTCGGCTCCCAGCGTCGCAGCGGCAGCGTGGGTGGGGCGGCCAGCTGCGGCGGCGCAGTTTCCAGTCCGGCAGTCGCAGTTCGATGCTGGCGTTTCGGACACCCACGGGAACCTCGCCCGCGAGGTCCAGAAAGGCCAGCGCCTGCAGCGCGGCGGCGGCGGCGACGAGCAGGGCGAGCGGTCCGTCCACCGGGTCGGCGGCTCGCCGCGTCCGCTCGGTGAGCTGTGCCAGCAGCGCCGGCCAGGCGCGGTCCCGGTCGGAGCGATGCAGATCGATGCAGCGCAGGCACCCGGTGTGCCCCGGCAGCACCAGGGGGCCGACGACGCCGGTGGTCTCGCGCACGGTGGCGACCAGGTGCGGCGTCCTGGCCGCGTGCAGCGGCGCACGCAGCTGCTCGGCCGGCCACGGATCGCACAGCACTATCAGGTCCGCTCGGCGGTCCGGGCCGATCGTGGTGTCCGTCGCCGGAGCGGCTCGGCGGACGGCGTCGTGGGCGGCCATCCGCCGAGGTCGGTTCTCGTCCGCGGGCAGCAGGCCACCGGGATTGGCGTCGGCGAGCAGCACGCTACCCCGGTCGACCACGGCGACCCGGCCGACGCCCGCTGCGCCCATCGCGGCCGCCAGTGGCACGCCGACACGGGTGGCTCCGTGCACGACGACATGGGCTGCCCGCCGCCGCCGCAGCCGCTCCGTCGCGGCCGGGCCACCGGAGCGGGCAACCAAGGACAGGGAGGCCAGGTCGGGACCGAGCCGGTCCATCTCGGTGGCCCCGCCGAGCCCCGCCAACGCGGCGGGATCTCCCGCGAGCAGCGCACCGGCGCCGCGCAGTTCGCCGAGCAGGCGCATCACGGCCTCCACGTCGTGGCCGCCGGACACCGCCGCCGCGAGAACCTCGGCCTCACTGTGCCGCCCGTCGAGGCGATCCAGCAGCGCCCGGATGGCCGGATCGACCTCATGGACCACCATCGCGGGGTCGGCGTCCACGCCGAACTGCACAGTCGTGTCGTCACGCCACAGCCGCCGCAGCGCCGGATTCAGCAGCGGCGCCGCCGGCACATCGTCGGCATCGACCGGTTCTGACACAGGATCAGCGTGTCAGCATCGCCGCCGCCGCGCTGCGGTCATCCACAGGGAGTGGGGGCGGCATCCGGATGGATGCCGCCCCCACTGAACGAGTCTGCTGCTGACGGCCCTGCCTCAGGCCTTGCCGAGGATCCGGTTCATCTTGGTGCCGCAGACCGGGCAGATTCCCTTGGCCATGCGCCGCCCGGAGTCGCTCGTGGCAACTTCGCCTTCGAAGTCGCGCTTCTCCTTGCACTTGACGCAGTAGCCGTTGTAGGTGTCGGCCACCCTGCCTCCTGACATCGATCGGCCTCCACCGCCGGTCGCGGCGAGGTTCGGCGCTCAGGCTACCGGTCACGCCCGCGCCCAGCCGAATGCGAGGGCTACTGTCCACCGATGGCAGAGCCGTTGCACGTGGACAGGTACGACGACGGCGTCGTGCTGCTGCGCCTGGACGTACCGGAACGGCGCAACGCGATGACCGAGGAACTCACCGCCGCCTGGACCGCCGCGCTCGACGCGCTCGCCGACGACGATTCGGTGCGCTGTCTTGTCGTCACCGGTGAGGGGCCGGTCTTCTGCGCCGGCGGCGACCTGTCCTGGCTGGCGGACTCCGGCTCGCTCAGCACCGACCGGTTGCGGGCCCGGATGCTGCCCTTCTACCGGGCCTGGCTGCGGATCCGCGATGTCGAGGTGCCCACGATCGCCGTCCTCAACGGCGCCGCCGTCGGCGCCGGTCTCGCGCTGGCACTGGCCTGCGATCTGCGGTACGCCGCACCGCAGGCGCAGCTGTCGATGCCGTTCACCTCGCTGGGTATCCACGCCGGCATGGCCTCGACCTGGTTGCTTCCCGAGGTCGCCGGGCTGGCGGTCGCGCGGGAGCTGCTGCTGACCGGCCGGGTCGTCAGCGGCCAGGAGGCGGTCGGGCTGGGCCTGGTGAACCGGGTGTTCGCCGCAGAGCTCCTGCGCGCGGAAGCGTTGAGCATCGCCGTGACTGTCGCCACTCGCGCGCCGATCGCGACCCGGCTGACCAAGGTGGCGCTCGCTTCGGGCGGCCACGCGAGCTTCGAGGCGGCCCTGGCGTGGGAGTCCGTCGCGCAGCCGTTGACGATGGCCACGGCGGACCTGCGAGAAGGTGTCCAGGCCGCCCGCGAGCGACGCGCGCCGCGGTTCACCGGGCAGTAGCCGAAGCGTCGGCGGCGGCGATGGTGGGTCGGCCTGCGTCTACGCCACTACCGTCGTTGCGTGGCCACACCGCGAGCCGAGCAGCCGAACGTCGTCGTACGCCGGAGCGCCCGCCGCCGGAAGACGGTCAGCGCCTACCGAGACGGCGACAGCGTCGTCGTGCTCATGCCGGCTCGCTTCAGCGCCACGGAGGAGCGCCGCTGGATCACCGACATGCTCGCGCGGCTGGCAGCGCAGGACGGTCGCCGCCGGCGTGGACTTCCGGGCAGCGACGCCGAGCTGGTGGTGCGCGCCAAGGAGCTGTCCGAGCTGTATCTCGAGGGCCGCGTCGCGCCGGTGAGCGTGCGGTGGGTCACCAACCAGCACCAGCGATGGGGTTCGTGCACCCCCGGCGATTCCTCGATCCGGTTGTCGACCCGGCTGCGAGACATGCCGGCGTACATCGTCGACTACGTCTTGGTGCACGAGCTCGCGCACCTGATCGTGGCCGGCCACGGCGAGCGGTTCTGGGCGTGGGTGCGACGCTTCCCACAGGCCGAGCGAGCTCGGGGATATCTGGAGGGCGTCGAGGCGGCAGCCGGCCTGCCGCTTGACGAGCACTGCGACGACACCGAGGGCTCATGAGGGCGCGGGCGGCGGTCCTGCTGCTGACCGGCGCGGACGCGTCCGGTGCCGCTCCTCCTGGCTGTGATGGCCACGCCCTTGCGGCGGCCATGGCTGAGGACGTCCTGACCGTCTTCGCCGAGCTGGACGACGTCGACGAGGTGATCGCGTTCTCCGAACCGCGGCGGCTACTCGCCGAGGCGATCGGCTGGCCCGGCACGACGCTGCTCTGTGTTCCCGCCGAGGCAACGCCGGCAGACGTGCTGTCACGCCTCGCCGGGATGGGCTACCGCGAGGCGGCGCTCGTGGCCTCGGACGCGCCGGATCTTCCCGCGTTGCACGTGGCGAAGGCGTTCAGCGCCTTGGGGACCTCCCCGGCAGCGGTCGCCCTTGCGGTCAACGGCGGCGTGGTCATCCTGGCCAGCCGGCTGCCCCCGCCAGCCGGCCTTGACGGCGCCGCCCTGGATCGGGCGGCGCCGCCCGGCCTCCGTGAGACCTTGCCCTGGCACCGGCTGCGGCGCCCCGCTGACCTCGCCCTGCTGGATCCCGGCCTGGAGGGCTGGGAGGCAACACGCGGGCTGCTGTCAGCGGGAGCCGATCAGCCTGGCCCCTAGCGGGCTGTGCGTTGGCGACCGCGACCCGGGCAGTCGTGCCGACCCGCAGGCCCAGCGGGTTGCCCGTCCGGACGATGGTTACGCTCCGCCCTCAAGAGTTCCCGATCAGGCTAAGTCCGCCATGGACGGTCCCGCGGAGTCGTCGCGGTCGACGAAAGCCTGCGGGTCGTCCAGATCCTCCGATGTCGGTAGCAGGTCGACCTGCGCCCACAGGGCATCGCGGCCTGCGCTGTCGCGCTGCTCGGCGAGCAGGCTCCACAGCATCGAGGCCTCCCGCAACCGGCGCGGCCGCAGCTCCAAACCGACCAGCGTCGCGAACGTCTGCTCCGCCGGCCCGCCCGAGGCCCGGCGGCGGCGGATGGTTTCCCGCAGTGCGACCGCACCCGGCAGCCGCCCCTCGGTCGCCAGCGCGACGACGTGGTCCACCCAGCCCTCGATGAGGGCGAGCAGCGTTTCCAGCCGCGCGAGGGCCAGCGTCTGCTCGGGGGAGTCCTGCGGCTGGAACATCCCGCCGCCGAGCGCCTGCTGAATGCTCTCCGGGTTGCCGGGGTCGATCTGCAGCATCGCCTCGTTGATCGCCTCGCTGTCCACGTTGATCCCGCGGGCGTAGGCATCGACGGTGTCGAGCAGCCGTTGCCGAAGCCACGGCACATGTCCGAACAGCCGCTGGTGGGCCGCTTCGCGCAGCGCCAGGAACAGCCGGACCTCGTCGGCGGGGCGGTCCAGTCCGCTGCCGAAGACCGCCACGTTCTGGGGCAGCAGCACGGCGGTCCCTGCCGGCGCCAGCGGCAGACCGACGTCGGTCGAGGACAGCACCTCCGCGGCCAGGCTGGACAGCCCCTGCCCGACTTGAGCACCGAACATCATGCCGCCGAACTGGCCGAGCAGGCCCATCATCGGACCGGCCATCTGCTGGGCTTCGGTGGGCAGCGCCTGACTCATCGCCGCAACCACGCGCGAGGCAACCGGGTCGCACAGCTGCGACCACACGGGCAGCGTCTTCTCGATCCACTCCACGCGGGACCAGGCGTCGACCTGCGCGACACCCGAGGGCAGAGTCGTCACCGGGTCCAGCCAGAGGTCAGCCAGCCGCACCGCCTCCTCCACCGCCCGGCGCTCGTCCGCGGACACCGGCACGTGCCCCCCGCCGACCTGGCTGATCGCGGTTTGCCGGGCGAGGTCCCAGTTCACCGGCCCGCCCTGCCAGGACATCAGTTTCTGCAGCTCGGCGAACAGCGGCACCTTGCTCATGATGTCGTCGGGGATCCCGAAACCGCCGCTCCGGGCGGGTTCCTTACCGCTGCCGGCGTTCCGGTCCGAGTCGTCATCGGAGCCCGGGCCGCCCGCGGCAGGCCCGAAACCGAAGGGGTGATCCGTCATGAGGCGTTGCCCTGGTACTTCATGACAATCACGGTAGACCGATAGTCGCGGCTACCCTCGTGACGTGAGTCGACGACTAGGCACCCTCGCCGTCGGGGCGCTGTTGCTGATCGCACTGGCGACCGGGGGATCGCTGCTTCCCGTGCCGTACGTCGCACTCGGCCCGGGTCCGACGTACAACACCTTGGACAGCATCGACGGCCGGCAGATCATCACGGTGACCGGCCGGGAGCCCAACCCGAGCACCGGGAAGCTCAGCCTGACCACGGTAGCTGTCAGCGACGGTCTGGAGCTGTTCCGCGCGATCGAGGGCTGGGTGGACAGCGAGGAGTCGGTGGTCCCGCGGGAGGAGGTCTATCCGCCGGATCAGACCGACGAGCAGATCGACCAGGCGAACCGGGAGGACTTCCTCAACTCGCAGAACTCCGCCGAGGCCGCCGCGCTGGGCGAACTCGGCTACCCGATGAAGGTCGTCGTCGTCGAGATACCTGACGGCTCGCCGTCGGAAGGCGTGCTGCGTCCGGGCGACGCGATCGAATCGGTGAACGGCACCGCCATCGGCGATCCCGACACCTTGATCGGGATCTTGGAGGGACTGCCGCCCGGCGCGGACGTGACCGTCGAGTTCAGCCGGGGTGACAGCGATCGCTCGGAGACGGTGACGACGACCGAGGCGCAGGACCGAGACGGTGCGGCGCTCGGCGTGGCGATCAGCTACGAGCGCAAGGCACCGTTCGACGTCGAGATCAACGTCGCCAACGTCGGGGGGCCCTCGGCGGGACTGATGCTGACTCTCGGGATCCTCGACCTGGTCGGCGACACCGACCTGGTGGACGGGCTGTTCGTCGCCGGCACCGGGACCATCACGGCGGAGGGGGAGGTTGGCCCGATCGGCGGCGTACGGCTCAAGACCATCGCTGCCAGCGACCTCGGCGCCGATGCGTTTCTTGTCCCGGACGGCAACTGCGCCGAGGCGATGGAGAACGCACCCGACGGCTTGCCGCTCGTCTCGGTGTCCACATTGGACGACGCTCTCGACGCGCTCGAAGACCTGCGGGACGGCCGTACGCCGCCGCTCTGTTGACGATCAGCGCAGCGTTGCCAGCAGCGCCTCGGTGAGGTTGGGCGCGAGGTCGGTCCCGAACATCAACTCGTCGTCGGCGCCGGCGTCTGACCGCACCCGAATGGCGCTGGCCGACGCGCCGTCGGCCAGGACGGCCACTGCGAGGCGGACCTCGCGGCGGTCCGGGTGGGTCCGGGCGTACTCCTCGGGATCGGTGAGTGCCGGCCGGTCGTTCTCGGCTTGCGGCGGCAACGCCAGAACCTCGTGTACGAGGGCGCAGCCGACCACGCCGTCGGGCCACATGATGTGCCCCAGCGCCTCGTCGAGTGGGCCCTCGGGCAGCGCCTCCTGCTCCACCGGGGTGTAAAGACCGGCGGGGACGTCCGTCGGCGCGAGCCCGACCCGCGCGGCCAGCGCGGGCTCGCGGGAGAGCAACTCCGCCGTCTCCACGAGGGCGAACAGCTGCGGCGGGCGATCCCACCCGCCGGCGTCGGCATGCAGCTCGATCTCGAAGAGGGTGATCTCCAGCGGTGTCGGCTCGCTCATCGACATCATCCTGCCAACACCGGGGAACCCCGCGGCGCGCGGGTAAGTTGAAAGATGCGTTCGCGTCACTTCGAATCCACCGGAGTCTGCCCGTGGCCATGCGCCCCCCAATGCCCATGCCGGCCCTGTCCCGTCGCGCTCGGGTCATCCTCGGCGTCATCGCTGCCCTCGTCGTCGTCCTGAGCATCCTCGGCACGCTGACGAGTGAGTACGTCGACTACCTGTGGTTCGAAGCGACCGGCTACACCAGTGTCTTCTGGACCGAGCTGAGCACCCGGGTCGTGCTGTTCCTCGTGGTCGGCGCAGCCACCGGCTTGGCCGTGGCAGGAAACCTGGCGCTTGCCTACCGCCTCCGGCCGGCGTTCCGGCCGATGTCGCTGGAACAGCAGAACCTCGAGCGGTACCGCGCGGCGATCGAGCCTCGGCGCAAGCTGCTGCTCGTCGGCATCGGCGTCTTGATGGCGGCCTTCGCCGGATTCACCGCACAAGGTAGCTGGCAGACGTGGTTGCTGTGGCGCAACGGCACCGAGTTCGGCATCACTGATCCGCAATTCGGCATGGACGTCTCGTTCTTCGCCTTCGACTACCCGTTCTACCGGCTCGTTCTCGGTTTCCTGTTCGCGATCGTGCTGCTGTCGCTGGCCGGTGCGGCCGCCGTCCACTACGTCTTCGGCGGGATCCGGCTGCAGAGCAAGGGCGACCGGTTCAGCTCCGGCGCCCGGATGCACCTGTCCGTACTGCTCGGGGTCTTCGTTCTGCTCAAGGCCTTTGCGTACTACCTGGACCGGTTCGGCCTGGTGTTCTCCGACCGCACCGGCATCACCACCGGTGCGTCGTACACCGACGTGACGGCGCTGCTGCCGGCCAAGACGATCCTGATGTTCGTCGCCGCGATCTGCGCGGTCGCGTTCTTCGCGAACATCTTCTTCGGCAACTTCGCGCTCCCCGCGCTGGCGCTGGTCCTGCTGATCGTGACGAGCCTGGCGATCGGCGGGGCGTACCCGGCGATCGTGCAGCAGTTCATCGTCCGGCCGAACGCCGACGTACGGGAGGAGCCGTACATCGAGCGGAACATCGAGGCGACGCGGGCGGCGTACGGGATCGACGAGGTGTCCTACCAGCCGTACGCGGGGGAGACGGAGCTGGAAGCGTCGGAGCTACGCAACGACACGGCGACGCTTCCGAACGCGCGGCTGCTGGACCCGAACGTGCTGTCGGACACCTTCACCCAGCTGCAGCAGATTCGCAACGTCTACGGCTTCCCGGACAAGCTGGACATCGACCGGTACACCGTCGACGGGCAGGTGCAGGACTACGTCGTTGGCGTCCGCGAGCTGGACTCGTCGGCGCTCACCGAGCAGCAGACAAACTGGATCAACCAGCACCTCGTCTTCACACACGGCAACGGGTTCGTGGCTGCACCAGCCAACACAGTTGTCAGCGAGGAGGGCGGTGGGCAGCCGAACTTCACCACCGGCGACCTGCCCACGACAGGTGACATCGAGGTCGACCAGTCCGGGATCTACTACGGCGAGCTGCTGACCGAGTACTCGGTGGTCGGGGCGGCGCAGGGTGCGGAGCCTCGTGAGTTCGACCGGCCGGCCGGCGGAGGCAGTGACGAGGACCTCCGCAACACCTACGACGGGGACGGCGGCGTCGAGATCGGCAGCTTCTTCAAACGGCTGGCATTCGCCGTGGAGTATCGCGAACGGAACTTCCTGCTGTCGGGGGCGCTCAGCGACAACAGCAAGGTGCTGTACGTGCGCGACCCGCGTGACCGCGTGGAAAAGGCCGCTCCGTTCCTGCAGGTGGACGGCGATCCCTACCCGGCCGTCGTGGATGGCCGGATCGTATGGATCGTCGACGGATACACCACGCTGGACGGCTACCCCTACTCCCAGCAGCAGGTGCTCGGCGAGGTGGCGCGGGACTCCCTGACCGGGCAGGGGACCGTGGCGCTACCCGACCAGACCGTCAACTACATCCGCAACTCGGTCAAGGCGACGGTGGACGCCTACGACGGGACGGTGACGCTGTATGAGTTCGACACCGAGGACCCGGTGCTGCAGACCTGGATGAAGACGTTCCCGGACATCGTGCGGCCGCAGAGCGAGATCAGCGACGAGCTGCGCGTGCACTTCCGCTACCCAGAGGACCTGTTCAAGATCCAGCGCGAGCTGATCACGCGGTACCACGTCAGCGACCCGCTGGACTTCTACCGCTCAACCGACTTCTGGGAGGTGCCCGATGACCCGCAGGAGGACGCCGATGCCGGACCGGTCGAGGAGCAGCCGCCGTTCTACATCCTGGCGGCCCGTCCCGGGGAGGATGAGCCGACGTTCCAGCTCACCAGCGCGCTGAACGCGCTGAACCGGGAGAACCTGTCCGCGTTCGTGTCGGTCTCCAGCGACCCGGAGACGTACGGCGAGTTTCAGGTGCTCCGGTTGCCCGGCAGCACCGCGGTGCAGGGTCCGACGCAGGTCCAGAACTCCTTCAACAGCAACGAGCTCATCGCCCGAGATCTCAACCTGTTCAACTCCGAGAATTCACAGGCGCTGTTTGGCAACCTGCTCACGCTGCCGGTGTCCGGCGGCCTGCTCTACATCTCACCGCTGTACGTCGAGGGTGCGGGGGACAACAGCTATCCGCTGCTGCGCAAGGTGCTGGTCAACTACAACGGGCAGGTCGCCTACGAGGACACGCTGGCCGAAGCCCTGGACGCGCTGTTCGGTCCGGGCGCCGGTGGGGGCATCGAGGATCCGGGCACGCCGACGGATCCAACGACGCCGCCTGATGGCACGGATCCGCCAGCCACCGGCACGCCTACACCGACAACGAGTCCGCCGGCCGGCGAGCCGGATCTCGACCAGCTGATCGCGGATCTCGACGCGGCTCAGGCGGAGTACGACGCCGCCTTGGACAGCGGTGACTTCGCGCAGATCGGTGCGGCGACCCAGGCTCTCGCCGATGCCGTCGCCGCTTTCCTGGCGGCGCAGGGGGAGAGCACCTCGACTCCGACTGCCACACCCACGGGTTGACCGGTCGCCGTGCCGGATCGATTTGTCCCTTCCCCGGACGGCGCCTACACTGGGAGCTACCGACGCGGGGTGGAGCAGCTCGGTAGCTCGCTGGGCTCATAACCCAGAGGTCGCAGGTTCAAATCCTGCCCCCGCTACAAGGAAAGTGCAGGTCAGACAGGGCTCCTGACGCTACAGCGTCGGGAGCCTTCGTCGCTTGCCACCTATTTGCCATCGAGCTTGTGTAACGATTCGGTATCAGTACCGTCCGGACAGTCAGTTGGACCATCCGCGCGGGGGACACCGATCGTCACGACGTCCCGCCGAACTGAGTGGCTTGGACACGGGGGAGGGCCGCCGTCAAGGGGGTGGAGTTTGCCGTTCGTGGGCTGTGCGAGAACACTGCGTGATCGGCCTGATGGACTCTCAAGGCGGTAGCGGGGGTTCGAATCCCCTCGGGGCTACACAGAAAAGGCCAGGTCAAGCC
>Ga0136620_10000044_pt1 | contig 45968 bp, 41 predicted proteins | sample AntDrymUQ4162106_2_FD_104806 | JGI IMG/M metagenome (GOLD analysis project Ga0136620, IMG submission 104806) | Polar desert sand microbial communities from Dry Valleys, Antarctica - metaG UQ416 (21.06) | ecosystem: Environmental > Terrestrial > Soil > Desert | place: Antarctica: Dry Valley... | reverse complement strand
TCACATCTGCGGGCACACCTACACCACCGGCTCGTGCCCCCACCCGTTTGCGCCTCACACCCGCATCGATCGGGCCGGCTACCCGGTGCACCCGAAGTACGGGTACCCGGTCGACGACCACGGGCGCATCTACACCTCTCGGGATCAGCGGCGGCGGAAGATCTGCGAGCAGGTCGTGCGCAGGAGATTCCCCAAGACCGGGCACGCGGTGCTCCAGGGCGGGTGGAGCCGCTGCTGCCACGGGCAGATCCGCCGGATCGTCGACTGCTGTTCCTATTCGGGCACGCGCATCAACGGCGACGGGTCGCTCATCGGATACTGCTTCGGGGGCCGCAGGGTCTTCTGCATCACCTACCGGGACACCAACCTCCCGTGTTGAACGCCCCCCTCATGGGCGTCATCGTGGTCGCCTCCCTCGTCGCCGGCCTCTCGACGCTCTTCGGCCCCTGAGGCCTCTCGATGGTGGAGACCATCACCCCCGTGGTCCACGGGGAGCGGCGGAGGGTCTACCGGGGGGCGCTGGCTCTCCACGTTCTCGGGGCGACGACGGCGGCGGCCGCCCTCGGAGGGATGCTGGGCCTGATCGGAGCGCTCACCGGGGCGCCCTGGGGCGCGCCGGGACTGATTGCGCTCGCCGCGGTCGCCGCCCTCTATGCAGTGCGTGAATCGGCCGGTGCGCCGGTCCCGCTTCCGGCCCGCCGCCGCCAGGTTCCCTCGTGGTGGCGCAGCTTCTTCTCACCTCCGGTGGCAGCCCTTCTCTACGGGTTGGCGCTCGGGGTCGGCTTCGGCACCTACCTGAGCTTCGGGACCTTCGTGGCGGTGGCGGCGGCGGCCGTCCTCGGCGGCGATCCCCTCGTGGGCGCCGCCCTGTGCGCTCCCTTCGGCCTCGGACGGGGCGTAGCGGTGGCATGGGCCAACCGCGGACCCACCTGCGACCCCGGCACGACCGTCGCCCACCTCGAGGACCTCGCCCTGGGGCGCTCTCCCAGGCTCCTGAACTCCGCAGCACTGACGGCGGTGACGGGAGCCGCCCTGGTGTCGGGCCTGTAGGCCGGGGCCTGGCCCCCGCCCCCGGCCCTCGGCCCCCGGCCTCGGCCCCACCCCCCGGCTCCCTTTCCGGGAGACGCCGCCGACCCCCGATGACGCTCCGTTGCACTCCGGAGCCCGCTTTTCGGGCTTGGAGATGCAATGAACCCGCCGGGGTCGGGGCACGGGTGCATCCCCACTTGCAGGGGAGGGGGAAGGTGGGCTACTCTTAGCACTCAGAAGGTTAGAGTGCTAACAGACACAGCTTTCCCATAGGAGGTACAAGTGGCAAAGACTCTCGAATTCCACGAAGAGGCCCGACGGGCTCTCGAGCGCGGAATGAACCAGCTTGCAGACGCAGTCAAGATCACGCTCGGCCCCAAGGGCCGTAACGTGGTACTCGAAAAGAAGTGGGGTGCGCCGACCATCACCAACGACGGCGTCTCGATTGCAAAAGAGATCGAGCTCGAGGATCCGTACGAAAGCGTGGGGGCGGAGCTCGTCAAAGAGGTGGCGAAGAAGACCGATGACGTCGCCGGCGACGGGACCACGACGGCAACCGTGCTCGCCCAGGCGATGGTGCACGAGGGACTCCGGAACGTCGCGGCCGGATCGAACCCCATCGCCCTCAAGCGGGGGATCGACAAGGCCGTCACGGCCCTGGTCGACTACATCAAGTCCTCCGCCCGCGAGGTCGAGGGCCGCGACCAGATCTCCCAGGTGGCGTCGATCTCGGCGAACAACGACCCTGAGATCGGTGAAGCGATCGCCGAGGCGATGGACAAGGTCGGCAAGGACGGAGTGATCACGGTCGAGGAGTCCAACACCTTCGGCCTCGAGCTCGAGCTCGTCGAAGGAATGCGCTTCGACAAGGGGTACGTCTCGCCTTACTTCGTGACCGACCCCGAGCGCATGGAGGCGGTCATGGACGAGCCCTACGTGCTTATCGCAAACCAGAAGATCTCGGCGGTCAGGGATCTGCTCCCGATCCTCGAGAAGGTGATGCAGTCCGGCAAGCCGCTTTTGATCGTGGCCGAGGACCTCGAGGGTGAGGCTCTCGCAACCATCGTCGTGAACAAGATACGCGGCACCTTCAAGGCAGCCGCGGTGAAGGCCCCCGGCTTCGGCGACCGCCGCAAGGCCATGCTGCAGGACATCGCAATCCTGACCGGCGGACAGGTTATCTCCGAGGAGATCGGCCTGAAGCTCGAGTCGGTCACCCTCGACATGCTGGGGACCGCTCGCAAGATCGTGGTCACCAAGGACGACACCACGGTGGTCGAGGGCGGCGGATCTGCGGACGACATCTCGGGCCGGGTCGGTCAGATCAGGGCCGAAATCGACCGCAGCGACTCGGACTACGACCGTGAGAAGCTCCAGGAGCGCCTCGCCAAGCTGGCTGGAGGCGTCGGAGTCATCAAAGTCGGTGCTGCGACCGAGGTCGAGCTCAAGGAGAAGAAGCACCGAATCGAGGACGCAGTCCAGACCACCAAGGCTGCGGTCGAGGAGGGCCTGGTGGCCGGAGGAGGCGTCACGCTCCTGCACGGTCAGGAGGCGCTCCAGAAGCTCGAGCTGGACGGTGACGAGGCGACCGGCGGCCGTATCGTCAGCCGAGCCCTCGAGGAGCCCCTCAAGGTGATAGCCCGCAACGCCGGCCTCGAAGGCGGCGTCGTGACGGAGAAGGTCCGGACACTGGGACCGGGTGAAGGTCTCAACGCCGCAACCGGCGAATACCAGGACCTGTTCAAGGCCGGGGTCGTGGATGCGGCCAAGGTGACCCGGTCTGCGCTCCAGAACGCCGCTTCGATTGCAGGTCTGTTCCTGACGACCGAGGCGATCATCGCGGACAAGCCCGAGAAGGAAGGCGCACCGGCCATGCCGGGCGGCGGGGACATGGACTTCTAGGGAGTACCTCCCGCATCGAATCGGACTTTGCAGGAAGCCCCCGGGAAATCCCCGGGGGCTTTCCTCGCGTCAGGCTTTGACCACCACACCGAAGAAGCCCTTTTTCATCGCGTCCTGGCGCGCCACCACCACCGGAGACGGCAGCGACCAGGTGAACAGGGCAAATGCAGGATTTGACTCGATATCGTCGGCGAGCATGACGCCGCCGCGCCGAACATGCGGCCATGCGGTCGACATCTCGAAGCGCATGTTGGCGGCGGAATGAAGGCTGTCGTGGATGAAGATGTCGACCGACCCGAGATCGGCCAACAGCAGCGCGAGGTGGCGCCTGCTCGACCCCTCCAGGAAGGTCCAGCGCCCCCTCAAGCTCTGCGTGACGGCGGCCCCGGACTGCGTGCGCCAGCCTTCGGGCACCGGAGGCAGGTCGATGCTCCACAGATGCCCCCTCCGGTTGCGCTCGAGGGCCTCGAGGATGACGCGGCTGTTCACTCCCCTGGCAACGCCGGTTTCGACCACGCGCTCGGGGCGGAGGTGGCGCACACAGCACCAGTTGGTCTGCGCCAGGGTCACGTCGGAGTCGTAGCGCACGCCGAACCCGGAGCCCTGGGCCTCGAGAGAGGTCACCACCGAGATCCAGAGGGCATCGAACTCGTCCTGGAACTCACACGGCCAGGAGGCGCCGAGAAGCTCGTGCAGCCGCCTCTGCGCCCCTTCAGTCGGACGGTACAGACCCTCGCCCCGCCCGCCGGGGAGACCCCTGACGATCTCGAACCCGTTGCGGAACCAGTCGAGTCCCTGAGCGGGATCCTCGAGCAATGCCCCCACGGCATGGGCAGCCTTTCGAACCCCTGCTCCGAGATCTCGCATCCCTTAGCCCATCCCTCGAATAGGACAACGGCCCGTCGGGCGCTAGCGCGTCTCCTTGTGGGACCTGTGTCCCCGGCACCAGCGACAGTACTTCTTGAGCTCGATGCGGTCGCGGTTGTTCTGGCGGTTCTTTTCGGTGATGTAGTTGCGCCTCTTGCAGTCGCTGCACTCGAGCGTCACGTGGACGCGCCGGTCACTCGCCAAGCTCTTTCTCCCAGATTTCAGTCGGTAGCGGAAAGGTCAGTATAGCGACGAGTGACGGGCGACCTCAGTCCGAGCGGCGCCTGGACAACGATCGCCGCCACGGCCACCGAGGGCCCCAATCCATGCGCGGGTAAGGGGCGAACGAGGCGATCGGATCCGCGCCGAGGTGCTCGGCCTTCGCCTCCTCCCACAGGGCGCCGAAGCGGCCGAGCGGGGCGGCGCCAAGGCGATCGGGGGGCGGTGGTGGCGGTGGTAGTGCGACGCCTGGCGCGTCCGGGCCCCCGTCGATAGGTCCCAGCTCGTCCCGGAAGGCGCCCGGGGACACGACGGGGCCGGCGAGCTTGACCGAGTGGCCCAACCGGCAGAACCCGTCGGTGGTGTCCACCTCGGCCGAGCAGCGGGGGCAATGGCGAATGGTCATGCCACCTATTCGGCGGGTGGACGCCGGTGGTTGAGCAGGAGGATGACGGTCACCCACGCTGAAGGACCGTCGGTGTGGTAGCGGCGGGTGGACTCGAACCACCGACTCGGCGATTATGAGCCGCCTGCTCTGCCCCTGAGCTACGCCGCCTCGGGCACATCGAGGGTCTTTCCCTGGGGGCCCTCCGACTTTCACAGGAGCCTCCTCGGCTTCATGATATCGAGGTTCTCCGGTTCAGCCTGCAGAGGCCGGCAGGCGCCCGGTCCGTCCCGATGCTGGCGGACGCGGAGCGTAGCCTATACATTGCTTGCTGTAGTGGCCCGAGGATGGCGACCGTCGAAGGGTGCCGTTGTGATGGCAGAGAAGGCTCGGATGCTGAGGCTGGCGGTCCTCCTCACAGTGGCGGCCGGCGGGCTGTGGCTGGCCGTGGCGCCGGAGGCCGGGCAGGGCTCCGGTGTGTCGAGCCCCGGCCGAGCCCCAACCGGTGCGCCGCTCCCGGGGGATCACGGAGGTGACTACCTGCCCCCTGCGCCCAAGCCGGCGAAGTCATCCCGGGAACGGACTGATCGGCGGTTCAGACCCCGGGCGCCCTACATGAAAGCGGCGTGTGAGCTGCCGTGGAGGTGGGCTCTGGAGACCTATCGGGGGTGGCGCCCGGGGTGGTCGAGATCAACCGATCTGATCACCATCCCGACCCCTCGCAACTACATGGGCACCTGGTCCACGACCAGCCACGCCGGCCCCTATGGCTACCTGCAAAAGGTCCCGCTCGTCTTCTACGGGCCCGGCTACGTCAAAAGCATGGGGGATTTCAGACCGTCCGAAAGAGTCACGTTGACAGACGTTGCACCCACCATCGCCCGGTTGCTCGGACTGGAGATGCCCACGGCAACGGGCTCGCCCGTCTCCGGGATCCTCGCTCCGAAGGCCACGACGCCCCCCAAGCTGATCGTCACGGTATCGATCGATGGCGGAGGTTGGAACGTCCTGAATCGGTGGCCCGGCGCCTGGCCCCACTTGAAGGCCCTCATGTCCAAAGGGACCAGCCTCCAGGGAGTCAGGGTGGGATCGTCGCCGTCGGTTACCCCTCCGATTCACGCCAACATCTCCACCGGTACCTGGCCCCGTCGCCACGGGGTCCCTGCGATCGTCCTTCGTTCGGACGGTGGTGAGGTCACCGGGGCATTCCGTGACTTCGACAACGATCGGGTCATACCGCTCGATCCCAACAGAAACCTGCGCGCGCCAACGGTGGCGGACCTTTGGGACAAGGCGATGGGCAACCGTCCCAAGGCCGGGCTGATCGCAGCGGGCAACTACCCCCTGGGGATGCTCGGTCACGGGGCCGCCTTGCACGGAGGCGATAGAGACCTCGCCGCATTGCTCGCGGCGCGCGGCCGCTTCACCACGGACCGAAAGTACTACTCACTTCCGAGATACATCAACGAGGACGGAGACCCCCTTCCAAGCTACGAAGACACGCTCGACCACAGCGACGGACGAGCGGACGGGTTGTGGCAGGGGCACACCCTGGATGAGCTCACTGCCGCCGGGAGCCCGGTGCTCGGTCCCTGGGAAACGGACCTGGCCTTGAACGTCTTGCGGCGAGAGAAATACGGAAGGGACGACGTCACCGACCTCTTCTACGTCCACTACAAGTCACCCGATCACGCCGGGCACCAGTGGAACATGATTGCTCCCGAGATGGGCGATGTCCTGCGGTCGGTCGACGCAGGCATAGGGAAGCTGGTGGACTGGTTGAATCACGCGATAGGCCGCAACGGCTACGTGCTCGTCGTAACGGCGGACCACGGCCAGACACCTCTGCAGGCCGGCGGATGGCCGATCAGTCAGAACGAGCTCTTCCAAGATATCGAGAGCCGCTTCGACCACGTGGAAGACGGCGCCACCATCATGCAGAGCAGCTCTGCAAATGTCTTGTTCACCAACAAGGCCGAGATGAAGGTCAACGGCGTGTCGCCTGAGGCCATCTCTTCGTGGTTGTCGAGATACACCATTGCAGACAACCTGGCGATCGGATCAAGCCTTGCCGAAGGCTACGAGGATCGCGGAGATGAGCTTGTCTACAGCGCTGCATTCCCGGGAAGAGCCATGACGCAGGTGGCGACGTGCACCGGCGCATTGGCTCATAGCTAGATGCTGTAGAGTCTCCACCGGTGTGCCGGGAAGTCTGGTCGGCGTTGTTCGTTTGAGTTGGCACTCGACCAGAAGGACAACCGCCCGTGGCCATCCAGATTTGCCGGACCACCTTCCCGCCTCCTCCCGGTCATCAGCAACCGGTAGAGCATCCGGCCCGTCTGCCTCCGGCTCCCACCTCACCCCAATGGACAGGTAACGCTCGGCTCGAGAGGAGGAGTCTTGAAGTACCAGATGGTGTTGAAGATTCTCGACGATGAAGGGACCGAGTTGGGTGCCCTTGTCGGGAGAGAAACCGGATCCGCGCAGTCTGCGGCGAAGGATGTGCTTCACAAACACAGCGAGCTACGCGAGGACGCCGGGCGTCTCAAGAAGCCGGTAGATCTCTCGGATGAGCTCAAAGGGGCGGCCAGACGCTTCGGTGCTTGAGGGCATCGCCTCCCCCGCCTCGCCGTGGATCGAGATCGCCCCTACCGGCCCACGTCCCTTGTTCGTAACAGGAGCCCGGCTCCCGCAAAGCCGGCCGTGCAGACTGCGAGCAGTAACCCGATCCGCCACCAGACAGGATCCGCCACCAACGGGTTCCCATACAGGTGGAAGAACGAGAGGTCGAGCAGCCAGGCCGGCCACCCGTAGAGGGGCGTCACCTCCTGAACGAAGTAGCTCACAACCGTCACCGCGGTGAGGATGGGAACCGCCCCCTGAGGCCGCCACGAGATCCACAGCGCGCCGACCGCCCCCAGCGCGACCGTGAAGGGCACGAGCAGAACGGCGGCAAGCAGGACGCGTCCCAACTCGAACTCGATTCCGCGGCTCCCGGCAAGGACGAACATGAAGAGCAGCGCAGCAAATCCGATGCCGACAGCGGATACGGCCAGAGATGCGGCGCGGCGGACCACGACCTGCGCGCGTGAAATCGGCAGTGACAGCTCCAGCTCCAGTCGCCCTGAAGCATCGTCATGCGCCCATCCGGCGACGGCCATGATCGCAAACAGCGCGAGAAGAAGCTGAATCGCCCCGATGAGGACCAGCCCCACCAGTCCGCGCGCGATGTCACCGTTCGTGATGGTCGCCAGGTAATCGTGCAGTTGCGGCACCTGCTCGAGCGCCGCCACCATCCCGGGGGCCACGGTGACGAAGAACACGACGACCACGAGCACCCCGATGACCCACCACCCGAACCCGACGCGCTGCTCGTACAGCGGCCCCAAGAGACGGATCCGATACCAACCCACACCGCGTGGCCCGACCACACGGCGCCTCCCGCCCCAGTGCGCCGCCACCAGCGGCTCGCCGAGGTCACGCCGTTCGAACGCGAGCGCCGCGAGCGCAACAAGGCTCAGTGCGACGACGACGACGAGCGCACCGGTGCCGGCGACGGAAAAGTCTCCTCCGCGTGCCAACGGGTTCGACGCCGAATACCACGACATAGGAGAGAGCCGGCGGTAGCCACTCAGTCTGTCGGAGGCGGATCCCACTCCGTTGAGCAGATTGAGGACGAAGAGTATTGCGGCGCCGATGGCGAAGGCCGAGCGACGGGAGCCACCCAGCTGCGCAGATATCGTGCCGAGGCCGAACACGAACAGCAAGAGGGCGACAAGCGCCACGGCCTGCGGAGCCAGCGCCGATGGCTCGAGCTCGCCAGAGGACGTCGCCCACAGCGACAGGCACAATCCGAAGCTCGCGCCTACCGCCGACAACGTGAACGCCGCGACGGCCTCTCTTACCACGATCGTTCGGCTGATTCCGGCGCCGAGAAGCATGTCGATACGGTTCGCGTCTTCGCCGCCTCGCAGCATCGAAACGGCAAGCCACACTGTGCCCGTCCCGAGCAGCAAAGGCAGCGCTCCGAAGACCCGCCAGCTCACGTAGCCGCCAAGCGTCGTCAATTCAATCGGGATGGGCGCGAGGTATGCGAGCCGGCGAGCCAGCAATCTTGACTCGTTCGCGAGCGCGGCTCGTTCCGCTGCGGTGTCTCCTGCGACCGTTGTGTAGCCGCTCGTCTGCGCGGCGCCGAGCGCGACCAGCGCCACAAACACTCCGATCATCATTCGGCGGTGCGTCTGAAGGAAGAATCGGACGCCACTCATCGGCCGCGCTCGGAGCGGTAGACATCGAGAAACGTCTCCTCCAGAGTCGGCTCATGGCTCGTGAGGTCGAGGACTCCCATGCCCGCGAGCGCATCTGCCAGCGGCTCGAACGAACCACGAAGGACACAGCGGGTGAGGGTTCGGTCGATCACAACGTCCTCGATGCCCGGCACCTGCCGAAGGCGATGCTCGTCGGGTGGCAGCGCGAACACGATCACGACGTGACGAAGCCGGATCTCGTCGAGGTCGGTAAGCTCGATGACCTGCGCAAGGCGACCCTCGCGCACGATCGCAGCTCGTTCGCAGATCTGCTCGATCTCCGACAGCACGTGGGACGACAAGAAGACCGTCCCGCCGAGCGCGCGCGTCTCTCGAACGAGCTCGTAGAACTGCTGCTGCATGAGGGGGTCAAGCCCGCCGGTGGGCTCGTCGAGGATCAAGAGGCGGGGCTGGTGCGCAAACGACAACAGCAGGCCCATCTTTTGCTTGTTGCCGCGCGACAGTTCCTGGAACCGAGGCGAGAGGTCGATCGCAAAGCGGTCACAGAGTTCGGCGACCCTGTCGGTCGCATCAATCCGCCGCATGCCCATGGCGTAGCCGATGATCTCGGCACAGCGCATGCGGCCGAAATCCGGCAGCTCGCCCGGGAGGTAACCAACGCATTTCTTGAGCGCGACCGAATCGTCGTGCGCGTCCAGCCCAAGCAGCCGCGCACTCCCACGGGTGGGCCGGATCATGTCCATCAGCAGCCGAATCGTTGTGGATTTACCCGCCCCATTGGGACCGAGGAAGCCGAAGACCTCTCCCTCCCTTACCTCGAGGTCGAGGTCGAACAACCCTCTTCCGTTACCATAGTCCTTGGTCAGTCCCGTGGTCACGATGGCCGGCACGAGACGACTCTAGTGCGGTTTGCTGGAGCCCCCTCACGGAATCGAACCGTGGACCTTCTCCTTACCATGGAGACGCTCTGCCGTCTGAGCTAAGGGGGCGCTCGTCTGATCCTGGAGATCCGGGCCAGGATACCCAACGCTGGGCCACCGGAGGTCCAGCGGCCCCAGTCCTCCGGCACCCTGCCCCCGAAGCGGTAGCGTGTCCCCACCAAGTCATGGAGGAAGAAGATGCAAGTCAATCGCCCCGATGAGCCCGCCTATGCGGGCGGCGCCACCTTTCAGAAGCTGCCGCTTGCGCTCGATGCCTCAGAGCTAGAGGGAGCGGACGTCGCGATACTCGGCGCGCCGATGGACGACCTCGTCAGCAACCGGCCGGGGACTCGCTTTGGACCGCGTGCCATTCGGCTCGCGTGGGACGGCGGCGGCCCGCCCGAGGCCTACAACATAGATCTTGGCGTCGACCCTTTTGCCGAGCTCACCGTCGTCGATCATGGAGACGCGTCGGTGGTGCCCGGCAACGCAGCCGCGAGCCACAGGGGCATCCACGAAGCAGTAACAAGGATCGTCGCGGCCGGTGCAGTCCCGATCGTACTGGGCGGAGACCACTCGATCGCCTATCCCGACATCTCGGCAGTCGCAGCCAACTACGGGGCGGGCGAGCTGACGGTTGTGCAGTTCGACACACACGCGGACACTGCAACCGAGATATGGGGAGTGAAGTACTCGCACGGAAGCCCATTCCGGCATCTGGTCGACGAGAACATCCTGCAAGGTGACCGATTGATCCAGATCGGACTGCGTGGCCACTGGCCGCTGCCGGAGGAGTTCGACTGGATGCGCTCGAAGGGAGTCCGCTGGCACCGCATGCAAGAGATTGCAGATGGGGGCATCCACTCGGTTGTCGGACGTGTGCTCGAGGAGATCCCCGATGACACACGCCTTTTCCTCTCGGTTGATGTCGACGCGCTTGATCCGGCGTTCGCACCGGGCACCGGCACTCCCGAACCCGGAGGGATGACATCTCGCGAATTGTTGGGCGCAGTCCGAAGTCTTGTGCTGGCACGGGGCTTGGCCGGAATGGAGGTCGTCGAGGTCTCACCCCCATACGATCCCGCCAGCATCACCGCGACGGTGGCGCACCGGGTCGTCCTTGAAGCTCTGTCCGCCTTCGCCTTGCACCGTGGTAACAGGGCACCATCGCCGGAGGACCCGTGATCAGACCACCGCGTCTTCGAGCGCACAAACCATCCCTGCATACATAGCGTCGGCTTCCTCGGCGGAGTCTCCGATGCAGGTAGCGCCGGCCTTGCCGTAGCGTTCGAGTGCGCCGAGAAGGTGCAGCACGACGCCGGAACGGCTCGTTTGGTCGTAGCCGAGACCCCGGCGCTCGAGGGCGCCGATGGCCTCTGATGCCGACAGACCGATCAGCTTCCGGGACTGGAGGTTGTCGGTTGCAATATACAATTTGGGGCGCCCCCCTGCGGTCAACTCACCTGAACCGACGTCATATCGTCCGCCGGTCAATCTGGAGACCGTGTAGAAAGGGTGAGACGTGCCGCCCAACCGTAGATTGATCTCCGAAACATAGATGCGCAGCTCGGCGCCGCCGGGCACGACGATGAAGTCGATGCCGAAAGAGCCGATCACACCTCTGCTCGCCAGCGCTTCGCCCATGCGGCGGGCGTGGTCTTGTATCGCGGTTCGATAAGGCCGGCTCGCCGGGAACCGGCAGCCGAGATAGACCTGATCTTCGAGACCGCCCAGGATCTGATCGTGCGTGGAGAGCATCTCGAGTCTGTGGTCGGAGGTTATCTTCATCTGCACACTGGGAGAGAGCACCCCGGGTGAACGGACGAGCTCCTCGACAACCGCACCTTCACGGATGATCGTGTCCTTGAAGCTTGCCCATGTTTCCTCGCGCGCACAAAAGGTCACGCTCGAGCCGGTCAAAGGAGTAGTCAGGTCATCCAGCTCGACAATGGCATTGCCCTGCCCTGAGAACCCGTTGTTCAACTTTATGACCGCGCTCACGCCGGCGGGGAGATCTTCTTTCAACCGGAATAGTGCTCTCTCTACTTCCTCCACCGAGGTGAGGTCCTCCGCGCCCGGCAGAATCGGTACTCCGGCCTCGCGGGCGATGGTGCGGGAACCGCTCTTCGATCCGAGCGGGATCAGATCCGGACGAGGGCCGTACAAGGGAACCTCGATGATGCGCGCCACCTCAGCTTCCAAGGCCGTGACATTGAACGGCAACACACACGCAGCCGACGTTCCAAAGACCAGCCCGCGAATGTCCGCAAGCACCTCCGGACGTTCGAGCAGCTTGGCCGACAACGGTCTGGGCTCAACGTCGTCCACCGACACGAGGTGTAACCGCTCAGCGGCGTTGACCGGGTCATCGAGGAACCCCAGGTAGTAGTCGATGATGGCCGGGTTTATGCGGACCGAGCTCACATAGATGACCTGCACATCGGGATCGGAGAGCTCGAGCAACCAACAGAGCATGCGCTCCTCGTAGTGTTGGATGGCTACGATCTTGCGCAACTCCTTCACCGGAAAGGTAAGGGAAGGCAAAACCACCATGGTGGTGATCATCTGAAGGGGTACCCCATGACGTTTAGTCTAGGAGTGGGTCAAACGACCCCCAACGGGGCCTCGAAGAGAATATGGCGTCGGAGACGAATATGAAGACAGAGACTGACGAGCTCGCCGCCGTTGCGCTATGGCTCGGGCAAGCCCGCCACGTCACCGCACTGACCGGCGCAGGTATCTCGACCGAATCGGGCATTCCCGACTTTCGAGGTCCTAACGGCTTATGGACCAAGGATCCCGCCGCACAGCAACGCGCCACTCTTCAGCACTACATGGCCAGCAGAAAAGCCCGCGTGGACGCGTGGCGTTTGCGTGCCGAGCACCCGTCCCGGACGGCCGGCCCCAATGAGGGCCATGTCGCGCTCGCCGAGCTGGAACGCAAGGGGAGGCTCCACACCCTCATCACCCAGAACATCGACAGCCTGCATCAGAGGGCCGGCAGCACGGCGAGCAGGATCATCGAGATCCACGGCAGTCTGCGGGACGTCGTCTGCATGGGCTGTGGGGGACGGGGGCCTATGGAAGCAGCCCTTGAGAGGGTGCGGGCAGGCGAGGATGACCCTCCCTGCACCGCATGTGGAGGCGTGTTGAAGTCGGCGACCATCTCGTTCGGGCAGCCGCTCGTCTCCGAGGTCCTCGAGCGGGCGCAGATGGCGGCCTCGGCGTGCGATGTCATGCTTGCGATCGGGACGTCGCTTTCGGTGTTCCCCGCGGCATACCTGCCGCAGCGAGCGCTGCAGGTCGGCGCCAGGCTGGTGATCGTCAACGCGGAGCCCACGCGCTACGACGGAAGAGCACATGCCGTTCTCAGAGGCCCGATCAGCCGGACCCTGGCATCTGTAGCCGCCCTGGTCTGACCGGACACCTCCACGCCCCCGTGGGCACCGCGATCGTGGCGGGAAGAGGATTCGAACCTCTGAAGGCATTAGCCGGCGATTTTACAGACCGCTCCCTTTGGCCGCTCGGGCATCCCGCCTTGCAGCAGCGCCGACAAGGATACCGCCGGACGCGTGACCCTTAGGGTTCGACGATGCCGGCAGATCCAACCTGCGTCCTGTTTGCGGCGGGACGCGGGGACCGTCTCAGGCCTCTTACCGACGACGTCCCCAAGCCGTGCCTGCCCCTGCTCGACGTCCCACTGGGTGCCTGGGGTCTCGGGGCGCTGGGGTCCCTCGGCGCCGGCTCCATCGTCGTCAACACCGCCTATCGAGCGGCCCAGGTCGCCGCGGGGCTCGAGCCCTTCGCCGGAGGCACCCGGTTCGTGATCGAAGAGCCCCGTCCCTACGGAACGGCGGGCACGCTCGCGGCGCTCCCGGGGGCCCACGGGGGCCCCGTATTGACCTGGAACGCGGACGAGCTCACCGATCTCCAACCCTGCGACCTCCTGGCCACCCATGAACGGCTCGGCGCGCCTGCCACCCTCGCCGTGATCCCCGACGAAGCGGGCGCCGATCTCGAGCTCTCCGGAGACGCTGCATCGGCCTTCATCGACCGGCGCTCGCGCCCCGCGGCCGCGGGGGCCGGGTACATGGGAGTTGCGGTGTTCGACCGTGCCGTGATCGACCTCCTCCCGCCCACGCGACCTCTCGGCCTGGCCGAGGCCCTCATCGGGCCGTTGGTCGCCCGCGGTGAGGTTGCCGTCCACCGGCACCGTGGCTATGCGCTCGACGTCGGCACGGCGGAGCGTTACCTGCAGGCGAGCGGCGACCTCCTCGGGGGAACGGCCCCCCAGCCTCCGGTTCCGCATCCCGGCGTCATCTGCGACATCGCGACGGGCAGCTGCTACCTCGGCCCCGGTGCGACGGCGGCGCCGGGAACACTCGGGTCCGGGGCGATTCTGCTCGCGGGGGCCACCGTCCAGTCCGGCGCCCGGGTGGCGGATGCGGTCGTGTGGCCGGGTGAGGAGGTGCCTTCGGGGGCCGTTGCCGAGAAAACGGTGTGGGCCCGCGGCGGCCCGCTCTTCCGGGCCGGTTAGAGGACCGAACGCTCCGCCAGCTCGGTGATCACAGGTGGATAGATGAACACCACCAACAGGGCCAGGGCTGCTACCCCCATCACCGCGCGTAGAAGATACGGCACCTCCACAGGCCCTTCGAGCTCAGGCGCCTCGAAGAACATTCGCTTGACGACCGCAAGGTAGTACCACGCCGCGATGACGGCGTTCACGCCCATAACCACCGCAAGCCAGTACACCTGCGCATTGATGGCGGCAAGGAAGACGAACAACTTGGCCCACGCCCCGGCCATGGGCGGCGCGCCGGCAAGCGACAGCAGAAAACCGGTAAGCAGCGTCGCCAACACCGGGCTGCGCTGCCACAGTCCCGCGTAGTCGTCGATGAAGTAGGACCCGCCGCGCCGGGCATACGCGACTGCGGCGGCGAAGGCTCCGAGGTCCATCACGCCGTAGATCGCGATGTAGACGAGCGCAGACTCGAGCGCCTGACGACTCACTCCCGGCGAGCTTGGGTCGATGAGCGCAAGGGCAACCAGGATGTAGCCGGACTGTGCAATGCCGGAATAGGCAAGCAGACGAATGATGTGACGCTGCCTCAGGGCGATGAGGTTGCCAACGGTCATCGTCAGCGTCGCCAGGACGGCAAACACCGGGCGCCAGATGTCGGCGACTTCGGGAAAGGCCTTGAACATCAGCACGAGCAGACCTACGAACCCGCCGATCTTGGAAGCGGTCGACAGGAACGCCGCTACCGGCGAAGGGGCGCCCTCGTAAGTGTCGGGCGCCCAGAAGTGGAATGGAACCGCCGAGATCTTGAAGCCGAAGCCCACCACGACGAAGAAGACGCTGAGCATCACGAGCGGCTCGTTGCCCGATCCGTCTATCGCCTCGCGAATCTGATCGAGGCGGGTGGCGCCGCCGCTGACACCGTAGATCAGCGACATCCCGTACAGCATCACGGCGGTCGAAAGCACTCCGAACAAGAAGAACTTGAGGGACGCCTCATTGGACTTGGGATCGCCTTTGCGCAATCCGGTCATGATGAAGCCTGGGACGCTGATCAGCTCGATGGCGATGAAGATGGTCACAAGATCGCGGGCGCTGGACATGACCAGGCCGCCCAGCAGCGAGCACAGCAGCAGAAAGTAATACTCACCCTGATAGCGGACACCGGAGCGGAAGTAGTCGAACGAGATCGCCAGAACGATGAAACCGATCACGCAAAACAATCCTTTGAGCAGTAGCGCGAACGCGTCGATCTCGTAAGACCCCGACAACGTCGTCCGGTCCGACCCGACGAGTGACAACGTGGCCGCTCCGGTGGCCAGGATCCCGATGGCCGACAGCGGCATCGCCAGCCACTTGGAACGTTCGGCAAGGAACAGATCGACTACCAGGACCAAGCAGGCAAAAGCCGTCAGAACGAGCTCGGGCGCGATTGCGTGCCAATCGACCGGCGACGTCAGAGCACCTTGCGCTAGCTCCACCTAATTAACCACCGAACGACTTGAGAAGGTTCTGCACGGCTCCGTCGGTAACTCCCAGCACCATGCGGGGGTAGATTCCGGCAGCGAGGATGAGGGCGAGAAGGGGCGCCCACGCGGTCCACTCGAGAGGGTGGACGTCAAAGAGGCCGCGGCCATCGGCGAACTTTTCGGGGACGGCGCCCATCGCGACCCGCTGGATCGTCCACAGCAGGTAACCCGCGGTGAGCACGGTGCCGATCCCGCCGCCGACCATGAGGATTCGGAACAGTCCCTCATCCAGCCCCGCACCGGGCTGGTAGGAGCCGAGCAGCGCCAACATCTCGCCCCAGAAACCGGCAAGGCCCGGCAAACCGAGTGACGCTATCCCTGCGTACACCAGCACGGACCCGAACCTCGGCATCTGCTGGAGGACTCCTCCCAAAGACGAGATCTCGCGGGTGTGAAAGCGTTCGTGTATGGAGCCGGCGAGGAAGAACAGCATTCCGGTGATCAGCCCGTGGGCGACCATGCCGAAGATCGCGCCGTTTATACCCCGGTCGCTCACGGTTGCTATCCCCAGCATGACAAATCCCATATGGCCCACCGACGAGAAGGCGATTAGCCGTTTCAGATCGGACTGCGCGAAGCAGCAGAGGGCGCCGTAGATGATCGCTATCACCGCGAGAATACCGATGACGGGGGCGAAGTACACGGCCGCATCCGGCAGGATGGGATAGGCGATGCGGATGAAACCGTAGGTGCCCATCTTGAGCATCACAGCTGCAAGCAGCACCGAGCCGATGGTCGGCGCCTCGGTGTGGGCATCGGGCAGCCACGTGTGGAACGGCCACATCGGTACCTTGATGGCGAAACCCAGGAACAATCCCGCGAAGGTCAGATTCTGGACGAGGGTCGACCCGAGATTGCCCTGCTCTCTCAAAGCGATCATGTCGAAGGTGTTGCCCTGGAAATAAAGAGCAAGGAAGCCAAGCAACATGAAGATCGAGCCGAACAGGGTGTAGAGAAAGAACTTGACCGCCGCGTATTCACGCCGTGGGCCGCCCCAGATGCCGATCATGAAGTACATGGGGACCAGGACGACCTCCCAGAAAATGAAGAACAAGATGAGGTCGAGCGCGATGAATGTCCCGGTCATGCCGGTCTCGAGCAGAAGAGTGAGGGCGATCAGGGCCTTGGTCTTCCCGGGTGAAGGTACGTGCCACAGCAGATAGACGATGCAGAGGAACGACACCAGCAGAGACAGCTCGAACAGCGGCAGAGCGATCCCGTCAATGCCGACGTGGTAACGGGCGTCGATCTGCGGGATCCACCGTTCGTTCACCTCGAGCTGGATGGCGCCTGCGCTGCCGTAATCGAAGCGCAGTCCAACGGCGACCCCGACTAGCAGCGCCGCTCCGGTGAACAGAAGCCCTACGGCCTTTGCGACTCCGTCCATCGATCCGGGAACGAAGAGCAGGACCACGACGCCCACCATCGGGAGAAACACCGCCAGGCTCAGTCCCCAGGTATCAAGCCATTCCATAAGTGTGCTAGCTCCCTTCTAGGTCAATCCAAAGAGCGCGACGAAAGCAGCGATCGCAATGAACAAAAATGCTGCGTAGCGCTGCACATTTCCGGTCTGTATGTATCGCAGCAGACCGCCTGAGAAACCTGTGAGACCGGCCGCGCCGTTGACTCCTGCGTCCACCACCTGCTGGTCGATGACACCGTAGACGCCCTGGCCGGCGCCCACGGTTGCGTGTGCCGTCCCGTTGACGATCCCATCGAGGATGTGCTGATTGGTCCAATAGGCGAACGCCGCGAGCGGATACTGGACGGGCCTCACGATCCCGCCCATATAGATGTCATCGAGGTAGTACTTGTTCTCGAGCAGCCGGTAAACCCACGCAAAGCGGGTCGACAGTATGTCAACCTGCCTGCGCTCTTTATAGAAGAGCACCCACCCGAGCCAGATCGCCGCCACGGCAATGCCGACGGACGCCAGAGGCAGCACGATGTTGTAGAGGGTATCGAACCCGTGCCGGGTCTCGCCCGGGACGTTGATCCAATCGGCGAACGGCCCGACTACGGGGAGGCCCAGCAACCCCACCGACAGCGACGCCCCTGCAAGGATCCACAGGGGCACGACCATGGAGGGCGGGCTTTCGTGGGGAGTCCCGTGGCCCCTGTACTCGCCGAAGAAAGTCTTGATGCAGGCACGCGTCATATAGAGAGCCGTGAGGAAGGCGGTGATGATCGCCGATGCGAAGACGATAATGGCGGTGATCTGGGTTTCCTCGCTGGCGGCACGGAAGGCTTCGCCGACGATCTCGTCTTTCGAGAAGAAGCCGGCCAGAGGAAAGATGCCGGCGAGAGCCAGTGAACCGATGATGAAGGTCTTGAACGTGTGGGGCATGTACTTGCGGAGCCCGCCCATGTCGCTCATGTTGTTCGAATGCACAGCGTGGATGAGGGACCCCGCCCCGAGGAACAGCAGTGCCTTGAAGAACGCATGGGTGAAGAGGTGAAACACGCCGGCGGTATAGGCGCCCACTCCGAGGGCGGCCATCATGTAGGCGAGCTGTGACACCGTCGAATAGGCAAGCACCCGCTTGATATCGTCCTGAACCAGCGCGAGCGCCGCCGCAATAAGCATCGTGATCGAGGCCACGATTGCCACGACGTTCAGAGCCGCACCCGCATGTTCGAACAAGATGAACATTCGGGCCACGAGATAGACGCCGGCGACCACCATCGTCGCCGCGTGGATGAGCGCCGAGACCGGCGTCGGCCCCGCCATGGCGTCCGGCAGCCAGACGTGGAGGGGCACCTGGGCGGACTTGCCGACCGCTCCGCAGAACAACAACAGTGCGCCGATGGTGGCGATCGAGCCGCCCAACTCGCCCTCCTCGGCGAGGTGGTTGATCTCGATGATGTCAAAGGTTCCCGTGGCCACGAACAGGACGAAGATGCCGAACAAGAAGCCAACATCTCCGATACGAGTGGTTATGAACGCTTTGATCGCTGCCGAGGAGTTTGGTGACTCCTCCCAGTAGTGACCGATGAGGAAGTACGAGCAAACGCCGACCAGCTCCCACCCAACGAACATCTGCATGAGGTTGTTCGCGATGACCAGGAACAACATGCTTCCGGTGAAGAGGGAAAGCGCAGCATAGAACCACGTGTAGCGCTTGTCCCCGTGCATGTAGCCGGTCGAATAGATGTGCACGAGGAGCGAGATGGTGGTCACCACCACGAACATGACGCCGGTCAGGAAGTCGTAGTTCATTCCGAACTCGAGCTCGAGGCTGTCGTCCAATCTGAACCACGTATAAGACGCCTCGACTGCGGCGTTTCCGCCGGCGAGCTGAGCAAATGCGATCAACGACATCACCAGGCCGGCGCCCACTGCGAAGATACCGACGTAGTGTTCCTTGCCGCCCATCTTCCGTCCGAAGAAGCCGATGATCACTGCCGCTAGGAACGGCAGAAGGGGCACGGCCCACATGTACTCCGTCGCAAAGCCCGCAACCGTCCCCGGGGTGGCCTCCTCGGCCAGGGCGAAGATCACGCCATCACCACTTCATCAGCGACATCTCGTCGACGTCGACGCTTTGACGATTCCTGAAGATCAGGATCACGATTGCGAGTCCGATGCCGACCTCGGCGGCAGCCACCGCAATCACGAAAAGGGCGAATACCTGTCCGGCAACTCCTGCCTCCTGAAAAAACGCAGAGAAGGCAACCAGGTTGATGTTGGTGGCATTGAGCATCAGCTCGACCGACAGGAGCACCAGCACGGCGTTCTGACGGGCGAGCACCCCGTAGACGCCCACCGAGAACAACAAGGCGGACAGTACGAGGAAGTAGGAGACGGGCATCAGACCCTCACCTCACCGCAAGGGTGCATTAGTCACGCCTCGCGATGACGACGGCCCCGACGAGGGCGGCCAGGAGAAGCACCGAGACCACCTCGAAGGGCAGGACATAGGTGGAGAAGATGACCTCTCCGATGCTCGCGGTCAACGTCCCGGTCTCGCGGGACAGATCGATCGTCTGTCCTTCGAATGCCCGCACCATGATGTAACTGGTCACCCCGAACACCGCCAGCGCGGTCAGCGCCGACAACAGCCGCTGATCGTTGTCGAAGTTCGCCTTGCCGATGGGGGCCCGCGTCAGCATCAGTCCGAAGAGCATCAGGACCACGATTGCACCAACGTAGACCAGAACCTGAACCCATGCGACGAACTCTGCGAGGAGCAGAATGTAGAGAGCCGCCGCCCCCATGAGCGTGCCGACGAGGTAGAGGGCCGCGTGCACGACGTTGCGGGAGGTCACGACCCCGATCGAGGCGATTCCCATCATCGCCGCCACCGCCCAGAAGATCATCTCTTGAGCCAGCGCCGCCACCGTCAGCCACCCTCCTCTTCACCCGGGGACGGCGCCGGGCCACGGGCGATGCCGCGCTCGGCCTTGACGCGCGCCACCTTGGCCCTCGCCTCCGCCACCTGGGGCGAAGAGCCCTTTGCCTGCTGCTCCTTCAACACCTGGGCGTAGACCTCGTCGGGGTCCTCGGTCGGCGTCAGCGCGGTGGGCTGAGGGGTCTCGTGGGGCACCTCGACGTTGGGGCCGGGGGTTTCGCGCAGGCTTGCGATCTCCTCTGGCGCCGGCCCCCCGCCCTCGGGCGAAGTCATCGTCGGCGCCACGTCCGCCCTGGCTTCGCCGGTGGACTCGGGGGGCGGATCGTCGTCCCCGGGCGGGGTGGCGGTTGCGTCTGGCGGAGTGGCGGCAGCGTCTGGCGGGGTGGCGGTTGCGTCGGGCGGTTTCACATCCGCCCTGGCTTCGCCGGTGGACTCGGGGGGCGGATCGTCGTCCCCGGGCCGGGTGGCGGTTGCGTCGGGCGGGGTGGCGGTTGCGTCGGGCGGGGTGGCGGTGGCGCCGGGCGGTGCCCCGGCCGGTGCTTCGGTTGTCCCATCGCCGCCGGGCGCTTGGCCTCGAGGGGCCTCTTCTCCGGCGGATGTCTCCTCCCTGCCGGTCGCTCCGTCCCTGCCGGGGGTGGCGGCGGCCTGCTCTCCGGGGACCGGGCCGACATCGGGCATGGGGGGTTTCGCCGCCCCCGCGTCGGGAGTGCGGCCTCCGCCGCCCAGCGGGGCGACCGGCGCGCCGGGTTGCTCCTCCGTCCCGCCGGCGTCATCCGCCGCCGGCGTCGACGCGGCGGTCCCCCGCGCTGCTGCCCCGGCTGGGGGTGTCTCGGGGGCGCGGGTTGGTGATCCGGGATATTCGGCGCCGATCTCGAGGGGCGGCGGCGGGAGAACCGACTCCATCCAGTCAGAGAGCCGTTCCTTTTCGTGGGTGAGCTCGCGGATGTCGTACTCGGCGTACTCGAACTCACGGCTCCAGAACAAAGCGTCGTAGGGGCAGACTTCGACGCATATGCCACAGTACATGCAGAGTGCGTAGTCGATCGCGAAACGGTCGAGCACGTTTCTCTTGCGAGGACGGCCCCCTTGGCGCTTGGGCGGGAGCTGTTCTTTGTGCGAGTCGATGTAGATGCACCAATCGGGGCACTCGCGCGCACAGAGCATGCAAACCGTGCAGTTCTCCTCCTTGAGGGCTATGACCCCCCGGGTGCGCGGTGAAAGGTCCTGTTTCTCGTCCGGGTACTGGATCACGGTGTTGTGCTTGAAGAGGTGCTTGAGCGTGACCCCCATGCCCTTCAGAAGCCCGAGACCGAAACCGGGCTTGCGCGCCTTTTCGAGTCTTCGTTGATCTAGTGCCACTCCACCCCTAAGCGGTCAGACATACAGGACCCATGCACCGGTCGCAAGGATAAGCACCAGTCCCACCGGGATCAGGAACTTCCACGCGAACTTCTGGAGTTGATCCTCTCTCACTCGGGGAAACGTCGGTCTGATCCACAGGAACAAAAAGATCATGAACATGGTCTTGCCGAAGAACCAGAAGACACCGGGAATGTATTCGAGTATCCGCAGCGGGATGATGGGTTTGTAGCCCCCGAGAAAGAGAGTCGCCGCGATCCCCCCGAACGCGACCATGTGCCCCATCTCGGCAAACATGTGGCTGAAGATGTAACGCATACCCGAATACTCGGTGAACGGCCCTGTGATGATCTCGGACTCGGCCACCGGCATGTCGAACGGCACCCTGGTCATCTCCGCTACAGCTCCGACGGTGAACAACAAAAAGGCGACGAACCCGATGCCCGGGGGCCAGAGGGCGAAGGGGAAGTTCTGCGCCTCGACGATGTCGATCAAGGAAAGCGATCCCGCCAGCATTGCGACGACCGCAGCCGCCAGGACGATCGGCAATTCGTATGCGATCAGCTGGGCGGCCGAGCGAAGGGCGCCTATCAGCGCGTACTTGTTGGCGCTCGACCAACCGGCCATGAGCAGACCGATGGTCGAAAGGGACCCGATCGCGAGGAGATAGAAGAGCCCGACGTCCAGATCCTCGATCACCAGATTCCTGTCGATCGGAATCACCAGATAGATCATGATGATCGGCACCATTATCGCCGCCGGCGCAAACGAAAAGACCTTGCGGTCGGCAGCCGCCGGGATGATGTCCTCTTTCAAGAGGAACTTGATTCCGTCGGCCAAGGTCGTTGCCCAGCCGTGCCAACCGCCGGGATACATGGGCCCGAGCCGGTGCTGAAGGTGGGCCATGACCTTGTGCTCGGCGTATCCGCCGACCAACGCGCCGACAGGCACCACCGTCAGGATCACTAGCACCTTGATCACGAGTATCTGCCAGGTTGCGAGCGTGATATCGAACATCAGCGGTCTATGTCCCCCAAGACGAAGAAGAACGAGCCCAGGATTGCGATCATGTCGGACACATAGGTGTTCGCCAACACGTGCGACAACGCAGATACGTTGTTGTACGAAGGCGTCCTGATCTTGAGGCGATAGGGCCTGCGGTCGCCGTCCGACACCAGGTACATCCCCAGCTCGCCGAGCGGGTTCTCGGTCCGGACGTAGACCTCGCCCGCCGGCGCCTGGACCACGCGCGGCACCTTGCCCATGATCGGGCCCGGCGGCAGTCCCTCGATCGCCTGCTCGACAATTCGGGCCGACTCGCCGACTTCGCGCACGAGCACCCAGAAACGGTCGAAGCAGTCGCCGTTGGGCGCGGAACAGACATCGAAGTCGAACTGGTCGTAGACGAGATAGGGCTCGTCCCGGCGGACGTCCATGTCTGCACCCGACCCGCGTGCAATTGGCCCCGTCACGCCGTAGGAGTAAGCGGCCTCCTTGTCCAGCACGCCCACGTCGATCGTGCGCTGCTTGAAGATCTCGTTTCCGACCAGGAGGTCCTCGTAGTCGGGCAGACGCTCGATGACCTGGCGAACCCCCTGAAGCGCGTCATCGACGAACCCTCTGGGGACGTCTTCCTTCAGCCCTCCCGGGCGAAAGAATCCGAAGTGCATGCGCCCGCCGGTCGTCGCCTCCATGACCCGCTGAATGTCCTCGCGCTCACGGAATGCATAGAAGGTCGGCGTGATGGCCCCGAGCTCGGCGCCGAACGAGGCGAAGAACATCAGGTGATTGAGGATGCGATTCATCTCGCACAGGATCACGCGCAGGTACTGCGCCCGAGGCGGCACCTCGATCTCCATGAGCTGCTCGACGGCCAAGGCCAGAGGAAGCTCGTTGTTGATTCCAGACAACCAATCCATGCGGGAGACGAGGTTCGTTATCTGACGGTAGTCGCGCTGTTCGACGAGCTTCTCGTACCCCCGGTGCATGTATCCGATGACGGGCTCGGCGTTTATCAGTATCTCGCCGTCGATCGTGGCGAGCAGCCGAAAGACCCCGTGCGTCGCAGGATGCTGAGGCCCGACATTGAGGATCATCTCTTCGGTCTGAAGCCGCCCCTGTGCACCCCCTTCTCGGGCCGCCCGCCTTGGTCCCTCCGTCGTCATCGCCATCTACCGGCCTCCGGCTGCGGCTTCTTCGGGGTCTTTTGCCCCCGGCCACTCCTTGATCACCCGCGTCGGCAGCTTGAACGACCTGAGCATCGGGTGGCCTTCGAAGTCCTCGGGGAGATACAGGGTGGTCAGATTGGGATGGTCCGGGAACAAGATCCCGAACATCTCGTGGGTTTCACGCTCGTGCCACAGAGCGCCTTTGTATATCCCCGAAATGCTCGGACACTCGGGGGCGGCGGGGTCAACCGGAACGTGCACGGTGACGTGGATGGCGTGCTCGGGAGAGTAGACGTGGATCAGTACCTCGAGCCCGCCTCCGCCGGCGCCCAGCTCCGACCGGTCCACTCCGGACAGGAAGGTGAAGAAGGCACAACCAAGGCGCTCGGAATCGTGCAACGTTCTCATGACCCGCACGAGGTTCTCGGGCTTGCATACGAGATCGACTGCGCCGAAGTTCAACTCGTGCTTTTCCACCCACGGCCCCAGCGCCTCCTCGACTCGGTCCAGGGCTTCTTCAGGGACGACTGCGCCCGGCCTGCCCATGCTCAGGCGCCCCCCGACAGACCCGGCTCGGGGATATAGGGCACGGCTGTCTCATGGCCCTTCCACTTTTCGGTCGGGTTCTCGCCTGAGATCTTCTCCTGCAGGCGGATCACTCCCTGCAGGAGCGCCTCGGGGCGGGGCGGGCAGCCGGGTACATAGACGTCCACCGGAATTATCTGATCAACACCCTTGGTCACCGCATACGAGTCCCAGTAGGGGCCCCCGCAGTTGGCGCAGGAGCCCATCGAGATGACGTACTTGGGCTCGGGCATCTGGTCGTAGACGCGCTTGATCGGCGCCGCCATCTTGTCGGTAACGGTCCCCGCTACCACCAGCAGGTCGGCCTGACGGGGAGATGCCGGAAACGGGATCACCCCGAAGCGGATGATGTCGAACTTGCTTGCGATGGCCGCACCCATCTCGATCCCGCAACAGGCGAGGCCGAATTGCATCATCCACAGTGAGTACTTGCGGCTCCAGTTGAGCAACCACGACGCCGGGCCGGGGAGCTTCACCTTCTCGATCACAGCCAATCGAGCACCTTCTTCTTGACGGCGTAGAGCAGGGCAAGAGCCAGGATGGCGATGAAGATCACCATCTCGACCAGGGCTTGAGTCCCCAATCTCTCGAAAACGATCGCCCATGGGAACAAGAACACAGCCTCGACGTCAAAGACGACAAACAGCAGGGCGAAGATGTAATAGCGCACGTTGGTCTGGGCCCAGCCCTGCCCGATCGGATCGATGCCGGACTCGTAGGTCGTGTACTTCTCATAAGAGGGGACATTCGGCCTCAGGAGCCGGGCCAGCTGAAGGGTTCCCATGACCAGCCCAACGCTGACCACGAGGAACAGGCCTATGGTCAGGTACTGGCTGAAATAACTGCGGGCCACTGTGCCTAACGCTCCCTGGTCGCGCCGAACAAATCCACCGGCTGGGATTGGACCCATCTGCCCCTGAGCCGGTCTCCCTCTGGCCACCCTGGGCAGCGTCCTAGATACACGCCGAAAACTACCACGGACGTGCCCTGAACCGGCTTTTTTGCACTCTCGTGAACGCTCCAACCGGTAACGCGGATCTCGGTGCGCCGGCCCCGTAGGCTTAGCGTGACCGCCCTTCGTCCCGCCGCCCTTTTGTCCCGTTATGTCCGATGCCCTCAGAAAAGGAGTCAACCTGGTGCCCGACGACCTCGTTCCAGCCGACCACGTCATCACGATCTTCGGAGCGTGCGGCGACCTTGCCCGGCGCAGCCTCCTCCCGGCCCTCTGGCACCTCGACCGGGAAGGAATGCTTCCCGCCAGCTTCCGGGTGATCGGAAACTCGCTCGAAGACCTCACCACCGACGACTTCAGGGCCCTGGCGCGCCGGGCGGTCGAGGAGTTCTCTTCGGCAGACATACCCGAGGACGCCTGGACCGAGTTCTCCGAAAAGCTCAGCTATACGTCCCGGCAGTTCAAGCCGGAAGACGCTGGGCCTATGACGGAGGCGATCCGCACCGCCGAATCCGAGGTGGGAGGCTCACCTCGGAGGCTCTTCTATCTCGCGGTGCCGCCCTCCGCCTATTCCTCTTTGACCGAAGCGATAGGGGCGGGGGGCCTGAAAGAGCGGTCGAGGGTCGTCTACGAGAAGCCCTTCGGCGGTAACCTGGACGCGACCTGCAAGCTCAACGCCGAGGTTCACGAGATCCTTGACAAGTCCCAGGTCTACCGAATCGATCATTTCCTCGGCAAGGAGACCGTCCAGAACATCCTGGCCTTGAGGTTCGCCAACGGAATGTTCGAGCCCGTATGGGACGCAAAACACATCGATCACGTGCAGATCGACATCCCGGAAACGCTTGGGATCGGCACCCGGGCCGGCTTTTACGAAAGCATCGGGGCGATGAAGGACATGATCGTCACGCATCTCTTCCAGGTCCTGACCTTCGTGGCCATGGAGCCACCTTCCCGGCTGGCCGCCGACGACCTCATGATGGAGAAGACCAAGCTGATGAACTGCCTTCAGCCTCTTGGGCGAGACGACGTCGTGAGAGGACAGTACGTGGGCTACAAGGACGAGGAGGGGGTCGCCCCGGATTCGCAGACGGAGACGTTCTTTGCCGCCCGCATCGCCATCGACAACTGGCGCTGGGGCGGCGTGCCGTTCTTCTTGCGCACGGGCAAGAGGCTGGCCGGCCAGCAGTGGTCGGTCACGCTCGCGTTCAAACAGCCTCCTCGAACGATGTTCGGGGAGCCTCCGAGTGACTTCAGCTACGATCACCTCGCCCTGGAGCTCGCTCCGGCCGAGGGCATCTCGCTCGGCTTTCTGGCCAAGCGGCCCGGGCCGACGTTCTCATTGACGCCGGCGAGCATGAACTTTGAATACGGATCCTTCGGCTCCGGGCTCATAGGCGCCTACGAGAGGTTGATCCACGACGCCCTCATAGGCGACCGCACCCTGTTCACGAGCGCCGAGACCCTCGAGGCCGCGTGGCATGCACTCGAGGGGATCACCAGGGACCCGCCCCCGGTGGAGCCCTACGACCAGGGATCGTGGGGGCCCGAGAAGGCGGAGGCGCTGATCGCTCCCAGACGCTGGCGGCAACCAACCCAATCGTGACCGCTCAGGGCATCAAAAGGCACCATGCAGAGTCGGCGCGTCATCAACGGCCCACCGCGTAGCCCTGCATTCCTCGTGGGTTTGCGGCGGCCTTCAACAACCCGGAGCAGTCGAGGCCTGCGGCGCTGAGGCGTCCCAGCGACCACCGGTCCGACACGATCACGTCGTGTCCCCGGGCCTTCAGTCTCTCGGCCACGCCTGGGCTGAATCCGTCTTCGATCACCAACCGGTTCAGGTAGGCCGCCCGGGGATAGAACGAGCTCGGGAAGTGCTCGGTGTGCCAGGTCGGCGCGTCGATTGCCTCCTGCAAGTTGATGTTCCGAAGCACGTGACGAAGGAAGAAAACGAGCGCCCACTGGTCCTGCTGATCGCCGCCCGGCGTGCCCCAAGCGAGGTGAGGCTCTCCCTCGCGCAACGCCAACGACGGGGTAAGGGTGGTGCGGGGGCGTTTGCCGCCCTCGAGGGAGTTGGGGAGACCTTCTGCGAGCCAGAACATCTGAGCGCGCGTCCCGAGGGGGAAGCCGAGGTCCGGTATCACCGGCGAGCTCTGCAGCCAGCCGCCACTGGGAGTGGCCGACACGAGATTCCCGTGACGATCGACCACATCGACATGACAGGTGTCACCCGGGCGGTCGAGAGGAGGGGCGATCGACGGCTCGGCAGAGGGGCCCGATCGCTCTGTGCGCCACAGCTTCTCGGGAGGAAGCCTGGGAAGGCGGCCGTCTACCCTCCCGGGCCGTAGTTCCCGGGATGCCTCGTCCCCCACCAGGGTCCGGCGCGCTTCGGCGTAGCCTGTGTCGAGCAACCCGGCGATGGGCACGTCCACGAATGCAGGATCCCCGTACCAGGCTTCGCGATCCGCGAACGCCAACTTGGCGCACTCGACCACGGTGTGGATCAGGTCGACATCTTCCATGGAATCGAGATCGAACCCGTCCAGCAGCGACAACTGCTGAAGAAACACAAGGCCCTGTCCCCATGGCCCCGCCTTGCAGACCGTATAGCCGTTGTAATCGAACGTTACAGGATCTTCGATGGAGGCTCTCCAGCGCGACATGTCGCTGCCGGTCAAGAGCCCGACATGACGCTTTCCTGAAGCGTCCATCACCCGGTTGCCGGCGCAATGATTTTCGATGGCCTCGGCTACGAAGCCGTCGTAGAACATGTCACGCGCCGCTTCGATCTGCCCGTCACGATCATTCGTGAGTGCCTGGGCCTGCGCCACGATGCGCGCATAGGTCGCAGCCAGGGTTGGGTTCTTGAACAACGTTCCCGGGCGCGGCGCGCCGTCAGGTGCGAGATAAAGGCGGGCCGAGTCGGACCACTCCGTCCGGAAGAGGGGCAGTACGTTTTCGACCGCCTCCGTGATGCCCGTGACCACGGGATAGCCTCTCCCGGCATACCCGATGGCGTAACTCATGACCTCGCCGAGCCTAAAGGTTCCGCCCTCAAGCAGCAGGACCATCCAGGCGTCGAAAGCCCCGGGCACGCACGCGGGGAGAAGGCCGGTTCCAGGCACCAGGTCGAGGCCGAGCTCGGAGAAATGGACGATCGACGCAGCCGCCGGGGCGGGGCCCTGCCCGTTCACCACCAACGGTGCAGCGCGCTCGGCGCTGTAGGCGACGATGGGCACCTCCCCGCCGGGGCCGTTGAGGTGTGGTTCGACCACCTGCAGCACGAAACCCGCCGCAACGGCGGCATCGAAGGCGTTGCCCCCTGCCTCTAGAACCGCCATCCCGGAGGCCGACGCCAGCCAGTGTGTCGACGCGACCATGCCGAAGGTCCCGCGCAGCTCGGGTCGGGTGGTGAACATTTGGCTGCATTCCTCTCCGGCGTTCGCTGCTCTGACGCGCGCGGCGAAACGGCTAAGGCTCGGCTTGCTCAAATAACGCGTCGGCCAGCTCCACCAGCCGGTCCGTCCCGGCGATGTTGTCCAGCCAGCGGCTTGGGATCGCCCCCGCTCCCAGTCGCGCCCCCATGACGGCCCCCGCGATCGCTCCGTTGGTGTCGGTGTCGCCGCCCTCGCCCACCACCTCTGTGAGCACGGCTTCGAAGTCGGCGTCCGCCGACGTGGCGGCCCACAGGCCAACTTGCATCCCCTTGATCGTGTAGCCCATGTCCATCGGATCATCGAGTGCGAGGCGCCGGAGCCCGCCTCGATCGACGGTGCGGATGGCCGCGGCGACCTCATCCGGCGCGCCGGTGGCCTCAATGTGCGCGGCGAGCAGATCCAGGTTCACCGGGGCGCCGGACAGCGTCAGAGCAACTGTCACCGACATCGCAACGGTCGACCATTCGCACAGAGGGTCATAGTGGGTCACCAACGCGCTCGTGCGCGCGTCCTTGATGAGATCGCGCCCGGATACTCTCCATCTGAGGGCGACCGGCGAGCAGCGCATGACTGCGCCGTTTCCCGCCGAGCTGAGCGGCCTGCGCTCCCAGACGACCCGGGCGGCGCTCGATGGCGATTCCCCGCCCGTCAACTGATCGAGAACCTCCGATGTGAGATGCCCGATGCCCCGGCCGTTGGTCTGCCCCCACGTCACGAAGCGGCGGGCAAGGTCGTCGAAATCGAGCTCACCCTCGGTCAGTGCCTCCGCGAGGACGGCCGTCTGGGCGAGGTCGTCGTCCCATGGTGCGGCCTGCTCGGACGGGTCTATCTCTGTGGGACCGCCGTCGAAGCTCCGCTCGACACTGCGCCGGGAATGACCTTCGGCCGGAATACCCAGTGAGTTGCCTGCCGCCACCCCCAGCAGGGTCCCCCGGTACAGCTCACCCAGGGACTCCGGCTCTCCGGCCCGGCCCGCCGAGTCCACCCATTGCTCGAGCTCCTGAACGCTCATGTCTGACTGCTCAACCTCCTAGCGGTGCTTGTCCGGTTTCGGGCGCCGGCTGAAAGAACATCGTGGCATCCTCGGCCACCCGCAACAGCGGTCCGGGCACGACGCCGAAACCGATTGTCGCCACCGCCGTGATGGCGATGACGCCCGCTGCCAAACGCCCGACCGGCAGGGGGACCGGCTCGCCCTCACTTTCCTCCAGGTACATCCGCACCATGATCTTGAGATAGAAGAAGGCGGCGATGGCGCTGGTGATGACTCCTATCGCCACCACCCACGAGTAGCTGGCTTGGACGGCTGCGCCGAACACCACCAGCTTGCCGAAGAAACCGGCGGTTACGGGGACACCGGCCAGCGACAACAGAAACAGGGTGAGCGCCACGGCCAGTGCGGGGTGGTCGTAGAAGAGGCCCTTGTATCCCACCAGGCGCACCCGTGCCTCGTCCTTCCCGGATACAACCGAGACCACCGCAAAAGCGCCCAGAACCGCCAGCCCGTAGGTCGACAGATAGAACAGCGCCCCCGAGACACCCCGGTCGTTCGCGGCAATGACTGCGGTGAGGATGAATCCTGCATGGGCGATGGACGAATAGGCGAGGAGCCTCTTGACGTCGTCCTGCACCACCGCGAGCACCGAGCCGAGGATCATGGTCGCCACTGCCATTGCAATCGCAAGGGGCCGCCACTCGGCGCGCAGGGAGAACAGCGTTGCATCGAAGAGGCGGAGAATGGCCGCAAAGGCGGCGAACTTGGTCCCGGCGGCCATGAATCCGGTGACCGGTGAAGGGGCGCCCTGATAAGCGTCGGGGGTCCACATATGAAATGGGACCGCCGCGATCTTGAAGCCGAGCCCGATGATCAGGAACCCGGTAGCCAGCACCAAGAGGCCGGCGCCCGCAGCCGGGCTGGTCGACAGGAACGACGCTATCCCCGGCTCCGTTACCGGGTCACTGCCCCCGTAGAGCGCAGTTGTCCCCACCGCGCCGTATGTGAGGGCGATCCCCAGTAGAAAGAAGGCCGAGGAGAACGCGCCCAACAGGAAGTACTTCATCGCCGATTCCTGGCTGGTGAGTGACCCGCTCTTGAACGCCACCAAAACGTAGAGCGCGATCGAGAACGTCTCGAGCGCCAGAAACATGACGATGAGGTCGGCTGCAGCGGCCATCAACATCATCCCGGTCACGGCAAACAGGACCAACGCATAGAACTCAGAATCTTCGAGGCTGTCGCGCCGGAGGTAGTCACGTCCAACCCAGACGGTTAGGAGTCCGAAAACAGCAAGGCTGACCTTCACGAACGATGCAAAGCCGTCGAGCGCAATGGCGCCGGAAAGCTGGAGCTCATTGTCGCCCCAGGTGGAAGCGGCGAACCCCCCCGCCGCGACGAGGCCGGCCGTGGCCATAGCGGCCAGGAACCACCGGCTGTGCCGTTCGCCGATCAGCGTGTCGACAATGAGGAGAACGAGCGCAGTTGCCAGCAGGATGATCTCGGGAGCGACCCCCGAGAGCTGAACCTGGGGCTGTGTGAATTCAGGCATCGACCAGATCCATTACGGCGCCTCCGCCAACCCACTCGTCTCCGGCACCACCGAAGCGTTGTTCAACTGCCTCACGACCTTCTGGGCGGAAGGTTCGATACGCTCCAGAAAAGGCTTCGGGTACACGCCGATTGCGATGATGAGCGCAACCAGCGGCGCAAACATGACGTACTCGCGTACGTGGAAGTCCTCCAGGTGGCGATTTGCCTCCACCGTGACGGGTCCGTGAAATACGCGCTGGTAGGCCCACAGCAGGTAGATGGCGGCGAGCACGATGCCGAACGTCGCCGGAATGACCCACCAGCCGTAGCTCTGATAAGTCGCCAGCAGCACGAGGAACTCGCCGACGAATCCGTTGAGCCCCGGCAAGCCGAGCGACGACAGCACGACTATCAGGAAGATGCCTGCGAGGACCGGAACCGAGCGTGCAAGCCCCCCGAACTCCGCGATCTCTCTGGTGTGGCGGCGGTCGTAGAGCGATCCTACGAGCAGGAACAGAGCACCGGTCGAAAGGCCGTGATTGAGCATCTGGAGTATTCCGCCGCTCATTCCCTGAATTGTCCCAACGAACAGCCCCAGTACCACGAAACCCAGATGGGCCACCGACGAGTACGCCACCAGGCGCTTCACGTCGCGCTGGACGATTGCGATCAGCGCTCCGTAGAGAATCCCGACAATGGCAAGGGTGATTATCACCGGCGCCAAGAGACGCGCCGCGTCCGGGAACAACGCAATCCCGAAGCGAATGAGCCCGTAGGCCCCCATTTTCAGGAGAACCGCAGCCAGCATGACCGAGCCTGCGGTAGGCGCTTCCGTATGGGCATCAGGGAGCCATGTGTGCAGCGGCACCAGCGGTACCTTGACTGCGAACGAGGCGAAGAATCCCAGGAACAACAGGATCTGGACCTCGAGTGACAACGGCGTCCCGACAAGCGAGCGGTAGTCGAAGGTCGGCGCCGCAGCCCCCTGCGGGGCGAAGTAGAGGTAGAGAATCGAGAGCAGCATAAACAGCGAGCCGGCCAGCGTGAAGAGGAAGAACTTCATGGCGGCATAGATGCGTCGACCGTGGCCCCACATCCCTATCAAGAAATACATGGGCACCAGAACGGCCTCCCAGAAGACGTAGAACAAGAAGAGGTCGAGCGAGGAGAAGACTCCGAGCATGCCCGTTTCGAGCGTGAGCAGCAGTATGAAGTACGGCTTGACCTGAGTCCTGATCGTCCACGATGTCAGGATGCACAACGGCATGAGGAAGGTTGTAAGCATGATCATCCACAGGCTGACTCCGTCTACACCGGTTATGTAGCCGATCCCCCATTCCGGAATCCAGCTCAACTCCGTGCTCTGCTGAAAACCCCGCGTGCCGGTGTCGAAAGTGATCAATACCCCCAACGAGACAACGAATGTCGCTGTCGTGACCAGGAGCGCCACAAGTCGCAGGACAGCTTCCAGTCCCTTGGGGACAAGCACCATGACGAGCGCGCCGGCCAGCGGCAGAAACAGCGTGATGTCCAGGAAAGGCAGATCGTTCATCCGGCGACCACCCGCAGAATCAGAAAGGAAAACACTGCGACGACACCAAAAAGGAACGTCGCCGCATAGTTGCGTACGTAGCCGGTTTGGATGTGGCGCAGCCCCTGGGAGGTTCGGCCGATCAGCGTGGCGGTTCCGTTCACGATGCCGTCGATTCCCCTACGGTCGAGCACGTCGGCGCAGAACGACGCGAAACTCTTACCGGGAAGGACGATCAGGCGCCCGTAGAGCTCGTCTATGTAGAACTTGCGGCGGGCGCCGTTGACCAGCGGTCGCATGGGGCGAACGAGACGCGCCCGTCGCGCCTCGGCGCCAGACATCATGTACATGGAACGAGCCAGCATGATCCCGCCCACCCCAACCACCAGAGCAATGCCGGAAAGAATGAAAGCAAGAGCTCCTTCCGGAGCGTGCGACTCGCCGACCACCGGCTCCAGAAAATGCTCGAGCGTCAGCAGGACGGGCAGGTTGATCACGCCGCCGACCACCGAGAGCACGGCAAGCGGCACCAGTGCAGCCGCCATGGTGCGGGGCGCGTCATGGGGATGGGTTCCCTCGGGCGTTCGCAAGGGGCCCTCGAAAACGCGCAGGTACAACCTCGACATATAGAAGGCGGTAAGCAGGGCGGTGAATACGCCCACACCCCAGAGCACGTAGTTGCCCTCGACCCATGCGGCCGCAAGGATCGCATCCTTGGACCAGAAGCCGGCAAAGGGAATCACACCCGAGATGGCCAACCACCCAACCAGAAAGGTATAGCCGACAACCGGCATTGCGCGGCGCAACCCGCCCATGTGACGCATGTCGGTGTTCCCGTCCAGAGCGTGCATGACCGCCCCGGCCCCCAGGAACATGAGGCTCTTGAAGAAGGCATGGGTCACGAGGTGAAAGACGGCGATCGAATAGGCGCCCACCCCCAGCGCCAGGAACATGTAGCCGAGCTGCGAGATGGTCGAGTAGGCAAGGACGCGCTTGATGTCGTACTCGGTGCAGGCCATCAGCGCCGCCCACAAGGCGGTCGCCGCTCCGATCACACCAACCACCGTCAACGCAGCGCCCCCGGACGCTTCGAAAACCGGGCTGAAGCGCGCCACCATGTAGACGCCGGCGGTGACCATCGTGGCCGCATGGATAAGAGCAGAGACCGGGGTTGGGCCCTCCATTGCATCGGGTAGCCATACGTACAACGGGATCTGTGCACTCTTGCCCGTTGCCCCGGCGAACAACAGAAGGGCCGCCGTCGTGGCGACTCCGGCACTCAGGGCGCCGGCGGAGGCGTTGATCTGCCCGACCGTGAGGCTCCCCACCGCACCGAAGAGGACGAACATGCCGATCAGGAAGGCGAAGTCCCCGATGCGGTTGACCAGGAAAGCCTTCTTCGCCGCGGCCGCCGCCGAGGGCCGGTCGAACCAGAAGCCGATCAGCAGATAGGAGCACAGACCCACCCCCTCCCATCCGACATAGAGCAGCAGGAGGTTGTCGGCGAGAACCAGCAGCAGCATGAACGAAGCGAACAGGTTGAGGTATGCGAAGAAGCGCGGGTAGCGAGGGTCTCCATGCATGTAGCCGATCGAGTAGATGTGGATCAGCGTCCCCACGCCGGTCACCACCATGACCATCACCAGCGACAGCGGATCGAGCAGCAGGTCCACACCCGTTTGGAATCCGCCCACCGAGACGAAGTCGAAGACATGCTGCGTAGCGGTCCTGGACTCCTCCGGCGCGCCGAGCAATGCGATGAAGTTGAGCAGCCCGATTGCCGCAGCCAGACCAATCGTCCCGCATGCGAGCAGACCGGAGAAGCGCCCTATGCGCTTGCCGAAGAGCAGCAGAATGACGGCGCCCGCCAGCGGGAGGCCGATGATCAACGGCGCCAGCACCGGATCGAAGCCGGCGACGACCTCCTCCTGAGCGATCACCACCTGAGAAGGCTCACGTCATCAACGTTGGCGGACGCCCTGCGTCGCACGATCACGAGGATAATCGCCAGTCCGACCACGGCTTCGGCCGCAGCGACAACCAGGACGAAAAACACGAGGATCTGGCCGTCAACGCTTCCCCGTATGCGGGAGAAGGTCACGAACATCAGGTTCACGGCGTTCAACATCAGCTCGATGAACATGAAGATCACGATCGCGTTGCGCCGAACGAGGGCGCCGATCACTCCGATCGAGAACATCAACCCGGCAAGGGCGAGATAGTAGGCGGGCGCCACCTCGGTCATGCGACCTCCCGCTCCTCTGAGGAGGGAGTCGAGGCGCTCAAGGCCGTGACCGAGTCGACCCGGCGCGCCAGGACCATCACGCCCACGATGGCCGTCACGAGCAGGACCGAGGTCGCCTCGAACCCCAACAGGTAACGGCTGAACAGAGTCCTGGCGACCGCAAGAACGTTGCCCGGGTCCCGGTTGATGGCCGCCAGAGCCTGAGTCCGGTCGCCTCCGATGAGGTCGACGCTCATCACTGCGACGTAGGTGATGCCGGCAGCCAACAGGACCCCAAGCGCAAGGGCAACCTGCCGTTGGGCGGGCAGTGGCTCGACCAGCACCTCGGAACGGTCTACGCCCAGGAGCATCACGACAAACAAGAAGAGCACCATGATGGCGCCTGCGTAGATGATGATCTGCACCGCCGCCACGAAATGAGCGCCCTGAAGCAGAAAGGCAACGGCCAGCGCAACTTGACTCCCCACCAGGAACAGTGCCGTGTGCACTGCATTCTTGGCGAACAGCATGGCGATCGAGCACCCGAGGGCGAAGACGAATACGACCCCGAAGACGACCAGCGCAATCACCTCGCGGCTCCCTTCCCGGATTGGCTCGACCCGGTGCCACTGGCGGACCGGGAGTGCTCATCGGCGACGTTCGTCCCCTCGTGTGGTTGATAGCCCGCCTTGGCCATCTCCTCGAGCACGTTGTAATCGGGAGGAAGCTCTTTCGTGGTCGGCCAGTGACGCCGAATGGGCTCGTCGACGATCAGCTGCTCCTTGGTCAGGATGGCTTCGGTGCGCGAATAGCTGGACAGCTCGAATTCAGTTGTCATCAACAACGCCTCGGTCGGACAAGCTTCGACGCACAGGCCGCAGAATATGCAGCGCAGATAGTTGATCTGGTAGATTTGAGCGTAGCGCTCCCCCGGGGAGAAGCGCTGTCCGGGGGAATTCTCGGCCCCCACAACGTAGATGGCGTCGGCGGGGCAAACGCCTGCGCAGAGCTCACAGCCGATGCACTTCTCGAGCCCATCGGGATGGCGGTCGAGAATGTGCCGTCCCTTGAAGCGCGGATAGGGCCTGCGGCGCACTTCCGGGTAGGCGATCGTGTCCTTGCGTTTGAACACGTTCTTGACCACCACCCTCATGCCGCCCAGGATCTCAGGCAGTGCCACTGGAAACCCTCCTCTGCGGACTTACCGCGGTCTTCTGCCGGGGGTCGCCCCGGACCACAAACCCCAGGACGAGCACGAACAGCGCGCCGAACACCGCCAGCCTGACGCCGCGGTCGATGCCGGCGGTATTGACCACCGCGGTCACCATGATCCATAGGAGCGCCGCAGGTATCAGGCGCTTCCAGCCGAGCCACATCAGGCGGTCGTAGCGCAGCCGCGGCATGGTCGCACGGAGCCACACGAACAGGTAAACGAACGCGATGGTCTTGGCCGTGAACCAGATGAGCGGCCACAGCCACGACAGGAACGGGAAGATCGGCCCATCCCATCCCCCGAAGAACAAGGTGACCGCCATAGCCGAGATGACCACGATGTGCACGTACTCGCCCAGGAAGAACAGCGCGAAACGGATGCCGGAGTACTCGGTGTGGTACCCGGCGACGAGCTCACTCTCCGCCTCCGGCAGGTCGAAGGGGGCGCGGTTCGTCTCTGCAATCCCGGAGATGAAAAAGATCGCGAACGCCGGCCACTGCGACCAGATGAACCAATTGGGAATGAACCTGAAGAGCGAGCTGACCTGCTCGAGGACGGGAATGCCGTCGAAGAACGTGACGCTGCCGACCGCTCCGGTCTGCGCTTGCACGATCTGGACCGTGGAAAGGCTTCCGGCGACGAGGGCGATGGGCACGAGCGACAGCCCCAAGGAGGTCTCGTACGAGATTAGCTGAGCGGTCGACCGTATGCCTCCGAGAAGGGGGTACTTCGAGCCGGACGCCCAACCGGCGAGAACGATACCGTAGACGTTGAGTGACCCCATGGCAAGGAAGTAGAGAATGCCCACGTTGAGGTCGCTTCCGACCAGACCCACCCTGGTGTCCCCAAAGCCGAGCACACCGCCCACCGGCACAACTGCGAACCCGAGGATGGCGGGCACCATGGCGAGCACGGGGGCCAGTGCATAGGCCCACTTATCGGCACCCTGGGGGCGAAAGTCCTCTTTGAAGAACAGCTTGATGCCGTCTGCGAGAGTTTGTAGCAGACCGAACGGCCCCCAGCGGCTGGGGCCCACCCGCGACTGCATGTCGGCTATGACCTTGCGCTCGAACCACACGACCAGAATCGTCGTCAGCAACAACGCCGCAAACACGACGATTGCCTTTACGAGCGCAACTATGAAACCGACGCCGATGAAGTCAAGGATTGCGCTCATGGCTTACGCAACGCCACCGTAGGAGAAGCGCCGCGTATCAGCCGGTTGGCGCGCAATCCCTCCTGGTCATAAGGGACGAATATCGCGCCCCTCGCGATATCCGACACGATGATCCTGAGCTCGGCGGCGCCGCCGTCGGACTCGACCACCACCGAATCGCCGTCCGACAACTCGAGCTCTTTGACGTCGTCGGGATGCATCTCGACGAACGGCTTCTTCTGTATGCCCCTGAGAGCGGTTGTACGCGACACCATCGCGCCCTCGTCGTAGATGAGACGCCCCGAGTACAAAGCAAAGCGCCCCGGCGCACGGGCCGCCGTGGAGGGAGGCGAGGACCCGCGCACGTGCGGGGCCCCGTTGCCGTTCCGGGCAGGGACCGACGGTATGAGCCCGGGGCGCTGCTTGGCTTCGAAGGCGCGCAGCTCCCATGACAGGGGCCAGTTCTGACCGGTTTGAAAAGGTGACCCGCCCCGGTGGCCGTGGGGATATTGTCCGCCGGGGCCCGCGACGATCGTGCGGCTCGAGGTCTCACCCTCGAAGCCCGACTCGTAGTAGGGGGCCGGGGTAACCGGCTGGTTCCGAAGGTGATCGGCCTGGAGGCCGGAGTGCGACGGAACATCCGCGTTGATCGCGGTCCACACGTCGTCGAAGTCGGGCAGCCCCCAGTTGTCCCCCATCGCAGCCGCAAGCCGGGCGCAGATCTTCCACGGCTCGATCGCCGATCCGGGAGGGGGCAGGACCGGTTGCAGCTTCTGCAGGCGGCGTTCGAGGTTGGTGAAGGTTCCCTCGCGCTCCGCGTAGGCCGCGCTCGGAAGCACGACGTCGGCGTAGGCCAGGCTCTCGGTGGGAAGGATCTCGACGGCAACGACGAAAACACCACCTGCAAGCGCCCGGGTTGCGAGCTCGGAGTCGGGGAAGTCGGCAATGGGATCGGCGCCGACCAGCAGGAGCGTGTCCAGCTCGCCGTCCGCAGCCGACTGAAGAATCCCGCGCGTATCGAGGCCCGGCGCCCGGGCCGGTTTGTAGCCGGCGTCGAGCGTCGGGTGCACGCCCATGTCGATGAGGCCCTGGGATCCCGCATGAGGCGGGCACATCAACAGCTTGGCGCCCTTCGCCTTCACCAGCTCAATCACCGCGCCGAATATCCCCGTCTCGTCACGCCCTGGAGAGCTCGGCCCCCAGCACACGACCAGGGGGTCCCCGACATCGCTCGCCGCGGGGAGCTCGGATCCGTCCATGAGGCCCTGCAGGGCGAGTGCCTCACCGCCGGGATCGCAACGAACGACATGGGTTGCGAATCCGTCGAGCGAGATCCGGCGCGCCGAGATCACGATCAGCTTCGTGTCGTGATCCCCCCACGCCTGTCTCAGCCTGAGGTAGAGCACCGGAAGAGTCTCTTTGGGGTCCGGCCCGACCCACACGATGGTGCGCGCCGACTCGAGGTCGGTGATCGTGGCCGTCGACCCTGCCGCATCGCTTACCTCGAGCGCGAGCTCGTAGGGTGCGCCCGCATCCTGTAGCCGGGAGTCGACGTGGGGCGTGCCGATGGTCTTCTTGGCGAGGCGCGCCACGCCGTAGGCGTCCTCGGTCGTGAGATGGCCGCCCGCTATGACTCCGACCCTCCGGCCCGCAGACAGGGGGCCGGTTGCCGCGCCGACGGCCTCCCCCCAACTGACCGGTTCGAACTCCTGCTTCCGATTGCGGATCAGCGGGGTCGTCAGACGGTCCTCCGACGAGACGTAGTGGTAACCGAAGCGTCCCTTGTCACAGGTCCAGAAGTCGTTGACGTTTTCGTTGGGAAGCGCCTGCGTCCGCACGAGCTGGCCGCCGCGCACGTCGTTGGTGAGCGGACACCCAACCGAGCAGTAGGCACAGATGCTCGGCGCCGAGACCAGATCCCACGGGCGCGACACGAACCGGTACGGCTTGCTCGTTAGCGCGCCGACGGGACAGATCTGGATCGTGTTGCCGGAGAAGTAGCTGTCGAACGGTTCATCGTTGAAAGTGAGAATCTGGGTGCCGGGGCCGCGGTCGACGAGTTGGATGAACTGGTCGCCGGCTATCTCGTCGGAGAAGCGGACACAGCGCCAGCACAGCACGCAGCGCTCGCGGTCGAGCACGACGAGGTCGGAGATCTCGAGTGCCTTCTCATAGGTGCGCTTGGGCTCGACATAACGGCTCGAACCCGGCCCGTGGGCATAGGTCTGATCCTGAAGGGGGCACTCGCCGCCCCGGTCGCAGATGGGGCAGTCGAGCGGATGGTTGATGAGCAGAAACTCGAGCATCCCCTTCTGCGCATCCACCGCCTGCTCGTCCACCGTGTTGACCTCCATGTCGGCGGCCACGGGTGTCGCGCAGGCGGGCGCGAGCTTGGGCATCCCTTCGACCGCGACCAGGCACATGCGACACACGGCCACGGATTTCATCCCGGGGTGGTAGCAGAAGCGGGGAATGAAGATCCCCATCTCCTCGGCGACGTCGATCAAGAGACGCCCGGGCTCGGCCTCGACGGTCTGTCCGTTGATCGTCACCTTCACGCGGCCGTTCGTAGTCATGGTTGCGTATTCGCGTCTGATGGGGCACCGGCCGCGGGCTGGGGCATGACGCCGGCGTCCCCTGAGCCGCCGCCCTGGTGGGCGCCGACGAGAACCTTTGCTTCGTCCTCGAACGGACAGCGCCCGAGAGATACGTGCTCTTCGAACTCTTCGCGAAACAGCTTCACGTTGGAGCGAAGCGCCCAGGCGGCTGCGTCCCCGAGCGGGCAAAAAGCTCGCCCGTCGATGCCGTCGCAGATGTCGAGCAGCAGATCCATATCCTCCCGGCGCCCGTCCCCTTCTTCGATGCGCTCCAGGACTTTCACCCCCCACCACGTCCCCTCGCGGCACGGAGTGCACTTCCCACAGGACTCATGCTCGAAGAACTCGGTGGTTACGAGCGCGTTGCGAACCATGCAGGTGGTTTCGTCCATGAACACGACCGCACCCGATCCGAGCATCGAGCCTGCCTCCTTGAGTGACTCGAAGTCCATGGCGATATCGGTCGAGGTGAGGAGCGGAGCGCTGGCCCCACCCGGGATGATCGCCTTCAAGGTGTGGCCCTCGCGCATCCCGCCGGCAAGCTCCAAGACGTCGGCGAGAGAGGTTCCCATCGGGACTTCGTAGTTCGCCGGCCGGTTGACATGGCCCGAGACCGACAGCACCTTGGTGCCCGGCGACTTCTCGGTGCCCCACTGCCTGAACCAGTCGGCGCCTTTCAGAATTATGTCGGGCAGGTTGCCGAGCGTCTCGGTGTTGTTGACGATCGTCGGTTGCCCGTAGAGCCCTTTGACCGCGGGAAAGGGTGGGCGCAGCCGCGGCTGCCCCCGGAAGCCTTCCAGCGAGTCGAGGAGTGCGGACTCCTCGCCGCAGATGTAGGCGCCCGCGCCCCGGTGCAAGATGATCTCGAGTTCGAAGTCCGACCCGAAGACCCCCTCGCCGAGGAAACCGCGTTCGTACGCGTCCGAGATGGCTCTGTCGAGCCGGCGAGACCCCAATGCGAACTCACCGCGGCAGTAGATGAACGCTCTGGACGCTTGCACCGCCCAGGCGGCGATGGTGATGCCTTCGATGAGTTGGTGCGGATCGTTCTCGCCGAGCTCCCGATCCTTGAACGTCCCGGGCTCCCCCTCGTCGTGGTTGACGACGATGAACTTCGGAAAGACGTCCTTGGGGGCGAAGCTCCATTTGACGCCGGTGGGAAAGCCGGCCCCTCCGCGCCCGCGCAGACCGGAGGCTTTCACGAGATCGATGACCTCGTCGGGCTGCATCGTGGTGATGGCCTTCTTCGCGCCTTTGTAGGCGCCGTCATCGACGGCGCGCTCGATCGTCCAGGAGTCGTCCGGGTACTCGTGGATGCGCCGCTTGACGATGCGAGTCTCTTCTGCGGTCCCGCCGAGCCGGTCCCGGTTTTCCTCTGCGGTCCCGCCGAGCCGGTCCCGGTTTTCCTCTGCGGTCCCGCCGAGCCGGTCCCGCGCTTCCTCAGGCATCGGATGCGCCTCCGTCTTCGGTTGTCCCGAGCTCGCTCGGGCGAAAGCCGGGCGCCATGTCCGGGGGCAGCACCTCTCCCCCGGTGGTGCGGGTCTTCATGTCGTCGCCCATCTTCTTGTAGATGCCAACTACGGCCGTTTCGTAGGCGATCTCCTTGGCCGTCCTCACCGGCTTGTCACGTTTGCTCTTTACCTCCCGGCCAGACTCGAGCCGATCGACGGCCTCGATCAGGGTTTCCGGCGTGACGTCGTAGAAGTCTTCGTAGTTGATCTGCATCGTCGGCGCTCCGTCACAGGTCGCCAGACACTCGGCGGTCTCGAGCGTGAACTTGCCGTCGGCGGTCGTCTCGCCGTCGGCGATCCCGAGCCGCTCCTCGACGACACCAACCAGCTTCCTGCCCCCCATGTGAGTGCACGAGATGTTTCTGCAGATCGAGATCAGATAGTCGCCCTGGGGGACCTTCTTGATCATCGAGTAGAAGCTGCCGGCGGCCAGGACCGAGGCCGGTGTCTGTCCCAGAATCTCAGCAACCTCCCGCATCCCGGCTTCGGTCACGTAGCCGTCGACCGACTGGGCCAGAAAGAGCAGCGGCAACACGGCCGAGCGCGAATTCGGATACTTGGCGACGATCTCGGCCGCCTTTGCCCGCAGCTCGTCGTCGAAGACCCGCTCGGTCTCGTCCCGGGGGGCGCGCCCCTGTTGCTCGCGCTGTACTCGATTCTGTTCGTACGGGTTCGGTGCCGGGGTGGTCACCGGTCGACGCCTCCCATGACCGGATCCACCGAGGCAATCACCGCGATCAGATCCGCAACGAGTCCACCTTTGGCCATCGATGCAAGCGATTGCAAGTTGATGAACGACGGATCACGAACATGGCACCGGTACGGAGCAGTGCCGCCGTCGGATACGACGTAGGCGCCCAGCTCGCCGCGCGGCGATTCGACCGCCGCGTAGGCATCACCTGCCGGCACCGTGTAGCCCTGGGTGACGAGCTTGAAGTGGTGGATAACGGCCTCCATGGAACGGTTCAACTCTGACCGGGGCGGCGGCATGATCTTGGGGTCCATGTTCTTGTAATCGCCCTCGGGCATCTTGTCCATCACCTGGGCGACGAGCTTGACCGATTCCCGCATCTCGGCCATCCGCACCTGATAGCGCGCGTAGACGTCGCCTTCGGAGGCTACGGGCACGTCGAACGACAACTCTCCATAGGCTTCGTAGGGCATGTCCCGCCGCAAATCCCAGTCCAGTCCTGCCGCCCGTCCGATCGGGCCGGTCGCGCCGAACCTCACCGCGTCTTCGGTGCTCATGATGCCCACTCCCTTGGTCCTCTCGAGCCAGATGGGGTTCTCGGTGAGAAGGGACTCGTAGTCGTCGATCCTGCCGGGCATGATCGACACGATGTTGTCGCACACCTCTTCCCATCCCTCGGGGAGGTCCTGCCACACACCACCCGGAATGTTGTAGCCGTGGTTCATGCGCAGCCCGGTGACCATCTCGTAGAAGTCCAGGAACAGCTCGCGTTCGCGGAATCCGTAGAACATCGCCGACATGGCCCCCATGTCGAGCCCCGACGTCCCGAACCACACGAGGTGGGACGACAACCGGCCCAACTCGGACATGAGGGTGCGGATGTACTTGCCCCTCGGCGGCACCTCGAGGTCCAGCAGCTCCTCGACTGCCAGCGAGTAGGCCTGCTCGTTATGGAACGGGGCCAGGTAGTCCATGCGGGTCACCGCCGTAACCGCGCCCCGCCAGGTCTGGTCCTCGCACTCCTTTTCGATCCCGGTGTGGAGGTAGCCGATCACCGGTCTGCAGTCGAGCACCGTCTCACCCGACAGCTCGAGGACGAGACGGAGGACCCCATGAGTCGACGGATGAACGGGGCCCATGTTGATGACCATGTTCTCTTCGGCAGGGTCATAGGACTCGACGAAGGCGCCTGCGCCCTTGTCCTCGATCGTCTGGATGACCGATTCCGCAATGCTCACGGGCGAGGTTCCTCTTTCGGTGATGGCGTCAGATGAGAACCGGAGGCCGCATCGTCGCCGGCCTCGCCCTGGGCGGCGCGTGCGAAGGGGGCCCGTCTCATGGCCGCTTCGTGGTCCCCGATTCCCTCTTCTTCGGGCTGGCCCAGGCGGTCGACGTCGGTGTCCGACTCACGTGGCTTGGGTGACTGGCCGGCGCCTTGCGTCTGCATCATGGGCTGTGGAATGAACTCGATGGGCACCTTGCCGACGCCGTAGGACTTACGAAGGGGATAACCCTCCCATTCGTCCGGCATCAGAATGCGCGTGAGATTGGGATGGCCCTCGAAACGGATGCCGAACATGTCGTAGGCCTCTCGCTCCGGAAAATCCGCAACCGGCCAGACGCCGGCTACCGATGGCACCGTAGGCGGCTCACCGGGGGCCGGGACGTGGACCATGATGCGTCGCTTCAATTCGTGGTTGAGAAGCTGCGCCACCACCTCGAAAGCTCCGCGCCCGGGAAGCGCTATGGTGTCCAGCCCCGCCAGGTCCGTTAGCGACCAGCCCTCATGCTTCAGGTCACGGGCGCGGGCGGCCCACTCGCCGGGTTCAACCCATATCTGCTCGTCAGTTGTGTCCAGCCTGCCCGCCGATCTGCTCACTCGGCGGCGACCCGCATCGACTCGTAATCGCCCTTGATGATCCGATCGTGCAACAGCATGATCCCGTCGATGAGCATCTCGGGGCGGGGAGGGCATCCGGGCACGTAAACGTCGACGGGCACTATCTGGTCAACTCCCTGAATCAGCGCGTAGTTGTTGAACATTCCGCCCGAGGATGCGCACACGCCCATCGAGATGACCCATTTGGGCTCGGTCATCTGGTCATAGACGTGACGGAGAACCGGCGCCATCTTCTGAGACACCCGTCCGGCGACGATCATCAGGTCGGACTGGCGCGGCGATGCCCTGAAAGCCTCCATGCCGAACCGGGCGAGGTCGTGACGCGGCATGGTCGTGCCGATCATCTCGATCGCGCAGCAGGCGAGCCCGAATGTCATGGGCCACAAAGAAGAGCGGCGCGCCCAGTTGACGAGCTTGTCCAGCTTGGTCGTCATGAAGTTGGCTCCGAGAGTGTCGCTTACTCCGCCCACTCAAGCCCTCCTCTCCGCCACACGTAGACATAGGCCGCAAGCAGGATCACGATGAACACGACCATCTCGACAAGCCCGAAGATGGCGAGCTCCTGGTACACCACCGCCCACGGGTAGAGAAACACGGTTTCGATGTCGAAAATGATGAAAAGCATCGCCACGAGATAGAACTTCACGGGGAACCGCTCGCGCTCCTCGGTCTGGTCGGGGATGATGCCGCACTCGTACGGGAGCCGCTTGGCGAGGGTCCATCGGCTCGGCGCCAGCTTGGACGAGACGAAAATCGATGCAACCGCAAATATGGTCGAGATGATGATCAGGAGCAGGATGGGGAGGTACGCCGACAACGTCACGGCTTGATCTCCGCCAGCTTCTTCATGAACTTCATTCCTCTCTGCCCGGGCCCGTGAGCACGTTCGTCCTCGAGGTTCCCCAACATAGTCAACGCGAAGCTCATCACCGGCTTCGAGTGCATCGCCATGGATACGAACTTTTCCATAAGCACCGGGTGGCCGATCAGGGCTACGAACTTTCTCCCGAGGCGATAGTAGGGCCCATAGACGGCCTCGAGCTCGCGCGTGTAGCCGGCCAACGACGGCGATGAGCCCGTTCGGATGGCATCGTCTAAGTGGCGGGCGGCGATGCGGCCGGTTTCGTAGCCGTACGCGATGCCCTCGCCGTTGCACGGATTGATCATTCCCGCGGCGTCACCTGTGAGCACGAAGCCGGGGCCGTGGGGTGGCCACACGCTGGCGCCCATGAACAGCCTGCCGGCGCGCGGCTTCGAGCAGACGGTGTCGAGGTTCACCTCCCAGTCGGGCGGAAGGATCGATATGAAGTTCTTCTGCAGATCGTGGAGGTTCACCGAGCGCCACCCGCCGTAGGACGAAAGGAGGCCGACGCCGGCGTTCACGGTCCCGTCCCCGACCGGGAAGACCCATCCGTAACCGGGCAGCGCCTGGGGGCCGGAACGCACCTCGAGGTAGGCTTCGAACCAGCCGGAGTGCTCCATCGGTGAGCAGAAGTACTGGCGGATCGCGAGACCCATCGGATAGCCGAGGTCGCGCTCCCGTCCAAGCAGGCGGCTGAACTTGGTCGCAGCACCTTCGGCGCAGACGACCCACTTCGAGCGGATGGTCTCGGTCTCGCCGTCCCGCTTCGCCACGACGCCAGCAACCACGCCGCCATCCCACAGCGGTTCGACCACCTGGGTCTCGTAGAGCACCTTCGCGCCGGCCGCCTCTGCATTGTCGAGCACGATCTGATCCAGCTCGCGGCGCGGTTTCACCAATCCGAACCCGGGGAAGTCGTCGAGCTCGGGCCATTCCAGGGCGAGCGTGCGGCCCGCTGCATGCACACGCAACCCTTTGACCTTCTCCCAGGTGTCCAGCTCCGCACCCAGGCCCATGGCTTCCAGCATCTTGACGGCGCGGGGGGTGAGCCCGTCCCCACAGGTCTTTTCGCGCGGGAACGATTTCTTCTCGCAAACGATCACCGAATGACCTCGGGAAGCAAGAAGGTGTGCAGCGGCCGCCCCTGAGGGCCCCCCTCCCACGATTGCGACGTCGACCTCGGTCGACAAGGGCCTAACCTCTCTTCTCGCCGTGACGGCTCGGCGAAGTCGGGAGCCTTGTGAAAGTTTTCACTAGCTGCC
>Ga0136620_10000043_pt1 | contig 46115 bp, 54 predicted proteins | sample AntDrymUQ4162106_2_FD_104806 | JGI IMG/M metagenome (GOLD analysis project Ga0136620, IMG submission 104806) | Polar desert sand microbial communities from Dry Valleys, Antarctica - metaG UQ416 (21.06) | ecosystem: Environmental > Terrestrial > Soil > Desert | place: Antarctica: Dry Valley... | reverse complement strand
CCGCGGCCCCGAACGAACTCCCCCGTCAGGAGGTCGCCCAGCCCGTTACCGTCTGACCATCAACCCGTGAGGATCGCCGCCGAAGTTCCACGACGATCCGGACAACCTCCCCGGCCCGCGCATCCATGTTTTAAGACGCGCGCCGAGCGGGAAAGGGTCTAGTAACGCGCTGTGGCTGGGGAGCCACAGCTTTGCTGGCTACTCCCGGAGGTTCTTCGCGACGCCTTCGATGGCCATCGTGGGTGGCAACGACGCGTCCCAAGACGAGTACCCGTCCGTGGCCAAGATCACCTTCGGCTTGTTCTCCTGCACCGGCACGCTGATTGCGCCGGACACCGTCCTGAGCGCCGGACACTGCAGCTCGGTGACCGGTGGAACCGGCGTCGGGACGCCCGTCGCGTACCCGCCCCAAGCCATCAACGTGCGCATCGGCGGCACCCGGTCCGGCGAGGGCGAGCAGGTGCCGACCAAGAGCGTCACGGTGCATCCGAGCTACCTCGTCAATGCCGGCTACGACATCTCGATCATCAAGCTCACACGCAACTCGGTGAAGGCGCCGACCAAGATCGCGGGCACCGCCGAGGGCGCGCTGTGGTCACCGGGCACCACGGAGACGATCGCGGGATGGGGCACAACCTCCGAGGGTGGCAGGGCGCCCAGCGTCCTGCAGGAGGCGCAGGTGCCGATCACCACCGACCAGTACTGCTCGGGCGCCTACGACGACTTCGACTCCACCACCATGGTCTGCGCGGGCTTCCCGCAGGGCGGGGTCGACACCTGCCAGGGCGATTCGGGTGGGCCGATGTTCGGCCGCACCGCCACGGGCGAGCTGCGGGTGGTGGGAGCCACGAGCTACGGCGAGGGCTGCGCGCGTCCCGGCAAGCCCGGCGTATACGCCCGCGTGGGCGACACCACGCTGCGCGAGTGGATCCGCGGGCAGGCGCCCGCCGGCGTCAACTAGACGCGGGAAGCGGCTCGGCAGACCGGAGCTGCACAGAGCGCTCGAGCGCAACCGTGGCCGAGCAGTTGCGCTCCGCGCTCCGGAGATACGAGCCGGGGACCACCCGTACCAGGACGACGCTCGAAGCTCGGCGGCTAAGCGTTCTTCGCCCGCCGGGCCACCTTGACCCGCTCGTTCTTCTCCAGGTAGAGCTTGCGCAGCCGGACCGATTCCGGGGTGACCTCGACGGCCTCGTCCTCACGCAGGAACTCGAGCGCCTGGTCGAGTGAGAGCTTGCGAGCGGGCACCAGGCGCACGAGCACGTCGGCGGTGGAGGAGCGGATGTTGTTGAGGTGCTTCTCCTTCACCGCATTCACGTCCAGATCCTCGGCGCGCGCGTTCTCGCCCACGATCATGCCCTCGTAGACCTCCTCACCCGGGCCGACGAAGAGCGTGCCGCGCTCCTGCAGGCCGAACAGGGCGAAGCTGGCGGTGTGGCCGCGGCGGTCGGCCACCAGGGAGCCGCTCGGGCGCGTGCGCATCTCGCCCGCCCACGGCTGCCAGCCGTCGAACACGTGATGCAGGATGCCGGTGCCGCGCGTCTCGGTGAGGAACTCGGTGCGAAAGCCGATCAGGCCGCGGGCCGGTACCTGGTACTCCATCCGCACCCAGCCGGTGCCGTGGTTGACCATCTGCTCCAGACGGCCCTTGCGCAGAGCGAGCAGCTGGGTGATCACACCCACGTAGTCCTCGGGCGCGTCGATGGCCAGGCGCTCCACCGGCTCGTGCAGCTTGCCGTCGATCTCCCGGGTGAGCACCTGGGGCTGGCCCACGGTCAGCTCGAAGCCCTCGCGCCGCATGAGCTCGACCAGCACGGCCAGCTGCAGCTCACCTCGGCCCTGGACCTCCCAGGCGTCGGGGCGCTCGGTGTCGTTCACGCGGATGGAGACGTTGCCGATCAGCTCCTGGTCCAGGCGATCCTTCACCTGGCGGGCGGTGAGCCTCGAGCCGTCCTGGCCGGCCAGGGGCGAGGTGTTGATGCCCACGGTCACGCTCAGCGACGGCTCGTCCACGCTGATCACCGGCAGCGGACGGGGATCCTGCGGATCGGCCAGCGTCTCTCCGATCGTCACCTCGGGCAGTCCGGCCACGGCGATGATCTCACCCGGGCCCGCCTCGGCGGCGTCCACGCGGTCGAGGTTCTCGGTGATGTAAAGCTCGGACACGATGGCGCGCTCGATCTCGCCGTTGGCTCTGCACCAGGCGATCGTCTGGCCCTTGCGGATGGTGCCGTTGCGCACCCGGCAGAGCGCCAGGCGCCCGACGTAGGGGGAGGCGTCGAGGTTGGTCACGTGCGCCTGGAGGGGGTGGCCTTCCTCGTACTCGGGCGGCGGTATGCGGTCGAGCAGCAGGTCGAGAAGGGGGGCGAGGTCGGTGCCCTCGGCTCCCTCCTCGGGCGAGGCCCAGCCGGCCCGGGCGTTGGTGTAGACGATCGGGAACTCGATCTGCTCCTCGTCGGCGTCGAGGTCGAGGAAGAGCTCGTAGACCTCGTCCACCACCTCCTTGATGCGGGCGTCGGGGCGATCGACCTTGTTCACCACGAGGATCACCGGCATGCGCGCCTCGAGCGCCTTGCGCAATACGAACCGCGTCTGGGGCAGCGGTCCCTCGGAGGCATCGACGAGCAGGAGCACTCCATCCACCATCGTCAGCCCGCGCTCGACCTCGCCACCGAAGTCGGCGTGTCCGGGCGTGTCGACGATGTTGAGCTTGACGCCGGAGTACTGGAACGCCGTGTTCTTGGCGAGGATCGTGATGCCCTTCTCGCGCTCGAGGTCCATCGAGTCCATCACGCGTTCGTTCACGTCCTGGTTTGCGCGGAAGGCGCCCGACTGCCACAGCATCGCGTCCACGAGCGTGGTCTTGCCGTGGTCGACGTGGGCGACGATCGCCACGTTGCGGAGGTCTGAGCGCACTGCCATGAGCGAAGCAATCTAGAGACGCCTACCCGATGCGTAGTCTCGCGCCGTGCAAGAACCGGCCTTCGTCTACCTGCTGCGCTGTGCCGACGGGTCCCTGTATTGCGGCTGGACCTATGACCTGGACCAGCGCTTGGCCCGCCACCAGGCGGGCGCCGGCAGCCGATACACGCGCTCCCGCCTCCCGGTGGAGCTGGCATGGTCGGGCGAGCTTCCCGGCCGCGCCGAGGCGATGCGGGAAGAGATCCGCATCAAGCGCCTGCCCCGCGCGGAGAAGCTCGACCTCGTGGCGGGCGCACGCCCCGACCGTCGCCGACCGCGAGGTCACTAGAGTCAAACGGTCCATGTCCGACCCGGCTGCCACCCCTCAGAGTCCCACCGGCGGCTCCGTTTGGCTGCGTGAAGAGGGGTCGCGGGGCGCCGAGCTGGTATTCGACTTCCCCCTCGACCACGAACTCAACGCGGCCGTGAAAAAGCTGCCCGGCCGGTGGTTCGACTGGCGCCGGCGCCACTGGCGCGTGCCGGCGGATCCCCGAGTAGCCCCAGCGGTGAGCCTGCTCCTCGACCGGTTCCCGGTGCTGGAGCCGACCTCAGGTGTGAGGGCCTGGATGAGCGACTCCCACCACTGGCGCGGACTGGTGTCGGTCACCGCCTACGAGGGCGCCGGGGTCTTCAGCGTGCGCACGATGTCCGGTGAGCCGCCGGAGGAACTTCCGCGGCCCGGGGAGGACGGCCGCTCGGCGCAGCTGCCCTTCACCGCTGCCGCCGCCGATCTGCTCGACGGGCTGAGGGGCGCCGAGCTGGACGACCCCGCTCGCGTGTGCGTGCGCGAGCTGCAGGAGGGCCGAGCGCCGGCCCCGGCCGAGATGGCCTACGACGTGGACGAGGACGGCGAGCCCCAGCTGGTGCTCTACACCCTGTGGGACGCGCGCCCGGCGCGCGGGCTGGCGCGGCTGTCGGAGGGCCGGTTCCTCGAGCGCCACGGGCGCTTCTTTCGCCGCGACTCCTCCTCGGCGGCCTCTGTCCCCGCCGATCCGGCGCTGGCCGGCGTGCTGGAGCAATTCGTGGCCGAGCACCCGGCGCTGGCCATCGACCCCGCGGCGCGCGATGCCCTGGCCGAGATGCGCGCGGAGCACGATCGCGCCGCCGCCACCGTGGCCCTCTCCTACGCCGAGGACGCAGAGCTCAACGGCCTGGTGCTGGGTGGCGAGCTGCACCCCTTCCAGCGCGCCGGGGTGCGCTACGCCCTGGAGCGCAGACGCACATTCATCGCCGACGAGCAAGGACTCGGCAAGACGGTGCAGGCGCTGGCCACTTTGGAGGCCGACGACGCCTTCCCCGCGCTGGTGGTGTGCCCGGCCAGCATGAAGCTGATCTGGGAGCGCGAGGCGGGCATCTGGCTGCCCGGACGCAGCGTCGAGGTGGTCGAGGGCCGCGGCCGAACCCAAGGCGGGGCACAGGCGGGCCCCGCGGGCGGGGCCGACATCACCGTCCTGAACTACGACATCCTCGAGGCCCACGCGGAGACCCTCGCCGCTCGCGGGTTGCGCGCCTTCGTGCTGGACGAGTCGCACTACGTCAAGAACCCGCGTGCGCAGCGCACCAAGGCGGCGGTCGAGCTTGCCGGCCAGCTGGCTGACAGGGCCCTGCGGCTGGCCCTGACCGGCACGCCGGTGCTCAACCGCCCCGAGGAGCTGGTGGCCCAGCTGCGCGTGCTCGGCCGCCTGAAGGAGTTCGGCAGCGGCGCCCGGCTGACCCGCCGCTTTCGCAACGCGGCCAGCGACGACAGGCTGCACTGGAACCTTCGCGCCCACTGCTACGTGCGTCGCACCAAGGCCCAGGTGCTGCCCCAGCTCCCCGCCAAGCGCCAGGAGACGGTCCCGGTGCTGCTGTCCAACGAGAGCGACTACCGCATGGCCGAGTCTGACGTGATCGGGTGGCTGCAGACGCTGCCCCTGGATCTGCGCTCGATTGACGCCAAGGTGGCTGCGGCGCTCCGTGCGGAGCAGCTCGTGCGGCTCAACCAGCTGCGCCAGCTGGCCGCGGCCGGCAAGCTGCCCACGGCGCTGGCCTGGATCGGCGACTTCCAGGCCTCGGGCGAGCCGCTGGTGGTGTTCGCCGAGCACCGCGCCGTCCAGCGCGCCGTGCTCGATCGCTTCCCCGCGGCCGCGCACATCCTCGGCTCGGACTCCGGCGCCAAGCGCCAGCAGGCGGTCGATGCCTTCCAGAGCGAGGATGGCCCGAAGCTGATCGTCTGCTCGATGCGCGCGGCATCCCAGGGGATCACCCTGACCAGGGCGTCCAACGTGGCGTTCCTGGAGCTCGACTGGACCCCCGCCCGCCACGACCAGGCCGAGGACCGCCTGCACCGCATCGGCCAGGACAGAGGGGTGACCGCCTGGTATCTGCTGGCCCCCGACACGATCGACGAGACGATGGCCGAGCTGCTGCAGCGCAAGCGCTCGCTGATCGGGGCGGTGACCGACGGCGACGTGCGCAGCGAGGAGCGCATGGTCGACGCCGTCGTGCGCGACCTGCGCGCCCGGCCGTACCGCCACCTCCGCGTCGTGGCGTGAGCGCGCGCGCCTGGTTCGCCTTCACGTCGGTCTCGGTTCTCTGGGGCATCCCCTACCTCTTCATCAAGGTCGCGGTGGACGACGGCATGCCCCCCGCCTTCCTCGCGTGGGTGCGGGTGCTGCTCGCCGCCGCCGTGCTTTTGGTGCTCGCCTGGCGCGCCGGCGTTCTCGGCTCCGTGCGCGGGAAGATGCGCTGGATCGCCGCCTACGCGGTGCTCGAGATCTCGATCCCGTTCCCCCTGATCGCCGCGGGCGAGCAGGACGTGTCGTCTTCGCTGGCGGCGATCCTGATTGCCACGGTGCCGCTCATGATCGCCGTGCTCGCGATGCGCTTCGAGCCCTCCGAGAGGGTCCGTGGCCGCCGCCTGGTGGGGCTCTTCGTGGGCTTCGGCGGCGTGGTGGCGCTGGTGGGAATCGACGTGGCGGGGCGGCCGTCCGAGCTGATCGGGGCGGGGCTGGTCCTGATCGCGGCGGTGGGCTACTCAGCCGGACCGATGATCCTCAACCGCCAGGTGCGCGAGGTGGACCCGCGCGCGATCATGGGCCCAGCGCTCGGTGTGGCCGCGCTGGTGCTGACGCCCTTCGCCCTGCTCGACGTGCCATCGCAGACCCCCTCGGGCGAGGCGCTCGGCGCCGTAGTGGTGCTCGGCTTGCTCTGCACGGCGCTGGCCTTCGTGATGCACATCTCCCTGCTGATGGAGGTCGGGCCGGGACGCGCCGCGGTGATCACCTACGTGGCGCCCGTAGTGGCGGTGGGCCTCGGTGTGGCGGTGCTGGGCGAGCGCCCGGGCGCCGGCGCGGTGGCGGGGCTGCTGCTGATCCTCGCCGGCTCGTGGCTGTCCACCGATGGGCGCGTGCCGCCCGGTCTGGGGGCGACCGTCACACGAATTCGCACCCGACGCCGCGGCGGCGAGCCCAACCGGCCGGCCGGCGTGGTCGAAAGCAACCGCTTTACAGCACCTTCCTGACCACCTGCTAGCTTGCGTGGCGTCGGGTTGCCGCTCTTGGCGCCCGAGAGGTTCTGTTCCCAGTTTCGCTTCTTTGCGCGTCCGGGGTCGCTGGATCTCCCCGATGCACCCATAAGGAGTCACATGTCTTCGCAGTCCTTCGCCGATCTCGGCGTGTCCGAACCCGTGGTGCGCGAGCTCTCGCGCCGCGGCTTTACCGAACCCTTCGCCGTCCAGCGCCTGGTGGTGGCCGACGTCCTCGCCGGCCGCGACGTGCTGGCCCAGTCGCCAACCGGCTCGGGCAAGACCCTGGCCTTCGGGGTACCCATGGTCGACCGCATCGCGGCCGGCTCGCGCCGCCCCGCCGCCCTCATCCTCGCGCCGACCAGGGAGCTGGCGGGCCAGATCGTGGACGAGATCCACGGCGTGGCCGCCGCCCGCGCCCTCTCGGTTGCCGTTGTGCACGGCGGCGTCGGCCTGCAGAAGCAGGCCAAGCTGGCCGCTCGCGCGCACATCGTCGTGGCCACCCCCGGCCGTCTGGAGGATCTCCTCCAGCGCCGCGACCTCACACTCGAGCACGTGCAGATGCTGGTGCTCGACGAGGCGGACCGGATGCTCGACATGGGCTTCAAGCCGGCCGTCGACCGGATCGTGGCCAAGGTGCCCAAGGGGCGTCAGACGCTGTTCTTCTCGGCCACGCTCGAGGGCGAGGCCGGCCGCCTGGCAAAGGCGTACACGCGTGACGCCAAGCGCCACGTTCATATCCCCTCGTCCGAGCACAAGGTCGCGGTCACGCACCGCTTCGTGCACCTGGACCACGACGCCAAGGTGGGCGCCTTGGTGCGCGAGCTGGGGGACTCCGAGCGCGGCCGCACGCTGGTGTTCGTGCGCACCAAGCGCGGCGCCGACCGGCTGGTCAAGCGCCTCGGTGCCAGCTCGGTGCCGGCCGTGGCCATGCACGGCAACAAGTCCCAGTCCCAGCGCCAGAAGGCGCTCGCCCGTTTCGAGTCGGGCGATGTGGACACGCTGGTGGCCACCGACGTCGCCGCCCGCGGCATCGACGTCGCGGGCATCACCCACGTGATCAACTTCGACGCCCCCGGCGACCGCGACGCCTACGTCCACCGTGTGGGCCGCACGGCTCGCGCCGGGAAGAGCGGCGCCGGTGTCTCGTTCGTGATGCCCGACCAGAGCCACGACATGCGCAAGATCGCGGCCGGGCTGGGCCTGACCGATGAGTTCGACCACGGCGCCCCTAGAGGCAACGGCGGCTCGCGTCCCGCACACAGCGGGTCCCGCAACGGCTCGCCGCATTCGCCTCGCAACGGCTCGCATTCGCCCCGCAACGGCTCGCGTGGCCGCTCGCGCCGTGTGAAGTAGGGCCGCTCCGGGTAGCGGCGCCCGGATGGAATACTGGTTCGCTGCGTCCTCGGAAGAGTTCACCCCCTCGGAGATGGTCGAGCAGGCCCAGGCGGCAGAGCAGGCCGGCTTCGACGGCCTGGGCGTCTCAGACCACTACGCGCCCTGGTTTCCCGGTGGCGAGGCCTCCCAGGCCTGGGTCACCCTCGGCGCGATGGGCCAGGTGACATCCAAGCCGATCGGCACCGGCGTCACTCCGGTCATTCACCACTACCACCCCGGTCTGATCGCCCAGGCTTTCATGTCCCTGGAGGAGCTCTATCCGGGCCGAGTCTTCCTGGGGGTGGGCTCGGGCGAGGCCGTGAACGAGACTCCGCTCGGACTTGACTGGCCGCCCTTCGCCGAGCAGAAGGAGCGCTTCGCCGCCGGCCTTGACGCCATCACTCGGCTGTGGGACGGCGAGACCGTGACGGTCGATGCGGGGTGGTTCAGGCTCAAGGAGGCCAAGCTCTGGACCCGCGCAAAGAGCCGGCCGAAGATGTACGTGTCGGCCTTCGGCCCCCAGGCCGCCCAGGTGGCGGGCGCCTACGGCGACGGGCTGTGGACGCTCGGCGACCCCGAGCAGGCGCCGGAGGTCGTGGAGGCCTACCGCAAGGCGTGCTCCGACAACGGGCGCGAGCCGGGCGAGATCATCTTCCAGGCGGGCTTTGCCTGGGCCGAGAGCGACGAGGCGGCAATCGAGGGCGCACGGCGGTGGAAGCCCACCCAGCTGCCCGAGCTCTACCTCGAGGACATTCCCGACCAGGACGACATGCAGCGGCGTGCCGACGAGCAGATGACCGACGAGCAGTTCGCGAAGGAGGGCTTCCTCGTGGGGGCCGACACCGACGATCACGTGAGTCGGATCCAGGAGATGGAAAACGCCGGAGCGACCGTGATCTGCCTGCAGCTGATCGGCCAGGCCGATCCCATGGGCAGCATCCGGACCTACGGCGAAAAGGTGCTGCCGGCGCTACGTGGGGTAGAATCCTCTCGCTGAACCAGGATTTCCGCGCGCGGCCGCCTTTTTTGGCCGTGAGTCTTCATCCGGTCGGTCGCAGCGGCGGAATCCACATTGGAAGGCGGGCGCCGCCACGGTGCGCCTGTCGCGAGCTAAAGGAGACGAAGGGTGAATCCCATCGATCACCTTCGGACCAGTGCCTATGGGAACACGGAGACCCGCTATGAGCTGGTCTTCCCCGACGCCGATCCCGACCGTTACGACCAGGACGAGGAGTGGTGTGAGGTCGTGGTCGACGGCGAGACGCGCAGCGTGCGCTTCCACGACTACGACGAGATCTACTCGCTGCCGGGGCTCTATGAGCAGCTCTTCTACGACGTGCTCAAGTGCGACTCCCCGCGCAAGGTCTGCGAGTTGCTGGTCGATCAGATCGAAGCCGAGGGCAGCGACCCGAAGGAGCTGAGGGTGCTCGACGTGGGCGCCGGAAACGGCATGGTGGGCGAGCAGCTGCGCGGGCTGGGTGTCGACACCGTGGTGGGTGTGGACATCATCCCCGAGGCCGCCGAGGCCGCGGAACGCGATCGCCCCGAGGTCTACGACGACTACTACGTTGTCGATCTGACCGACCTCTCCGACGAGATGCGCGCCGAGCTGGACGACCATCGCTTCAACTCCATGGTGTGCGTCGCCGCGCTGGGCTTCGGAGATATTCCGCCCAGGGCGTTCGCCGAGGCTTTCAACACGGTCGAGACGGGCGGTCACATCGCCTTCAACATCAAGGAGGACTTCTTCTCCGATGAGGACGAAACCGGATTCTCTGCGCTGATTCGCCGGGCGCTGGACGACGGCACCCTGGAGCAGGAAGGCGAGATGCGGCGCTACCGCCACCGGCTGTCGGCGGCGGGCGAGCCGCTGCACTACCTGGCCGCGGCCGCGATCAAGCGCCGCGACCTGGTCCTGGACGACTAGCGCGAGGGCCTAGGCCGAGTCGGTGCCGAGCGCGGGGGGGAAGCGCTCGAGCACCCACTCAGAGCCCAGTGGCTCGCGAAGATAGGAGCGCCCGCTCACCGTCAGGTACTCGCCGGTGCGCAGGTCGATCGGCAGGTTGCGCTCGATCGGGTAGTACTCGTTGTGCTGGGCGATCAGCTCGTTCACGCGGTCAAAGCTCCAGCGGCCTGCCAGCGCGCGCCAGCGCTGCTCGAACGCCTGCGTATCGCCGGCGCAGGTTCGGCGGAGATCCTCGTAGAGAAAGCCGAGCCGCCGCCGGTGCTCCGTCGTGGCCGCCTCGATGTCCATCAGCCGCTGCATGAAGCGAGGCGTGATGCCGCCGCGGATGTAGGCCTCGACAACGCTCGGGTCGACCAGCGGGCGCCTGCTACCGCTCACCCCACGAAGAATAGAAAACCGCTGGCCTAAGCTCTCCCCCACGTGGACCAAGTGGTGCAGATCGTGGGCGCGCTGCTGATCCTGGCGGCGTTCGCAGGGACGCAGTTCGGCAAGCTCGGTCAGAGCTCGCTCAGCTATCTGTGGCTCAACCTGATCGGCTCGCTGATCCTCGCGGTGCTGGCCTTCTACGAGGAGCAGTGGGGCTTCGTTCTGCTGGAGACCGTCTGGGCGCTGGTGTCGGCATGGTCACTCACGCAGGTGCTGCGGGGCCGCCAGCCGAGCGCGGCGCACTGATATCGCTCAGCGCGGAGGTGAGAAGCGCAGGATGCGGTCGTCAGCGCCGGTCGGCGAGCCGCGGCCGTCCTGGTTGCTGGTGAGCGCGTAGAGGGCTCCGCCCGGTCCCTCGACCACGGTGCGAAGCCGCCCGAAGCGCCCCCGGTAGAGCACCTCCTGGTCGGTAACGCGCCCGCCCCGGGAGATCTCCAGCCGGCGGATGCTCTCGCCCACCAGCGTGGCGAAGAGGTAGTCCCCGGTCCAAGCCGAGCCGGGCGTGCTCACGAAGGTGGCCCCGGAGGGCGCCACGGAGGGGTCATACACGGCGATCGGCGCGCGAAAGCGGCCGTGGTTGCGGCCGTTGACCAGCGGCCAGCCATAGTTGCCGCCGCGCCGGATCACGTTCACCTCGTCGTTGGTCTCCGGGCCGTGCTCGGTGGCGATCAGGCGGCCGGTCGCGGGCTGCCAGTCGAAGCCCTGAGGGTTGCGGTGGCCCAGCGAGTAGAGCTGTGCCCGACCACCGCGGCCGCGATAGCTGCGCGCCGAGAGGCGCAGGAACTTTCCATTGCGCGAGCTGCGGCGCTGGGGCAGGCTCTGGTCTCCGGCGTCTCCCGTGGCCACGTAGAGGCGACGGTCGGGGCCGAAGGCGATCCGCCCGGAGTCGTGGATCGGGCCGGCCGCGATGCGGCGCAGGATCACCCGGTCGCGGACGAGCCGGTCACCCGTAAAGCGGTGGCGCGCAAGCACCATGCCCGATGAGGTCGTGTAGTAGAGGTAGACGAAGCGGTTCTTACGGCCGAACTGCGGGTCCAGCGCCAGGCCGAGCAGGCCGCCCTCGCCGTCGGCGGACACGTTGATTCGGGCCACCGGCGCGCGGCGCAGGTCACCGCCCCGCGAGAGCAACCGCACCCGACCCGGGCGCTCGGTGACCAGGGCCCGGCCGTCGGGCATGAACGCGATCTCCCATGGCACCTCGAGGTTGCGGGCCACCGTGCTTACCGGCGGCGCGGCCGCGCGGGCCGACGGCCCCTGGCGCTCCGCCCCGCCGGAGGTCGCCGGCAGGGCAATGGCGGCGGCGGACAGGGCGAGCAGTGAGACGAGGACGACGCGCATACGCTGGTTTTAGCGCAAGCGGGCATGGGCAACCCCCATTCGCAATGGACGAAATCCTTCCCGGGCTGCTGCACTGGACCGCTCGCCATCCCAGGATCGAGATGGACGTGAGCTCGCACTATTTCGAGCTCGCGGGGGCGCTGTTCGACCCGCTGGAGCCGGAAGGAGGACTCGGATTCCTCGACGGCCGCGCCCCGCCGGAGCGGATCGTGCTCACCTGCCGCCACCACCTGCGCGACACCGCCGTTCTGTCTGAGCGCTTCGGGGCGACCGTGCACTGCAACGAGCTGGGGCTGCACGAGTTCGAGGGCAGCGACGTGCACGTGAAGGGCTTCAAGCCGGGCGAGACCGTGGCGCCGTCGGTGCAGGCACTGCAGATGGGTGGGATCGCGCCCGACGACACCGCGGTGCTCCTCGACGTTCCCGGCGGGGCGCTGCTGTTCGCCGACGCGCTGATGCACTACGAGGACGACGTCTCTTTCGTGCCCGACTCGCTGATGAGCGACGACCCCGAGGCCGACAAGCGGCGCATGCTCGACTCCCTGGATGCGCTGATGGAGCGCGAGGCCGACACGCTGCTGTTCGCCCACGGCGACCCGATCGTGGGCGGCGGGAACCGGGTGCTGCGGGACTTCGTGAGCGCGCAGCGTTCCTGAGCCCAGCCAGGGCGCGTTAGGGTCCGCCGCGATGGCCGGCGCCGAGCCACCAGAGCTGCTCTGGGAGCCCACGGAGGAGTTCAAGCAGCGCACTCAGCTGACCCGCTTCATGGGCTGGCTGGCGCAGGAGCGCGGGGTGCACAGCGCCGACTACCAGGCCCTCTGGGAGTGGTCGGTGTCAGACCTCGAGGCCTTCTGGGCCGCCATCTGGGACTTTTTCGAGGTCCAGGCCAGCGCCGGGTACGAGCGGGTGCTCGCCAGTGGCGAGATGCCCGGCGCCGAGTGGTTCCCCGGGGCCCGCCTTTCCTACGCACAGCACATCTTCCGCGGCAAGGACGACGCCGCGCCGGCGATCCACCACGCCTCGGAGCTGCGCGAGCTCGACACGATGACCTGGGGCGAGTTGCGCCAGCTCACCGCCCGCGTCGCCGCCGGCCTGCGCGCGCTCGGTGTGGGGTCCGGCGACCGCGTTGCGGCCTACATGCCCAACGTGCCGGAGACGATCGCCGCGTTCCTGGCCACCGCCTCCATCGGCGCGGTGTGGTCCAGCTGCTCGCCGGACTTCGGCGCCCGCTCGGTGGTCGATCGCTTCGCCCAGATTCAGCCGAAGGTGCTGCTGGCGGTGGACGGCTACCGCTACAACGGGCGCGACTTCGACCGCCGCGAGACGGTCGAGGGGATCGCGGGCCAGATCGGCGCCCGGGTCGTGTGGCTCGGCTACCTCGACGGCTCGGGCTGGGGAGAGGGCTTTCTCGGCGAGCCCGCCGAGCTGGACTTCGCGCAGCTCCCCTTCGACCACCCTCTGTGGGTGCTCTACAGCTCCGGCACCACCGGCCTGCCAAAGGCGATCGTGCACGGCCAGGGCGGCATCCTGCTCGAGCACCTCAAGAAGATGAACCTGCACCTGGACGCGCAAGCAGGCGACCGCGTGTTCTGGTTCACCACCACCGGCTGGATGATGTGGAACTTCCTGGTGGGCGTGCTGCTCACCGATGCCGAGATCGTGCTCTATGACGGCGGCCCGGGACACCCCGACCTGGGGGTGCTCTGGGACCTGGCCGAGCGCACCGGCATGACGTGCTTCGGCACCTCTGCCGCCTTCCTGGCGTCGTGCATGAAGGACGGTGTGAGACCCGGAGAGGGGCGCGACCTGAGCGCCCTGCGCAGCGTGGGCTCCACCGGCTCGCCGCTGTCCCCCGAGGCCTTTCGCTGGGTGTACGACCAGCTCGGTGAGGACACCTGGCTGTTCTCGACCTCCGGCGGCACCGACGTATGCACGGCTTTCGTGGGCGGCTGCCCGCTGCTGCCGGTGCATATGGGCGAGCTACAGGCACGCGCGCTCGGCGCCAAGGTGGAGGCCTTCGACGAGCAGGGCCGGCCGCTGGTGGGCGAGATGGGGGAGCTCGTGATCACCGAACCCATGCCCTCGATGCCGATCTTCTTCTGGGACGACCCCGACGGCGACCGCCTGCGGGAGAGCTACTTCGACATGTACCGGGGCGTCTGGCGCCACGGCGACTGGATCGAGATCACCGACCGGGGCACGGCGATCATCTACGGGCGCTCGGACTCGACGATCAACCGCGGCGGGGTGCGCATGGGCACCAGCGAAATCTACCGCGCGGTGCTTGGCATCGACGCGATCGTGGACGCCCTGGTCGTGGACGTGCCGCGCGAGGGCGAGGAGAGCTGGATGCCGCTGTTCGTGGTGCTGCGCGAGGGACAGGAACTCGAGTCAGACCTGGAGCGCGAGATCGCCAGCCGGATCCGCGAGGAGTGCTCGCCGCGCCACGTGCCCAACGAGATGTTCGCGATCGCCGAGGTCCCGCGCACCCTGTCGGGCAAGGTGCTCGAGGTGCCGGTCAAGCGGATCCTGATGGGCACGCCGCCCGAGCGAGCCGCCAGCCGCGATTCGCTGCAGAATCCCGCCGCGCTGGACTGGTTCGTGGAACTGGCGGACCGACCTGGGTCCGGCTAGTGGACCTTCTCTCAACGTTGCACCCGTAATGGCGGTCCCAGATCACCGCCATGCGGCGTCCTCGGGCGCCCAGGTAGCGCTGTTACCTGGGCTTCCTGCGTCCTTGCCTGGCGGCGCCTGGAACTCGCCATTACCGGGCGAACGTTTCGAGAAGGCCCACTAGATGGTTGATTTCTTATTGCCGCACCCGCGGATGACGGCGCAGACCTGCGCTGGTTCCATCTAGGGCTCGCGGACCTTCGAGAAGTAGCCGAGTTTGGTGCCTCGCAGGATGCGCGACCCGGGTAGGCGCACGTACCGCCGGCCGCGACGGCGCTCGTCGGCGGCCACCAGCCCCGCCATCACTCCCGCTTGCATGAGGCCCACGAGCAGGCAGCCGCCGGTCACTCGCAGGGCGGCGTCCCACAGGTGTGGGGGAGGTAGGGCCACCACCAGCGCCAGGCCCCCGGTAATGAGCGGCAACTGCCACAGAGGTGTGGGCTCCCCGCCGGCCTCGGTGTGATCGATGGGCTGTGCGCGTTGCATCCACCTCTTCGCGAAGAAGGGGCCGAGGACGATGCATAGGGCTGCCACCAGTACCAGCTGGACGACGGTGCTCCGCGGAGCATCGCGCGATTGGTCCAGGAACGCCACCAGCACCGCCGAGCCCACCAGGCCCGAAGCCGCCAGCACGCCCCCCTCCACAGTTAGACGCTCGCGATAGGAGTGTGCTTGCACCGGCGCATCCTAGGCGGGCCCGTGACCCCGCCTTGCTAGCTTCGACTCGGTGCTTGCTCTCACAACCACCCCCAGCCCTCCCCATGTAGAGCACACCGAGGTCGACGACCCACAGCCGCTGCCCGGCCAGGCGCTCGTCGCAACGCGCGCCTTCTCGCTGAACCGCGGCGAGACGCGCAGGCTGCCCGACCGCGAGCCGGGGTCCGTGCCCGGATGGGACGTTGCGGGCGTGGTGGAGAAAGCCGCCGCCGACGGCAGCGGGCCGCCCGACGGCGCCCGTGTGGTGGGGCTCGTGGGCACCGGAGCTTGGGCCGAGAAGGTGGCGGTACCCACCAGCGAGCTGGCCGAGCTTCCCGATGCCGTGAGTTTCGCCGCCGCCTCGACCCTGCCCGTGGCCGGGCTCACCGCCCTCCGCGCACTCGCGGTGCACGGCGCCCTGCTGGGCCAGCGCGTGCTCGTGACGGGGGCCGCCGGCGGAGTGGGGCGCTACGCGCTGCAACTCGCGCGGCGCGGCGGCGCGCACGTGACCGGCGTGGCATCCGGCGACCGCGCCGAGGGGCTGCGCGAACTGGGTGCCCATGAGCTGATTGACTCCTTCGAGCCGGAGGGCGAGGAGTTCGACCTGATTCTCGAGTCCGTTGGCGGAGCGTCCCTGTCAGTGGCATACAAGCGCCTCGCGGCCAATGGGACGCTGGTCACCTTCGGCGACTCCTCAGGCGAGCCGGTGGACTACAAGGCCTCGGATTTCTACGGCCGGGCGGCCGGCGCCAGCGTCTACGGCTTCATGGTCTTCACCGAGCTTGCGCGCCTGCATACCGGCAGCCGCGATCTACGCGCGCTCGCCGACCTCGTGGCGGCCGGTGACCTCGATCCCCAGATCTCACTCGAGGCGGACTGGCGCGAGCCGGGCCCGGCGCTGCAGGCGCTGCTGGATCGTAAGGTCGCCGGCAAGGCCGTGCTCACCGTGGGAGGCGACTGACGTGGCCGCGGAGGTGCGCATCACGGAGTACACCGACCCGGGCTGTCCGTGGGCCTGGTCGGCTGAGCCGTTCCGGCGGAGGCTTCAGTGGCTGTACGGCGACAGCATCGAGTGGCGCGAGCGCATGGTGGGCCTGTCCGAGTCGCCGGAGCACTACGAGGAGAAGGGGTTCACCACCGAGAAGCAGGCCTCAGCCTTCGCAAAGATGGCCGATAAGCACGGCATGCCGATCGACACCTCCGAACGGCCGCGGATGGCGGCCACGCTGCCGGCCTGCCTCGCGGTGGTGGCTGCGCAGCTCAACGCACCCGAGCGGGCGAGGCAGCTGCTGCGGTGTCTGCGCGTCCAGCACTTCTCGGGTGCCCTGCTCGACGAGCGCGAGACCATCGACTCCGCGGCCGCCCAGGCGGAGCTCGATCCTGGTGAGCTGGCGCGCTGGATGGAGCAGGATGACACCGAGCGCGTCCTGCGCGAGGAGATGGACGCCGCTCGGCAGCCGATCGCCGCCGCTCGCGCGCTCGACGAGAAGCTGGCGGGCTGGTCCGGCGGCAGGCGCTACACCTGCCCGTCCTATGAGATAGAGCGCCTGGCCGACGGCATCCGGATCGCAGTGCCCGGCTTCCAGCCCTTCCCCGTCTACGACGTGATCCTCGCGAACCTCGTTCCAGGGCAAGAGCGCCGCGACTCCGAGCCCGGAGTGGTGGAGGTGCTGCAGTGGGCCGGCACGCCGCTGGCCACCAGGGAGGTGGCCGAGCTCACGCAGCTCTCCGACCGCGAGGCGCGCGAGGAGCTGGGGCGCGTGGCCATCGAGCGCCACCTGGGCTCCGACGGGCTCTGGAAACTCAGCCCCGCCGCCGCTGCCTAGCCCGCCGCCTTCTCCTCCAGCCGGTCGGCCAGCCGCCCCATGCCCAGATCGCGGGCGGCGGCCGCTCCGCCTGCGTAGTCGATTGGTGTGTCGGGGGGGCGTTTGACCTTGGGCTCGCGCAGGGTGGCGATGTCCTTGAATGCCCGCAGCTCATCGGCCTGCGCGGCCAGCGAGTTGCGGTCGGGGCCGGCTCGGGTGGCTTCCTCCAGAGCGGCCTCCAGCGAGCCGTGGCGGCGCAGGATGTCCGCCGCCCGCTTCTCGCCGATGCCCTTGGCGCCTGGCAGGCCGTCCGAGGGGTCTCCGCGCAGGGCGATGAAGTCCGGCACCTGCTCCGGCTCGATGCCGTAGCGGCGCTTGACGTCGGCGGGATTCACCCGCTCGGGCCCCTTCTTTCCCCGGCCGCCCAGCAGCAGCACCGTGACCCCCTTGGTCGCGCATTGGAACAGGTCGCGGTCGCCGGTGAGGATCAGGGCCTGCCCGCGGGCCCGGTCCTCGGTACGGGCGTAGGCTCCGAGCAGGTCGTCCGCCTCGAGCTCGGGGTCCTCCTCCACCGGCCACCCCAGGGCGCGGTAGAGATCCGGCGCCTGCTTCCACTGATGCGCAAGGTGCTTGGGCATCGGGGGCCGGTGGGCGTGGTAGGCGGCGTACAGATCGGTGCGGTAGGGCGCGGAGTCGGGGCCGAAGCAGCAGACCGTGACGCGCGCGTTCTCCTCCTCCGCAGAGAGAAGGATCGCGTTGACGGATCCCAGCAGAGCGTTCACCGGGCGGCCGCCTTTGCCCGTGATCTTGTCGGGAAGTGCGTAGAAGGCCCTGTAGAGCAGGTAGGGGGCGTCTACGGCAAGCAACGGCTCAGACACGCAGAGCACCCTAGAACGCTGCTACGGTTTCCGCTTGTACGGCTGGGTGCGTGTCATCCGGCAAAGTAGTGCGGGCGCTCGCAGGGTGTTGTTCACAGCTCCTCCGCAGACGCAGCACACAAGCAGTGGAGGAACTCATGCCTACCGGAACCGTCAAGTGGTTCAGCGACGAGAAGGGCTTCGGCTTCATCACCCCAGACGATGGGGGTAAGGATCTCTTCGTTCACCACACGGGTATCGCCGGAGAGGGCTTTCGCTCTCTCAACGAAGGCTCGAAGGTCAACTTCGACGCCGAGGCCGGCGACAAAGGTCCCAAGGCCGTAAACGTCTCAGCGGCGTAGACGCCCAGCAGCGAGCGCCCCGGTCCGGCCATGCGCCGGGCCGGGGCTTTTTTCGTTTCAGGCTCGGTCGGCCTGGGCGATCAGGTCCTGCAGGTCGAGGGGCTGAGTGAACATCTCCACGCCCTGGCCGCCGTCCACCGGGCGCGGCCACTCATCGCGTGGACGGTCCCAGTAGAGCTCGATCCCGTTCTGGTCGGGGTCGGCCAGGTAGACGGCCTCGCTCACCCCGTGGTCCGACGCCCCGCTCAGTGGCACCCGCGCCTGCACCACCGCCACAACTGCCCGCGCCAGCGCGGCTCGGGTGGGATACAGGAAGGCAGCGTGGAAGAGACCAGCGCTGCCACCGGGCGCCGGCGAACCGCCGCGGCTCATCCATGTGTTCAGCCCAACGTGGTGGTGGTAGCCGCCGGCTGACAGGAAGGCCGCCTCCGAGCCGAAGCGCTGCTGCAGCTCGAAGCCCAGCACGTCGCGGTAGAAAGCGATCGAGCGCTCGAGATCGGACACCTTGAGATGCACGTGGCCGACCTGCGCGCCCTCGTCGATGACGTACTCCACCGCGGTCGAATCTAACGGTAGGCTCGCATCATGCCCTTCGAGTACACCACGACCGTGATCACTCACGGGCTCCTCGGCCGCAAGGAGGAGGAGCTGGACCGCAAGAAGCTCGAGCAGGCGCTCAACGAGTACGGCGCGCAGGACTGGGAGCTGGAGAAGGTGCTGCCGGCGATGGCCCTTCACGGCGAGAAGGACGGCCACGTGCTCGTGTTCAAGCGCGCCCTGGCCTAGCCGCTGCGGTAGTCCTCCGCGGTGCGGGTGCGGGGGCAGAGCGGTCACGCCGGCGGCTCTGCTCGCCTGCCTCTGTGTGCTGCCGGCGGTCGCTCCAGCCCCCGCCGACGCGGCACCTCGCGTCAACAGCCTTCCGGGGACCGACCGCGCCAAGGTGGCCATCCGGCGCACGGCGCACGGCATCCCGCCCTGCGCCTGCATTACAAGCTCGGCCGCCGCGCGAAGGTGTCGGTGTCGCTGCTGCGGGGCCGCCGCGTGGTGAGGCGGCTGCGGGCGCGGGTGCTCCGCGCGGGCAGGCGCCGGGCTGCATTCGATACGCGAGGACTCTTGCGCGGCGCCTATCGCGTGCGGGTGGTGGTGCGTGCCGGCGGCAGGCGCTCCAGCGCCGTGCTGGTCGCGCGACGCTCCTAGCTCACCTCCCTGCGGAGTCATCCGACGAAGATGCTCGCCTCGCGGGGCAGCCGGCCGGGAGCGAACCGCGCGATCAAATCGCCGGCCGTCACTCGCTCGTCCACCGTGGCCAGCCCGAGGCTCTGGGCCATCCGCGACAGCGTCTCCTCGGAGGACTCGCCCAGCTGCGCCCGGTCGCCCATCGTCACGGCGCCGTGACGCTTGGCCAGCCGCGCGCCGTCGGGTCCGAGGACCAACGGCACGTGGGTGTGGCGCGGCTCGGGGTAGGCGAGGAGACGGGCCAGCAGCAGCTGGCGGGGCGTGGTCTCCAGAAGGTCGTCTCCCCGCACCACCTCCCCGACCTCCTGCTGGGCGTCGTCCACCACGACCGCGAGGTTGTAGGCGTGGGTGCCGTCCCAGCGACGGAGGACGAAGTCGTCCACCAGCCCGTCGACTTCGCCGTGAATCCGGTCTGAGAAGGCGACCCGTTGCGCGCGCGCGTCGAGCCGCACGGCGGCGGGCCGTTGGGCTGTACGCCCGCGTTCGGCCCGCTCGGCGTCGGTGAGCTTCTTGCAGGTGCCTGGGTAGGCTCCCTCCGGCAGCTTGCCGTGCGGTGCCTCCGCGGCCGCACGGACCTCGGCGCGGGTGCACCAGCACGGGTACACACGGCCGGCGGCCTCGAGCTCTGAGAGGGCTCGGGCGTAGAGGTCGCTGCGCTCGGACTGGCGCACGGGCTCGCCGTCCCAGTCGATCCCGATGGCGCGCAGGTCGGCCAGCTGGCGCTCCTCGTGCTCGGGCCTGGAGCGGTCGGGGTCGAGGTCCTCGATCCGCAGTAGGAACCGGGCCCCCTGGGAGCGCGCGAACAGCCATGCGAGCAGGGCCGTGCGCAAGTTGCCCACGTGAAGCGGGCCGGTGGGGCTGGGAGCGAAGCGGCCGGTGGGGGGCGCAGCGGCGGCGGGCACGGTCTCGATCATGCCTCAAGGCGGCCAGCCGCCGAGCCAGCCGCCCGCCGTCTGCCCGCCCCCGGCGAGCTTCGTCTCCGCTGGGTCGGGCGGCTACAGGCCCGGGGGGTGGCGTGCCACGTAGCCCGCCGTGGAGCGTGACGTGCTCGTCCAGCGCGAGCCCGAGACCCGGAGGGCGCTCGTATCGAAGCGACGGCCGTCGACCACCATGAACATGTGGCCGCTGTTGGCGTAGATGGTGATGTGGCGGCCGGGGCCGGGGCGGCCGTAGCTCATGAAGCCGCCCGAGTCCATCGGCGTGCGCAGCAGGCCGGCGCCGTGCAGGGCATATGAGACCGAGCCCGAGCAGTCATAGCCCGAGTCGTTGTAGGAGCCGTGCCCGCCGCCGTAGCGGTAGGGCTTATAGGCGATGCGGTTCCCGGCCGCGACGACCCGGCGGATGATCGACCACGAGCCTCCGCGCGTGCGCGAGCCGCCGCGGCTGCCGCGGCGCTTGAGCATCTTGCCGCCCGACATACCCAGCGAGCGGCGCGTGGATGGGCCGACCACGCCGTCGGGCGTGAGCCCGTGGCGGCGCTGGTAGCGCTTGACCGCCCGCTCGGTTTGGGGGCCGAAGGCGCCGTCGGCGGGTAGGCCAAGCTTGCGCTGCAGCGCGCGCACGCCGCCGCCCCGGCGGGAGTGGCGGCGCGGGCGTTGACCGCCCCGGCGGTGCCGCGCGCGGGCCTTGGCCTTGAGTACCGGGCCCGAGCCGAGGCCGAGTGAACGGCGCGTCTGGGGGCCGGCCACTCCGTCGGCGGCCAGGCCGTGGCGGCGTTGGTAGCGCTTGACGGCGCGCTTGGTCTGCGGTCCGTACACGCCGTCGGCGGAGAGGCCGAGTCTGCGTTGCAGGGCACGAACGCCCGGCCCGCGGGCGCGCTTCTTCGCCGCCTGTGCCTCGGAGGCGGCCATCAGGCCGCCCGTGAGCCCACCCGCGAGATCGCCCGCAGGCCCGGCGCTGAGTGCCACGGCCACGGCCACCGACGCGCCCCGCACGCAGGCGCGCGGCATCTCGCTGCGTCGCGCGCCAAGCACGCGCCGGGCGTGGGAGCGCTGAAGCGAGCGCTCCCAGGGTTCACTGCAAGCCAGGTCCCGGGGGGCCGGAGTCAAGTTGATGCACCTCTGAAGTTGTATGGACGGCGCCTACGAGGTGAGCTGTCGGGCTCGCGTCGGTGAGACCGACGCTACGTCCGCGACCGCCGAGCGGCCGGACGATTCGCCCCCGTGGCCATTGGAAGCCACTTGGTTCCCCCGTTCGCACCGGCCGGGCCGGTGCGATTCGGCGAGCCGTCGTTCTAACAGAGCTTTCTCCTGCAACCTGCATGTTTTGTTGCAGATCCTCAGATGCAAGAGACCGCCCAAGAGGGGGGGCGGCTGGAGGGGGTCGGCCCAGCACGATCTCGGCGGCCTCGGGCTCGGGCCGAGCTTCCGCTGAGGCGCCGCGCCCGCACCCTATTCGCGCGTAGCCACACAGCCGTGCGCGTCCACGCCAAACGCCAGCTCGGGCGCCTCGAGCGCGGTGCGCACCGCCTCGGGGTCGTGCGCGTACACCAGCAGGTAGCCGCCGCCTCCCGCCCCCATCAGCATGGCCGACCGCCCGCCGTTGCGCAGGGCCAGTTCGCGCAGCTGCTCGATCCCCTCCATCGGTAGGTGCGACAGGCGCCGGCGCTTGAGCTCCCACTGCTCGTCCATCACCTCGGCGAAGCCGTCCAGGTCGTCCGCCGCCAGAGCAGAGCACGCGGCGCGTCCCGCCCGCTCGTTAGCGATCAGGTTGCGCTCCAGCTCGCCGTCGCAGTCATGGGTGCGGCGCACCTGGTCTGCCAGCACCTCGGCGGCGGAGCGGCTGGCGCCGGTGAAGAGAAGCAGGAAGCGCTGGTCAAGGGCCTCGCGCAGCCGCTGCCCCGGGTCCAGTCGCTTGACCTGCACGGAGTCGTCGGTGCCGAACGTGAATGCGTTCAAGCCCCCGTGCGAGGCGGCGTACTGGTCCTGCTTGCCCACCGTGAGCTCGAGGTCCTCGATCTCGATCCGGCACGCGGCCTCGGCCAGCTCCCCCGGAGTGAGGTCCCGGTTGCCCATCATCGACAGGGCCTTGACCGCCGCCACGGCGTAGGCGCCGGAAGAGCCGAGTCCCGTGCCGGGTTGAACGTCGCCCCGGGAGCTCAGCCGCACAGGCCGCCCGCTGCCGTGGCGCGATAGCGCGGCTCGCAGGATCGGGTGTTCGACGCGCTCGGCGTGGTCTACCCGTTCGCGCTCGAGGTGGTCGAGCTCGAAGCGGCCGGTCACGCTCTCGGCCACACGCATGTGCACATGGCGGTCGATGGCGGCTGAGAGCACGAAGCCCCCGTGGCGCCGGTAGTGGGAGGGGAGGTCGGTGCCGCCGCCCCCCAGGGCTATGCGAAGCGGGGCTCGAACGGAGATCGCGCTGTGCACCACGGCATCATGGCGCGGAACGGCGAAGGGCCCCATCCGTGGGGCCCTCCGCCGCGTCCTTCCGCTTGCGCTGACTAAGCGCTAGGCGGCCTTCGACGTCTTTGAAACGCACTTGCCAAAGGCGTTGCGCTTGTTCTTGTTGGTGCCGTGTTTCTGCGCAAACGCCGAACGGCCGAGGTTGTTGCGCTCGGCCTTGCACTTCTTGGCGGCGTCCTTGCGCTTCTTGGCGTTCTCGGCGTCTTCCTGGTCGGCCTTGTCCTTGTTCTCCTTGGCCTTGCCGGAGACGCACTTGCCGAACGCGTTGTTGTAGTTGGCGTTGGTTCCGTACTTCGTGGCGAATGCCTGCGGGTTGGCCGCCCGCTCGTCCTTGCACTGCTGGGCAGCGTTCTTGGAGGCGTTCTTGCGCTCACGCTCCTCGTCGTTGGCGCGCCTGGAGACGCACTTGCCAAAGGCGTTGCGCTTGTTGCGGTTGGTTCCGTACTTCATCCGGAAAGCCTCGCGCGTGGCGGCGGTGCCACCGCGCTCGAATCGGCATTCCTGCGCCGCGTTCTTGCGGTCGCCCTGGTCAGGCTTGGCGCTGGCCGTCGCCGGCACCACGAAGGCGGCCAAAGCCGCCGTGGCTGCAATGAAACGCATCATCTTGAGAGAGTCCTCCCGCTAGCAGTCATGTCGGGGGCTGAAACGCTCGTCAGAGCGAGAGGTTCGCGAGTTTCCGGCGAACCTTGCGGGCCCTCGCGCGTTGAGGTACATACTGTGGACCGTGAGCGGCACCAGCATCCGAGCCAGGCAACCCGTTTTGGCACGGGCGCCGAAGAGCATCCTGCGTCTTCGCGGCGACGAGGATCTGGTCGCGCGCGCCCGCCAGGGCGACGAGCGCGCGTTCGAACTGCTCTACGAGCGTCACCTGGCCGGAGTACTGGCTTTTTGCCGGCACATGCTCGGGGACCCGGAGGAGGCGGAGGATGCGGTACAGCAGGTGTTCGTGGCTGCCCACGCCGAGCTGGTCGACAGTGAGCGACCACTGCATTTGCGGGCTTGGCTCTACACCGTGGCGCGCAACCGGTGCCTGTCGGTGCTGCGGGCCCGCCGCGAGCGTCCGGCCGAAGACTTGGAGCTGTCGACGGCCGGCCTGCAGGAGGAGGTCCAGCAGCGTGCCGATCTGCGGGAGTTGCTCGGAGACCTGTACGACCTCCCCGACGACCAGCGTGCCGCCCTTGTTCTATCCGAGCTGGAGGACCTCTCCCACCAGGAGATCGCGGACGTGCTCGATTGCGAGGTTCGAAACGTGAAGGGCCTAGTATTCCGTGCCCGAGCGGGGCTCACGGAGCGCCACGAGGCGCGCGACGCGCCGTGCCCTGAGATCCGCACCGAGCTGGCTGCGGCGCGCCGAGGTGGGCTGCGCCGCGGAAGGCTGCGGTACCACCTCAAGGCCTGCTCGGGCTGTGCCGCCTACCTGAAAGATCTGCGCCGTCAGCGCAGCCTCCTCGCTCTCGCGCTGCCCGTAGCTCCATCGGTGGGCCTCAAGCCGGCCGTGCTGGGGTCGATCGGCCTCGGCGGGGGCGCAGCGGCGGCAGGCGGTCTCGTTGCCCTGGGCACGGCCGGCACCGCGGCCACCGTGGCGGTTACCGCCGTGATCGCCGGTGCGGCCGGATTTGCCGGACATGGGCCGCTGAGCGCCGACGGGCCGAGCCGCGACACGCAGCCGCGCCCGGCCGCGTCGCCCGCCCCCGCCGAGGTACCCGATGCCTCCACCCCGGCGGGAGAGCGGGCCACGCGCCGTCGCGGCGTGCGTTCTCCCGGTCCCACGGTGTCAGGGGGCGGACAGCCATCCCGCGGAGGCGGCCGGTCGTCCGGGCGGCGGCCTGGTCGCGCCGGTGGCCTTGGCCGTCGGGATCGTGGGGCGGTTAAGAAATTCGAGGGCTCGAAGCCGCGCAAGGCGGGCTCGCTGGACAAGCCCCGCACGGGCGGCCAGATCAAGCCAAGGGCCACCCGCCCGCGCTCGACCCCCGCCCCGCGCCCGAAGGCCGTCCAGCCGAGCAGGCCGGAGCCTCCCAAGCGTCCAGCGCGTGAGAAGAAAGCGCTCACCGCGCCGGAGCCGGTCACAGACGAAATCGAGAAGCTGAAGCAAGAGTGACCGCTGGGGGCCCGCGCCCAACCCTGCGCGAGCTTACCGTGGCCCGACCCGCCCGCATGGCGCGCCGCCGGCTTCGAGGTCTCGCCCGAGGGCGTGGTCGCTAGGCATCCACGCCCGGGCACGGGTAGGGGCGCACCTCGTCCAGCTGCACGCGGCCGCCGATCTCCACAGCATCGTCGATCGGGCGAACCCGTATCTGAGATCCGTGGCCCTGGTGAATCGTGAAGCGCCGGCGCAACTGCGCGCCCAGCCGGACGGCCGCCGCCCCCGTGGCCTCGTCCTCCGCGATTCCCAGCCGCAGCGGAAATACCCGCGCCCGGACGGTCGAGTCGTCGATCCACGCGTAGACCCCGATCAGGTCGTGGCCGCCGGGCGGCCCATCCAGCCCCTCCACCTCGGCAGGCGAGGAGAGCTCGGTCCACTCGAAGGGAGGAGCCCACTCCGGCCTGCCGATCACGTAGGCCTCGCCCGAGTCGACGCGGGCGGGCACGGGGCCGGCGGGCGGGTTGAGCTCGGACGGGGAATCGCCCTCGCGATCCAGCAGCCAGGAGGTCCCCACCAGCGGATGGCCCGCAAAGGGGAGCTCGAGAGTCGGGGTGAAGATGCGCACGGCGGCCGACTCGCGATCGTCCACATAGACGATCTCGCTGAAGCCGATCGCCGCGGCGTCGCCTTGGCGGCGCTCGGCTGCCACAGCGAGGCCGTCGAGCACCACACCGAGCGGATTGCCGCCGGCGCCGGCGGGATCGCAGAACACGCGCAGCACGTGCAGGTCGGGCATCGGTGCCGAGTGTGCCCGATCGGAGGTGGCAACGCAAAAATGCTGCAAATTGTGGTACTTCGGGGCGGTCTGCTACCTTGCCCGCCTTCGGCCGAGTCCCCGCCGCCGTGCGGTGGGGAGCGGGGGAACCAGTGGCCCGGCTTCAGCCGGGCCTGGGGCGAATCGCCGGCATCTCCGCCGGTGTAGCGCGACAGCGCGAGCCCGTCAGCTCACCTCGTAGGCCGCGAAAGCCATGTCGCGTTCCCACGTCACAGCCCTGGTGCGCCGCTCGCCGATCGCGCTGGCTCTCGCCGGCCTGGTGGCCGTGGCCCCGACAGCGATCGAGCCCCCGGCTCAGGCGATGGTCCGCTCCGATGCGCCCGCCGCCGACGGTCTGGGGGATTTGCATCCGCTGGCTGAGGTCAGCGACCCCGCGCTACAGCGCCAGGTCGAGGGCCTGCGGCCCCTGGTGCCCGTCCGCGCGCCCACCATAGAGCGCGTCGAGCGGGTGGCCGACCGTGTCGTGCGGTCCACGCTGCCCCAGTTCCCCGTGGAGGGGGATTTCAATTTGGGCCAGTCCGGCGCTGAGTTCGGCGCGAGCCGGTCCGGGCGGATGCACGAGGGACAGGACGTGTTTGCCCGCACGGGTGCCCCGCTGGTGGCGGTACGCGAGGGCAGGGTCGTGGATACCGGCGACGACGGCGGGCGCGGGAACTACGTGGCGATCCATTCCCCGGAGGCCGGTCAGACCTACGTGTACCTGCACATGCAGCGTCCCTCCCGGGTCGGGCCGGGCGAGCGTGTGGTCGCCGGCCAGCGCGTGGGCGAGGTGGGCTGCACCGGCTCCTGCTTCGGTGACCACCTGCACTTCGAGGTGCGCCCCGGGGCGACCATGCAGGGCAGGCCAGTCGACCCGGAGCCGCTGCTCGCACGCTGGGCCGAGGCGTCGGATTCGCGCCCCGTATTGCCTCCCGGCGAGAGCTAGCTCTTCTCGATCAGCTCGACGCGATACCCGTCGGGGTCGCGCACGAAGCAGATCCGGGAGCCGCCCTCGCGCACCTGGTAGGGCGGCTTCTCCGGCTCGATGCCGGCGCCCGAGAGGCGCTCGAGGGTGTCGTCGAGTCCATCGACCATCACGGCGATGTGGTTGTAGCCCGTTCCCAGCTCATACGAGTCGACCCCGTGGTTGTAGGTGAGCTCCAGGCGCGCACCGTCCTCGGGGAAGCCCAGGAACACGTTCACGGCCTCGTCGCGAATGTCCATCCGCCCGACCTCCTCGAGGCCGAGATGCTCGTAGAAGGCCACCGAGCGGTCGATGTCGGTGATGCGGTAGCAGGTGTGGATGAGCTCGGGCATGTGCGGGCGCAAGATAGCCTGCTCCGGCCATGGACCCCGCCGCCCTGCGCAATCGCCTGGTGATGGCCACGAGCATGTGGCGCGAGACCACGGACGAACGCCTGCCGCGCATGCCGCCGGGCGACCCGGTGGCACAGCTCGAGGGCTTCGAGCTCAAGGTCGCGGACCTGGTGTTCGCGCATGCCACGGCGCAGACCGCGCGTCACGTGGCCAAGCAGACGTGGGATCTCGTGCACGACCGCCCCGACACCGACCCGGTGAAGCAACGCGTTGTGGCCGGCCACGAGCATCTGGCCCGCCTGTCCGCCGAGGGCGGCGTCGGGCCGGGGGGTGACGCACCCGAGGGCGAGACGCTTCCCGGCGCCTAGATGGTCGATGCTCCTCGCCGCGATCGCCACGCTCTTCGCGGCGGCTGTGCAGACAAGTACCGGGCTGGGCTTCGCGATGGTGGCCGCACCGGCCCTGTTAGCGGTCCTCGCGCCGCGCGAAGCGCTAACCACGCTCCTGTTGCTGGGCACGCTGGTGAGCCTGCTGCTGCTCTTCGCCCAGCGCCGCCCGCTGACCATCAGGTGGCCCGACCTCCTGCCCGTGCTGGCTGCGGCGGCGCCCGGCGTGGTGCTCGGCGTGCTGGTGCTGGAAGCCGTGACCAAGGCCCAACTGCAGGCGCTCACGGGCCTGGTCGTGATCGCGGCCGCGTTGGTGCAGCTGCGGATGACCTCCCCGCAGCCACGGCCTGCCGCGGCCGGCGAGGGCTCCGGCGTGTCCGGGCATCCCGCCTCGATCGCCGGGATCGGGCTGCTCTCGGGCGGCCTCACCACCGCTACGAGCGTGAACGGACCTCCGCTGGTCCTGTGGCTGCTGGCCCGCGGAGCCGCCCCGGAGGAGCTGCGCGACACCATGGCGGCAGCCTTCCTTCCCCTCAACCTCCTCGGCCTCGTGGCGGTCTCGGTGTCTGCCGGAGGGGCGCAGGTGAACGCCGGCAATCTCGCGGTGCTGGCGGCCGTGACCGTGCTCGGCTGGCTGCTCGGACGCCCTGCCTTCGAGCGCCTGCGCGGGCGCGGGTTTCGCGCGGCGGTGCTTGGCGTGGTGCTGGTGGCCGGTCTGGCGAGCCTGCTGGCCGGCCTGATCTGAGCCGCGCGGTTAGGCTCTCGCTCCGATGGCGACGCACCACAGCCCCGGCGTCGCGGTGGTGACCGGCGCCGGGCGAGGCTTCGGCAAGGAGATATCCAGGCGCCTGGTTCGCCGCGGATACGCCGTGCTGGTGGCCGACATCGATGGCGACGCCGCGGCCGCCACCGCCGAAGAGCTCGGCGACGATGCCTTCTCGCTGGTGGCCGACGTGCGCGATCCCGACGCGCACCGCGCCCTGGCTGCCGCGGCGGCGGAGCGCGGCCGGCTGGACGTGTGGGTCAACAACGCCGGCACGATGCGCACGGTGAAGAGCTGGGAGCACTCAGACGAGGACGTGCGGCTGATGATCGACGTGAACCTCTACGGCGTGATCTGGGGCTCGCGAGCCGCGGTGGATGCGATGCGCGCGGCGCCGGGTGGCGACAAGCACCTGATCAACATCGGCTCGCTGTCGTCCTTCTGCCCGGTGCCCGGCTTGACGGTCTATGGGGCGAGCAAGCACGGCGTGCTGGGCTTCAGCGAATCCCTGCAGGGGGACCTCGCGATGGCCGGCATGCCGATCACGGTGCATTGCGCCTGCCCAGACGTCGCCGACACGCGGCTGTTGCGCGATGAGCAGCACCATGCCGAGTCGGCGATCCTCTGGTCGGGGCCCAAATTGCTCAGTCCCGAGCACGTGGCCGACCGAACGGTCGCTCTGCTCGACGGCAAGCGGCTGGTGGAGGCGATCCCGCGCTGGCGCGGGTGGCAGGCGCGGTTCATGGGGCTCGCGCCGCGCTTCGGCCTGAGAGGGACCAAGCTGGGACACCGAATGGGCGCGCGCAAGCGCCAAGAGGAGAGGAGAGCAGATGGCTGAGACAGCGTTGAAGGATGAGGTGGCCCGCAGCAACGGTGCGGGTGAGCAGATCGAGGTGGAGAACCCGGCCACCGGGGGGGTCGCGGGCACGGTGCCCCTGATGGGTCTCGACGAGGTGCGCGCCACGGTCGAGCGGGCCCGCCTGGCCCAGCCCGGCTGGGAGGCGATGGGCTTCGACGGTCGGGCGCGCGTGCTGCGCCGCGCGCAGCGCTGGGTGCTCGATAACTCCGATCGCGTGATCCGCACCATCGTCTCGGAGACCGGCAAGACCTGGAACGACGCCCAAGTGGCGGAGGTCGGCTACGCGGCAGCGGCATTCGGCTTCTGGGCAAAAAACGCGCCCAAGTACCTCGCGGACGAGAAGGTGCGCTCGGCTTCGCCCTTCCTTGCCGGGAAGAAATGCGTGCTGCGCTACCGCCCGATAGGCGTCGTGGGCGTGATCGGCCCGTGGAACTACCCGCTCACCAACTCGTTCGGCGATTGCATCCCGGCGCTGGCGGCCGGCAACTCGGTGGTGCTCAAGCCATCCGGGGTCACCCCGCTCACCTCGCTGGTGATGGCCGAGATGCTCGACGAGTGCGGCCTGCCCAAGGACGTCTTCGGCGTGATCACCGCACGCGGTGAGGCCGGCGGCGAGCTGGTGGACCACGTGGATTTCATCATGTTCACCGGGTCCACCGCCACCGGCAAGAAGGTGGCCGAGCGCGCGGCCCGCACCCTTACCCCGGTCGGCCTGGAGCTGGGCGGCAAGGACCCGATGATCGTCCTGGCCGATGCGGACGTCAAGAAGGCGGCCAACGCCGCCACCTACTACGCGATGCAGAACGGTGGCCAGACCTGTATCTCGGTCGAGCGCGTGTACGTGGAGGAGCCGGTCTACGACGAGTTCGTGCAGCTGGTCACCGAGAAGGTGGGCAAGCTGCGTCAGGGCGTGCCCACCGGGCCCGGCGCCGTGGACGTGGGGGCGATCACAATTCCGTCCCAGGCCGACATCGTGGAGGCGCACGTCAAGGACGCCCTGGACAAAGGCGCGCGCGTGGTCGTCGGCGGCCACCGCCGTCCGGGCGAGGGCCGGTTCTACGAGCCCACGGTGCTGCTCGACGTGGACCACACGATGCTGTGCATGACCGAGGAGACGTTCGGGCCCACGCTGCCGGTGATGAAGGTGGCCGACGCCGAGGAGGCCCTGCGGCTGGCCAACGAGAGCGAGTACGGGCTTCAGGCCTCGGTGTGGACCAAGGACGTCAAACGCGGCGAGGAGCTCGCCAGCCGGATCGAGGCAGGCGCGTCCAACGTCAACGAGCATCTGGTGAACTACCTCGCGCTCGAAATGCCGATGGGCGGCTGGAAGTCTTCCGGTCTGGGTACCCGCCATGGTCCCGACGGCATCCGCAAGTACACGCGCAAGCAGGCCTCGGTGATCACCCGGTTCGGCCCGCCCAGGGAGATCTTCATGTTCCCCTACTCCGGCTGGGCCGCCAAGGTGATCGGCACGCTGCTCAAGCTGGTGTACGGGCGCCGACAGCGTTGACCGCGCCCGGCCGGCCGGCGTGGGCGACACGCCGCCCCACCGCGATCACGTGCAGCTCAGCCGCGCCGGCGCCGCCAAGCGCACGAGCTTCTGGCTCCGCTCCGGCTAGCCTCCCGGCCGCCATGGCCGAGGAGCTCTCCCCTCAGAACAGAATTCTCATCCGCGTCGACCGTGGGCTGTGCATCGGCTCGGGTGACTGCGTGGACAGCGCCCCCGGCGTGTTCGAACTGGACTCTGAGGACAAGGCCGTGGTGATCGACCCCGACGGCGAGGATCTCGATCGCGTGCTCGAAGCGGCGGGCAACTGCCCCGTGACCGCGATCTTCGTGGTGGGCGAGGACGGCGACCTGTACCCCTAGCGGGGTCAGCGGCGCAGGCGGCGGAACACCAGCAGCGCGAGCACGGCCAAAACCACGGCCGGTATCAGCGAGCGCGGGTCGACCTTGTTGTCGGCGGAGCGGCTCACGCCGCCGGTGGGCATCGCGAACTCCTCTGCGGCCAGGACGTCGTGAGGCTCGCGAATCGGATCCGACGGGATGTCCCCGCGAGATGGCGCGGGCATCGCGAACTCCTCGGCGGCCAGCACGTCGTGGGGCTGCTCAATGCCGGTGGGGTCCTCGGGAAGGCGGGTCTGGCGACGGTCGGTCATGGCGGTGATCCTTGCAAAGCCCGGCTTCCGGCGCGCCTGGACAACGCTGCCCGCTAGCTTTCCGGCCGTGGACCAGAGCATGCGGACCGAGCTCGAAGCCGCCGCCTTCCGCGCGCTGCTGGAGCATTTGCGCGAACGTGCCGATGTGCAGAACATCGACCTGATGGAGTTGGCCGGCTTCTGCCGCAACTGCCTGTCGAAGTGGTACGCCGAGGCCGCCGCGGAGCGCGGCATCGAGCTGTCCAAGGAAGAGTCGCGGGAGATCGTCTACGGGATGCCCTACGAAGAATTCAAGGCGCGCCACCAGACCGAGCGTCCGGCGGTCACGTGAGCCGCGCGCCGAGGATCGCCGCCGCTCTGCTCGCGGTGTTGGCCACGTTGGCCCTGGCCGCTTGCGGGCGTTCGGCGGAGCAGCCCGACGAGCAGGTCAAGCAGGACCCCGACGCGCCGGCCGAGGTGGTTCTCACCCCGGACGGCGTGGACCCGGCCGCCGTGCGCCGGGCGGCCGAGGCCAAGGGAAGCTCCAGCGCTCGCGCAGTAGAGCTGCGCGGGGCAGGGGCGAAGAAGACCTACTCGCGCAGGGGCGATGTCGTAAGCCCCGGAGCGGCCACCGACGGCGAGGTCAGGGCCGAGCTGCGCGAGGCCAGGGCCGAGCTGTCGAAGTTCAAGCGCTTCCTGGGCACCACCGCGTACCTGCAGACGGGCCCCCGAGCGCGGGTGCTGCCCGACGGCACCGCCGTGGCGCCCGACGACGCGCCCGAGCCGGTCAAGCGCGTAATCCAGGCCGCCAACGCCATCTCCAAGCTGCCCTACAAGTGGGGTGGCGGCCACGGAGCGTGGCGCGACTCCGGCTATGACTGCTCCGGCTCGGTGTCCTTCGCCCTGGCCGGCGCGGGTCTGCTGAAGACCCCGATGACCTCAGGGGGGTTCATGAACTACGGCGCCTCGGGCGAAGGTGAGTGGATCACGATCTACGCCAACGGCGGCCACATGTTCATGGTGGTTGCCGGCCTGCGCTTCGACACCAGCGGGCGGGCGCGCGCCGGCACCCGCTGGCAGTCGGGGATCCGCTCAACGGCCGGCTTGGCCGTGCGTCACGTACCCGGCCTCTAGGGCCTTCGCGGGGCGGTCAACGGCCGGTCTGCCGCCCATTCGGTGGTACCTTCGCCGCCACGTGGACGATCAACCGACTCGTCAGCTGCAGACCGTCAGTGAGCCGCGCCGCCCCTCCAGGGCCGAGCCGCCCCGCCGCGATGACGACGGCTCGGTGTTCATGCGCCGGCGACTGGTGGCCGCTCTCGCCGCGGTGATCCTCCTCATCCTGGTCATCGCCGTGGTAGCCGGGGGAGGAGGGGACGACGAGCCCGCTTCCACCGACGAGCCGATCGCGGTGCCCACCGCGCCGGACTCCTCGTCCGGGGACGACGCATCGACCACCGACCGCGACCGTACCGACCGCGACCGCAACGACAACAACGGCGCCAGCGGCGGCGGCAGCAGCGGCGGCGGCAGCGGCGGCTCGGGCTCGGCCCCGACGACACCGCCGGCGAGCGGCGACGGAATCACGGGCGGGGTCACTCCCGCCCCGGCCCCGGCGCCCGTTCCGACCCCGGCTCCCACTCCGACTCCTTCGCCGCAGCCTCAGGCGCCACCCACACCGGACGCGACTCCCGGCGGCGGAGCACAGGCCCCGCCGGCCAACCCCTAGGCCAAGGCTCCGGTGCTAGAGGTCCTCGCGCGGCGGCCGCCGGCGCTGGCGCTTGATCTCTCCGCGCTGGCGCTTGCTTCCCAGCCGCCGCTCGCGCGAGCCACGCGTGGGCTTGGTGCTGCGCCGGGGTCGCTGCACCGCCAGCGCAGCAGCCAGCCGTGAGCGCAGCCGCTCGAGTGCCAGCTCGCGGTTGCGGGCCTGGCTGCGGGTGTCCTGGGCCACGGCGGTCAGGCGCGGGCCAACCCTGGCCATGGCGCGCCGGCGCTGGTCCTCGCTCAGGGATGGCGAGCCGGCCAGGTCGAGCACGGCCTCCACCCGGGAGGCCGTCACGTTTGCGTGCTGCCCGCCCGGGCCCGAGGAGCGGCTGGTGCGCAATTCGACCTCCGAGAGCGGAATCGAAACGTCGCGGGTCACGCGTATCGGATCGTCCATGGTCCGACGAAACTAGTGCGTCCCGCCTGCACTGGCCGCGCAGGTGTGAGACTGCGCTTCGATGAGGGTCGCCGTGGTGGGCCACGTGGAATGGATCGAGTTCGCCCGGGTGCCACACGTGCCCGAGCCGGGCGCGATCGTGCACGCCTCCGAGGCGTGGGAGGAGCCGGGAGGCGGTGGCGCGGTGGCGGCCGTGCAGCTTGCCAAGCTCGCCGGCGGCGCGGTCTTCTACACGGCCCTTGGAAACGACGCTCTCGGCCACCGGGCCTTCGCCGAGCTCACGGCGCTCGGCCTGCGTGTCGAGGCGGCTTGGCGCGACGAGCCCCACCGGCGGGCCTTCGTGCACGTGGACGCCAGGGGTGAGCGGACGATCACCGTGATCGGCGACCGGCTGGGGCCCGGCGGAGACGACGATCTCCCGTGGAACGACCTCGCCGGGGTCGACGCCGTCTACTTCACCGCCGGTGACACCGCCGCGCTGGCGCATGCCCGCACTGCCGGCAAGCTGGTGGCCACGGCGCGCCACGTGGGGCCGATCGCCGAGGCGGGGGTGGGGGTCGACGTGCTGGTGGCCAGCGCCAGGGACGCCGGGGAGCGCTATGACCGCGGTGGCCTGAGCCCCGAGCCGGTGGCCGTGGTGCGGACGGCCGGCGGCGAGGGCGGGACGTGGGAGGCGGCGGACGGTACGACCGGTAGTTGGGCGGGCACGCCGCTGCCGGGCCCCGTCTCCGACGCGTACGGGTGCGGCGACTCTTTCGCCGCCGGGCTCACATACGGCCTGGGCGCGGGCCTGGCTCTACCGGAGGCGCTCCAGGTCGGAGCGCGCTGCGGAGCCGCGAACCTCACCGGGCGCGGCCCCTACGCCGGGCAGCTGACGGCGGCCAGCCTGTAGGGCGGACGCTCAGTGGTCGGCGACCGTGCCGCCCTCGGGTCGGAGTGGCAGTCCCTCGCGATTCCAGGCCAGCAGGCCGCCGGCCATGTTGCGGGCGTCGTATCCGGCGGCCCGGAAAACCTCGGTGGCAACCGCCGACCGGCCGCCGGAGCGGCAGTAGAAGACCACGGTCCGGTCTTTCGCGATCGACCCCGCCTCATGGGACAGGCGGATGAACTCCACGTGGCGATCGCCCTCGATATGGCCGGCCTCGTGCTCGTAGGGTTCGCGAACGTCGAGCAGCTGGATCTCGTCCTGGCGGTGCAGCTCGGACACTTGCTCGGGTGAGAGGTCCTCGGGAGGGTCCGTTGCGCTCGGCATTCTCCAACCCTATTCGGAGCACCGCTAACGTCACGCCATGGCCGCAGGCGACCGGCGGACCGCTCAGCTGGCATTCCCCTACCGCAGCTCCAAGAGGAGCGAGGCCGTCCTCCGGCAAGCGGCGGGCTTGGCCGGATCGCTGAGCATGTAGGAGCTAGGGATGCTAGCGGACGTTTTACGCGACTCGCTCGGATGGGGGCGGCTCAGTGCGGGTGGCAGAGGTCGGTCTCGGCGACCACTGCGCCAGCCTCGAGCACAGCTCCCAGCCCCCACACGGGCGCCGTCGCCACCACGCTGAGGACGATGAGGGTCAGCAGCGCTGCAAGCGCAAATACGGGGCCCTGCCGTGGTGTAACGCATTGGTTGTCGCGGTCTCGCTCGAGCAGGCTTTCGACTCGGGATGCGGTCGAGCCTCTACCGCCCAGCGAGGCGAGAGCGGGGGATGAGGAGCTGGCCGCCTTACAAATCGCGCTCGCCATGGCGGTCGGGCGGCTTGGGGACGTGATCAATGGAAAGCATTACGGGCCGGCGAACGAATGCGCCCTGGGGCGTGCGTAACGCCCACCCCGATGCCGATGTGCCGTCGGGGGAGGTCGGGTACCACTCGGGCGGGCTGTATGAGATGGTGCTGGCGGTGGCGTGGAGGGTTCGCTCCACGCCTTAGCGGAACGGAGTCACTGCATCCGCGGCTGCGATCGTCTTGCGCTGCTCGTGCTGCTTTCGCCAGCCGTACCCGGTCATGCCTCGCGGCTTGTAAACCGAAAGCACCGCAGCCACGAGCAACAGCACCACGGCGCCAACGCCGTGTAGAACCGGCGATGGGCTCCTCAGCCCGTCCAGATCGCCGCCGGCCAGCGGGGTCCTGAGCGCCATGTCCGCGAGCGACCCTAGGGTCTGCATGTACATCAGCAAGATGGCAACCGCGAGGAGGTTCAGCACGAGTTTCACGAGGACCCAGTGGTGCCGAAACAGGCCCCACTTGGTGCCTAGCGCCTGGATCAGCCCAGTGAGCAGCGAGGCCATGCCCAACGGGATCAAGACCGTCCAGCCAGTCTGCTCCAGCGTGAGATAGACGCCACGCACCACCTCGCCGTTCTGACTGGTGAGACCTACAACGCTGAGTGCGAGTGTGCAAGCGACCGCGCCAAGCCAGCCGACCGAGGACACGATGTGCGCGGTGAGCGCGAACTTACGTACCCAGGGTCTGGTGCTCATCACGGGGTGTGGCCGCCCGCCGGCGGGGCATGGCCCTCGACGTCACCGGACTCCCGGACGCCAGAGGGCGGTGCCTGGCTGCCGGTGCCACCGGACCCCGAGTGGCGACCCGGGCCGTGGTTGCCGCCGCCGGTGAGGACCAACACTCCGACCAGCAGAGCCAAGACGACGGCGATGACCCCGAACACCTTCACCCAACGCGTTGTGCCGGCGATGGATCTGCGGTCGGGCCCCTCATCAGCGTCGGGGTAGGGGGGCGGGTCAGCCATTCGTGTCCCCCTCCTGTCGAGCGTCACGTCCAAGAAGCTGATAGCGCGGAGCGGGAGTATACGAAACAGAGTGTCGCTAGCCAATACATAGCGTCTCGACAGTGACAGCACCGGTACAGTGGGAGAGGTGCCGAGGTTGTGGAACGACACGATCGACGCCCACCGCCATGCGGTGCGCGAGGCGACTCTGGACACCACTGCGGCGCTGGTGGCCGAGCGCGGGCTGCGATCGGTGACGATGTCGCAGATCGCCGAGGAGACCGGCATCGGACGCGCGACGCTGTACAAGTACTTCCCGGATGTGGAAGCGATACTGGTCGCCTGGCACGAGCGCCAGGTCAACGGCCACCTCGAACAGCTCGCCGAGGTGCGCGACCGCGCTGGCGCTGCCGGCGAGCGACTCGCCGCCGTGCTCGAGACCTACGCGCTCATCTCCCACGAACACCACGGCACCGAACTCGCGGCAAACCTGCATCGAGGTGAGCACATCGGCCAAGCGCAGCAACAGCTCAACGATCTGATCCAGGACCTCCTGATCGAAGGCGCAGAGGCCGGCGACGTTCGGGACGATGTTGCGCCGAACGAACTCGCCAGCTACTGCCTACACGCCCTGACAGGGGCCAGCAGCCTGCCGTCCAAGGCCGCGGTCCGGCGGCTCGTCACGGTCACGCTGGCCGGCATGCTGCGCCACGATGCTTGAGGCGGAAGTTGCGCCGTCCATTTGTGGGCTTCATCCGGAGTTTGTTGTCCTAGAGCTCCTGCCTCGTCAGTGGGCGTGTGGGGAGGCCTCCAACTCGCCGGCTGGGAGCCGCGAAGCGAGTGCCGCCGCGAGATAGGTAGTCACCGGTACGGCCGCTATGAGGCCGATGGAGCCGACGAGCATCGCCACAACCTGCTCGGCCACAGCCTCCCGGCTGATGGCATCGACAAACGACGTTCCGCCGACACCGAAGATGAGCAGTATGGGCAGCGAGGCCCCGACGTACGCCAGCACCAGAGTGTTGACGGTGGCCGCTACGTGATCGCGTCCGACGGTCAGAGCGCCGCGATAGAGCTGGCCCGTGCGTTGCGTGGGGTTCGCGCGCCGCAGTGCCATCACCGTCGAGGCTTGGCTGACCGTCACGTCGTCGAGGACGCCCAGCGCGCCGATGACCATACCGGCCAGGACGAGCCCCTCGAGTGAGAGGTTCGCGTTGTTGGCCTGCAGAAGGTTCGCTTCCTCAGAGCTGAACCCGGTCAGGTAGGCGAGCTTGGTGAAGGAGACCGCAAGCAGAATCGTCGCAGCGAGGCTGGCGGCGGTGCCGAGGATCGCGGCAAGGCTCTTCGGGCCCAGGCCATGAGCGAGCACGATCGTCAGCAACATGACGGCCAGCGACCCAAACGTGGCCACGGCCACCGGCGATCGAGCCTCTACCAGGGCCGGGATGACGAACTCGACGACGATCACAAGGCTCGCTCCCAGCCCCACGAGTGCGAGCGCTCCCCGGGCCCGGCCGAACACCACCACCAGGGCGCCGAAGATGAGCACCAGCCACAGCATCGGCGAACGGCGATCGACCTCGACCAGCGCGTAAGGGTCGACTCTGCCGGCGCCCGCCCCAGGGGGCACCTCGTTCCTGACCACCCGAACGCGGGCGCCCTCGTTGAGTGCCGGTGTCGGGCCTGCGTCGCCCACGCTCAGGGAGGAGCGCGTTCCACTGGCCGGTCCGTCGGTCAGTTCGATGGTCAGCTCCCGACAGTCGGTCGCCTGGGGAGCGCGGCACGCCACCGTTCTAGACCCGACGACTTGCGCCGGCTGAGGCTCGGCGTTCGCGCCCGGCACCAGCTCCACCTCCTGACGTCCGTCGGGCCACAGCGCGACGAGGCCGACGGCGGTGGCGAGGGCCAACAGCGCCACCGCTGAGATCACCAGCTTGCCTACCCGACTCTCTAGGAGCACCGCCATCCATGTGACCTACTGGGTGGATGTTCAAGCTCCTGCGTAACCCCCGACGGCGTGTAGGGATGTCCTCAGCGGCTAAGGACCGCTCAACGATCCCAGGACCGCAGCAACGGCAGCGGGTCGACCGGCCTGCCCCCGCTGTACCAGCCCCGCGGACCCAGACCTCGAAATGAAGGTGGGCACCGGACGAGCGTCGGGTGTTGCCCACCTCTCCCAGCTTCTCTCCCGCACTGACGCTCTGCCCGGCAGACACTCGGACGGACCCGGTCCGCAGACGGTACGAGGCGCCCCTTACATCCGGCCTTCGGCCGGAACATCCCCGGATTACGCTCGCAGGTAGCGCTGCTACCTGCTTCGGGCCCCGTGCGGCGCCCAGCTTGGTCTGCGCCGCCCCGCGGGGCACGTCAATTCGGAATCAAACATCTAGATGACCCCTCTCAGCCCCTCATCGGATGCTGGCTTGACATCAGACACCAGTGTCTGCTTTCTACCGGCGCCGCATGAGTCGAGCGACGGCGGCCATCAACTCGTCGGTCATCTCTTGCGGCTCGCCCTGGGCTTGGCCCCCGACGACGCAGTGACGGGCGTGGTCATCGAGTAGCCCAAGGGCGACCTTGTCGAGCGCCGCTTGGATCGCGGAGATTTGGGTCACGACGTCGATGCAGTAGCGCTCCTCATCGACCATCCCTTCGACGCCGCGAACCTGTCCCTCGATCCGCTTGAGCCGGGTCAGGAGCTGGTCCTTCGTCGCCGAGTAACCGCGGGTTGGTGTCGAAGCGTCAGTAGCCATGTGCTCAAGCATACATACCCCTAGCGGGTACCTGCTACGGTGGCCTCCAGTGATACCCCCTGCCGGTACTACTGGAGACCAATTGAGCGCAGAGAACAGCCACACCTATCGCGTCGAAGGGATGAGCTGCGGCCATTGCGAAGCCGCGGTCCGCGACGAGGTCGAGGGGATCGACGGCGTCGAGGCCGTCGAGGTCGACTTGGCCTCGAAGCACGTCGTCGTCCGCGGCAACTTCAAGGACGCGGCTGTGCGCGCGGCGATCGACGAGGCCGGGTACCAGGCCGCGTGACCGCCACCTCCTCAGGCGAGCGCGTGCAGCTGCCGATCGAGGGCATGACCTGCGCCTCGTGCGCCAACCGCATCGAGAAGCGACTCAACAGGCTCGATGGCGTCAAGGCCTCGGTCAACTACGCCACCGAGGCGGCCAGCGTCGAGTACGACCCCCGCCATGTCGAGCCCGATCAGCTGATCTCGGCCGTCGAGAGCGCCGGCTACCGGGCCGTCCTGCCGAGCGCCGAGCGGGCCGGCACCGAGGAAGCTCAGGCTGACCCGCTCACCCTGCTGCGCCGGCGGATGCTGTTCGCGGCTGTCGTGGCGCTGCCTGTCGTTCTGTTCTCCATGATCCCGGCGCTGCAGTTCGACAACTGGCAATGGCTGTCGCTGCAGCTCGCGACACCGGTCGTGCTGTGGGCCGGCTGGCCGTTCCACAAGGCGGCGTGGCAGAACCTTCAGCACGGCGAGGCGACGATGGACACGCTGATCAGCGTCGGCACCCTGGCCGCCTGGGGGTGGTCGGTGTACGCGCTGTTCTTCGGCGGGGCGGGGCAGACGGGGATGACGATGCCGTTCGAGCTGCTGCCCGATCGTGGTGGCGGCACGGACGAGATCTACCTGGAGGTGGCGGCCGTCGTGACGGCGTTCATGCTCGCCGGCCGCTACTTCGAGGCCCGTGCCAAGCGCCGCGCCGGCGCGGCGCTGCAGGCGCTGCTCGAGCTGGGCGCCAAGGACGTCAGCATCCTCGATGTGAACGGCGACGAGCGCCGGATTGCCGTCGAGGAGCTCGAGGTCGGCCAGCGCTTTGTCGTGCGCCCCGGCGAGAAGGTGGCCACCGACGGCGTCGTGGAGGACGGCCACTCGGCGATCGACAACTCGATGCTCACGGGGGAGAGCGTCCCCGTTGAGGTTGGCCCCGGCACCGATGTGGCCGGTGCCACGGTCAACGCCGGTGGGCGGCTGATCGTTCGCGCCACTAGGGTCGGTGCCGATACCGCCCTTAGTCAGATCGCGCGCCTGGTCACCGAGGCCCAGTCCGGCAAGGCGCCGGTGCAGCGGCTGGCCGACAGGATCTCCGGGGTCTTCGTACCGGTCGTCATCCTGATCGCCATCGGCACCCTCGGCTTCTGGCTGGCGGCCGGCGAAGGGCCAGGCTTTGCCTTCACCGCCACTGTCGCCGTGCTGATCATCGCCTGTCCCTGCGCCCTTGGCCTGGCCACTCCGACGGCGCTGCTCGTCGGTACCGGCCGCGGTGCCCAACTGGGGCTGCTGATCAAGGGTCCGGAGATACTCGAATCCACGCGTCGCGTCGACACCATCGTCCTCGACAAAACCGGGACCGTCACCACCGGTCAGATGAGCCTGACCGAGGTGCACCTTGCGGCCGGTGTCGAGCGTGACGAGGCACTGCGGCTGGTGGGTGCGCTGGAGGCAGCCTCCGAGCATCCGATAGCCCGGGCGATCGCAGCGGCCGCCGATGCCGAGCTGGGCCAACTGCCGACCGTCGAGCGCTTCAGCAACCGTGAGGGCCTCGGCGCCGAGGGCACCGTCGAAGACCGGGAGCTCGTGGTCGGTCGTCCGAGTTTGTTGGACGATCGTGGCCTCGCCATCCCGGCCGAACTCCACACCTTCCGCCAGGCCGCCGAAGGCGAAGGCCGGACGGCGATCGTCGCCGGCTGGGACGGCGCGGCGCAGGCGGTGTTCGTCGTAGCCGACACCCCGAAGCCAAGCTCCGCTGCGGCCGTCGGGCGGCTGCGTCAGCTCGGTCTGCGGCCAGTGCTGCTGACCGGCGACAACCGCATGACGGCGGAGGCGGTGGCCGCCGATGTCGGGATAGACGAAGTCGTCGCGGAGGTCCTGCCGGCCGACAAGGCGGCAATCATCAAGAGGCTGCAGGATGAGGGCCGGGTCGTGGCAATGGTCGGCGACGGCGTGAACGACGCACCGGCCCTGGCCCAGGCCGATCTCGGCCTGGCAATCGGCACAGGCACCGATGTGGCCATCGAGGCCTCCGACCTGACCCTCGTCTCAGGCGACCTGAACGCGGCCGTTGATGCCATCCGCCTCTCGCGCCGCACGCTCGGCACGATCAGGGGCAACCTGTTCTGGGCTTTCGCCTACAACGTGGCCGCACTGCCGCTGGCTGTCGCCGGCCTGCTCAACCCGCTCGTCGCCGGTGCGGCAATGGCACTGTCGAGTGTCTTCGTCGTCTCGAACTCGCTCAGGTTGCGGCGGTTCAAAGCCGTCTCTTGATATACCCCTGGGGGGTATATACACTGGCGTTCCTTCCTTAGTCCCCAAGCCCCCGCATGCAGGTTCGAGAGGAGCTCAGAATGGAAGCCAGCGCCCACACCCACACCCACACCCACGCCGAGCACGCGCCCATGCCGACATCCGGCGCAGCGCTGAACAGCGTCGCCTTCAGCGCCACCCTGCACTGCCTGACCGGCTGCGCCATCGGCGAGGTCACCGGCATGATCGTGGGCACTGCGCTCGGCTTCTCGAACCTGGGGACGATCGTCCTTGCTGTAGCGCTGGCATTCCTGTTCGGCTACTCGCTCACCAGCCTGCCGCTGCTGCGAGCCGGCCTCGCGCTGAGCGTCGTTATTCCGATCGCATTGGCCACCGACACCTTCTCGATTGCCGTGATGGAGATCGTCGACAACGCCATCATGCTCGGCGTTCCCGGCGCGATGGAGTCCGGAGTCGGCGACATCCTTTTCTGGGGCGCGCTCTCGGTTGCGCTCGTCGTCGCCGGCGTCGTGGCCTACCCGGTCAACCGCTGGCTGATCACCAAGGGCCGCGGCCACGCCGTGCTGCACGAGACCGGCATCCACGGCGGTCCGCCTGTGCGGCTCGTGGCCTTCGTCGCTGCCGCCGCGGCGGTGTTCGGCACCGCGGTCCTGGTAGGCGAGGCCGTCGGGGGCGGCAACAACGGCGGGCACGGCGGAAGCGAGATGGCTGCCGCGGGCGAGCACTCCGGCGAGGAGAAGACCAGCGCGACTGCTGCTGAGCACGAGGGGGGCGGAACGGAGCCCGACCCGGTTCGAGGACTGGCAGTGGCCGACAACGGCCTGAAGCTCGCGCTAGCCCAGCGTGAACTGCCGCGTGGGCGCCGGAGCGAGCTGAGCTTCACGGTGGTGGGCTCGGGCGGGGACCCGGTGCGCGACTTCGAGGTCGAGCACGACAAACGGATGCACCTGATCCTGGCTCGCCGTGACCTGTCCGGCTTTCAGCACGTGCATCCCCGGCTCGGAAGTGACGGGCGGTGGAGCACCAACGTGAAGGTTCCCGACGCCGGTAGCTACCGCGTCTTCGCCGACTTCAAGCGCCGTGGCGAGAACCACACGCTGGCCGCCGACGTCGCGGTTGATGGCCCGCTCGACTCGCGGCCGATGGCCTCGGTGCAGGCGACGGCCGGTGCCGGCGACGGTTACAAGGTCGAGTTGACCGGCGAGGCCTCCAAGGCCGGTGAAGAGGCTGAGCTCGGCTTCACGGTGACCCGCAACGGGCAGGCGGTCGCGGTCGATGGCTACCTCGGCGCCAAGGGACATCTCGTGGCGCTCCGCGAGGGCGACCTGGCCTACCTCCACGTTCACCCGGCCGAGTCCGGCCATGGGGAGGCAGCTGCCGGCAGCGAGCCGATCAGGTTCGCGACCGAGTTTCCCTCGGACGGCCGCTACGGCCTGTTCCTCCAGTTCAAGCACCGGGGCATGGTGCGCACGGCCGCCTTCACGCGCGAGGTGGCGCGATGAGCTCTGGCGTCGGCCTGTGGGCGCGCTCAGTGTGGGTCACTGAGGGAGCCTGCTCTCGGTCTCCGACACTCAGCCGGAGTGGCCTCCGCCGTGCTCGCCGTCCTTCCCCGACGGGGTGGGAACAGGAGCGCCGTACTCTTGCTTCCGGAAGGTGTTCATCCTGTCGATCTCGCCCTCCTGGGTTGAGACGATCTCTTCGGCCAGCGTGCGCAACTCGGAGTCATCGGTCGACTTCAAGACGACCTGGGCCATCCGGACCGCACCGGTGTGGTGCGGCTCCATCTCATCCACGAAAGCGCGGTCGAACGGGTCGGCCTTTTCGAGCATGGCGTTTACCTCCGGCGTGTGGGTCATCCCCGCCTCCCCGGCGGTAAGCCCGAGGCCGTCGTGACCTGCGGGATCTGGTTTGAGCTTCGCCTTGAACAGGCGTTGGTGGATCGAGCGCATCTGCTCCATCTCCTTCTCCTGGATGTCGACGATGTCCCTGGCCAGGCCCTTGACGAATGGGCTCTTGCCCCGCTTCCTGGCGATCTCGGCCATCTCGATGGCCGTCTCGTGGTGATGCACCATCGAGGTGAGGAAGGCCATCTCCACGGGCTTGGCGCCTTCGCCTTCGCCGGCGCTGTCCTTACTGTCGGATCCGCATGCGACGACACCCAGCAGGCTCGCCAGCAGCATGGCGAAGAGGATCGGTCGAAGTCTCGTGGTCGGTGGGGGTGTCAAATTGCACTCCTTTTTTGGGGTGAGGGATGTCCGCGGCGCAGCCCTAGAGGTAGCTCATTGGGTCGACCGGCTGTTGGTTGACCCATGTCTCAAAGTGCAGGTGGTCGCCGAAGCAGTGACCGGTGCAGCCCACCAGGCCGATCGGAGAGCCCTGGCGGACAGCCGCTCCACGCCCAACGAGGAAGCGCGAGAGGTGCGCGTAGCAGGAGTTCAGTTGCGCTGTGTGCTGGACACAGACGTAGTTGCCGTAGCCTCCCGTCGGGGAGCTGATCACGACCCGCCCGCTCTGGGCGGCGCGGATTACCGTTCCTGCCGGCGAGGCGATGTCGATGCCGGCGTGCAGGCGGCCCCAACGCTGACCGAACGGCGACACGACGGGCCCGTTGACCGGCCACGCCAGCCCGCCTCGACCCATCTGCAACGGGCCGTCGTAGATGGCGGCGGCCTGCGCCAGGGTGCGCGACACCCGTCGCCGTTCCGCCTCCAGCGTCTTCAGGTGATCCAGCTCGCGCCGGAGCCTCTTGTTCTCTTCCAGGATCCGCCGCGGCGGCTTCTCGGCGTCGCCCCTGGCGTTCTGCGCGGTCGACGCTTGCGCTCGTGCGGGCTTGGCCTGGGGTTTGCCGCCGGCGTCGGCTCGCTCGCCGTCGGGCACCCCAGCCGGCTCCCGCAGACCGCCGAGCACGATCTCCTCGACTGGCGGTCGCGATGGCTGTCGCGATGGCGTTTGCGGCCTGCTGGAGTCCCCGCCGGTGACGGCCGTAGCCCCGGTGATGACGAGCGCCGCCAGTGCGACGATGCCGCCCAGCGACCGGGCACGGCCGCGTCCCAGCCGCCGGAGGCCCTGGAGGTGTAGGCGACCCAGGATGGGACAGCAGACTAGGGAACGGCGCCGGCGCGGGGCCCCGGCGCCGCCCGGCTAGTCGTCGGAGTCCGCCTCGCCCGACCGCGTCTCGCCGGAGTCGTCCTCGCCGCCGGAGTCTTCATCGCCGGAGTCCTCGTCTCCGGAGCCCTTGTCCGACAGGTCCTTCTCGCCCGCAACCTTCGCGGCATTCGGATCGGTGGGACCGCCGGGGATCGGGTCGCCCTTGTAGTCCTCGGGGTTGTCAACCTTCTCGCCGCCGACGGTCACCGAGCCGTCCTCGTTGTGGCGCACGTCCGATTCGCCGAGCTCAGACGTCGGCCCCTCGTCCCAGGACTGGTCGCCATCCGGCCCACCGAAGGTCTTGTACTTGGCCTCGTCGTCGGGCCAGTCCTCGAGGTTCTTGGGCGGATCGCCCTCCAGTGCCTTGACCTTGTCGATGGCCTCCTGGTCGGCCTTCTCCCCGCTGTCGCCCTCGCTGCCGCCGTTCTCGTCGTCGCTCGCGGCCTCGGGGGCCTCCGAGTCCTCTTCGGCCTGCTGGTCGTCGGTGCGCTCTTCGGTCTCCTCTTCCATCTCTCCCCTTCGTAGCTCCCGCCAAAGCTACCCGTACGGCGGGTTCCCGAACAAGGTGGCGCCGACGGTAGGCTGCAACGCGTGACCGCCTCCTATGACCTGACCGGCCGCAGCGCATTCGTCACTGGAGCCGCGCGCGGGATCGGCGCCGAGAGTGCCCGCCGACTCGCCTCTCGCGGTGCCAGCATCGCGCTCGTGGGGTTCGAGCTCGAGGAGATGGAGCGTGTGGCCGACGAATGCGGGAACAACTCAGTCGCCTTCGAGGCGGACGTCACCGACCGCGAGCAGCTTGGCGACGTGGCCGAGCAGGTGCTCGAGCGTTTTGGCGGCATCGACGTCTGCATGGCCAACGCCGGCATCGGCGGCGGCGGTCCCGTGCGCTTGGCCGACCCGGTGTCCTTCGAACGCACGATGGAGGTCAACCTCTTCGGCGTCTACCGCACGGTGCACGCCTGCCTGCCCCACGTGATCGACCGGCGCGGCTACGTGCTGGTGGTGGCCTCGGCGGCGGCGATAATTCATCCGCCCGGGATGGCGGCCTACGCCGCCAGCAAGGCCGGCGCCGAGGCCTTTGCCAACAGCCTGCGCCAGGAGGTGCGCCATCACGGCGTCGACGTCGGAGTGGGCTACTTCTCGTGGATCGACACCGACCTCGTGAGGGGGGCTGACGCGCATCCGGCCAACAAGGGTCGGCGCGACAGGCTGCCCGGATTCGCGCGCAAGACCTACCCGGTGTCAGTCGTGGGCGACGCGGTGGCGGAGGGCGTCCAGAAGCGCTCGCGGATGGTGGTCGTCCCCGGCTGGGTGCGGGTGGCGCATGCGCTGCGGGGCATCGTGGTGCCGCTGGCGGAGCGAGATGCGCTCAAGCAATGGCCGGCTGACGAGGCCGCCTTCGAGCGCGACATCGCCGAGCGCGGCGTGGAAGCCTCATCGCGCCCCGTCGGCGCAGGCGGCGAGGCTGTCACCGCGCGCAACGCGCGCGAGCGGGCCTAGAGCTCCTTCACCGCCGCGAGCACCTCCTGCACGGACGCCTTCGCGTCGCCGAACAGCAGCGAGGTGTTCTCGTTGTAGAAGAGCGGGTTGTCGATTCCCGCGAAGCCCGTGTTCATCGAGCGCTTGAGCACGACGACCTGCTCGGACTTGTCCACGTCCAGGATCGGCATGCCATAGATCGGGCTGCCCTCATTCGAGCGCGCGTCCGGGTTGGTCACGTCGTTGGCGCCGATCACCAGCGTCACGTCGGTCTCGGGGAACTCCGGGTTGATCTCGTCCATCTCCTTGAGCGCCTCGTAGGGCACGTCGGCCTCGGCCAGCAGCACGTTCATGTGGCCGGGCAT